>JAABUK010000691.1_pt1 | contig 69172 bp, 58 predicted proteins | sample 5559141 | NCBI WGS metagenome assembly JAABUK01 (sample SAMN10711869, study PRJNA513367) | rock metagenome | isolation source: Antarctica rocks | place: Antarctica: Victoria Land, Pudding Butte nord | collected 2016-01-03 | reverse complement strand
GGGGCCCGATGGCGCGTGCGTCGAGTCGAGCGGATGGCGTCGCTCTGCTGCCTGGCCTACGGGAACCAGTGGGATGCCTATTGGAAGAAGGCCGCGGCCTGATTACCAGAATCCATTACCGCACCCTTCGGGGATCCGGCGGGGAATCGGATCTGTGCCGACCGTGGCCATCTTGCTACACTGGGCGTCCTATGCACAAAGGAGTCGCGGTCAGCCCCGGGGTGGTGGTGGGCGTCGCCTACCGGGTCGATTCGGTATTCGGCTCGGCCGAGCCGCAGACGCTCGCCGACCCCGATCTGGTCCCCGGCGAGATCGAGCGGTTCGACCTGGCCGTGGCCACCTCGGCCGCCGAGCTGGAGGCGATCGTCCTGAAGGTGGCCGAGCAGCTCGGGCCGGCCGAGGCCGACATCTTCAAGTCGCACCTCCAGATCGTCAACGACGAGTCGATGCTGGCCAAGGTCCGGGCCCTGATCGAGGCCCAGCGGCTGTCGGCGCTGTCGGCCGTGCAGGCGGTCCTCCAGGGTTACGCCGCCAGCTTCGCCCGGATCGAGCAGGATTATTTCCGCGAGCGGGTGGCCGACCTCCGCGACGTCGTGTCGCGGATCGGGTCGCACCTGACCGTCCAGCCGCCCGGGGGCGTCCCGCACATCGCCCCGGGGATGAACGGCGACGAGCCGGTGATCCTGGTGGCGCACGAGATCCTCCCCAGCCAGGCCATGAGCCTGGGCAGCCTGGCCATCGCCGGGATCGTCACCGAGACCGGGGGCGGGACCAGCCACGCGGCCATCCTCGCCCGGAGCCGCGGGATCCCCGCCGTCTCCGGCGTGGTCGGGATCACCGCCGAGGTCCGGTCGGGCGACCCCATCATCGTCGACGGCCGCGAGGGCGTCGTCCTGATCCGACCCGACGCCGAGACCACCTCCGCCTACCGCAAGATGCAGCGCGAATTCTTCGACCTCAAGGACCGCCTGGTCCTGAACCGGGACCAGCCCGCACTCAGCGCCGACGGCGCCCAGATCGAGCTCCTGGCCAACATCAACAACCCCGCCGACGCCCGGGCGGCCGAGAAGGTCGGCGCCTCGGGGGTCGGGCTGTTCCGGACCGAATATCTCTTCCTCACCCATCAGGACGTCCCCGACGAGGAAGAACAGTACCAGCACTATCGCCAGATCATCGACGACTCGCCCGGCCGGATCGTCACCATCCGGACGCTCGACCTGGGCGGCGATAAGACCGTCCCCTACCTCGGCCGGCGGAACGAGGCCAACCCGTTCATGGGATGGCGGTCGATCCGGCTCTCGTTCGAACACCCCCGCCTGTTCGAACGCCAGATCCGGGCCATCCTCCGGGCCGGGCGGCACGGCAAGGTGGCCATGCTGTTCCCGATGATCACGACCCTGGAAGAGCTCCGCCACGTCAACCGGCTGGTCGAGGAGACCCGGCGGAACCTCCGGCGCGAGGGCGTCCCGTTCGGCGAGGACGTCAAGACCGGCGTCATGATCGAGGTCCCCGCTGCCGCCGTCTGCATCGACGCGATCCTCCGCGAGACCGACTTCATCTCGATCGGCTCCAACGACCTGATCCAGTACCTCGTCGCCGCCGACCGCGACAACCCCAAGGTCGCCCACCTCTGCGAGCCGCTCAGCCCGGCGATCTTCCGGGTCCTCCAGATGGTCCTCGACGCCTGCCAGCGGACCGGGACGCCCGTGACCGTCTGCGGCGAGATGGCCGGCCAACCCCGGTCGGTCCTGGCCCTGTTCGGCATGGGCCTCCGCCGGTTCAGCATGAGCCCGGCCTTCATCCCCACCATCAAGGCCCTGCTGTCGTCCGTCACCATCTCCCAGGCCGAACGGTTCGCCCACCAGATCCTCCAGCTCAAGACCTCCGAGGAGATCCGGTCGTATCTGACCGCCCGGCTCCACGAGGTCTCCAGCGATCTGGAAGTCTTCGATCCGGGCTGAGCCGGGCGACGGACGCCGCCGAGACCCACCCGACCGACACCCCGGAGGACCGCCATGAGCATCGCCCGGACCCCGACCGCCCGACTCGCCCGATGGGGCCTCGCCGCCGCCCTGATCCTCCCCGGGCTGGCCGGATGCTCCGGCAAGACGGCCGATCCCGACACGGCCGAGGTCGTCCGGCCCGACCCGGCCGTCAAGCCGGCCCCGGCCCCGCCCGCCCCGCCGGCGGCCGATCCCGCCAGGGCCGCCGACCCGGCCAAGGCCGCGCCGGGAGGGTGACGGACGGCGCGATCGGCCGGGGCGTGACCCGTTCCCTTGCGCCGCGGGGCCGTGTTAGGATGTGAGTCCTACCCCCGCTCCCGTCGGCACCGAGGGCCGCCGGAGCAGGGCCCACCCGCCTCGCGCAAGGATCATGATCGCGATGAGACTCTCCCACGCGCACCGCTTCGTCGGCCCGTCCGCCCTGCGCCGATTCGCCGCCCTGGCGGCCTCGGCCCTGCTGGCCGTCGCCCCCGCCGCCCTCCAGGCCAACCCGCCGGCACAGGCCAAGACCGGGACCATCAAGGGCAAGCTCGTCTGGGCCGCCGGCCCGGTCCCCCAGCCCAAGGTCGAGGCGAACGCCGCCAAATCCAAGGACGCCGTCTGCAAGGTCAAGCCGATCCTCAGCAAGGATATCACCGTCGACCCCGCCACCAAGGGCGTCGCCGACGCCTTCGCCTACCTGGTCAAGCCGAAGGGCGATTACTCGGACGCCGAGAAGGCCTTCCTCGCCAAGAACCCCGAGGTCGTGGTCGACCAGATCAATTGCGAGTACGTCCCCTACGCGACCGTGGTCCACAAGGACCAGAAGTTGACCTTCAAGTCGAGCGACCCGGTCGGCCATAACGTCGACTTCAAGCCGTTCGACAACCCCCCGATCAACCCGATGCTCCCGCCCAACGGCAATGTCGCCTACCCGATCAAGAAGGCAGAGCGCCGGCCGTCCCCGGTCAACTGCAGCATCCACATCTGGATGAAGGGCCAAGTCTTCATCCTCGAACACCCATTCGCGGTGGTGACCAAGGCCGACGGCTCGTTCGAGATCTCCGGCGTCCCGGCGGGCGCCCAGCAACTGGTCCTCTGGCAGTCGACCAAGGGATACGTCACCGCCGGCGGCAACAAGGGGATGGCCGTCACCGTCCCGGCCGGCGGCACCGCCGACGTCGGCGAGGTCAAGATCACCAAGTGATCCGGGGAGGGCCGGGCCGTCGACCGGACGGCCCGGCCCTTGCCGATCGCGATGACGCCTACTTCATGGGATGGGTCCGCCGGTTCATTTCGTCCTCGGCCTGCCAGTAATCACGGCGACGTCCTGACCGGGAAATGGGCAATGGTTCACTTTGGCGGTTTTTTCCCGAGAAAAATCCCGCCCGGCCGTTAACAGAGTGGAAATACGAGGCGTGACATTGCCTTGAACGCGAACTCCCCTGCTGAAGTCGTCTTCATGAGGGGATCGGCGACGCCGGCCGCCGTCGGTCCAGGCGGTGAAGTTCACCAGACCATGCGAGATGGTATCCGATTTGCCCTTGCACTTCGCGGCCTCGATGTTGTGGAATGAATGATGGATTTCGGCGCTACGCCCTGAACGGGGAAGACGACCCGGGCGATTCGCGTCTCGCGGAGCGGCGACTCTCCGGGATGTACCCCGCACCCACGTCCCTGCGAGATCGGCCCCCGCCACGCGCCGGCCTCGCATGGAGGAACAGGTCATGGCGATTGTCGTCGAGGTCGGACAGGGCCGGGCGTGGGGGATGGGCTTCCGGCCCGCGTGGGTCCTGGCGGCCGTCTGTGCCCTGGGCCCGGCGGCGTGGGGCCAGATGCCCCGGGCGCGGACCAAGGTCTATTTCGACACGAGCTATACCGCCGACGCGCACCTCTGGAGCGCCGACAACCACGCCAAGGGCGGCGATTACGCCGAGGCGATCGAGATCTATCAGCGGGTGATCCAGGATTACGGCGACAAGGTGGTCGCCGTCCCGGCCGGGCCGGGCGAGGTCGAGGAGGTATCCCGGCTCTCGGTCAACGCCCGGCGCGAGTGCCAGAGGCGGATCGCGGCGCTGCCCCCCGAGGCCCGGGCGCTGTATCGGACCCGGGTCGACCCGCAGGCCGAGCGCTGGTATCGCCAGGGGGCTCGGACGCGCGACCGGTCGGTGCTCCGACGGGTCGTCGACCAGGCGTTCTGCTCGTCGTGGGGGGATGATGCGCTGGCGCTCCTGGGCGACCTGGCGTTCCAGGACGGCCAGTTCGCCGAGGCGATGGCGGCCTATTCGCAACTGGCCCCCGACCGGCCGGGCGGGCAGGGGATGGTCCACCCCGACCCGAGCGTCGACCTGGCCGTCGTGGCCGCCAAGCGGATCCTCTGCCGGGCCGCGATCGGCGAACACCCGCCGACCCCGTCCGAGGTGGCGGCGTTCGCCGCCGCCCATCCCGAGGCCGCCGGGCCGTTCGCCGGCCGGACGGGCCCGCTGGGCGTCGCGCTGGCCGAGGCGCTCCGCGACGACCGCCTGGCCCCCTCGGCGCAGTCCGACGGCCGATGGCCGACGTTCGCCGGGGCGATGTCGCGGAACAAGGTCGCGCCGGGCTCGATTGACGTCGGGTCGCTCCAGTGGCGCGTGGAGATGGAAGCGATCACGGTCCGGAGCCCGGGCGGCTATCGGGGCGGCCGGATGCAGATGGGGATGGCCCCGGCCTCGCCCGTCCCGCCCGAGCGGCTCCTGGGCTACCACCCGATCGTGGTGGGCGACCAGGTGATCGTCGGCGGCGAGAAGCACATCACCGCCTACAACCTGAACAGCCGGCCGGGGGAGAATCCCGGCTCGCCGTCGGGCCCGGTGGAGGTCGCCTGGCGGACCGACGACCTGATGCGGGGCGCCTCGACGGTGACCCGGGGCGGGTCGGGGCTGCCCCGGTTCACCCTGACGGCCCACGGCGACCGGGTCTTCGCCCGGATCGGCCCGGCCCCGGCGACCCAGATGACCAACATGCGGGTGGGCATGGGGATCGGCGGGGTGTCGCCCAGTTTCGTCGTGGCGGTGTCGCGGTCCCGGCAGGGCCACCAGCTCTGGAAGCGCGAGGCGTCCGACATCGCCCTCCCCCGCCGCCAGGCCGGGGGCGGCAGCCGGAATGCCGTCTTCGAGGGGTCGCCCGTCGCCGACGACAGGAATGTTTACGTCGCGATCACCGACCGGATCGAGATGACGGCGGCCTACGTCGTCTGCCTCGACGCCGAGACCGGCTCCACCAACTGGGTCCGCTACATCTGCGAGGCGAACGCCAGCGTCGACCCGATGATGGGCGGGCACGTCGAGGTCGGCCATCGCCTGCTCTCGCTCGCCGGCCCGACCCTGTACTACCAGACCAACCTGGGCGCCGTGGCGGCGATCGACGCCGAGACCGGCGGCGTCCGGTGGCTGGCGACCTACCCGTGGGAGGGCCGGGGGATGGGCCCCGGGCGCGAGCGGGACCTCAACCCGGCGATCGTCCACGACGGCCTGGTGATCGTCGCCCCCGACGACGCCCGCGAGATCTACGCCTTCGACGCGGCCACCGGCCGGCTGGCCTGGAAGTCCGACCCGATCCCCGACGAGGCCAGGCTGACGCACCTGCTCGGAGTCGCCAAGGGGCACCTGATCGCCACCGGCGACCGCGTCCTCTGGTTCGACGCCCGGGACGGCAAGCTGGCCCATTCCTGGCCCGACAACGCCCAGGCGGCGACCGGCCACGGCCGGGGGATCCTCGCCGGCGACAGGGTCTACTGGCCGACCCGGACCGAGATCCACGTCCTCGACCAGGCCACCGGGCTGATGGTCGAGCCGCCGATCAAGCTCCAGGAGATGCACCAGTGCGAGGGGGGCAACCTCGTCTCGGGCGACGGCTTCCTGGTCGTCGCCCAGGCGAATTCGCTGGTCGTCTTCTGCCAGAACAGCCGGCTCATCGACCGCTACCGCGACGAGATCGCCCGGGCCCCCGATCAGGCGATGAACTATTACCAACTGGCCCGGGCGGCCGAGGCGATCGGCCGCGATGACCTGGCCCTGGCCAGCCTGGAGCTGGCCCGGCCCCGGGCCCGGCCGTCGGAGACGATCGACGGCGTCCCCCTGGCCGACTCGGCCCGCGACCACCAGCGCCGGCTCCTGATGAAGATGGGCCTGAAGGCCAAGGCGGACGGCGACTGGGCCGGGGCCGCCGGCCGGTTCGAGGCCGCCGCCGGGGCGTCGCGGTCCGACCGCGACCGGCTGGCGGCCCGGCTCGAACTGGCCGAGGTCCAGCTCGCCCGCGACGAGCCCCGGGCGTCGGTGGCGACCCTCCAGTCGCTCCTGGCCGACGAGCGGGTCCGGTCGCTGAACGTCGACGCCCCCGACGGCCATCGGTCGGTCCGCGCCGACCTCCTGATCGCCGACCGGCTGGCGACCCTGCTCCGCGACCGGGGCCGCGACCTCTACGCCGACTTCGACCGGGCCGCCGCCGACCTCCTGGCCAGGGGCAAGCGGGAGAAGGACCCCCGCCTGCTCGAGGACGTCGGGCGGAGCTATCCGGCCGCCCTGGCCGTGCCCGAGGCCTGGCTGGCGCTGGGCGAGGTCTTCGACGACCTCCACCGGCCCGGGGACGCGGCGCGGGCCTACAAGCGGTTCCTGGCCGGGGCGGCCGACGACGAGTCCCGGGCCCGGGCCCTGATCGGCCTGGCGCGGGCCTACGAGGAGCAGAAGCTCTGGGTCTCCGCCCGCGAGGCCTATCTCCAGGCGATGGCCCGGTTCCCCGACGGTCCGGCCCGGGGGCTCGGGCCGGCCCCGGTCCGCGACCTGGTCGCCGACCGACTCGGGCGGGCGCCGTTCGACCGGATGGCCGGCGACCGGTCCGAGCCCGGCGTGCCGGTCCCGCTCCGCCGCCGATGGGACCGCCAGTGGGCCGAGTCGGCCCGGCCGATCGGGGCCGACGGCGTCCCGCCCTCGGCCGATGCGGGCCGGGTGTTCCTGGCCTCGGGCCGGGAGATCCGCCCGGTCGACCCGGCCTCGGGCGCCTCGGCGTGGACGCGCGACCTGGGCGGCGAGCCGATCTGGGTCGGCTACCTGGCCGACCGGATCATCGCGGCGACCCGGACCCGGATCCTGGCGCTGAGCCTGGACAAGGGGGCCATCGAGTGGCAATACGACCTGGGCGCCAACGCGATCGGCAAGGCCGTCGCCGGCCCGTTCGCCCGCGACAAGGCGGTCGACCCCGGCGGGGTCGACGCGGCCTCGGCGCCCCTGCAAGACTTCCGGATCGTCGGCAATCGGGTCTACTGCCTCCGGGGCGACCGGGCGCTGATGGCCTTCGACGGCGACTCGGGCCTGCTCGACTGGTCGTTCTCGCCGGCCGCCGGGCGGATCAACCCCCGCCTCCTGGTCGGCCCCCGCCGGATCGTCCTCCAGGCCCGCAAGCCCAACGCCGTCCTGGTGCTCGACTCGGCCACCGGCCGGCGCCAGGCCGAGTTCCCCCAGGGCGAGGAGGAGGAGTGGGCCCGCGACCCCCTGCCGATCGACGACGACCACGTCGCGCTGGTCGCCGACCGGATGACGATCGCCCTGTTCGACACCGCGCGCGGGGTCAACGCCTGGGTCTTCCAGGAGACGAAAGACTTCCCCAAATACGGCGCCCCCCGGCTGTACGGCGACGCCGAGCGGCTCCTGGTGCTGCACGACGGCCACGAGCTGATCCGGCTCGACCCGGCCACCGGCGCCAAGGGGTGGTCCCGGCTCCTGGGGACCGAGGACCTGAGCGACCGCCCCGAGGCGGTCGCCCTGGCCGGCGACCGGGTGTTCGTCGCCAGCGGGCCGATGCTCTCGGCATTGGCGATGGCCGACGGCTCGGCCCTCTGGAAGCGGCCCCTGAGTGGTCCGTCCTCGCGATGGGCCGTGGCGCTGACCGAGCGGAGCGTGGCCGCGTACCCGATCCCCTCGCGACTGAAGGAGGACGACCTCGGCACTCTCCCGCTGGTCTTCCACCGCCGGGACGACGGCGAGCCGGTCCAGCGGCTCCTGTTCCAGACGCCGGTCTCCGAGCTGACCATCCGGTTCTCCCCCCGGGGCGCCCTGGTGGCGACCCAGGGCGGGCTCTGGGCCCTGGGCGATCGCCAGGCCATGGACGGCTCGAAGGCACCCCGCTAACCTGGCCGATCGGGGGCCGGACCCCCGGGCCGCATCCGCACCGGGCCTCACCAAGGAGACGAGCGTGGGCGAAGAGACCCCCAGCACACCCCTGCCGCACGAGGACCTCGCCGCCGTCGAGCGGCTCAAGGACGCTTTCGCCAACCTCAAGGCCGAGATGGGCAAGGTGATCGTCGGCCAGCAGAACGTCCTCGAAGAGCTGCTCATCGCGATCTTCGCCCGCGGCCACTGCCTGCTCATCGGCGTGCCCGGCCTGGCCAAGACGCTGATGATCCACACCCTGGCCGACGCCCTGAACCTGACCTACAACCGGATCCAGTTCACCCCCGACCTGATGCCCTCGGACATCACCGGGACCGAGGTGATCCAGGAGGACAAGGCGACCGGCGTCCGCCAGTTCAAGTTCCTCCGGGGCCCGGTGTTCGCCAACATCGTCCTGGCCGACGAGGTCAACCGGACCCCGCCCAAGACCCAGGCCGCGCTCCTGGAGTCGATGCAGGAGCGGCAGGTCACCGTCGGCGGCGAGCGGCACCGCCTGCCCGACCCGTTCTTCGTCCTGGCCACCCAGAACCCGATCGAGCAGGAGGGGACGTATCCGCTCCCCGAGGCCCAGCTCGACCGGTTCATGCTCAACATCCTGGTCGACTACCCGGACGAGGACGAGGAATTCGACATCGTCCGCCTGACCACCTCGACCGTCCGGCCCAGCGTGACCAAGATCCTCTCCGGGGCCGACATCCTGGAACTCCAGGAGATCGTCCGCAAGGTCCCGGTGGCCGACCACGTCGCCCGGTACGCCGTCCGGCTGGCCCGGTCGACCCGCCGGGGGCAGGAGGGGGTCCCCGAGTTCATCCGCGACTACGTGAGCTGGGGCGCCGGGCCCCGGGCCAGCCAGTACCTGGTCCTGGCCGCCAAGGCCCGGGCGGTGCTCTACGGCCGATACTACGTCTCGACCGAGGACATCCGGGCCATCGCCGGGCCCGTCCTCCGGCACCGGATCGTCACCAATTTCAACGCCGAGGCCGAAGGGCTCAAGCCCGACGACATCGTCACCCGCCTGATCAAGCACGTCCCGGTCGACGAGCGCGAGGCCGAGCAGAGTGGAAAACTACCAAAGATTTTTAAATCCGCAAACGTTGGCTAACCTGGAGGGGCTCGACCTCCAGGCGCGGATGATCGTCGAGGGGTACGTCGCGGGGCAGCACGCCAGCCCCTACCACGGCTTCTCCGTCGAGTTCGCCCAGCATCGCGAGTACGTCGCGGGCGATGACATCCGCCACGTCGACTGGAAGGTCTGGTCCAAGACCGACAAGTTCTACCTCAAGCAGTACGAGGAGGAGACGAACCTCCTCACGTATCTGCTCCTGGATACGAGCGAGTCGATGGCGTATGCCTCCGGCTCGAACGTGTCCAAGCTCCAGTACGCCCAGTTCGTGGCCGCGGCGCTCGGGTACATGGTCCTCCGCCAGCAGGACTCGGTCGGGATCGCCCTGTTCGACGACGCGGTCCGCCGGTTCGTCAAGCCGTCCGGGCAGCCGTCGCACCTCAAGGAATTGCTCCGGGTGATGGACGTCACCCCGGCCCGAGAGAAGTCCGACCTGGGGATCGTCTTCAACGACCTGGCCGAGCGGTTCAAGAAGCGCGGGGTGGTGGTCATCCTGTCCGACCTCCTCGACGAGGTCCCCCGGATCCTGGCCGGGCTGAAGCACTTCCGCCACCGCCGCCACGAGGTGATCATCTTCCACATCCTCGACCCGGCCGAGGTCGACTTCCCGTTCCGCGACACCACCCTGTTCAAGGGGATGGAGGGCCTGCCCGACATCGTCGCCGAGCCCCACGGACTCTGGAAGGCGTACCAGGAGGAGCTGAGGGCGTTCCTCAACGACCTCAAGAAGGGCTGCCAGTCGATCGACATCGATTACGTCCCGCTCCGGACCGACCAGGACCTCGACGGCCCCCTGTCGAGCTACCTGGCGTCCCGGTCGCTGCGGGTCCGCTGATTTACTTCGACGACGATTTAGGTGCACAATGCCCAGGAGCCGAGGAAATCAGGCACCAATGAACTGGTTTGACGCATGAGAGGCGTGATTCGATGGCCTCCTCAAAATTGGAAAAACTCTTACTTTTGACCAATAGGCGGCCTGATGATGCGGAACTCTTTCAGCGACTTGGCAAGCTCTACCGCAAGCTCGGCATGTTCGATGAGTCGCGTATCGCATGGGAAGAATCCCTCCGGCTGGATCCATGCGACCCGTGGATACACCTCTACCTGGGGAACTGGTATTATGTAAATAAAGACCTCGCCAATGCCATAGAAATGTTCATCCGCGCATGCCATCTTATGCCAGATTGTTGCATCTCTTATGTGTGCCTCGGAGATTCCTTCGAGCAAACGGGGTTCTGGGATCTGGCGGATAGGTTTTACAAGATGGCAGCCGAAATCGATCCGGCATGGGAAATTGCTCATAATAATTTGGGAGCATGGCGGACACGTCAGGAGGAGAGGGAAAAGATCGGTTCAACTTGATCCGGGCCGATGACCCATCGGCGAAATCCTTGCCGATCGGGTCCGATTCCAGATCTTTACATAAAGGTCGGTCAGCTCAAAATGACAGATGCTCGGGTCCGAGAATCGTGAATTCGAGATGGGCGATTTGGGGTCATTTCAGGAGACGACGTTGCACTTCCCGGTCCTGTGGGCTATCGGTTTCTCCGCCCTCCCGATGCTCCAGTTCGGCATCGCGGCGACCTCGCTGCCGATCCTGATCCACCTGCTGAACCGCCGCAAGTATCGCGAGATGCGCTGGGCCGCCATGCGGTTCCTGATCGCGGCGATGCGGAAGAACCAGCGTCGGATCAAGGTCGAGCAGTGGATCCTGCTGGCGATCCGGACGCTGGTGGTGCTCCTGGTGGTGATGGCGATGGCCAAGCCGTTCCTGGAGAGCCTGGGGGCGATCGCCCTGCCGGGGCAGCGGACGCATCGGGTGATCGTGCTCGACGGCTCGCTGAGCATGGCCTATTCGACGGCTGACAAGACCCGGTTCGAGCAGGCCAAGGCCCTGGCGGCGCAGCTGGTCCGCGACGCCCGCCGCGGCGACGTCCTGAGCGTCGTGATGATGGGCGACCCGCCCCGGGTGGTGGTCGGCGACGCGTCGCCGTCGGCGAACGGGGCCGAGGTCCTCAAGGAGATCGGGGCGATCAACCTCCCCCACGGCGGGACCGACCTCGTCGCCAGCTTCGGGGCGATCGACCGCGTCCTGGAAGTCTCCTCGATCCCGAGGAAGGAGGTCATCTTCCTCACCGACCTCCAGGCGGCGAGCTGGCGGCGGGGGAACATCGGGGCCGAGGCCCTGAAGCGGGCGACGTCGAAGCTCGAAGCCCGGCGCGTCCAGTCGGTCGTGATCGACCTGGGGACCGACGGCGCCGAGAACCGGGCGGTCACCGACCTCCGGCTCGACTCTCCGGTGGTGACGGCCAACGGCCCGCCGCCCCGGGTGATCGCCACGGTGCATAATTTCGGCCCGAACCCGGTCCGCGACTTCAAGGCCCGGCTCCTGGTCGACGGCCAGCTCGGGCCCGACCAGACGGCGGCGGAGATCGCCGTCGGGGCCGACGCGACGTTCGCCTTCACGCCCGACTTCGCCGCCCCCGGCGAGCACCTCGTCGAGGTCCGGATCGACGACGACCCGCTGATGCTCGACAACCGGAGGCGGCTGGCGGTCCCCGTCCGCGAGTTCCTCAACGTCCTGCTGGTCGACGGCCACCCCAGGGCCGAGTCGTTCGGGGCCGAGACCGATTACCTGGTCCAGGCGATCAACCCCGAGGCGAAGTCGACCGGGTCGCCGTCGACGATCCGGACCGAGGTCGTCAACGAGTCGCAGCTCGGGACCCGCGAGCTGGCCCCGTTCGACGCGGTGGCGATCTGCAACGTCGCCCAGTTCACCGAGGCCGAGGTCGCGGCGCTCGACGCCTACTTGAAGCAGGGCGGGGGCGTGGTCCTCTTCGGCGGCGACCAGGTCGTCGCCGAGAACTACAACCGGATGCTCTTCGCCGACGGCAAGGGGCTGCTCCCCGCGATCCTGGACGGGATCGTCGGCGACGCGCAGGCCAAACGGGCCGCCGTCGAGTTCGACGCCCGGGACTTCAAGCACCCGATCGTCAACCCGTTCTCCGGCGCCGCGGCCCCCGTGATCGCCGGCCTGACCGGGGCCAAGACGTGGCAATACCACAAGCTCAGGATCCCGGAGGAGCAGCGGTCGACGGCCCGGGTGGCGCTCTGGTTCAACAGCGGCGACCCGGCCATCGTCGAGATGCCCCGGCACCGGGGGACGGTGATCCAGGTGGCCACCTCGGCCGACACCGGCTGGACCACCTGGCCGCTCCACCAGAGCTACCCGCCGATCATGGAGCAGGTGATCCTCCAGGCGGCCTCGGGCCGGCTCGCCGAGCGGAACGTCCGGGTCGGCCAGCCGTTCGACCAGGCCCTGCCCGCCTCCGCCGCCGGGGCCCCGGTCGAGGTGACCCGCCCCGACGAGGTCCGGGCGGCCGCCAAGGTCAAGCCCTCCGGCGACGTCAGCCTGTTCCACTTCGAGGAGACCGACCTGTCCGGCCCCTACCGGGCCAAATTCGGCCCGCCCCTGGCCCTGGAATCGATCTTCGCCGCCAACCCCGACCCGGCCGAGAGCGACCCCCGCAAGCTCGACCGCGCCGGCCTGGCCGAGTCCATCCCCGGCTGGACCTTCGCTTACCTGACCAACTGGAAAGACCTCACCCACAACGCCTCCTCCGTCGGCCGCCGGGGCGAGCTGCACCGGCCCTTGCTCTACGCCCTGCTGGCCCTCCTGATCGTCGAGTCGATCGCCGCCTGGCGGTTCGGGCACCATTGAATCCTGAATAATTGAACCGCCAAGACGCCAAGGTCGCCGAGATCAGGAAGAGGAAGAGGAGGAATAAAAGCATAAGAGAAAATACATTAAAATAATTGAACTTTTGAAAATTCCTTTCTTTCTGATCTTGGCGGCCTTGGCGTCTTGGCGGTTAGTCCAATTTCCTCCCCACGCGAGATCATTTGATGGACTGGATGCTCCGACGATTGGCCGATCGATTGGGCGTGCTGCCGGCCGGCGTCGGCGAGTCGTTCGACGTCCGGATCCGGGCCGAGCAGCCGCTCCCCCAGGGCCCGACGCTGTTCGTGGTGATCGGCTGCGCCGCGCTGATCATCTGGCTCTACCGCCGCGAGGGTCCGGCCTCGGGCCCTTACAAGGCGCTGCTGGCCTCGCTCCGGATCGCCCTGGTCCTGATGGCGCTGTTCATGCTCTCCGAGGCCGTGCTCTCGGTCGACCGGACCGGGCTGCCGTACTTCGTGGTGATGGTCGACGACTCGGCCAGCCAGCAGGTCGTCGACCAGTACGCCAACCCCGAGGCCCGGGACGCGGCGGCCGCCCTCGCCAAGGTCGCCGGCCACCCGGAGGCCGACCGATTGGCCCTGGCCCAGGGGCTCCTGGCCCGGGACGACGGGGCGATCCTCCGCGAATTGCAGAAGAAGCACCGGGTCCGCCTCTATCTCGTCTCGTCGGCCGCCCGGCCCCTGGCCGAGATCGACAAGCCCGAGGACGTCGCCCCGGCGCTGGCCGCCCTCAAGAAGGTCGAGGCCAGCGGCGACCAGTCGCGGCTCGGATCGGGGGTCCGCCAGGTCCTGACCGAACTCCGGGGCGTCCCGCCGACGGCGATCGTCCTGCTTACCGACGGCCAGACCACCGAGGGCGAGACGATCGCCGGCGTCGCCGAGTTCGCCGCCCGGAAGGGCGTCCCCCTCTACCCGATCGGCCTGGGCGACCCCGAGGCCCCGCGCGACATCGAGCTGTCCGAGCTCCTGGTCGACGACGTGGTCTTCGTCGACGATTTGGTCCGGTTCCAGCCCAAGCTGACCTCCAAGGGGTTCGCCAAGCAGGCGCTCAACGTCCGGCTCAAGCAGCGGGCGCCGACGCCGACCGACCCCAATGCCACCAAGGAGCTGGAGGCGATCCGGGTCATCGCGCCGCCCGACGGCCAGCCGTTGCGGCTGGAGATCGGCCACCGGCCCAAGGAGACCGGGCCCATCACTTACATCGTCGAGGTCGACGCCAAGCCCCGCGAGCTCCGGGCCGAGAACAACCGGATCGAGAAGACCATTACCGTCCGCGAGGAGAAGCTCAAGGTCCTGTATGTGGACAGCGTCCCCCGGTACGAGTTCCGCTACCTGAAGACGTTCCTCGACCGCGAGAAGACGATCGACCTGAACGTCGTCCTCCAGTCGTCCGACCCCCAGTACAGCAACCAGGACCGCGCGGCGCTGCCGACGTTCCCGTCGACGCGCGACGACCTGTTCGCCTACGACGCGGTGATCGTCGGCGACGTCGACCCCGACTTCCTCAGCACCTCGCAGATGAACCACCTGGCCGAGTTCGTCACCGAGAAGGGCGGCGGCGTCCTGTTCGTCGCCGGCGAGAACTCCGACCCGCTCCGCTACAAGGGGACGCCGCTGGAGCCGCTCCTGCCGATCGAGCTGGCCCGGGCCCGGAACCCGATCGCCGTGGCCGGCGTGATCACCAGCTTCCGCCCTTCGCTGACCGTCGAGGGCCGGTCCAACCCGATCTTCCGGTTCGGCGACGACGAGGCGGCGAGCACCGCGATCTGGGCCCGCCTGCCCGAATTGCAGTGGTACTTCGAGGCCCCGCACAAGAAGCCGGCCGCCCTGGTCCTGGCCGAGCACCCCAAGATCGCCGGGGCCGACGGCCCGATCCCGCTGATGCTCTACCAGATCGTGGGGTCGGGCAAGACCATGTTCCACGCGGTGGACGACACCTGGCGGTGGCGGTTCCGCGTCGGCGACCGCTACTTCGGGCGGTTCTGGACCCAGACGATCCGGTTCCTGGCCCGGTCCAAGATCCTCGGCCAGAAGAAGGCCGAGATCCAGACCGAGCGCCGTCGATACCTCCGGAACCAGCCGATCGAGATCCGGGTCCGGTTCCCCAACCCGGCCGACGCCCCGGGCGGCGGGGAGGTGGGCATCAACATCGAGCGCAAGGGCCACGGCGACCGGAAGATGACGCTCAAGGCGGCCAGGGGGGCCCGGAACCTGTTCGAAGGGGTGATCCCCCAGGCCGCCGAGGGGGAATACACGGCCCGGCTCCTGCCGCCGCCCCTGCTCGAGGGGGAATATCCCTCGACCACCTTCGGGGTCGACCCGCCCGCCGGCGAGCGCGAGCGGACCCAGATGAACGAACCCGAGCTGCTCCGCGCCGCCTCGACCTCGGGCGGCAAGTTCTACACCCCGGTCGACGCCGGGTCGCTCCTGAAGGACCTGCCCCGGCCGCAGCAGGTCCCCCTGGACACCGACCCGCCGATCCCCCTCTGGAACACCTGGCCGGTCCTGGCCGCATTCCTGACGCTCCTGGTGGCGGAGTGGGTTCTCAGGAAACGGGCCCGGATGGTATAAATTCAAGTTCGGGTGGCCGGCGGGGACGGGCTCCCCCCGGGCAGTCGCGTGGGCCTGGCGCGTTCCAGGCGGGAGGGTGCCGCGATGCGTGGTCCCATCGAAGGTCGGATCGCCGCGCTCCGCGGCCAGGTCCGCCGGCTCCTGGCGCTGCACGGGCTGAGCTGGCTGGCATTCGGGCTGGTCTCGGCCATCCTGGCGGCGGGCTCGGTCGACTGGCTGGTCAACCTGGCGCCCGAGGTCCGCCTGGTCCTCCTGGCGGGCGTGATCGGCCTGGGGCTCTGGCTGGCCGTCCGACGGGTGGTGATGCCGCTGGTGGTCCGGTTCGCCGACCTCGACATCGCGCTCCGGATCGAGGAACGATGGCCGGGCCTGAATGATCGGCTGGCCAGCACGGTCCAGTTCCTCCGCTCGGCGAAGGGTCAGGATGATCGGCTGGGGTCGCAGGCGCTCCGCGACGCGACGGTCGAGCAGACCCTGGTGGAGGTCGACAAGATCGACTTCCGCCAGGTGGCCGACCCCCGATCCGCCCGCAAGGCCGCCGCCTGGGCGGTCGCCGTCCTGGCGGTCATGGGGACGGTGGCCGCGGTGGAGCCCGACCTGAGCGGGATCGCCCTCCGCCGCCTGTTCCGGCCCTACGGGCCCGACCGATGGCCCCAGGTTACCCACCTCCGGATCCTCGACGAGACCCCGACCAGGCTGGCGCGGGGCATGCATTTCACGCTGGCCGTCGCCGTCGCCGAGGGCGAGCGCCCGCCGTCGTCGGCCCGGGTCACCTACATCTATCCCGACGGCGAGACGTCCACCGAGCCGCTCCGCCCCACCGACGACGGGACGTTCCGCGGCCGGATCGACTCGGTCTCGCGCCCGTTCCGGTTCACCGTCGCCGCCGGCGACGACGTCACCGAGCCCCGGTCCGTGGAGGTCGTCCCGCCGCCGTCGCTGGAGGCCACGACCGTCCGGGTGGTCGCCCCGGCCTACACGGCGCTCAAGGCGCAAACGCTGGCCCCTGGCAACACCCAGGTCCGGGCCGTCGAGGGATCCCGGATCGAGTTCGAGGCGCGGGCCAACAAGCCGATCGCCTCCGCCCTGCTCCGCCGCGGCGACGCCGTGGCCAAGGAGGGGGTCAAGATCGCCGACGGGGGCCGGGCCCTGGCGACCTCGTTCGGGGTCAAGGAGTCGCAGCCGTTCTGGATCGAGCTGAAGGACACCGAGGGGTTCGGCGGCCAGGAGGTCATCCGGTTCGAACTCCGGTCGACCAAAGACGAGGCCCCCCGGGTCGCCATGGAGGAGCCGTCTCACGACCGCGACGTCCCCCCCGGGGCAACCATCCCGGTCCGGATCGCCGTCGACGACGATTTCGGGATCCAGCTCGTCCGACTGGTCTACAAGGTGGCCTCGGGCCACTCCGAGCCGACCCGCGAGGAGCCGATCCCGCTCTGGGCCGCGCCCGAACCGCACGGCGAGGCCGGGCCGGTCAAGCACCGGGAGGTCGAGTATCGCTGGGACCTGTCCGCCCTCAAGGACCTCCAGCCCGGCTCGATCGTCTCGTTCTACGCCGAGGCCCGCGACTTCGACAATCTGAAGGGCCCGAACATCGGCCGGAGCCGCGAGATGAGGCTCCGGATCGTCTCCCGCGAGGACATCGACCGATTGCTCGACGAGCAGAAGCGGGCCATCCGCGAGGAGGCCGAGCGCGTCCTGGCGATCGAGAAGCAGGCCAAGACGCCCGTCGACGACGCCCTCCGGGCCTTCGAGGACCTCGCCAGGCTCCCCGAGCCGCTCCGGGACCAGGTCAAGAACGCCGAGGTGATCCAGCGGCAGGCCGGGAACCGCGTGACCAACCCCTCCGACGGCCTCGACAAGAAGATCCGCCAGCTCCGCGACGACACCCGCGACTTCAAGGTCCAGGACGCCGACACCGACCGCCAGCTCGCCGAGATGGCCGAGTCCGTCCGCCGGATCAAGGACCGTCTCGGCCCCGCCGAGCAGGCCCTCACCAGGGCGAACAAGTCGCTCGAACGGCCCCAGGACGGCGACAAGCCCGCGCCGCCGGATGCCGCCGCCCGGCCGCCCGAGAACCCCGACGGCCGACCGCAGCCCGACCAGCCCCGGGGCGAGGCGACCAAGGGCGAGGCGACCAAGGGCGAGGCGACCAAGGGAGCCCAGTCCCAGGGGGCCCAGGCCAAGGCCGATCAGTCCAAGGGTCAGGCTCCCCCGGATGCACGGGCGCCGGACGACCAGCCCAAGGCGGACGGCCAGGACCAGCAGCCCGCCGGCGCCGACGCCAAGGGAGCCCAGCCCAAGGCCAAGGGCGACCAGTCCAAGGGCCAGCAGTCCAAGGGGGCCCAGGCCAAGGCCGATCCCAAGGGCCAGTCTCCGGCCGACGGCAAGCCCGCCGGCGATCCCCAGACAGGCCAGCCCGAGGCCGCCGGCCAGGACCAGCAACCGGCCGGAGCTGACGCCAAGGGCCGGCAAGGTGAGGCGTCCAAGGGGGAGCAGTCGAAGGGCCAGGCATCCAAGGGGCAGCAGTCGAAGGGCCAGGCCTCCAAGGGGCAGCAGGCCAAGGGGGCCGACCCCAAGGCCTCGAAGCCCCAGGCCGAGGCGGGCGGGGACAAGCCGGCACCGGACGAGCCCGGGGACCAGGCCCCGCCCCGGCCGGCCCTGGCCGAGGCCGAGAAGGACCAGAAGGCGATCGTCGACGAGCTTCAGAAGATGCTCGACGGCCTGAGCCGGTTCGACGACGTCCAGAAATTCGTCAAGGACGCGAAGTCGCTCCTCCAGCAGCAGGAGCAGGCGATGAAGCGGTCGGCCGAGGCCGCCGACCGGCCCGGCCTCAAGGCCAAGTCGCCGGAGGAACTCACGCCCGAGCAGGCGGCCGACCTCAAGAACGACGCCGCCCGCCAGGAGGAGATCGCCCAGGGCCTCCAGAAGCTGGAGTCGAAGCTCAGCGACAAGGCCAAGGAGATCGAGGCGACCGACCCGCTCACGTCGAGGGCCCTGAAGGACGCCGCCGAGAAGACCCGCAAGCAGGCCACCGGCGCCAAGATGGGCGAGGCCGCCGACCAGCTCCGCAAGAACCAGATGGCCCAGGCCCAGGCCGGCCAGGCCCAGGCCCGCCGCGACCTCAAGCAGATGCTCGACGAGATCGAGAACCGCCGCGAGCGCGAGCTGTCCCGGCTCGTGGCCGAGCTCAAGGCCGCCGAGGCCGACCTCAAGAAGGCCCGCGACAAGCAGGCCGCCAACCTCAAGAAGACCAACGAGGCCCGCCAGATCGCCGACCCCCAGAAGCGGGCCGACGAGCTGAAGAAGCTCGCCAAGGAGCAGCAGCAGCTCCAGGAAGATCTCAAGAAACAGCTCCAGAAGCTCGCCAAGCTCAACGCCGAGGCCGGCGCCCGGGCCGGGCAGAAGGCCGCCGAGTCGATGGCCAAGGCCCAGGGCCAGCTCGAGCAAGACCAGGGCGAGCAGGCCGCCGCCGACGAGGAGGAGGCCCTCCAGGACCTCAAGCAGGCCCAGGAGGAGGTGGCGGACGCCCGCAAGGAGGCCGAGGAGCAGCTCGCCATGGAGCAGATCGCCAAGATGGCCGACGCCCTCAAGTCGATCGGCGAGCGCCAGAACAAGATGGTCGAGGAGACCGCCCGCTACGAGAAGGTCCGGGCCGACAACGACGGCAAGCTCTCCTTCACCCAGGGCCGGAGCGTCGGCGACCTCGGCCAGGTCCAGGACGGCCTGAAGGATGAGGCCACCGAGCTGGGCGAACGCCTCGGCGAGGGGGCGCCGGTGTTCCACCTGACGCTCAAGAAGGCCGCCGAGGCGATGGACGCCGCGGCCCGACGGCTCCGGGCCCTCAAGACCGACGAGCCGACCCTCCGCGCCGAGAAGCTCGCCGCCGCCCGGTTCCAGCAGCTCATCGACTCGCTCAAGCCCGACAAGCCCAGGAACGGCGGGGGCCAGCAGCCCCCGGGCGGCGGCCCGCCCGGGGGCCAGCCGGGCGGCAACCGGGGCGGCGACGGCATCCCCGCCGCCGCGCAGATCAAGATGCTCAAGTCGCTCCAGCAGGAGCTGAACGAGCGGACCGACTTCTACGACGAGATGCTCCGGCGCCAGAAGGAACTGAACCCCGACCAGACCGCCGAGCTCGACAAGCTCCACGTGGACCAGGGGGCCCTGGCCGACCTCGTCCGCGACCTGACCCGGCCCAAGAAGGACGACGGGGAGGAATGACCATGACCAAGATCCGCCCGTGGCTCGCGGCGACCCTGACGGCCGCCTCCCTGGCGATCGGGTCGGCCCCGACCGCCCAGGCCCAGGACAAGCCCCGCGACGAGGGGCTCGACAAGCTCCTCGAGAAGCTCGACGAGTCCAAGGCGGACCCCGCCAAGGACAAGGCCGACGACCCCGCCAAGGGCGACGCCCCCGGCAAGCTCGCGCCCAAGGATGAGGGGCTCGACAAGCTCCTCAAGGGCCTGGGCGAGACCAAGGACGCCCCGGCGCCGGACGACAAGAAGCCCGGAGGCGCCGGCGGTGCCGAGGGCCCCACGCCCCCACCGCCCGACGGGGCCAGGCCCGACGCGCTGAAGGGCGCCGAGAAGAAGCTCGACAAGGAACTCGACCGGATCCTCGGCAAGAAGGAGAAGCCGAAGGACGGCCCCGACAAGGAGAAGAAGGAAGGGGAGGGCTCCGGGCCCCTGGGCGACGTCATCAAGGAGATGCGCGACGTCGAGGAGCGCCTCGGCAAGCCCGACACCGGCGAGGAGACGCGGAAGAAGCAAACCGAGATCGTCAAGAACCTCGACACGCTGATCGAGCAGTTGAAGAACGCCCCCAGCCAGTCGCAGGGGATGAAGATGATCCGCCAGGGCAAGAAGCCCGGCCAGCAGCCCGGACAGCCCGACCAGCAGCCCGGCGCCATGGCCGACGGGGCCCCCGAGACCCGGCCCCTGAAGCCCAAGCAGCCGCCCCCCCCCATCGAGATCGCCAGGGCGCTCTGGGGCCAGCTCCCGCCGCAGTTCCGCGACGACATGGCCAACGTCCTCAACGAGAACCCGCTGCCGTCCAAGGTCGACCTGATCCGGCTCTATTACCTCTCGCTGGGCAAGAAGTCCTCGACCCGGGAGCCCTGACGCCGATGCCGAACCACCACGGATCGAATCGAGTCGGCCGACTGGCCCTCGCCTGCGCCTCGGCCTGGCTGGCCCAGGCCGCGTCATCGCCGGCCCAGGGCCCCGGATCGGCCGGGGACAGGCCGGCCGCCTCCGCCCCGAAAGAGCAGGGGGGATTCGGCGAGCCCCGCCGCGGCGACGTCCCCGACGGGGCCGCCGACCAGGTCACGCCCGAGACCGACCGCGCCATCGAGTCGGGCCTGGCCTGGCTCGCCAAGCAGCAGAACGCCGACGGCTCGTATGGCAGCGGCGCCTATCGGGGCAACATCGCCGTCACCAGCCTGGCCGGGCTGGCCTTCATGGCCAACGGATCCAGCCCCGGCCGGGGCCCGTTCGGCCCGCAGATCGACAAGGCCCTGAAGTACGTGATGGACAACACCGCCCCCTCGGGCTTCATCGCCGTGGCCAACGCCGGGACGCACGGCCCGATGTACTCGCACGGCTTCGGCACCCTGTTCCTGGCCGAGGCGTACGGGATGTCGCGCCAGCCCGAGCTCCGCGAGAAGCTCACCAACGCCGTCCGGCTGATCATCGACACCCAGAACGCCGAGGGGGGATGGCGCTATCAGCCCCAGCGCCTCGACGCCGACCTGTCGGTGACGATCTGCCAGATCAACGCCCTCCGCGCCGCCCGGAACGCCGGCCTGTTCGTCCCCAAGGAGACGGTCGACGCCTGCATCCGATACGTCAAGCAGTCGCAGAACCCCGACGGCGGCTTCCGCTACATGATCACCGGCGGCGCCAGCGCCTTCCCCCGGTCGGCCGCGGGGGTCGTCGCCCTCTACAGCGCCGCGGTCTACGACGCCGACGAGGTCAAGCGCGGGGTCGACTACCTCAAGCAATTCATGCCCGAGATCAAGTTCGGCCAGCGCTACAGCCACTACTATTACGGCCACTACTACGCCGCCCAGGCGATGTGGATCCGGGGCGGCGACGACTGGAACACCTGGTATCCGTCGATCCGGGACGAGCTGGTCCGCCGCCAGCTCCCCGCCGGCTTCTGGCAGGACTCCATCTGCCACGAATACGGCACGGCCATGGCGCTGATCATCCTCCAGATGCCCAACAACTACCTCCCGATCTTCCAACGATGACGCCGAGGGCCGCCCCGTCGATGTTCCGGAACCGACATCTCCCCCTCGCCTTCGGCCTCGCGGTGGCGGCACTGGTCGTCGGCCCGGCCACCGGCGGCGACGACCCGCCCGGGACGCCGGTCCCCTCGGACCCCGTCTTCACCGCGCTGCTGACCGACGGCACGACCGCCTCGGGCCAGATCCGCCGACTCGGGGCGGAATCGGGCGTGTCGCTGGTCTCGGGGGCGGGGGCCGAGCGCGCCATCCCGGCCGATAACCTGGTCAAGCTCACTCGCGAGGGGGCGCCGCCGCCGTCGACCGGCGATCGGGGCGACATCGTCCTGTTCCCCGACGGCGATCGCCTGGCCCATTGCAAGGTCGGTCGGGCGGGCGAGTCCAACCTCACCGTCCAGTCCCTGGCGCTGGAGGAGCTGGCGATCCCGCTCGAGTCGATCCTGGGCCTGATCCTGGAGTCGCCCCCCGAGCCGGACGCCATCGACGCCCTGATGGGCCGGGTCCGCTCGGAACCCCGCGAATCCGAACTGCTCTGGCTCGCCAACGGCGACAAGCTGCCGGGGTCGTTCGCCGGTCTGGACGAGAAGAACGTCTCGCTCCGGACCGCCGCCGCCCGGGTCGACCTGGACCGTTCGGGGGTGGTCGCGCTGGGCTTTGCGCCCGCGCAGGTCTCCTATCGCCGGCCCGAGGGGCCGTTCCTGGAGCTGACCCTGGGCGACGGGTCGAGGCTGGGCGTCACCTCCGCCCGGGTCGAGCGCGGGCAGATCGTGGCCACGACCCGGTTCAAGGCCGAGATCCGCCTGCCGATCGGCGAGCTGGCCCAGGTCCACGCCCTCAACGCTGCGGTCGCCTACCTGTCGGACCGCGAGCCGAACGGCTCCCAGTACGTCCCCTATCTCGGCCCGACCCGGCCCTACCGGCGCGACGCGACCGTGGCGGGCGAGGTCCTCCACCTGGGCGGACGGGCGTTCGACCGTGGCCTGGGGATGCAGAGCCGGACCCTGCTCGCCTACAAGCTGGAGCCGGGGTCGAGGCGGTTCCAGGCCCTGATCGGGCTGGATGACCGCGTCGGTCCGGTGGGCAACGCGGCGTTCAAGGTCCTGGTCGACGGCAAGGTCCGGTACGAATCGCCGCCCATGGCCGCCCGCGAGGCCCCCCGGGCGGTGGACGTCGACCTCTCCGGCGCCAAGCTCCTGATCCTGATCACCGAGTTCGGCGAGCGGGGCGACGTCCAGGATCACGCCGATTGGGTCGAGGCCCGGATCATCCGCTGAGTCGAGTCGGCCCGGTCGGCCGGCCCCTCGGGCCCGGCGACCTCGCCCCATCACGTCAGGCGACGAGTGGCGTCCATGCACCAGATCGACCCGAGCGAAGCCCGCGCGACATTGAACGGCCTGGCCCACCTGGCATCGGGCGTCGGTCATAACGTCATCAACGCCCTGAGCGCGATCGTCAGCAACGCCGAGATCCTCCGGCTCAAGCTCGCCATGACCGCCCCGGTCGACCCGGCGGCCGTGGCCGAGATGATCATCCAGACGGCCCTGGACGCCGCCTCGGTGGCCCGACGGCTGATCGACTACACCCGGCCGATCACCAACATCGGCGAGGAGCGCCTGGCGCTCGACCGCCTGGTCGACGACTACGTCGAGGCCGCCCGCGAGGGGGGGGACGCCGGGATCAGATGGTCGACCGACCTGGCGCCGGTCCCGCCGATCCGGGGCCACGCCGAGCACCTCCGCGCGATGCTCGACCTCCTGGTCGACAACGCCCGGGAGTCGACGGCCGGCGACGCGATCGACCTGGCGTTCTCGACCTCGATCGACGGCCGGGGCTGGGTCGTCCTGGAGGTCCGCGACACCGGCCGGGGCATGAAGCCCGAGGTCCTGGAGCGGGCCGTGGAGCCGTTTTTCACCGACAAGTCGGGCCACATCGGCGTCGGCCTGAGCATCGCCAACGGGATCTGGAGGAGGCACAGGGGGACGCTCGCCCTCCGGAGCCAGCCGGGCGAGGGGACCACGCTCCGCCTCTGCGTCGAGCCGCCCGAGGATTGATCGGGCCCGATCGACACCGCCGGATCTCGTTCAGGGCACCGCCGGCCCGGATTGCGCGCCATCGTCGGCGGGCGCGGTGTGATCCAGGCAATCCCGGGTCATCAGGCCGAGCTCGTCGCAGATCGCGAGCATGGTCCGGGCGTGGGCCTGCTCGACGTCGGTGAGGGGTCGGTCGGGATCGTCGAGGAGGCGGACTATCCCGCCCCGGAGCGAGTCGATCGGGCGGCAGATTTCCCGCCCGATGTTCGCCAGGATGTCGCGCAATTGCCGTTGGCGGGCCTCTTCGTCCATGGGGCGAATCCGTCCGTCTTCGACTTCGCCGATCCGGGCGACGGGCGGTCCGATCGGGTCAGGACACCACGATCTGGTTGGCCAGCAGGGGATACCCGTCGGTGACGTCGAGAGCGGCCTGATGGGCGAGCTGCTTGGCGTGGTAGGTCCGCGAACGCCCCTTGAGGATGATCAGGTGCTCGGAGCAGACGACGAGGAGGTCGCGGATCCGACCGCTGGCCCTCCGCTCGATCTGCCCTTCGATCCGCTCGGCGAGTCCGGCCTCGCCTTCGTAGCTTGCGATTCGTCGCAATCCCGACCCTGCATCGTGCGTGGTCATGCCATTCTCCCAGGTGATCGGCGACTCCCTCGACCATCCATCGATCGTGCGGGCCGCTCGTCTTCTTCGATCGGGAGTCGGAGGTCCTCTCGGGCTCGATGCCGAGACGTCCATCGCTCGGACCGACGACCTCGTCGGCAAGTTCCGGCCGCCCTCGCGTTCCCAACCGGCTTCGGGATGGGTTTCCCACGGGTCTATTCTGACGTGACTTTTTGAAGTTACCCTCGATCATGTCCGTCGGTCAAGGGCCTCGACCTGCGAGTCAAGACGAATTTCCGACAGGCCCGCGCGGCCCGGCCGACGTCCCGCCGGGGGGCACGGGTCGGGGCGACGATCAGGGGCCCGGCGGGAGTTCGAGCAGCTCGTCGGCCTGGACGATCGACTCGGCGAGCTTGGCCATGGGCATCCGGCGGTCCTGGCTCTGGCGCTGGAGGAAGCGGAAGGCCTCGGGCTCGGACATGCTCCGGCGCGTCATCAGGATCCCCTTGGCCCGCTCGATGATCTTCCGCTCGCGGAGGGTCAGTTCCAGGGTATTGACGTTGTCGCGGAGGGTCTTGACCTCGCGGGACCGGGCGACGGCGACCTGGATCGCGGCGTGGAGGCTGGGGCTGGTCACCGGCTTGAGCAGGTAATGGACCACGCCGCCCTCGACGGCCTGGTCGATCAGGTTGGGGTGGCCGTGGGCCGTGAGGATGATGACGGGGGTCCCCGGGTCGCGGGCGATCTGGCGGGCCGCCGAGAGGCCGTCGAGGCCGGGCATCTCGATGTCCATCAGGACCAGGTCGGGCAGGGTCCGTCGGCAGACGTCGATGGCGTGATGGCCGTCGTGGACCACGGCCACCACGTCGTAGCCCAGGGCCTCGAGCTGGCCCTGGAGGCCGGCGGCCACCGGCTTTTCGTCGTCGGCGACGAGGATTTTGAAGGGCCGATTCATGCGATCGATCTCCTCGGGGCCACGGGCGCCGGGGGGACCCCGATTCTCCCCTCTGTGGATCGGGAAGGCGGACGGCCCGGCCGGGACCGGGCCGGATCGCCTATGCAGCGACCCCCGGCTTGACGAGTCGACTTGTATCTCGCACAATTCATTCCCAAATCGCCCTCGATCGGATGTTCTTCTGCGAGTTCCTGCCCGCCGAGCCGGTCGAGCCGGTCGAGCCGGGCCGGGGTGGTGAACCGTGGCCAAGCACGCGATCCCGACGCTGACCTTCGAAGACCTCACGCCGGGCGACGAGTGGGAGAGCCCGGCCCGGACCGTGACCGAGGCCGACGTGGTCGCCTTCGCCGGCCTCTCGGGCGACTTCAACCCGATCCACGTCGACCACGAGTCGGCCCGCGACCATCCCTTCGGCCGTCCGGTGGCCCACGGGCTGCTGGGCGTGGCGATCGCCAGCGGCCTGGCGTCGAATTCGCCCCGGGTCGACACGGTGGCCTTCCTCGCCATCGAGGGGTGGCGGTTCCTCCACCCGATCGCCTTCGGGGATACAATCCGGGTGACCACCCGCGTCGAGTCGGTCCGCCCGAGGTCGCGGGGCCGCCGGGCCGAGGTCATCTGGAGCCGCCGCCTGGTCAACCAGCACGGGATCCCGGTCCAGGAGGGCACGACGCGGACGCTGGTCCGGGGCCGGGTCGCCCCGGCCGGGGGGGCCGACCCGGCCGGGCCGGACGCGGGATGAACCGGGGCCGACCCCTCCCACATCGAGGCCCGCCCCATGCGCTATCGGACCGAGATCCACGTGGCGGCCGACCGCTACGTCTGCCTCCAGCTCCCGTCGTACATGCCCGAGGGCCGGGCGATGGTGGTCGTGACGGTGGAAGGCCCGGACGCCCCCGAGGCCGTCCCCGCCGGGGATGACGACCCCGACCGCGTCGACGTCGAGTGGTGGGATGACCTCGACGAGGAGGTCGGCCGGGGCCGATGATCGATCGGGGGTGGCCCCTCAGCGGGGACCCGGCGGGCGGAGGTCGCCGAAAGCCCGGACCTGGGCCACGATGGCCGGCTCGGTCGGGAGCCGCTCCACGCTGCTGGCCCCGAAGAAGCCGACGATCCCCCGGGTGGTCCGGAACACCTCGGCCACGTCCGACGGCTCGGCGATCGGCCCCCCGTGGCAGAGCACCAGCACGTCATCCCGGACGGAGTGGGCCGCGTCGGCCATCGCCTGGACCCGACGCGCCGCCGAGGCCAGGTCGGGCGCCGACTTCGCCCCGATCATCCCCTTGCTCGTCAGGCCGACGTGCGGGACCAGGATGTCCGCCCCCGCGGCGGCCATCGCGCGGGCCTCTTCTTCGTTGTGGACGTAGGGGCACGTCAGGAGATCCATTTCCCGGGCCCGGGAAATCATGTCGACCTCCCGGTCATATCCCATCCCCGTCTCCTCCAGGCCCCGGCGGAATTCGCCGTCGACCAGGCCGACCGTCGGGAAGTTCTGGACCCCGGCGAACCCCGCCTCGCGGACCTGCTTGAGGAACTGGGCCATGATCCGGAACGGGTCGGTGGCGCAGACCCCGGCCAGGACCGGGGTGTGCTCGACGACGGGGAGGACCTCGCGGGCCATCTCCATGACGATCGCGTTGGCGTCGCCGTACGGCATCAGCCCGGCCAGGCTCCCCCGGCCGGCCATCCGGAACCGGCCCGAGTTGTAGATGATGATCAGGTCGATCCCGCCGATCTCGGCGCACTTGGCGCTCAGGCCGGTCCCGGCCCCGCCGCCGATGATCGGCCGACCCTCGGCGATCTTGGTGCGGAACCCTTCGAGGATCTCGGATCGCGACCGGGTGTTCATGGCGGGGGGATCTCGGGTCGGGGGTGGGCGATCAGGGGTCGGAGCGATTCCGCCGCGAAGTCGGCGAACCGGGCGTCGTTGATGTGGTCGTCGAGGTCCAGGACGCTGACCCGGGCGGCCCCTTCGAGCGCATCCCGGAGGGCGCCGAACAGGGCGGCGTCGGCCTCGGGATCGTGGAACGGTTGCCCCGGGGCGTCGAGCGCCGAGACCCCCAGGAGCGGCAGGAGGACGACCGTCTCGGCGGTCGACCTCGCCAGGATCGCGCCCATCCTCCGGCCGATCTCGGCGTTCTCGGCGGGGGTGGTCCGCATCAGCGTGACCGACGGGTTGTGCTGATGGAACAACCGGCCGGAGAACCGCTCGGGGACGGTCGCCCGGGGGCCGAAGTTCACCATGTCCAGGGCCCCGACGCTGACCACCTGGGGGATCCCGCGGCGGATGGCCGCCTCCAGGCGATCGGGGCCGGCCGAGAGGATCCCGCCGACCAGCTCGTCGGCCAGCTCGGTGGTGGTCAGGTCGAGGGCCGCGTCGACCCGGCCGTCGCGGATCAGGCCTTCCATCGCCAGGCCGCCGACGCCCGTGGCGTGGAAGACCAGGACCTCGCACCCCTCGGCTTCGAGCCGCGCCCGGGCCCGGTCGACGCAGGGGGTGGTCACGCCGAACATGGTCGCCGCCACGATCGGCCGGCCGTCGTCGACCGGTCCTGATCTCGGGGCCGTCACCATCCCGGCCAGGGCGTGCGCGGCGTTGGCCAGCGCGGCCCGGGTGAGCCGGTTCAGGCCCGCGAGGTCGGCGACCGGGTGGAACATGGCGATGTCGGACCCGCCGACGTACGGCCGGGTCTGGCCGCTGGCCAGGGTGCTGACCATCACCTTGGGGATCCCGAACGGGAGGGCCCGCATCGCCGACGTGCCGATCACCGTGCCCGCCGACCCGCCCAGCCCGAACACGCCGTCGACCCGCCCCGATCGGTCCAGCTCGGCGACGATCGCCGCGACCCCCTCGGCGGCCCGGGCCACGGCCTCTCCCCGGTCGCCCCGGTCGCGGACGGCCCCGGCCGAGGTCCCGGCGCGGCGGAAGACCTCCTCCCGGGCGATGTCCGCCGCGATCGCCGGCGGGCCGACCGAGCCGGCGTCGATGACGACCGTCTCCAGGCCCCGGGCCCGGAGCAGGTCGCGGACGAACCCCAGCTCGCGGCCCTTGGTGTCCAGGGTCCCGATCAGCACGACGGCCATCTCAGTACTTCGCCACGTCGCCGGCCGCGGGCCGGGGCGCGAAGGCCCCGGCCACGTCGGCGGCGCCCTGCATCATGAACTTCAGCTCGCTGTTGACGGCCACGAACTGCCAGCCCTCGGCCAGCCGCCGGTGGGCATCCTCGATCGAGAAGACGTGCAGTCCGCTGGCCACCTTCTGGCGGGCGGCGGCCTCGCGGATCCGGGCCAGGGTCGACTCCATCAGCTCCTTCGAGGGCGCGGAGCCGTCCGGCCCCCGGAGCGAGGCGGCCAGGTCGTTGGGCCCGACGAACACGGCGTCGACCCCGGGGACGGCGTAGGTCTCGTCGGCGACCTCGACCGCCGCGATGTGCTCGGTCTGGATCACGACCAGGATCTCGTCATCGGCCCGGCGGAAATAATCCTCGGCGCTGGCCCCGTAGTTCAGGGCGTGCAGGCCGCCGCCGACCGATCGGTTCCCCCGGGGGGGATACTGGGTGGCCTCGACGATGGTCCGGGCCTCGGCCGGGTCCATGACCATCGGGGCGACGATCCCCATCGCCCCGCAGTCGAGGACCGACTTGATCAGGTCGTGCCGGCCGGCCAGGACCCGGGCCAGCGGGACGCACCCGGCGTCGGCGATGGCGCCGAACATCAGGGCGGCCGTCCCGATGTCGGTGTGGGTATGCTCCATGTCGACCGTCAGCCAGGGCAGGCCCGTCCGGGCCAGGAACCGGGCGGCGACGATGCTCCCCAGCGAGAGCCAGGTGCCGACCTGCGGCTTCCCCTCGCGCAACGCCTTCTTGACGGGATTGGGCTTCATGGCGAAACGGTCCCTCGGTCGTTCGGCATCGTGATTGTGTCCCAGAGGCGAACTCCGTCGACGAATCGACCGAGGTGGCCGGGATTTGTCGTGGCGATGAAGACATCGATCCCGTCCTCCCCGGCGAGGATGGCCTGCGCGGCGAGGATCGCGTCGGCGTCGAGTGCCTTGTCGTCTGCCGTCGGCCATCCTCCCTTGCGGGCTTCGGCCCAGAAACCGGCGGCCAACCTCATCACCCGCGTGGTGATGGGCAGATAGTCGAGTTCTTCGGCCAGGGCGTCCAGTCGGGCGAGGCCCTGCCGCCGATCGGCCCTGATGAGTTCGCGTCTCACCTCGTAATCCGCGATCTCCGGGATCAAGACCCGGGCCCCTGAGGCCAACAAGTTCCGGAGCCATGCCTTGCAGCGGCGGGATTGGTCCGACTCCCCGGGATTCGTGACGAGCCCGAGCGGGCCGGCGTCCATGAGCACCAACGAATTCATGGGAAGAGATCCCGGGTCGAAGCGACCCGACGCTCCCCGAGCGCTTCCCGCAGGATGGTCATCGTCTCGCGCTGTTCCAGCCGGTCCTCATCCCCTTCCCAGGAGTCGAGGAGGCGGATCGCGGCTTGATTCCTGCGCGCCAGCTCCGCATCATCGATCGGGGGAACGTAGCGCGTCTCGGCGGCTCCCTGACGGCCGACGGTCGCCTGGCGTGCATCATCCATCGCGGGGCCTCCGGCGGCGGTTCGGGAGCAGGGCGGATAACCCGCACCGATCTTCCACGCGAGTTTGACACGAAGGACATGACCCGGCAAGGGGATCTCGGGTATCCTGGGCGGTCGCCGGCCCGGGATCCGGCCTGCCCTCGCCGAGGCCCGTCATGCGCCTGACCCTGGTCACCGAGACTTATGCACCCCAGGTCAACGGGGTGTCGCGGACCCTGGGGCATCTGGTCCGCCACATGGAGGCGGCCGGCGACCGGGTCCAGGTGATCCACCCGAATTACGGCCATCCGCCGGCCGGGCCGGACCACCTCCAGGTCAGGTCGTGGGTCCTGCCGTTCTACCGCGAGGTGAGCCTGCCGATCCCGCCGTTCGGCCCGGTCCATCGGGCGATCGACGCCTTCCGGCCCGACCTGGTCCACGTGGCCACCGAGGCCACCCTGGGCCTCTCGGCCCTCCGTCACGCGCGCCGGCGGGGGCTGCCGACCGTCTCCAGCTTCCACACCAACTTCGACCAGTATTGCGACCATTACCGGGTCGGATGGGCCCGGGGGGCGGCCTGGCGCTACCTCCGATGGTTCCACAACCGGACCCGGGAGACCTACGTCCCGTCCCGGGCGACGATCGACGACCTGGAGGCCCGGGGGTTCGAGCGCCTGGTCCTCTGGCCCCGGGGGGTGGACGGGACCCTGTTCCGGCCCGACCGCCCGGGCCGTTGGAAAGTCCGGGAGGCGCTGGGGTTCGGGCCCGACGACGTGGTGATCGGGCACGTCAGCCGGCTCGCCGCCGAGAAGAACGCCCTGCACCTGGCCGACGCCCTCCGCGAGGTCGCCGGGGCCCGTCCCGACGTCCGGTTCCTGATCGTGGGCGACGGACCCGCCCGGGCCGAGCTGGAATCGCGGATGGGCCCGAATGCCCGGTTCGTCGGCTACCGGGGGGGCGAGGAACTGGCCGACCACTACGCGGCGGCCGACCTGTTCGCCTTCGCCAGCCTCACCGAGACGTTCGGCAACGTCGTCCTGGAGGCGCTGGCCTCGGGGCTCCCGGCCGTCGCCATCCGCGCCGGGGGCGTCGGCGAGATCATCCGGTCGGGCGAGACCGGGATCCTGGTCGGGCCGTCCGCCCCCCCCTCGGAGATGGCCGGCGCCCTGATCGGGCTGGTCGACTCGGCCCCGCTCCGCCGCGAGATGGCCGAGGCCGCCCGGGCCTACGCCCTGGGGCAGACCTGGGGCGCGATCATGGGGCGGCTGCGCGACCGGTACCTGGCCGTCGCCGATCGCGCGGCCCCGATCGCCTCGCCGGTCGCCTGACCGCCTCGAACTGCCCGTGGTGGGCGACGTCCACCCAGACCGGGAGCCCGTCCGGCGAGGCGCCCGGGGTCGGGATCTTCGACGGCAGATAGCCCCGCTTCAGGAACGAGTCCAATTCGGGGAAGGGCGGGTACGCCACCAGGACGACCGAAGGCGGATGCGCCTCCAGGTCCCTCATGATCCGCTCGACCCGGGGGCGGACCCGGGGATCGGCCCGGTGGTGGCCCCGGGAATAATCTTCGAGGAGGGGGTCGGCGAAGAAGTGTCGGGTCGGGCCGTCGAGCCCCGAGTAGATGAACAGGGGGCTCTGCCAGCCCCAGACATACAGGGTCGGCGCCGGCCAGGCCGCCGACCGCCGGCGGATCTCGCGGCCCACCGCCCGGAGCACGACCCATTGCCGACCCCCCTTGAACCGCGAGGTCAACTCGTCGGGCTCGACCATCAGATAATCGCGGACCTGGAGGCGGGCGGTCCAGCCGACCGCCGCCAGGAGCCCGACCCCGGCGATCGAGCCGACCAGGAGCCAGCCCGGCCGGGCGGGGCGGGCCGATGCCCGGACCATCCCCGCCGCGTCCGCCATCGCGACGGCCACGCAGAGGGCCAGACCCGGGGTCGGCAGCAGGTAATAATGGGCCCAGAACAGCCCGGGCATCGCCACCTGGACCCACGCCGAGAGCGTCCAGCCGGCCGCCAGCCGCCGCGACCTCCCCGCGCCCGGCCCGAGCAGGAGCCAGCCCAGGGCGGGGACCGTCGCCAGCCAGATCGGCCAGCTTCCCGACCCCCACCAGACCAGGTAATTCGTCGCGCCGAACGGGGGCGGGAGCTTGCCCGAGGGGTCGGCGTTGCCGGTGATCCAGCGGACCAGCCTGGCCGGCGCGTTGGGGTCGGGGACCTTGAGGGTCGCCAGTGCCGAGCCGTAGCCGACGATGTCGTCCCAGGCCGCCGATCCGGCCCCCTGAGCCCAGAGGACCCCGGCCGCGACCGCCCAGGTCGCCGCGAACCCCGCCGCCAGCGCCAGGAGGTCTTTCGCCCGGGCCGACCATCGCCCCCCGGCCGGCCCGCCCCGGTCGGCCAGGATCAGGGCCAGGGCGAAGACCGGCCCGTGGAGGGCAGCCACCTGCTTGACCAGGCTCGACGCCCCGACCAGGGCCCCGGCCAGGACGACCCATCGCCGCCCCGGGACCTCGAACGACCGGACCATCGCGGCCAATGAGGCGACGGCGAACAGGTTGATGAAATGCTCCATGTTCGCGCCGTTGCCGTACAGGTACGGGTCGGTGCTCAGGAGCCCGAACAGGAAGGCCGCCAGGCAGGCGGCGCCGGCCCCCCGGAGCCGGAGGCCGATCCACCAGACCAGCGCGATCGTCCCCAGGACGAACGGGATCGGCATCAGGCGGATGGTCGTCTCGTCCGCGCCGCCGATCGCGACGGCCGCTGTGTAGATCCAGTAGCCCAGGGGGGGCTTGTTCTCGGAGACGTCGCGGTACATCACCGACCCGCCCGCCAGCCTCCGGCCGATGTAGGCATAGGCCGCCTCGTCGCAGTCGAGCGGCTCGGCCTCGGCCCCGACGACCGGCCAGGGGGCGAAGCCGAGGGAGTCGCGGACGGTCGGGGCGATGGTATGGCACCGCCACCAGACGTCGACCGCCAGGATCAGGAGCAGGACGACCCTGGCCCAGGTCGGGGCCCGGGGGGGAGGGGTCATCGGAGATCCCCCCGGGGTCGGGCCGGCGGCGGGTTCCCCCGGATCCGGCTGTACGGATAGAGGACGAATCGCCCCAACGCCCGGAGCGTCGGCTCGTCGCGCCGGCGATGCTCGATCCGGCTCCAGGGGTCCTTGACCCCGGCCACGGCGTAGACCGCCCCGACCCCCATCAGGAGGGCGAAGGCCAGGGGCGTCGCCCATCCCCGGATCCGGCCGAGGGCGACGGCCGCGAACGCGAAGACGGCCGGTGTGAGCGGGAGGAGATGGCGGGTCCCGAACGACGACCCGGCGAAGTCGAGCCGGCGGACTCCCCAGGTGTAATAGGCCACCAGGGCGACCACCGACCCGCCCACCGCCCACGCCGCCGGCCTGAGCGGGTCGTCGGGGCGGGAGATCGCCAGGCCGATCCCGATCAGTCCGAAGATCAGGGCCGGGGTGACCGTCAGCCATCCCTGGGGCCCGACCAGGAGCTCGATCCCGAACCAGAACCGGGGCCCGTCCTCGCGCCAGATCCCCTCGGGCGAGGCCCAGTAGGAGCCCGGGTACTGGAAGGCCCGGGGATACATCTCGACGGGGAGGGGGGACCCGGTCACCATCGACTGGAGCCAGGCGTGCAGCAGGATCGGCCCGGCCGATCCCGCCAGGAACGCCCAGGGGACCGACCGCGCCCGGATCATCTGGACGATCCCCAGGGCCCCCAGCATCAGGCAACCGGCGGGCAGGTCGATCGTCGCCGCCAGCGCCGCCAGCAGCCCGGCGGCGAACCGCGACCGGCCGACGCCCCGGCCGGGCCGTTCGAGGACCGTCAGCGCCAGGGCCCCGGCGATCATCCCGGCCGCGACGCTATGGTTGTTGAAGGTCACCGCGTAGGTCAGCAGTTGCGAGCCGAACCCGAAGGCCAGGGTCAGGACGTCGGCGGCCCACCGGCCGATCGGGACCGCCTGCAACATCCGCCGGAGCCAGACCAGCGTCAGGGCGGAGGCCAGTCCCACCACCCCCCAGGTCATCGCGAAGTTGGCGACGACGAACTGCGGGCCCGGGCCGGCGAACCGGACGCCGGACAGATATAGGATGGCGTAGAGCGGCGACGCGATCGCCGGGAGGACCGGCGGCTTGTCCGAGTACGAATGGAGCCCGAACCGGGCCACGTCCGGCGACCCGCTCCGGGCCAGGATCGGCGACCGCTCGATGGCCTGCGTCCCGCGCTCGACGATGGCCTCGATCGTCATGTATCGCGACAGGACATTCCCGCTATGCTTCGGGGCGACCGTCAACGGGGCCAGGGCCGCCCAGTAGACCAGGCCCAGGATCCAGGGTCGGAGGCGATGGACCGGGCGGACGATCGGCCAGGCCCCCCGGGCGAGGGGGACCTCGGGGACGATCGGGCCGGGAGTCGCCTCCGGGGTCGTCATGTCAGCGCCCGGCCCCCTTGAGTGATTCCTCGCGACGGGCCTTGAACTCGGTCCCCGGCTTCCACTCGGGGTATCGGTCGCCCTGCGCGACCCGGTAGCCCACGTCCATCAGGAGTTGCATGTCCTGCACGGCCCCGGACAGGTCCCAGTCGGGCTTCACGTCGTCGGAGACCTTGTGATAGTGCTTCTGGGTGTACTCGTCGCGCCTCATCCGGCCGTAGTCGGCGGGCCGGCCGATGTAGTCGATCCCGGCCTTGGCGTTGAGCGTGGGGACGCCCTCCTTGGCGAACTCGAAGTGGTCGGAGCGGTAGAACATCCCCTTCTCGGGCTCGGGGTCGCCGCCGACGGTCCGGCCCTGGGCCCGGGCGACGTCGGCCAGGATGTCGTCGAGCGTGGTGTTGCCCAGGCCGATGCTCACGATGTCGCGGGTCCGCCCCCAGAGGTTGATGACGTCCATGTTGATATCGGCGAGCGTCTTCGCGATCGGATAGAGCGGCCGGGTCGCGTAATGCTTCGCCCCGAGCAGCCCCTTCTCCTCGGCCGTGACCGACAGGAACAGGATCGACCGCCTCGGCGGGGCCTTCAGCAGGGTAAACCCCCGGGCGAGCTCCAGCAAGGCGGCCGTCCCCGAGGCGTTGTCGGCCGCGCCGTTGTAGATCGGGTCGCCGGCCAGGTTGGGGTCGCGGCCGAGGTGGTCCCAGTGCGCGGTGTAGACGACGTGCTCCGCCTTGAGGACCGGGTCGGACCCCTCCAGCCGGGCGACGACGTTCCGGGAGGCGATCCGGCGGACCTCGTTGCGGACCGTGAAATCGGCCCTGGCGCCGAGGGGGACGGGCCGGAAATCCTTCCGCGCGGCCGAGCTCTTGAGGGATTCGAAATCCTTCCCCGCGGCCGCGAACAGGGCCTTCGCGGTGTCGAGCGCCAGCCACGCCTCGACCCCCGGCCGGCCGGCGTTGTCGTCGGGCGAGGGGAGGTCGAAGTTCTCGCGTCCCCAGCTCCCGACCACCACCGCGTACGGGTAGCCCGCCGGGCCGGCCTCGTGGACGAGCAGGCAGGCCGCCGCGCCCTTCTCGGCGGCGATCTCGTACTTGTACGTCCACCGGCCGTAGTACGTCATCGCCTTCCCCTTGAAGGCGGCCGGGTCGAGTTGGGACGGGTCGGCCGGGTCGGGGACGGCCGGGTCGTTGACCAGCATCACGATCGTCTTGCCCCGGACGTCCACGCCCTTGAAGTCGTCCCATCCGTATTCGGGCGCGACGACCCCGTAGCCGACGAAGACCACGTCCGACCCCTCGATCTTCGTCTCCGGGACGAACCGCCGCGAGACGGCCATCCAGGCGTCGGTCGACTTCCATTCGATCGTCCGATCGGCGAACCGGATCGCCCCGGCGGTCGAGGTCGCCTGGAAGCCGACGAGCGGGACGTCCTGCACGAAGGTCCCGTCGGGGTTGCCCGGCCTGAGCCCGAGGCCCCGGAACTGCCCGACCAGGTAGTCGACCGTCCTGTCCTCGCCCGGGGTCCCCGGCCCCCGCCCCTCGAAGGCGTCGGAGGCGAGCACCTTGATGTGGTCGAGGACCTTCGAGCCGTCCAGGGCCCCGAGGGCCGCCGCCGGGTCCTGTCCCCTCGCGGCCGGTGCCAGGGCCATCGCGACCGCCGCGAGCCCGATCGTCCATCGTTTTGCGCGTCCCGTCGCCATCGCCACCTCCGAGGTCCCGGCCGTCGTCCGGCCCTCCGGGCCGCAAGCTCCGTGCCGATGGCCCTCGACTCGGCTACAATGGGGATGCCCCGGGCCCGACGTCGCCGCCCGCCGGGCCTGTCCGCCCCGGATCGCGTCGGAGGTCGAATGCACTCGCGGGAGGACGATTGCCAGGACTGGGAGCTGGCCACCGAGTCGATCGTGGTCAAGATCCGATGGTTCGGGATCCTGATGGGGATCATCCTGATCGAGGCCCGCTCCGGCCTCCACGACCCGCCCGCCGTCCGGATCTTCCTGGCGATGGGGGCCGGCTACGCGGCCCTCGACACCCTCTTTTATCGGTCCGGCGCGGTGTTCCTCCGGCGGTGGCCGCTGTTCGTCTCGATGATGGAGTCGGTCTTCATCGCCCTGCTCTGTTACAACGACGCCCGGACCCAGAGCCCGTTCCGCTGGTATTTCCTGCTGTCGATCATCTGCTGCGCGATCCGGTATCCGAGGGTGGTGGCCTGGACGACCTGCGGCCTGCATTGCCTGAGCTTCGGGGCGCTGGCCTGGGCCCTGGGGCTGGACCGGGCGGGGGCGGCGTCGGTGGCCGAGACGGTGGTGATCCTGGGCTGCGTGGCCTGGGCCAGCTCGTCGCTGGCCTCGGTCCTCCGCGCCACCGGGGCCCGGCTGGAGGGGCTGAACGCCGCACTGGAGCGGAACCGGTCCGACCTGGAGGAGCGGGTCGCCGAGCGGACCGCGGCGCTCCGGGCGTCGCAGGCCCGGGCGATCCAGCACGAGAAGATGGCCGCCTTCGGACTGCTCGCCGCCGGGATCGCGCACGAGGTCGGCAACCCCCTGGCCGGGATCAGCTCGCTGATCCAGATGATCCGGAGGCGCGACCCCGACCCCTACACCGTCGAGAAGCTCGGGCTGGCCGAGTCCCAGCTCGGCCGGATCCAGCGGACCATCCGCGACCTGGTCGACTTCTCCCGGCCCGCCTCCACGGCCCGGGGCCGCGTCCGCCCGGTCGAGGTCGTCGACGAGGCGCTGGGGATCGCCAAGTATTACCAGAGGACCAAGGAACGGGCCATCACCGTGGATGTCCCGCCCGACCTGGCCCCGATCCGGGGCGTCCGCGATCATCTGACGCAGGTCCTCCTCAACCTGGTCCTCAACGCCATCGACGCCACCGGGCGGGGGGGCCGGATCCACCTCGAAGGCCGCGAGGAGGGGGGCGCCGTCGTCCTCTGCGTCGAGGACGACGGCCGGGGGATCTCCGCCGACGACCACGCCCGATTGTTCCAGCCGTACTTCACGACCAAGCCGCGCGGGACCGGCCTCGGCCTGTTCGTCAGCCGACAGATCGTCGAGGAGATGGGCGGAGGGCTCACCTTCCGGTCCGAGCCCGGCCGGACCACGTTCCTGGTCCGGCTCCCGTCCGACCGCCCCGACCCGGTCGCCGTCCCGGAGATCGCCGAGGAGGTCGCCCGATGACCCGATCCTCCGCCGCACGGGCCCACGGCCGGGGCCGGGTCCTGATCGTCGACGACGAGGAGATCCTCGCCTCGACCCTCCAGGAGTTCCTCCAGGGCGAGGGGTACGAGGTCGCCGTCGCCGCCGACGCCCCGTCGGCGCTCGCGGCGGTCGAGCGGTTCGAGCCCGACCTGGCCCTTTGCGACGTCCAGCTCCCGGGGGTCGACGGCCTGGAACTGCTCGAAAAGCTCCTCCGGCTCCGTCCCGAGCTGCTCGTCCTGATCATCACCGCCTACGCCACCGTCGAAAACGCCGTGGCCGCCTTCCGCAAGGGGGCCCACGACTACCTGATGAAGCCGGTGATCTTCGACGAGCTGCTCACCAAGCTCGACCGCCTGATGCGGTTCCGCCGGCTCACCCGCGAGAACCAGGCGCTCCGACGCCAGCTCCACGCCCAGGTCGACGTCGAGACGCTGGTCGGCCAGAGCCCGCCGATGCGCGAGGTCAAGACCATGATCCGCAAGCTCGGCCCGACCCGGAGCAACGTCCTCATCGGCGGCGAATCCGGGACCGGCAAGGAGCTGGTCGCCCGGGCCCTCCACGCCCAGGGCGCCGAGCCCGACTCGCCGTTCCTGGCCATCAACTGCGCGGCGATCCCCCACGACCTCCTGGAAAACCAGCTTTTCGGCCACGTCCGGGGCTCGTTCACCGGCGCCGACCGCGACCGGGCCGGCCTGTTCGCCGCCGCCGGCCGGGGGACGGTCTTCCTGGACGAGATCGGCGAGCTGCCCATGGCCACCCAGGCCAAGCTCCTCCGCGCCATCGAGGCCAAGGAGATCCTCCCGATCGGCGCCACCCGGCCCGAGCCGATCGCCGCCCGGATCGTCGCGGCGACCAACAAGGACCTCGTCGCCGAGGTCGCCGCCGGCCGGTTCCGGGCCGACCTCTACTATCGCCTGAACGTCGTCGCCGTCCACCTCCCCCCCCTCCGCGACCGCCGCGACGACATCCCCGACCTGATCGCCGTCCTGCTCGACCGCCACGCCCGGGACCTGGGCAAGCGGGTCGACGGGGTCGACAACGCGGCCGTCCGCCGCCTGTCCGCCGCCCCCTGGCGGGGCAACATCCGCGAGCTGGACAACGCCCTGGAACGCGCCGTGATCCTCGGCGACGGCCCCACCCTGACCGTCGACGACTTCCCCGCCGAACTGGTCGCAGCCGACTCCCCCGACGAATCCGGCGACGACCTCCGTGCCGCCCTCGACCGCTTCGAACGCCAGCATATCCGCCGCGTCCTCGACCGATCCGGCGGCGACAAGCGCGAGGCCGCCCGGCGCCTCAACCTCGGCCTCTCCTCGCTCTACCGGAAGCTCGAAGACCACCCCCCGCGCGACCCCTGAAATCCGCCCCTCGCGACGATCATCCCTCCCCGAAGGGCCCGGAAACCCGGCTCCGAAAAGGCCCGCCATTTATTGCTAGTGTACGGTTGACAACCGGCCCCGCGCGCGGCATAGTGGGCACGTCCGAGACGGGAATCGCCGGGTCATGTCACATGAGGTGCGAGCGATGGGAGCCCCGTACATCCTGACCTTGCTGTCGGAAGACGGATACCAGGTCTTCGCGGCCTTGCATCAGGAGTTCGACACGCTGGAGGAGGCGATCGAGGGTGCCAAGGACGACTATCTCCGGCGCTACGGCGGATCCCCGGCCTTCCGGGTCTACCACGCCGACCGGGAATCCTCCGACTTCCGGCACACCCTGATCGAGGTCTGCTTCGACGAGTCGAAGCGGCGATCCTTCGTCGCGCTCTATAAAGTCCTCCAGGAGATCGAGCCCGTCCCGACCTTCGTCGGGCCGCCCCGGCTCTCGTTCCCCGCCTGCGCCCGGGCCTTCCGGCGGATCCTGGTCCGGCTCGGCCTATTCTTCCCCAGGCCGAGGGCCTCGGGGGCCATCCTCGCCTTCCGATGATCGCCAACGGCTGGGATCATGGGACCTTCATCTCGATGAGATTCGAGCAGAGGACACCTGCGCCCTCGACGCCCGCGAGTCGGCCCATGATCAGGACCTTCACCGACCGGGCGCCCGCCGGCAAGGCGCCATCGATCGGGAGCCGGAGCGTCGCACGATTCTCGCCCTTTGCCAGCGGGAACGACCTTGGTTTGAATGTGTAGGGCGATTGGTGATAGGAATAGAGTTGCTGGAGCCGTTTCTCCCCGCCTTCGCCGAAGATTACCAGTTCCAGCGCGTCGTATGCGGAGAAGAAGTTCGACTTCACGTCGAGGGCAGCCCCGGTGTCGTTGATCAGGGTCACCTCACATTCGATGATCGGGGAAGAGATCGGGAGCATCGACGCCTTGTTCAGGACCAGGCGAATCTTCTCGACCGGCCTCACGACATCATCGGGGCCCGCCGGTCCGAGCCGGGCGGAGCCGAGGGCGATCATCAGGGCGGCGATCGGGGCCGAGATCATGAATGGCAGACGCATGTCAGGCTCCTGTGATGGCGGGACCACCGCGAATACGGCCGTCATCCTTATCATCGCCTCGGATGATCGTCCGTTATCCGGCTTTCTCCCGGAATCGGGCGCGGAGGGGCGGAGTCGACCGCCATCAGCCCCAGGTTCGCGAACCACTGGGCCGTGCTCAGGATTAGGTAGAACTCATGGATCCGGTGGAAAGCCCGGAGGCCGTCGCCCGAGTCGAGCCTCGACCCCATGTCTCGATGCAGGACGATCAGGGCGAACAGGAGGAGGGATGTCACGGCCAGGAGCCCAATCCGGACCTTGCCCCGCCAACCCGAGCGGATGTCTCGGTCGAGGGCGACCACGGCCCAGCCCAGGGCCACGGCCGCCAGGCCGACCGCGTTCAGGACCACGGAGACGCGACGGCTGATCTCGCCGGTCTCCATGCCTCCGAACGTCTCGTGGAGGTCGGGCACCACCACCGCCGCGTAGAATGTGAACCCGCCGAACCAGATCGCGAAGGCGATCCGGGCCAGGGATCGGAGGGCGAAGGCGGCGGCGGCTCGCATCGGCCGGGCCCTCAGACTTCGAGGATCTCGGCCGACTTCTTGTCGGCCATCTCGTTGACCTTGCCCTCGAACCGCTTGGTCAGGGCCTGGATCTCCTCCTTGCATTTCTCCAGCTCGTCCTCGGTCATCGACTTGTCGGTCAGCTCCTTGTCGCCCGACTTGTTGGCGTCGCGGCGGATGTTCCGGATCGAGATCCGGGCCTCCTCGGCGAGGTCCTTGACGCGGTTGGACAGCTTCTTGCGCTGCTCGCCCGAGAGCGAGGGGACGTTGAGCCGGATGACCTTGTTGTCCGAGTTCGGCGTCAGGCCGAGGTCGCTGGCCTGGATCGCCTTGACGATGTCGCCGATGGCCGACTGGTCGAACGGCCGGATCAGGATCTGCTGGGGCTCGGGCGTGGACAGGTTGGCGAGCTGCTTGAGCGGGGTGGGCGAGCCGTAATACTCGACCCGGACCGAGTCGACCAGCCCGGTGTTGGCCCGGCCGGTCCGGACGCCCTTCAACTGGTCGGCCAGCAGGGCAATGCTCTTCTCCATCCGCTCCTCGGCCTCGAACGCGATCTCTTCGATGCTCATGGGACACCTCGAATCGGCCATCGGCCCGGTCTGCCCGGGGGACGGATGGATTGTACGCGAGTAGTGGTGCCTGATTCGAGCCGGTCGACCCGCCTTTCGGCGCCCGATTCAGGGTTCAGGCGGATCGGGCCAGACCGGCAGGATCGGACGCCTCGCGGCGTTGCTGTACTTCTTCGAGAGCCCGTCGTGGTAATCGCCCCGCCTCGACCATAACTCCGAGGCCTCCTTGAGGCGGACCGCGTAGGCCGCCCGGTCCTCCGCCTGGCGTCGGAGCGGCCCGGCCCCGGCCTTGTCTTCCTGCTCCAGGGCCTGTCGGGCCGACTCCGCCAGGTCCTGGCTCGCCCGCTCCGCCTGGACGGCCGCCGTGAGCGACTCCCCTTGGAGCAGGTGATTCATGGCGGCGAGCCCGGCGTAGTCTTTCGCGAGGCTGGCGAGGCGCCGCGACCGGTCGCCCAGCCCGGCGACGTGGATGGCCAGGGCGATCGCGACGGCCGCCAGGGCCACCGCGACCATCGCGTCGCGGAGCCTCCAGCGGGGGGCGGCCATCGGCCGGCGCTCCAGGATCAGGACGAGGGGGATGAATGGGATGGTCAGCCGCATCGATAACCCTCCTGGGTCGCGCCGGCCGATCAGGCCAGGTTCGACGGCCGGGGGCGCGGGGAGGCGGCGACCCAGGTGCCGATCGGCTCGCCGGCGATGACCCGCTCGATGTTCCCTTCCTTCTTGAAGTTGAAGACGAGGATCGGCAGCGAGTTGTCCAGGCACATGCCGATGGCGGTCATGTCCATCACCTTGAGGTCGTCGCGGAGGACCTGGTCGGGGGTGAGGTGCTCGTAGCGGACGGCGTGGGGGTTCTTCTCGGGGTCGGCCGAGTAGATCCCGTCGACCCGGGTGGCCTTGAGGAGGACTTCCACCCCCAGCTCCTTGCCCCGGAGGGCGGCGGCGGTGTCAGTGGTGACGAACGGGCTGCCGGTCCCGGTGGCCAGGATGATCACCCGGCCCCGGGCCAGGTGGCTGAGGGCCCTCCGGCGGATGAACGGCTCGGCCACCTCGTCCATCTTGATGGTGGTCATCAGCCGGGTCTCGCAGCCCATCCCCTCCAGGGCATCCTGGAGCGCCAGGCCGTTGATCACGGTGGCGGTCATCCCCATGTAGTGGGCGGTCGCCTCCTGGATCACCTCGGACCCGCGGAGCGAGGCCCCCCGGAGGATGTTCCCGCCGCCGACCACGATGGCGACCTCCACCCCCCGCGAGGCGACCCGGGCCGCCTGCCGGGCGATCCGGCTCACCTCCTCGACGCTGATCCCTCCCTCGCCCGGCCGGCAGAAGCTCTCGCCGGAGAGCTTCAGCAGGATCCGTCGGAAGACCGGGGAACCGAAGGGATACGCGGCGTCCATCGGGTGCTCCTTGCTTCGGTCCGATTTCCGATCTCGGATTTCCGAACTTCAGATCAACGATACCAGTCCGGTTTCACGCTCCTGGAATCCGAAATTTGCGATCTGCGATCCGGCTCAGCCCTCGGCCTCGGGGGCGTCGGCCTTGGCCCCCTCGCCGACGATGAACCGGGCGAACCGGGCGACCGAGATGTTCTCGCCGACCCGGGCGTTGACGGCGAGGATCATGTCGCGGATCGTCCGGGCCGGGTCCTTGACGAAGACCTGGTCGAGCAGGACGCTCTCGGCGTACCAGGAGTTGAGCTTCCCCTCGGCGATCTTGGCGCGGATCGGCTCGGGCTTGTCCTCGGCCTGCTTCAGGAAGATCCGCCGCTGCTCCTCGACGACGGCCGGGTCGACGTCCTCGCGGCGGACGCTCACCGGGTTGGCGGCGACCACCTGGACGGCCAGGTCCTTGGCGAGCTGGCGGAACTCCTCGTTGCGGGCGACGAAGTCGGTCTCGCAGTTGACCTCGATCAGGGCGCCCGACTTGCCGTCGTGGTGGATGTAGACCTCCACCCGCCCGGCCCTGGCGGCGCGACCGGATCGCTTCTCGGCGTTCCCCTTGCCGCGCTCGGCGGCCAGGGTGATGGCCTTCTTGAGGTCGCCGTCGGCCTCCTTCAAGAGCGCCTTGCACTCCATCAGGCCCAGCCCGGTCGTCTTGCGGAACTCGTTGACAGCCTGGGCCGTGATCTCGGCCATCGTCGCCTCTCCTTCGCTCGCTAGCTGGTACGATACTACATTTCGAACGGGATGCCGGGGGACGATGCGGCCCGGCGCGACCGGCCTGGGGTCGGTCGCGCCGGGCGGGGGATCGGGTCCGGTCCGGGCCGACGGGCCCGGACCGGGGGTTCATTCGGGCTGGTGGGCCGAGGGCGGGATGTCGGTCTCGCCGCCCGAGCCGGGGTGGGTCGCCCCGACGGCGGGCGCGGCGGGCGTCTCGGCCGAGGACGGGGCCTCGGTCGAGGTCGCGGGCTCGGCGGTCGCCGGGATGGCCTCGGCGGCCGGGGCCGGGGCCGGGGCCGATGGGGGGGGGGCGGTCGCGGGGGCGGCCGCGGCCCGGGTCGCTCCTCGCGAGATCCCCTGGCCCTGGTTCGGCCCGCCTCGACCGGGTCCGCCCTGGCCGCCCCGACGGTCACCCCTGCGGTCGCCGCCGCGGCTCGGGCCCTGGTCGCGGTCTTCCCGGGGCGGGGGCTCGGCCGGGGCCGTGGCCTTCCCCTCGATGATCGAGTCCATCAGCCGCTTCACGACCAGCTCGATCGACCGCATGCTGTCGTCGTTGCCGGGGATCGGCAGGTCGACGGTGTCGGGGTCGCAGTCGGTGTCCAGCAGGGCGACGACCTTGATCCCCAGCTTCTTCGCCTCCTTGACCGCGATGTGCTCGCGGTGCGGGTCGACCACCAGGAGCGCCTGGGGGAGCCGGGTCATGCTCCGGATCCCGGACAGGTTCCGGTCGATCTTCTTCCGCTCGCGGGTGAGCGTGGAGATCATCTTCTTGCCGTAGCTCAGCGCCTGCTCGCCGTCGAGGATCGTCTCCAGCTCCTCCAGGCGTTCGAGCCGGCTCCGGATGGTCCGGAAGTTGGTGAGCGTGCCGCCCAGCCAGCGCTCGGTCACGTAAGGCATCCCGGCGCGGGTGCATTCCTCGACGATCGTCTCGGCCGCCTGCCGCTTGGTCCCGACGAACAGGATCAGCCCGTTCTCCGACGCCACCCGATTGAAGTATTTCGACGCGCGCAGGAGCCCGCGCACCGTCTCCTTCAAGTCGATGATGTGGATCATGTTCCGCTTGCCGTAGATGTACGGCTTCATCTTCGGGTTCCACCGGCTCGCCCGGTGCCCGAAATGCACGCCCGCATCGATCAGATCCTTGACGGCGAGTGCCACGAAGCGTCCCTCTTTTCCTGCCTGAACCGTTCCGGGCCGAGGCCCCGGGACGAGATGCCCCGGGCGGCCGTGCTGGGGCCGTCTGATCTTGTAAAACGAAGGCCCATCGTAACGCCCGACGCTTCCGCCGTCAAACCCCGCGGCCGGGCCGGGATACGCGGGACGCCGACGGGGAAGGGCAGGGGGAGCGGAAGGGGACCCCCGACCCGGGACGGGGTGGGGCGTGAGGTGGGTTCGTTCCGCGACCGTGATGGCTCCGTTCGGCGCCGATAGATGACCCCCTTCTCGCCTCGCGTGACTGGGTTCGTCTTGTGGGCGGGGTCGAGGGGGGATCTCGGGGCGGTCCGGCGCCCGATCTCCCGACCTGTCCGCAACCGCCGGTTTTTACAAAGCACCAGTGAGGGAGGAAACTCCGGTTTTCCCCCGGCCGACGGTCCGTATACTGACGGGCCATGATCGACCTGCCACATCCGGGAGCGGATCGCAACCTGACGGCATGCCTCGCCTGTCCTCCAAACCCTCGACCGATCCTCCCTCTGGACCGCAGGACCATCGCATGACCAGGAGACGTTCGCGTCCCGCGCCGGGGCTGTCCGTCGCGATCGAGACCCTCGACAGCCGCATCGTCCTCTCCACGATGGCCGCCGCCGGGGCCCTCCGGCTGGGTGCCGCCGAGGTCGCCTCTTTGGCCGTCAAGAAGGCACCGACCGAGACGACGCTGGCGGTCGCCGCCGGGACGCTCGGCCAGCCGATCACGTTCACCGTGAAGGTCCGGGCGGCCGCCTCGGCGGGCGCGCCGGAGGGGACGGTCAACATCATCGACCACGGCACGGTGATCCGGACGCTCACCCTGTCGCCGACGTCGTCGACCGGCTCAAGGTCCGCGTCCAGCGAGGCCAGGGTCACCCTGACCCAGCCGCCCGGCGACGCCGCGTACTTCTTCGGGAAACACACGGTCGGCGCCGTGTTCATCCCCGGCGGCTCGTTCCAGCAGAGTCATGCCAGCAAGGCCTTCAACGTGAGCCAGCCCGCGTACACCGCGCTGGCCGGGGGCGTGAAGATCGCCACCATCACGCCCGGCTCGGGTGCCCAGATTCAATCCGGACAGACCGCCAGCGTGCTGTACACCGGATATCTCGCCGGCAACGGCCAGATCTTCGACGCCTCGATCAGCCACGGCGGGACGCCGTTCCGCTTCACGCTCGGTGCCGGGCAAGTCATCCCCGGCTTCGACGCGGGGACGGCCGGGATGCAGCCTGGAGAGACACGGGTCATCCTGATCCCACCGGCGGAAGGATACGGTGCCACGGCCAGCGGGCCCATCCCGGGTCATTCCACCCTCATCTTTGTCATGACGCTCAAATCCATCTCCTGACAGATGCCGGCTCGATCGAGTGTCCGGGCGGGACAACGCCCGTTGAGTCAGTCCTCCGGCGCGGATAAGATGGAGTCTCCGACAAACGTCGAGATCGGTAAGGATCCTTCCCGCACCGGCGTTTTGCGGGCCAAACCCTCCGCTTCCGATCCGCGGGCGTCTGATCCGGCCCGACGCAGGATGAGCCGGGCGGACGATCAAGGGAGGGTGATGGTCGTTTCGCAGCCCTGACGAAGGTCGACATCCCCATCCGGACAACTCGCGGATCATCGATCCCAGGTTTTCACCCGGCCGACGAATCGGGGTGCTCCCACAGCGTCCATCCGCCCATGGAACACGCCGAGATCGAGGCCCTCGTCCTGACCACCGACCCCGGCCGGGCGTTGCTGGTGGAGGTCGCCCGGGTGGCCCGGCCGGGGCCATCGGACGTCGGCCGGTGGCGGAGGTCGGCGCCTCCGGAATGGGTCGCGGCGGCGATCCGGCTGGCGGAGGGGCGACGGAAGGGGGCCGGCAAGTTCGACCGGGCGGGCCGGATGTGGTTCGACCCGGTCGGCGTCGAGCAGGCCACCGCCGAGGTTGTCGCCCGGCACAAGGCCCATCGGTTCGCCGGATGTGGGGCGGGCGGGCCGGCGGTCGACCTCTGCTCGGGGATCGGCGGCGACTCGATCGCGCTGGCGGCCTCGGGCCCGGTGATCGCCGTCGACCTCGACGCCGGGATGGGCCGCCGGGCCCGGTGGAATGCGGGGGTTTATGACGTCGGCGATCGGGTGATGGCGGTCCAGGGCCGGGCCGAGGGGTTCCCGATCCCGGCCGGGGCCCTGGTCCACGTCGACCCGGACCGCCGGGCCTCGGGGATCGGCCGGGCCCGGAGCGTCCGCGACTACGCGCCCGGCGTCGGGGCCCTGCGTGACCTGATCGGATCGGCCCGGGGCGGGGCGATCAAGCTCGGGCCTTCGAGCGACTTCGAGGCCCACTTCGGCGGGCCGGGGATCGAGGTCGAGCTAATCAGCCTGGACGGCGAGTGCAAGGAGGCGACCGCCTGGTTCGGCGACCTGGCCGGGACCGGCGCCCGGAGGCGGGCGACGTGCCTCCCCTCGGGGGCGACCTGGTCCGACCTCGACGCCCCGGGGACTCCGGGATTCCCGGCCGGGTCGCCCGATGCCTGGGCGTTCGACCCCGACCCGGCCCTCGCCCGATCGGGCCTGATCGACGGGTTCGCCGCCGCCCACGGGCTCCGACGGATCGGGCCCGGGGTCGACCTCCTGACCGGCCCGGACCGCGTCGATTCGCCGTTCCTGGCGGCGTTCGAGGTGGTCGAGATCTTCCCGCTCGACCTCAAGGTCCTCCGCCGCGAGGTCGTCGCGCGGGGCCTGGGCCCGCTGGAGATCAAGACCAGGGGCCTGGAGATGACCCCCGAGGCATTCCGGGCCCGACTCCGACCCGGGGGGCCGAACCCGGCCACCTGGCTCCTCGTCGCCGGGAGGGGCGGCCCCGGCCGGGCGATCCTGGCCCGGAGGGCGTGACGGAACGCCGGTTGCAACCCCGCGGGATCGGGCCGGCCCCACGAATCGCCGGCCGTCCCGCGTCCGGCTGGCCCGATCGAGAGCCCGTCGACGGGCGGATGGGCCCCAATCCGAGGAGATACGCATCCCATGACGACGACTTCGCCGATCGCGATCGGCCGGGCGCTGCTGGTCCCGGCCCTGGTCCTCGGCCTCGGCCTCGGCGCGGCCGGTGCGCCGGCCGGGACGGCGCTCCGGTGGAAGTACCGGGCGGGGGAGGTCTGGCACTACTCGATGGCCCAGGACACGACCATGACCACCAAGGTCCCGGCCGACATGCTCGATCTCAAGCAGGCCGTGCGGCTGATCGTCGACCAGACCTGGACGGTCAAGGCGGTCGACCCGTCGGGCCTGGCTTCCCTGACCCAGACGGTCGACCGGATCCGGACCTCCGCCGAGCTGCCGACCGGCCGGGTGACCTACGACTCCTCCGAGGCCAAGGACGCTTCGAGCCCCGCCGGCCCGCTGTTCAAGATGCTGGTGGGCGCCGAGTTCGCCTTCAAGATGGACCCCCGGGGCGAGATCAGCGACATCAAGTTGCCCGAGAAGATGCTGGCCACGCTCCGGGGGGGCGACGAGCCGGCCGGGGCCCAGGGCCAGTTCTCCGAGGCCGGGCTGAAGAACATGCTGGCCCAGATGGGGATCCTGCTCCCCGAAGGTCCCGTCGACGTCGGCGGGAAGTGGGACCGGAAGATGGCCGTCCCCGGCGGGGCCGACGGCCAGATGCGGTCGATCCGGCAGGTCTACACCTACCGGGGGCCCGATCCCCGGGGCGCGGCCGAGTCGATCGACCTGGCCATCGTGTTCGACGCCCCCCGGCCCGACCCCGAGATCCCCGTCTCGATCAAGTCGCAGGAGTCGAGCGGACGGATCGCCTTCGACAACGCCGCCGGCCGGCTCTCGTCGTCCACCGTCCTGATGCGCGTCGAGTCGTCGGGCCGGGTCATGGGCAAGGAGGTCGCCCAGACCTTCGCGACGACGACGGTGATGACCCTCGCGGGGAATCCCCCGCGTTGATGATCTCCAGACGTGTAGGCCCGTCGAGGTCGATTGTGGGGGAGAATGGAGGTGGTGTCTTGAAAAAGTCGTCGCGACGAAGCATGCTGAACCCGGTTCGAGCGCCCGGCGTCGCCGCCGGGGCCTCGATCGGGGGGCCCGGATGTACCGCGTCCCCCGTCCCGATCCGATCACCGCACGGAGATGCTCAATGCGTTCTATCCTTCGTTCCGCCCTCCTCGCCTCCTGCGCCGTGTCCCTGACCTGGGGCCTGGCGGGATGCGACGACACCAGCAAGGTCACCCCGGCCCCCTCGCAGGCCGACAAGGATAAGATGGCCCCGGGCGACTCGGGCAAGATGACCCCGGCCGACTCGGGCAAGATGACCCCGGCCGACTCGGGCAAGATGACCCCGGGCGATGCCGACAAGGACAAGATGCCCCCGATCGCGCCGCCCGCCGACAAGGGTGCCGACAAGGGGACGGACAAGGGTGCCGACCTCACCCCGCCCAAGTAAGGCAGGTCGCCGCCCCGGCCGCCCCCTCCGACGCCCGGGCGTCGGACGGCGGCCCGGCCCGATCCGGGCTCAGGCCCGGCCCGTCAGGCCGTGCTTCTTGAGCTTGCTGAAGAAGGTGCTCCGGGGCAGGCCCATCAGCCGGGCCGCCTCACTCTTGTTCCCGCGGGCCTCCTCCAGGACGTCGAGCAGCCGGTGCCGCTCGAAGGCGTCGGCCTCGGGATCGACCGCCGGCTCGTCGAGCGTCGCCACTCCCGGGCCCTCGGGGTCGGGCCCGATCGGGCCGGCAACCGGGGCCGGCCCGGGGCGAGGCCGCGACTCCGCCGCCCGGCCCGGCCCGGGCGAGTGGGCCGGCGATGGGGCCCTGGATCGGCGCCGGGCGGGATGGCGGATCTCCGAGGGGAGGTCTTCCAGCCGGAGCGCCGGGCCATCGGAGAGCACCACCGCCCGCTCGATCACGTTCTCCAGCTCGCGGATGTTGCCCGGCCAGTCGTGGGCGATCAGGGCCTCGACCGCCTCGTCCTCGATGTGCCCGACCGACCGGCCCATCCGCTCGGCGTGCCGCCCGAGGAAGTGCACCGCCAGCTCGAAGATGTCCTCCTTCCGCTCGCGGAGCGACGGCGCCCGGATCGGGATCACGTTGAGGCGGTAGAACAGGTCCTGGCGGAACTTCCCGGCGCGGATCAGCCCTTCCAGGTCCTGGTGGGTGGCCGCCACGATCCGGACGTCCACGGCGATCGTCTGCGAGCTGCCCACCCGCTCGAACGCCATCTCCTGGAGGACCCGGAGCAGCTTGGTCTGCACCTCCAGGTTGATGTCGCCGATCTCGTCGAGGAACAGGGTCCCGCCGTCGGCCTGCTCGAACCGGCCGACCCGGTCGCGGTCGGCGCCGGTGAAGGCCCCCTTGACGTGGCCGAACAGCTCGCTCTCCAGCAACCCCTGCGACAGGGCCGCGCAGTGGACCTGGACGAACGGCCGGCCGGCCCGGGGGCCGACGGCGTGGATCGCCTGCGCCAGCAATTCCTTGCCGGTCCCGCTCTCGCCCCGGATCAGGACGGCCGAGTCGATCGCCGCGACCTTCCGGGCGACCTCCATCATCTTCCGGACCGACTTGCCCGAGCCGCGGATCTCCTCGAAGACGACCGGGCCGGCCGGCCCCTCCCGGTCGACCCGGCCGGGGCCCTCGCCCCGCCCGGTGACCTGATCCTGGAGCAGGAGGATCCGCCGCTGCTGCTCGGCGATCTTGTCGACCTTGGCGCGGAGCTCCAGGTTGAGCCGCTCCAGCGTCTGCTGGATCCCCGCCGAGTGCAGCGCCAGCATCGCCACCGAGCTGAGGGCCCCCAGGAAGGCGACCTCCTCGTCCTCGTAAGGCAGGCCGCTCCGCTTCGGGCCCAGGACCATCAGGCCGACCGGGACCCCGTCGGCCTCCAGCCCCCGGGCCAACTCGCCGCCCAGCGCGATCATGGTATCGGTCGCCGGGTCGGCCGCCGGCGCCAGCGCCATGGCGTGCGGCACCCGGACCGTCGACGCGTGCCGGAGCCGGTCGACCAGCGGGTTGTCCATCGCCAGGACGTGCTCCTCGGGCTCGGGGCCGTGCCAGGCCGCCAGGCGGATCGGCCCCCGGGGGTCGTCGGCCAGATAGATCGCCCCCCACTCCAGCCGGAGGATCTCCGCCGCCGCGTCCAGGAGCCGCTGCGCCAGCGTGGCCCGGTCGACCAGCCGGCCCACCGCCAGGTTCATCTTCTCCATCGCCTGGTCGAACTTGTACTTCTCGCGGTAGAACCGCCGGTCGATCGCCCGATGGACCCGCTCGCGCGTCGCCCCCGACAGGATCAGGATCGCGATCGCCGCCACCCCCGCCACCACCGCGCCCCGGGACGCGCTATGGGTCCGCAACTGCTCGCCGATCAGGAGCGTCGTCCCGACCAGGACCGCCGAATACAGGAGCCCCGCGCCCAGGCTCACCAGCACGTAGAGCTTGCTCCGGTTGTAGATCTCCTCGACTTGCATCAGCTTGTATCGGGTGATGCTCAGGGCATACGCCACCGTGTAGAGCAGCGACACCACGTACATCGGCCACGCGGCGCTCGACAGGCCGAGCCGGGCCGGCTCCCACCAGGCGCCCCAGAGCAGGTAGCCGATCGGCAGGACGGCCAGCCGGGATGCCAGGAGGATCCAGTACGTCTGGTTCCGCTCCGCCCGGGTCGTCGCCGACCGATAGCTCGCGCTCAGGCAGACGATGCAGAGGCCGAAAATCAACACCGACAGGAGGATGTATCCGAACGCCAGGTACTTGATCCACCAGAGCGTCGTCTCCAGGGCCACGCCGGCCGATGGACCGGGTTGAGCCCGGAGCCAGCTCAGGCGGGCCAGGCTGGCCCAGATCACCCCGGTGAAGGCCGTCGGCAACCCATACAGGGCGGCCAGGACCCTGGGCCGTCTCCGATCGATGATCGGGTTCGTCCGGGGGAAGACCAGGTAGAAGTGCAGGCTGACCACCGGGACGAACACCGCGAACGCCGCGAAGAGGTAGATCAGGACCGGCTCGACCACGATCTCGGTCCAGTGGTAGCCCCCCATGTAGGCGCCCACGGTCACGATGCAGAGCCAGAAGAACAGGCGGGCCGACTCATCGCCCGGGCGCTTCCAGAACACCCGGGCCCCCACGGCGAAGATGGCCATCTCCTGGAAGAACCAGAGGAGCGACCAGAGATAGGTCCGCGCCGGCCGATATCGGACCGTCGCCGAGGCCTTCTTCGGGGGGGCATCCGGGGTGCCGCCCTTCGGCCTCCAGGCGATCTCGACCGCCTCCCCCGCCCGGTCCCGGAGCTGCCGCATCGCCCCGACATAGGTCGGGTAGAGGTTGATCGGCCTGCCGTCGATCTCGACCAGCAGGTCGCCCGTCCCGGGCCGGTCCGGTGTCCAGATGTAGTCGGCCGGGATCTCCTGCTTGACCTCATTGCTCAGGACGCAGTTCAGCCCGAGGTCGCCGGTCCGGGCGACCACCATCAAGACCCAGACGGAATAGAAGATCGGGATCGACGAGGACGCAATCAGGAGCAGGAGCCGGGATCGGGTCAGCTCCGGTCGATGCGTCCGGGAAGGATGCGAGGATGGGGAGGGATAGGCCTCGAAGGCCTTCGGAGTTGGAAAATGATCCATGACGTCACGCTTGTCCGCCGGAGCGGGGGGAGGCCATCGAGGAGGCGCCGAACAGTGGCCAGCTTAGCGAATCGGCGCCGAAATCGCCAGATGCAATTGTCGAATCGGCACCGGACGGCGATAGCACCTATGCCAAACAGCTTAAACCCGTTTGTTACCCGAATTTCTCCATTTCGCCCAGATGTTCAAGCCCAAAAGTCTCCGGGCTTTTTTCGGAACCGAATACGGCATAATAACTTGTTGCAAGAAGCCTCTTTCTCCGACTCGGGTGGTCGACGATTCGGCGCCGATTTCGGCGCCGATATTTGGGGTCGTTGTTGAGGATTCTCTCCAGTCCGCCACCCTCAAGCATCGGCGCCGAGGACCGGCCCATCCATACCACGCCCATTTTCGACCTGGGTATGGGACGTGCCTTGGCGTTGGGGGAAGGACCGCACATCAATTTGACGAGCATCGAGAGTCGGCGATCGAGGAGGGTCCATGCGGATCGCATCGAAGCGGCGGACCGAATGGCTGATGTCGGATTACGTCTATGACGGGCGGCGTCGCCAGATCCGGGTGGGCGGTGCTCGGGTCGAGGTGGTGGAGATCGGCCGGGGCGAGCCGATCGTCCTGGTCCCGGGTCTGGCCGGCGGTTGGAAGCTCCTGGCCCCCCTGGCCCGGTCGCTGGCCAGGAATCACCGCGTGATCCTCTACGGCCTGCGCGATGAGTTCGATCCGCTCTCGACCCGTCCGGCCACCCAGATCGGCGACCTGGCGCGGGACCTGGACGGCCTGATCGGCGAGCTGGGCCTGGAGCGACCCGCGGTCTTCGGGGTGTCGTTCGGCGGCGCCGTGGCCCTGGAATTCGCGGTGGACCACCCCCATCGGGTGGGCCGGCTGATCCTCTCGGGGATCGAGGCCCGGTTCCGGACCACGCTCGGCTCGACGATCGCCCGGCGCGTCCTGGAGCGGTTCCCGCTCCCGGCCGACAACCCGTTCGTCAACCAGTTCTTCAACCTGTTCCACGGGGGCAAGCCCGGACCCGGCCCGATGGCCCGGTTCCTCGTCGAGCGGTGCTGGGAGACCGACCAGGGGGTGATGGCCCGCCGGCTGGCGATGCTCGACGGGTTCGACGTCTCGGATCGCCTCTGGCGGCTCGACGCCCCGACGCTGATCCTGGCCGGGACCCGCGACGTCGTCGTCCCGGCGTCGCGCCAGGAGGCCCTCGCCTCGTCGATCGCCGGGGCCCGGTTCGAGGCGATCGAAGGGGCCGGGCACATCGGCTTCCTGACCCACTCGGCCGACGTCGCCCGCCATGTCGAAGGCCTCTGCCGGGGCGGATGGGCCTCGATCGCTTGAGGCGGATCGGGGTCAATCCGGGAGGACGACGGGGTGATATTGTAGGGGTGGAGCCGGTCGGGCCGATAATGGGGGCAGAGGATGGGCCCGGGCCGGGGAACCGGCGCCCGTCCGTCGTCCCTTTGATGGGGGCGGCCTCGCCCTCTTTCCCGACTGCCTTATCAGGGGCGTCGGACGGGGCCCGCCCGATCTCGGAAGGAGATGAGCGATGCATGGTCGCGATCGCAGGGCGAATCGGGTCGGGGTCGTCGTGGAGTCGCTCGAAGGACGGGCCATGCTCTCGCCGGTGGCCGCGACGGCCCCCGTCCCGACCAAACTGGTGATGGGCGCGAGTTACCTGGACATCCGGGGCTCGGCCCTGGGCTCGTTGAAGCACCCCATCGGCAACCCCGACGGCGGCAAGGTCGACGCGATCCACGGCTCCGGCCTCCTGAAGGGGCTGGGCTCGACGACCATCGACGGGAGCCTTCACGGCACCGGCTTCATCCGGTCGGGGCACCTCTCGGGCACGCTGACCCTCTCCAACGCGCACGGGAGCGTGACCCTCAAGCTCGATGGGCCCGCCGCGAAGGGCTTCTCCCCGCCGACCTCGGGTCCTTACCATTTCACGATCACCTCCGGGACCGGCGCCTACGCCCACGACACCGGGACCGGCACCGTCGACGTGGCCCTCGGGTCGAGGTACGTCGGCCTCTCGTTCCGGGGCGATCCCAAACGGACCTGATCTTCCCCCCTCCGGGCGACTTGTTTCGATCACCTCCCGTCGCGATGGAAGAAATCCGCCCCCGCCGCCGACATCCGTTGAGGATCTCGGCGATGCGGAGGGCGGCCGATGGCGGACTGCCCGGCGATCAGGACGCGGGACGGCCCGTCGGCCTGGCGAGATCGCCCGGAGGGCCTGGCGCCGTCCCCGCCGATCGTCTCCCCGAGAAGCCCAGGCCGTGGTTGACCCGGGGTCGGCCGGGGTCCGCAGGCAATCCTGAACGCCCAGGCAGGACGGGTGTTGCAAGCACCATGACCCCGGCCACCCGGCCGATCCGTCCGAGATGGGGTGCCTCACCTGGGGTCGGGCCTGGCCTCAACGTCCCCCAGGTCGTGGGCCTCGCCAACGGCGAGGGTGACATTCTTCAATCGGGCCGGATGATAGCGCGTCGGCTGGGCAAAAGGTTGGCTCGCGGCGACCGTGAAGCCGATCCGGGCGGGGAGGCCGGGCAGGAGGCCGACGATCCGGAACCGGCCGTCGTCGTCGACCGGGGTGGTCTTGACCCGGGGTCGGTCCTCTCGGACATCCAGGGGCCACCCATCGGGGTTTGCGGGGTCGAGATAAACGAGGTCGGGGACGACCCGGGGGATCGGCCGGCCATCGGGGTCGACCAGGCGGCCGGTCAGGGTCCCCGCGGGCTCCATCCGGACCACGATCGGCCCGGCCGAGTCGCCCCGGATCTCGAATCGGGCGGCAAATCGGCCGTCGGGGCTCAGGGCGATCAGCGCCCGGGAGCGGGCCGGGTCGAGGGCCAGGACCTCGGCGCCGTCGCCATCGAGGACCTCGGCGCCGACCGGCTTCGGCGCCAGGCCGGTGACGGACGCGCCCCGGACCGGATTGCCCTCGGGGTCGACCAGGCGGAACCGGCGCGTCGGGGGCCGGGGGACGAGGATCGTCACTCCCTTGACCTCGTCCTGGATTGGCGGGGGGTCGATCACCTTGTAGGCGATGAACTCGCCCAGCCCGATCGGCCCGGAGGCACCCGGGAGGGTCCAGGGGTCGCCCCCTTCGACCCGGGGCGCCCCGTCGTCCTCGACCCGGCGGGTGAGGGCGACGTAGGGGAACCGGCGATGGAAGGCCTCGGCCCGGGGGCCCTGCATGGCGAAGCCGCCGAGGGGCTCCGGCGCCCAGTGCTCGACCAGGAGGACGCCGGGTCCGGGCGGGACCGCCACCGTGAACGTCCCGACGGGGCCGAGCGTGGCCACGACCTCGCCCGGGGTTCGGTCGGGCCAGAGGTGCCGGTAGTGGTTGCCGAGTTCGGTGCCGGCGACGGCCCGATTACCGGCCAGCGGAAAGTAGCGGATCAAACCGGACCGGGGGAAGTCGGGGCACATCTCCTTGTCCCGGGCCACCATCGGCAGGAATGTCCCCTCCTCGACGACCCGGCCCGAGACGATCACGCCGCGATCGAGGGCGAAGTCGGCGACCACCTCGCCCAGGCCGCCGACGCCCGACAACTCCCGGGCCGTGCCCAGATAAGGGTTGACCGGGTTCGTATAAGTATGTCCGTTCTCCGGCGCGATCCGGATCAGGACACGGGGCAACCCCTCCGCCCTCTCGACCCGGTATCGGCCCTCGGCGTCGGTGACGCCCGGTGCCTGGCTGTTGGTGGTCTCCGCGGTCCCGACCCAGAGCTTCACGCCCGGCAAGGGGCGTCCGGTCCTGGCGTCGCGGACGGTCCCCGCGACGGTCCGCGCGGGGGCGATGACGACCTCGGCCCTGGCCCCGTGGAGCGGCTCGTGGCGGGCCCCCCAGGCGACCTTCGCCTGCTCGGCCGCCTTCGTCCCCGGGCGGGGCGTGATCTCCCGGATCGCCCGGGCGACGTCGTCGGTGAGGTCGTCGCGGGTCAGGCTGACCCACTTCCACGCGGCGATCCCCGGGCCGCCCGCGGCGAGGCCGGCACGCCGGTCCCGGCCGACCCCGGCGAGGCGGTATCGGCCGTCGGCCCCGGTGGTCGCGGGCGGGATGACGCCGGCCCTCGCCAGGCCGTGCGGCCCGATCCACCTCGGGCCCGGGTAGTCATAGTAGTGGGTCAGGTCGCGTTTGCGGAGGTCCGCGATGACCGGGGCGAAGTCGCCCCCCTCGGGCGTATCCATGGCTTCGAGCGTCACCGAAACCCCGGCGACCGGCCGCCCGTCGGGGGAGACGAGCCTCCCGGAGACCGGGTAGTCCTCGACCATCCGGATCGTCAGGTCGTATTCGGACTTCATCGCCGACTTCGACTTGCCGGACGTGTCGATCGGGTCCAGGACGATCCAGCCCATCCCGAGGCCGTCGGCCGTGGCGAAGACCTGGGCCGTGGTCTTGCCGGGGAAGTTGGCCCCCTGCGAGAAGTTCCGGGCGAACTCCTTCTCGGGCCGCTCGGCCCGGAACGTCCCGTCGACCGCGACGCCCAGGGGGACGGGATCGGCCACCCAATCGGCGATCAGGTAGACCCGCGCCCCCGGGACCGGCCTGCCGGCGGGGTCCACCACCCGGCCCCGGAGCACGATCGACCGGCCCGGCGCCTCGGCCTTCGCCTCGGGCCCGACCTGCGGGGCGGGAGCGGGCGCGGGCGTGCCGGCCGCCCTCGACGGCGGCGGTCCGGCCAGGGACGCGACGGCCAGCGTGGCCCCCAGGGCCAGGAGCAGGGCCGCCGCCTTGGAGGCGACGAAACTCGCCAGGCCCGATGATGTCGCCGAGGCCGCCGCGGCCCCGGCCAGCTCCCCCATCGCGATCGCGACGGCGGCCGGGGCCAGCCCCCGGCGGACGAGCCCGGATCGGAGCCGGGCCCTGGCCCGGGCGAGCCTCCCCCGGACCGACCCCTCGGACCATCCCAGCCGGGCCGACGCCTCGGCCTGGCTCAGACCCTCCAGCCAGCAGAGGATGACGGGCCGGCGGTATCGGTCCGGGAGCCGGTCGACCTCCACCTGCAACGCCCATCGGAGCTCGTCGAGGGCCAGGGCGTCGGCGGCGTCGACGGGATGGCCGGCGCGGTCGCGGGCCGACCGGGCCTCCCGGGCCTCCCGGCGGGCCGACCCGGACCGATGGCGGCGGGCCGTCCGGACGGCGACCCGGTGCAGCCAGCCGGCCAGCGACCCCCCCGACCGGATCGACCCGGCCCGGCCGAGCAGGACCAGGAAGGTGGCCTGGCAGGCGTCGTCCGCGTCGGCGTCGTTGCCCAGGAGGTCGCGGCAGGCCCGCCGGACCATCCCCCCGTGGCGGGCGACCAGGGCCTCGAACGCCGCGCCGTCCTTGCCGGACGCGAACCGGTCCAGCAGCTCGCCGTCGGAGGAGCCCGCCAGGGTCCCCTCGCGGAACAGCCGGTCGATCTCCCGCCCCGCGGCCCGATATGTCGTGCCCATCGTCATGGCCCGTCGCCCCCGACCTTCGTCGTGTCCCCGCGATTCTCCATTAAAGAGCACGGCGAGGGGCCCGTCCGCACGCTATTTCGTCCGGAAGTGGCGGATCTCGCCGCTGAGACGGGGGAATTGCACCGCCAGGACGCCAGGATCGCCGAGGGGAGAAGAGAGTAGGAAAAGAAGAGAAAAAACGATTGGTATGCCAATAAGTTAAATATTGCATTGGTTGTTGTGTTGGTTTTCTCATCTTCTTCTCACCTCCCCTTGGCGATCCTGGCGTCCTGGCGGTGCAATTCCCCCCGTCCCTGCGCCCGGATCCCCCCGTTAGGCGCGAGCCCCCCGATTGCCATATGATACGAGGCCGGCCCGGTGCCCGTGCCGCCCGGCCCGTCCTCTCGAAATCACCCGGAGCCATTTCTCCCATGGGCGAACGCAAGACCCTCACGACTTCCGACGGCATGCCGGTGGCCGACAACCAGAATTCGCTGTCGGTCGGCCCACGCGGGCCGCTCCTCTCGGAGGACTTCCACCTCGCCGAGAAGATGGCCCACTTCAACCGCGAGCGGATCCCCGAGCGCGTCGTCCACGCCAAGGGGGCCGGCGCCTTCGGCACGTTCACCGTCACGCACGACATCACCGGTTATACCAAGGCCCGGGTCTTCTCCCAGGTCGGCAAGAAGACCGAGATGATCGCCCGGTTCTCCACTGTCGGCGGCGAGAAGGGCTCGGCCGACACCGAGCGCGACCCGCGCGGGTTCTCCCTGAAGTTCTACACCGAGCAGGGGAACTGGGACCTGGTCGGCAACAATACCCCGATCTTCTTCGTCCACGACCCGCTCAAGTTCAGCGACTTCATCCACACCCAGAAGCGCGACCCGAGGACCAACCTCAAGTCGCCGACCATGATGTGGGACTTCTGGTCGCTCAGCCCCGAGTCGCTCCACCAGGTCACCATCCTGTTCAGCGACCGAGGGGTCCCGTTCTCGTACCGGCACATGAACGGATATGGCAGCCATACCTACAGCTTCCTCAACGACCGGGGCGAGCGGCACTGGGTCAAGTTCCACTTCAAGACGAAGCAGGGGATCAAGAACCTCACCCGGGAGGACGCCAACCGGATCAAGGGCGAGGATCCCGACCACTCCACCCGCGACCTGTTCGAGTCGATCGAGTCGGGCGATTACCCGAAGTGGACCCTCTACGTCCAGGTGATGCCCGAGGCGGACGCCACCAAGACCTGGTACAACCCGTTCGACCTCACCAAGGTCTGGCCGCATGCCGACTATCCGCTGATCGAGGTCGGCGAGATGGAGCTGAACCGGAACCCCGAGAACTACTTCGCCGAGGTCGAGTCGGCCGCCTTCAGCCCCAACGCGATCGTCCCCGGGATCAGCTTCAGCCCCGACAAGATGCTCCAGGCCCGGGTCCAGTCCTACCCCGACGCCCACCGATATCGCCTGGGCTCGAACTACCAGCACTTCCCGGTCAATGCCCCGAAATGCCCGATGGCCAACTACCAGCGCGACGGGATCGCCGGCGCGATGCGTCCCGACAACAACGGCGGCCGGGCCCCCAATTACGAGCCCAACAGCTTCGGCGGCCCGGCGCAGGACCCCTCCTTCCGCGAGCCGCCGATGACGCTGGCCTGCCCGGTGGTCGACCGCTGGGATGCCCACGAGGGGAATGACGGCTACCGTCAGGTCGGCGACCTGTTCCGGCTGATGCCCGCCGACGCCCAAGGCCGGCTGATCGGCAACATCGTCGACAGCATGCAACATGTCTCCCGCGAGATCCAGCTCCGCCAGATTTGCCACTTCTTCCGCGCCGAGCCGAACTACGGGATGGGCGTCGCGGGCGGGCTCGGGCTGGACCTGTCCGACATCCCCGGCATGGCGCCGGCCCACGCCGGGTCGCGCGGCTGACGATCGCCGGGAGCCGGCCGGGGTCGACCCGGCCGGCCGCCCCCCCCGGGGGGCCTCGCCTTCGACGCCTCGGAACCACCTTCCCAGGCCGGGGGCCGGTCGCTACAATCCTTGGTTCACTCCCCGGGTCGGAGTCGGCCGAGGTGTCATCGCGGGCGATGGCGGCCGGGCCATGCACCGGGCCGGGCGAGTTCCCCGAGGCCATCGATGATCATCGTGCTGAAGCCGCATTCGACGCCGGAGATGATCCAACACGTCCTCGACCGGATCGCGGAACTCGGGTTCACCCCGCACCTGAGCCAGGGCGTGTCGCGGACGATCATCGGCGTGATCGGCGACGAGGACCGGCTCCGGGCCGAGCCGCTCCGGGCGATCGAGGGGGTCGAGCAGGTCGTGCCGATCCTCAAGCCGTTCAAGCTGGCCAGCCGCGAATTTCACGCCGAAGACTCGACCTTCGACATCAAGGGCGTCCGGGTCGGCGGCGGCCACCTGATGATGATCGCCGGCCCGTGCGCCATCGAGGGCGAGGCCCGCCTGGTCGAGATCGCCGAGAAGGTCAAGGAGGCCGGCGCCAACGTCCTGAGGGGCGGGGCGTTCAAGCCCCGGACCAGCCCGTACAGCTTCCAGGGGATGGGCGAGGACGGCCTCAAGATCCTCAGGGCCACCGGCGATCGGTTCGCCATGCCGGTCGTCACCGAGGTCATGGATCCCCGCCAGGTCGACCTGGTCGTCGAGTACGCCGACATCATCCAGATCGGCGCCCGGAACATGCAGAACTTCGATTTACTCAAGGAGGTCGGCCGGACCCGGACGCCGGTCCTGCTCAAGCGCGGGATGTCGGCGACGGTCAAGGACCTCCTGATGTCGGCCGAATACGTCCTGGCGCACGGCAACAAGCAGGTCATCCTCTGCGAGCGCGGGGTCCGGAGCTTCGAGGACTCGACGCGGAACATGCTCGACCTGTCGATCGTGCCCAACGCCAAGGGCCAGAGCCACCTGCCGATCATCGTCGACCCCAGCCACGCGACCGGACGGCCCGACCTGATCCCGGCGATGGCCCGCGCCAGCATCGCCGCCGGGGCCGACGGGGTGCACGTGGAAGTCCACTCGTGCCCCGAGAAGGCCCTGTCCGACGGGCCCCAGGCGCTGCTCCCGGCCCAATACGCCACGCTGATGGGAGAGATCCGGCAACTCGCCGAGCTGATGGGCCGGACGATCGACGCTTCCGAGGGGGTCTCCGTCTGATGCGCACCCTGTTCGTGGCCGGCAACTGGAAGATGCACCCGAGCACGGCCGAGGCCGCCGTCGCCCTGGCCGAGGCGATCAAGTCGGGCGTCGGCCAGGCGGTCGACGTCCGGGTCGCGATCTGCCCCCCCTCGGTCTTCCTGAACCGGATCGACCCGATCCTGGCCGGATCGCCGATCGGCCTGGGCGCACAGAATCTCCACGAGAAGGGGGAAGGCGCCTACACCGGCGAGACCTCGGGCCCGATGCTCGTCGACGTCGGTTGTACCCACGTCATCATCGGCCACTCCGAGCGCCGGCATGGCCTGGGCGAGGACGACCGCCACGTCAACGGCAAGCTGTTCGCCGCCCTGGACGCGAAACTCCTGCCGATCGTCTGCGTCGGCGAGACCCGGCTCGAACGCGAGTCGGACCTGACCGAGGACGTCGTGGGCCGCCAGCTCGACCGGTCGCTCGCCGGGCTCTCGCCCGAGCAGATGGCGGGCGTCGTCCTGGCCTACGAGCCCGTCTGGGCGATCGGGACGGGGCTGACGGCCTCGCCCCATCAGGCCCAGGCCGTCCACGCCTTCATCCGCCGACGGCTTTCCGAGACGTTCGGCGAGGCGACGGCGGCCCGGGTCGTCGTCCAGTATGGCGGGAGCGTCAAGCCCGACAACGCCGCCGAACTGCTCGCCTGCCCCGACATCGACGGCGCCCTCGTCGGCGGGGCGAGCCTCAAGCCGGACGATTTCCTCGGGATCATCCGGGCCGGCCGCGAGGTCGCCGCCCGGGGCAAGGGCTGACCGGGCCGATCCTCCCCCCCTCCCGTCGACTGACCGAATCCCGATGATCGACGGGCGACGCCGTCCGTCCGCCGAGATCGCCAACCCAGGACCTCGACCGTGTCGAACTTCATCCACATCCTGCTCTACGTCATCCTGGCGATCACCTCCGTCTTCCTGATCTGCCTGATCCTGATCCAGCGCGGCAAGGGGGGCGGCCTGGCCGGCGCGTTCGGCGGCGCCGGGGCTTCGAGCGCCTTCGGGACCAAGGCGGGCGACGTCTTCACCCGGGTCACCATGATCGCGGCCGGCGTCTGGATCACCCTCAACATGCTGCTTGTCGTCATCTCCAATCGCCCCACCTCGGCCCGGCAGGCCGCGCAGGCACCCGCCCTGAACGCCGACAAGCCCGAGTTCATCCCCAACAAGCCCGACAACCCGAAGGGCGGGATCCCGGCCGGGGGGATCGACCGGTCGCCGATCATGCCCCCCGCCGCCGGCCCGGCCCGAAATCCGGCCGCCCCCGCACCCTCCCCCGCACCCGCCCCCACCCCTGGCGGCTCCGGCCCCGCGGCGCTCCCCGACGAGCCGTTCTCGGCCCCCAAATCCTGATCCCCGACCGATCGAGAGGCGAGCTCCCGTGCTGCTGAGCATGACCGGATACGGCGAGGCCCGGTTCCAGGACGATCGGTGGTCGGTCGGCGTCGAACTCCGGACGGTGAACAACCGTCATCTGAAGCTCAACGCCCGGATCAGCGACCCTTACGGGGCCCTGGAGCCCGACCTGGAACGGCTCGTCCGCGAGACGATCCGGCGCGGGACGGTCCAGCTCTCGCTCCGGGTCGACCGGCCCAAGCGGGCGGAGGACTACCGGCTCAATCGGGTCGCCCTGGTGAGCTACCGAAGCCAGCTCGCCGAGATGATGGGCGGGAACCCCGGCGAGGTCGACCTGGCCTCCCTGCTCGGGCTCCCGGGCGTCCTCGAAGACCGGAAGCCGGCGACCGACGACCCGCACGAGGACTGGCCCGCCCTGGCCGCCGTCGTCGCCGAGGCCCTGGGCAAGCTCCAGAAGGCTCGGGCCGAGGAGGGCCGGGCGATGGCCGAGGAGCTGCTCGGGCTGGGGCGGGGGGTCGCCGACCGGCTGGAGCGGATCGCCGGCCGGGGCCCGGAGGTCGTCGCGTCCTATCAGAAGCGGCTCGCCGACCGGATCCAGTCGATGATCGCGGGGCAGGGGGTCTCGATCGAGCCCAAAGACCTGATCCGCGAGGTCGCCATCTTCGCCGAGCGGGCCGACATCGCCGAGGAGGTCGTCCGGCTCCGGGCCCACCTCAAGCAATATGTCGAGGTGATCGGAGAGCCGGAGAGCTCGGGGCGGAAGCTGGAATTCGTGGCCCAGGAGATGGGCCGCGAGACCAACACCATCGGCTCCAAGGCCAACGACGTCGAGATCAGCCGGGGCGTGGTCGAGATCAAGGGGATTTTGGAGAAGATCCGCGAGCTGATCCAGAACGTGGAGTGAACCGACCTTGTCCGAAGCGTCTCCCCTCACCCCCCCCGATCGAGGAGGACCCCGGCCGGGCCGCCTGGTCGTGATCTCGGGCGCCTCCGGGTCGGGCAAGAGCACGCTCGTCCGGGAGCTGGTGTCGCGGCCCGGCCTCCGGCTCCGGGTCTCGATCTCGGCAACGACCCGGTCGCCCCGGCCTGGCGAGGTCCCCGGCGTCAATTATCTCTTCATGGCCCGCGACCAGTTCGAGGCCGACCGCGACCGCGGCGAATTTCTGGAATGGGCCGAGGTCCACGGCCAGCTCTACGGGACCCCCGCCGGGCCCGTCCGGGACGCCCTCGATCGCGGGACCTGCATCGTCCTGGTGATCGACGTCCACGGGGCCTTCAACGTCCGCTCGAAGATGCCCGACGCCCTCCTGATCTTCCTCCACGCCCCCAGCCCCGAGTCGCTGGAGGCCCGGCTCCGGAGCCGGGCGACCGACTCCGAGGCCACCATCCTCCGCCGACTGGCCAACGCCCGGGCCGAGGTCGCCCGGGCCGACCGCTACGACCACCAGATCGTCAACGACGACCTCCACCGGGCCGTCGAGGACCTGGCCGCCATCCTGACCCGAAACCATTGCGGAGGCTGATCCCCCGATGCTCGAAGAATTGAAGGAAGAGCACATCGTCAACAAGGTGGGCGGCCGATTCAAGCTCTCCACCCTGATCCAGAAGCGGATGATCGCCCTCAACCAGGGGTCGAGGCCCCTGATCGACGGCCGGGGCATGGACAAGATGGCGATCGTGATCCAGGAGATCATGCAGGACAAGATCTACCTGGACATGTCGGGCAACCTCCACCTCCTGGAGGCGACCGAGGAGGAGGACGGCGGTACAGTGGACCTGACACAACCGTCAGAATGACGAAGATGGGCGCTCCGGGGGGCTTCCGGGGCCCATGATCGTGCAAGTCGCCCCGCCGGGCCGGTCGATCTCCCAAGGTCGAGCCGGCGCCGGCGGTTGAACGTCGGTCGGAGGTGCGTCGTCCAGGCACCCGGCTCGCCCGGGCCGCCGAGGATAACGATGTTCGACCGTCGACGCTGGGCCGGTCTCGGCCGCGCCGGTGCCTGGCTCTTCGCCGCGGCGTTCCTGGCCCTCAGCCTGATCGGCTATGACCCCGCCGACTTGCCCGGCGATGCCGCCGACCCCCCCAACGACCCGCCGGCCAACCCCTGCGGCCCGGTCGGCGCCACCCTGGCCCACCTGCTCAATGCCTCGGTGGGGGCGGCCTCGTACCTCCTCCTGTTCGCCTCGGCCGTGGCCGGGATGGCGGTCGTCCGCCGTCGGGAGGTGGTCGACCCGGCCCTCCGCCTGATCGGCCTCGCGCTGATCCTGCTGGTGGGCTCGGCCCTGATCCAGAAGTACGACCCCGACCGCCGGCCGTCCCCGACGGTGGGCGGCGGCGGCTACGTCGGGGCGTCGTCGGTCGCGTTCCTGGAGGGCCGGTTCGGCCCGGCGGGGATGCTCCTGATCCTGGCCGCCCTGGGCCTCTCCGGCGTGGCCCTCTGCCACGACCTCCTGATCGCCTGGCCGATCCGGGAGGCGATGGCCGTCTATCGGGGCCGGCGCCCGGCGATGCCCGCCCCCCCGGCCGCCCCGGCCCGGGGAGGGACCGCGCTGATGCTGGCCGATCCGGCCGGATATCCCGCACCGATCCCGAGGCCGGCCCCAGCGGTCAACCGGTCGGCGATCGCCCGGCCGGCCCCCGCGGCGGATTTGCCCGCCATGGCGGCCGCTCGCCTCCCGGCCCTCGCCCCCGGGAACCCCCCGCCCCCGGCCATCCCCGACGACGGGCGATACCACCTCCCGCCGCTCGACCTCCTGGAGATGTCGAGATCGGCGCCCGTGCACGAGGATCAGGCGAAGGTCCACGCCCGGGCCCTCCTCCTGGAGAAGACGCTCCTGGAGTTCGGCTGCCAGGTCCGGGTGGTCCAGATCGACACCGGGCCGGTCATCACCCAGTTCGAGATCGAGCTGGAGGCCGGGCTCCGGGTCGCCAAGATCAACAGCGTGGCCAACGACCTGGCCATCGCCCTGGCGGTCCAGAGCGTCCGGATCGTCTCGCCGATCCCCAACAAGACGACCGTCGGGATCGAGGTCCCCAACGAGCGCCGGACGATGGTCCGGCTCAGCGAGGTGATCGAGGGCGTGGGTCCCCGCCTGGACAAGTTCCGGATCCCGCTGTTCCTGGGCAAGGACGTGAAGGGGCACCCCCTGGCCTTCGACCTGGCCGACATGCCCCACCTCCTGATCGCCGGCCGGACCGGGACCGGCAAGTCGGTCTGCCTGAACGCCATGATCCTCTCGATCCTGATGACCCGGACCCCCGACGAGGTCAAGCTGATCCTGATCGACCCCAAGATCGTCGAGCTGACCCAGTTCAAGCGGATCCCGCACCTGATGAACCCGGTCGTCACCGACATGAAGAAGGCCGAGGCGCTCCTGGCCTGGGCCTGCGACAAGATGGACGAGCGATACGGCTACCTGGCCCGGGCCAGCGTCCGCAACATCGCCTCCTACAACCAGTTGAACATCGACGAGCTGTACGAGCGGATCCAGCCCGAGGACGACGAGGAGTGGGAGCGGATCCCCAAGTTCATGCCCTGGATCGTGATCATCATCGACGAGATGGGCGACCTGGTGGCGACCGTGGGCAAGGAGGTTGAGACCCAGATCGTCCGGCTGGCCCAGAAGGCCCGGGCCTCCGGGATCCACCTGATCCTGGCGACCCAGAAGCCGACGGTGGAAGTCATCACCGGCCTGATCAAGAGCAACCTGCCGGCCCGGATCGCGTTCCAGGTCGCCAGCCGGAACGACTCGCGGGTGGTCCTCGACGAGATGGGCGCCGACAAGCTCCTGGGCAACGGCGACATGCTGTTCCTCGTCCCGGGGACCTCGCACCTCGTCCGGGCCCAGGGGACCTACGCTTCCGATCAGGACGTCGTCCGGGTCTGCGAATATCTCGCCCAGTATCCCCAGCAGTTCAGCCGCGAGCTGTGCCAGATCCAGGTGGGCGGCGGGCCCGGCAAGGACAACGACGCGCTCAAGGCCCGCGACGAGCTGTACGAGACCGCCATCGACATCATCATCCGCGAGGGACGGGGCTCGACCTCGCTCCTCCAGCGGGCCCTCGGGATCGGCTACGGCCGCGCCGCCCGGCTGATCGACTTCATGTGCGAGGACGGGATCGTCAGCGAGCACAAGAAGGGCGGCGCCCGCGACGTCCTCTATTCCCTCGAAGAATGGGAGGCCCTCAAGAACGGCGGCGCGGCCGGTGAGGCGGCCTGATCCCCCCGGGGGCGCGAGCCGGCCTCAGGGGCCCGCTCCCGGCCCATTCTGTGCCGCCCCCGCCAGCGCCGCGGTGAGCCACGATCGGGCGTAGGCCCATTCCCGGAACGCGGTGGCGCGGGACACCCCCAGCGCCCCGGCGGCCTCGTCGATCGACAGGCCGGCGAACAGCCGGAGCCGGGCGACGTCGGCCGAGGCGGGATCTTCCTCGGCCAGCCGGGCCAGGGCCTCGTCGATGTCCAGGAGCGTGTCGGGGTCGGACACGATCACGCGATCCGCCTCGACGAGGGTGAATTGCCGGGCGATCCCGCCCCGTTTGGCGGCCCGCTTGCGCCGGGCGTGGTCGACGAGGATGCGTTGCATGGCGACGGCCGCGGCCCGGAAGAACCCGCTCCGGCCGCCGAACGCCGCGTCGCCGAGGCGGAGGTACGCCTCATGCACCAACGCGGTGGCGTCGAGCGTGTGCCCGGCCGGCTCGCCCGCGAGCTTGGCGGCGGCGAGCCGGCGGAGTTCGTCGTAGACCTTCGGCCACATCTCGTCGGGCGAGGGGGACATCGTTTCAATTCCCGCGGCGGAGTGGCCGGCTTGTTACAATACCTCGGCGACGACCATCGAGGAGGCACGATGAATCTTCCCGTGAAGTTCCCGAGCGAGACCGAGGTGATCCTCGAAGACGTCACGAGGTTCCGGGCGCTCTCGGCGGAGGATCGATTCCGATCGCTCCGAGGGATCCTGAATGCCGGTGCCCTGATCCTGCGCAAGTCGCCCAAAGCGGCCTGGGCCAGGCAGTATTCCGAAGAGCAAGAACTCCTCGCGCAACGCGCCACCCGGGAGTTTATCGCGCGCCATGCACGCTGATCGCGACCTCCTGTCGGACGAGCTGGTCCGGGCCGTCGACGCCTTGGCCGAGGCTTTCGCCGCCCGATCGGTCCGCCACGCGCTCATCGGCGGGCTGGCCACCTCGATGCGCGGTCGGCCCCGATTCACCCAGGACGTCGACTTCTTGATCGATGTGACGCAGGTCGCGCTGCCCGGGTTGCTCGACGACCTCGCGGGGCGCGGTTTCGCGATCGAGAAGGATGTCGTCATCGGGGAATAAGTTTGCGAGCACATCACGGCCTTCTCGTTCGGTCCGGTCCGGATCGACTGGCTCAAGCCCGTGCTCCCCTTCTACTCCCGCGCGTTGGCCGGCGCCGAGGCCCTGGAATGGTCCGAAGGCCATTCGGTCCGGGTGGCGACGGCCGAAGGGCTGATCTTGACCAAGATGGTCGCCTTCCGGCCGCAAGATCAGGTCGACATCGACACCCTCCTGACCGCCAACCGCGATGAGATCGACGTCGGCCTGATCCGCGAGGAATGGTCCCCCTTCGCGGCGACGGAGGCGGGACGAACGGCGTGGCTGGAAGCCGCGATCGACAAGCGGGTCGTGCGACGGGAGTGAATCACGGGGCCTTCGGCCCGGGCTTGGGGGCGGGGGCGGCTGGCCACTTCGCCCGCTCGTCTTTCCACATCTTCAGATCGTCGGGCTTGTTCGTCGCCTCCGCAAGCTCGATGAGCCTGTCAATCGCCTCGCCGACGCGGGCTTTGCCATTCGACGCGATCCTGTCGGCCCGCCCTTTCATCCCCTCATATCCGGCCCGCAACAGCGGCCCGGCCTCGGTGTACCTCTCCTGGCCGAGCAGGGCCCCGCCGAGCATCGACCTCGCGTTGAACGTGCTCCAGTCGTCGGGTTTCGTCGCCTCGCGGATGGCCGAGGCTTCTCTGAGGATCGGCTCGGCGTCGGCCCACGCCTCCCGTCGGAGGAAGTGCAATCCGAGTTGGGCCAGGGCCGTGGCGTACAGCGGCGAATCCGGCCCGGCCACTCGCCTCTGGCGTTCGACCATTTCGCGGAACAGCGGCAGTGACTCGTCAAGCCGGTCGTCGGCCTGGTAGGCGTTCGCGAGGTTGCCCATGGCGGTGAGGGTGTTGGGGTGGTCGGGCCCGAGCTTGTCCCTCATGAGCGCCAGCGCCTCCTCGTGGAGCGGCACGGCACGCTCGGGTCGGCCGGCATCCGCGTAGGCAGTCGCGAGGTTGTTCATGGCGATGAGGGTGTCGGGATGGCCGGGCCCGAGCTTGGCCCTCTTGAGCGCCAGCGCCTCCTCGTGGAGCGGCACCGCCCGGTCGAGCCGGCCGGCGGCCCGATAGGCAGAGGCGAGGTGGCCCATGGCGTTGAGGGTCTCGGGGTGGCCGAGCCCGAGCTTGGCCTTGCTGAGCGCCAGCGTCTCCTCGTGGAGCGGCACCGCCCGGTCGAGCCGGCCGGCGGCCAGGTAGGCGGCCGCGAGGTTGCCCATGGAGGGGAGTGTGTCGGGGTGGCCGGGCCCGAGCTTGGCCTTCCTGAGCGCCAGCGCCTCCTCGTGGAGCGGCACCGCCCGGTCGAGCCGGCCGGCGAGCTGGTAGGCCGTCGCGAGGTTGTCCATGGCGGCGAGGGTCTGGGGGTTGCCGGGCCCGAGCTTGTCCCTCATGAGCGCGAGCGTCTCCTCGTGGAGCGGCACCGCCCGGTCGAGCCGGCCGGCGGCCATGTAGGCGGTCGCGAGCTTGCCCATGGCATAGAGGGTGCTGGGGTAGCCGGGCCCGAGTCGGGCCTTCCAGAGCGCGAGCGTCTGCTCGTGGAGCGGCACCGCCCGGTCGTGCCGGCCGGCGAGCCGGTAGGCCGTCGCGAGGTTGCCCATGGCGACGAGGGTCTGGGGGTTGCCGGGCCCGAGCCGGGAAGTGAACGTGGCGCGGGCCCTGGTGAACAGGCCGATCGCCTTCTCCGGGTAGCCCAGACCGA
>JAABUK010000690.1_pt1 | contig 69187 bp, 69 predicted proteins | sample 5559141 | NCBI WGS metagenome assembly JAABUK01 (sample SAMN10711869, study PRJNA513367) | rock metagenome | isolation source: Antarctica rocks | place: Antarctica: Victoria Land, Pudding Butte nord | collected 2016-01-03 | reverse complement strand
ATAAATGCTAAGAAAGAAAAGTATCTACAGAAAAGAACTCGATTCTTATATGTGTGTTTCTCAGCTCTGTGCTAGGCTTGATTGAGTTGACGTCTTACACATATGATGCAGAGTCTCAATGACATCATCTCTAGATCAGATTCTCGCTAGGCTCGATTAGAATGAAATCAGGCGAAGGCTAGACGAAGACTAGAATCGTAACATTACCTCTCTTTCTTGACTATTCATGTTCACATGAATGTTATTTCTTAGTGCGCTTTTCTTGAATATTTGGTATGAAAGTTGTCAATCATCTCTTGAGCGTTCATAAATTCGTCGTCGTCAGCGTTATATCAGTTGAGATCGTTGTCATAGTTCTTTCATTTGACTTGATATTGAAGTCGTCTTCGATATCGTCGAAAATTCAATATATCGTCGATTTCTCATTCGTCTTCATCGTTCATCATTATTGACCTCGAAAGTTCATTCTTCTGATCAGGCAGAAAGTCATTGACGGCGAAACGAAGAAGCTCTGAATGAAATACATCATGTATACACATAGTCTTGAATAGTTTCAATTTATAGAATGAGTCAATGAAGTCAATGATCTGAAAAGAATCAAGCATCTTGTTACTCAATTTTTTGAAGAGTCTCGCTGTAACGATGTTTCATTCGTTCAGAAACATCTTTGATTCGATCTTATAATTGATCTTCTTTCTATGCTTGTTAGCTTGATTCACCATTTGTTCTCATGTTTTGGTCAGAGCTTCACGAGCGAAGATCAATGTCTTGTTCATTTGTTCAGATATATTCTTGACTCGATTGATCTGCAAGCGTTCGTGAGTGCTTTCATACTCGATGATGTCAGAATCGAAGCTCATACGAGAATAAAAGTTCTTGTTCATGAAGAAGAGAGTCAAGAAGATGACTGAGAACAAGACGTTATTGTTGACAAACTTGATCATGAATAGTCACTTAAATCAGTCGTTCTGCATATATGAACAGAAGAATTGAAGATATCACTTGACGTTCTGATTGACTCGTTCGCTTTGATCGTCGATCTGAGAATGATAAACAATGAACAATTGAAGCGAAATGCTCAGTCGTTTGCAAAGAAACTTTCATAGTATAGAGGTGAATTGCGAATCTCGATCAGATACTATGAAGCTTGATAGATCATGAGTTTGATATACTTATTGAATCAGCATTTTAGCTGTCTTTTTGACAGTGATATCTTCATCATCAGTGATGCAAGAGATATAATGCCTTTCTTTTGACAATCTGCAGATGATTGTCAGAATAGCATTATACTTGCTTGAATCAGATAGATTGATAATGAAGTTCATTGCTATGTCTTGTCATCGCTGTTCAGATATTGATAGAGATTGAAGCAAGTCATTTGATTTATTTCTAGATGTCTTTGAACGTTGACAGATATAGCAGTTTCGAATATATCGATCTATCGTTTTTCGCATGAATGATCAATAGTAGTTTCGCTTTATGACTTTCACAGTTCTAAGAATATCAGAATGATCAACTGATGATTGATCGTGCATCTCACGAATCAGATTCATTTGTAGCAGCTCGTTGAACGAGACTCATAGCTGACTATCATGATACAAGATTTCATTCTGAGTTCGACAATTCTTTAATTTGATACCTTCATATTGTGTCTCGTCTCTTGCTATTGCTTCGCGAAGTAGCATACAATTCTCGTTGATTTCATTAGTCTCAAGAATCTGTTTATAGATTGATTCACTGATGTTCTTCTCTAGATCAGCAATTTTCATTCAATTCGAAGTCAGAATAGTGATTTGTTGATAGCGAACGCGCTCATCTTCTGAATCTCTGAGCATGACGTCAGCTCAACGAGTTAATGCATCGATCTTGATGTTCTGTTTGTCAGATCAATACATTATTCTGAAGTTGAAATCAGCGAGCTTCTGAACTCAGCGCATCTGACGTCTGCTCAGCTCTTTATCTTTCATCAATGAGATGAGCGCTTGATGATCGATGAACATCTTGATAGAAATGTCAGTTAGCTTCAGTTCAAGTCGTCAGTGTTTAAATGCTCAAATGATGATCAGAAGTTCTTTATTGTATATCTCGTAGTTGCATTCAGCAGAAGACATGTTCTTGCTATAGAAGACAATCGAATGTAGTACTTCTTCGTCATCATATTGAGAGAGAACTTCATCGTTGACGTAGTTAAATGAGTCGATTTCGAGAATAGTCTCACGAGTTTGATCAAAGTGACGTAGTATAGAAGTCTCGATTATATGTCTCTTCATATGGTCGAAGACGATCTGACAGACTTCATTTCATTCAAATATGATCTTCTTTTGAGTGAGTTGAATCATTGAATGAACAATCTTCGAAAAGTTCTTGATGAAGCATCGATAGAAGTTGCAGAAGTCAATGAAGAACTGCATCTGAGTGAGATTATTGAGTGTAAATCAATCAACGACTGCTTGCATCTTTTGCGAATTCATTTTCAATTCTTCGATTGACATCAGAAGTTCTAGAAAGATGATTTTCTGCACATGAAACTTGCATTTGTTTATGTCTATCTGTAGATCAGCTTCTCGTAGTCTATTCAAGATCAATCGTACATGTTGCTTGTGTTTTTTCAAGATCTTGCTGTAGATGATAATGTCATCTAGATAAATCTGACAAAACTGATGTAGATATTCAAACAACACGTCGTTCATATAATGTTGATAGAACGTTGATTTGTTGATTAATTCAAAGAGCATTACATGATATTTGTATGAGTCGAAGAAGATAATAAAGATAGTCAAATCTTCGCTACCTGAGTGCATGCGTAGTTTATTGAACGCGACAATGATGTTCAATCGAGTCAGATATTTGCTTTCTTGTATACGAGCGAGAGTCTCGTCTATCAATGACAAAGAATATCGATTTCGTTTGATCAAAGCATTGAGCTTTCTGTAATTGACGCAGAAACGCAGACTATCGTCTTTCTTTTCAACAAATAAGATGAGCGAGACGTATGATGCGAAGCTGAAGAAAATGAACTCTTTGTTTAGATGATCGATCAGATACTTCTTTATCTTCTGAAGCTTGTGATCAAACATCTGATATAGTCTGCTTCGAGAAGACGTTTCTTCATCGATCAACTCAATTTTGTGATCATAGAAACGATGCAATGATAGCTGATTGATCATTGCTCGATCGAAGATGTTTAAATAGTCGTGATATTCAGAGAAAAGCTTGATCTTGACTTGCTCAAGAGCTTCAGCGTGAGAAAGCTCATGCAGATTCACTTCTTCAGGCTTGTTTTTGACTGTAGTTATGAGTTGATCGATTTTCAAGATGATAACAGCAAAAATCTTGACGTCTGATCATTTGACTAACATTTTATATGTCGCTGTCTCTATCATTGCTATGTTCATTGAACTGAAAGAGAATGAATTCAGACTGAACGTTAATTTAGAATTTTTGACGCTAGTTAAAGTCGCGTCGCGCGATTTTAACTGTTTAATTAGTTTAACTGACTTCTCATTGAACTGACTGAAAGAGAGTGATTTCAGACTGAGTTGAGATGTAGTGAAAGATCTCTTTAGTATATGAGTAGAAGTCAAACTCTTCTGCTTCGTGATTATCTTGTTGCTCGTGAGTAGAACAATCGATTTCTGACTAGAGATGAAATTCGAAAACCGAAGAAAATCGATTCGCATATCAATTACTAGATTGATTTTGTTCATTCATGTTTTTTCAAGAATCATTTGATGTTGATTTAATCAAGTGATCAACATAGAAGCTGTGTCAATCATATGATCTTGAACAGTCAGGTTTGAATAGATGACATGAGTAATGAGTTTCTTAGCATAATGATTGTCAAATTCTTGAATTGACTTCGCTTTGATCAAAGCAAGAGATTCAATTTGCAACTGATCATAAACAATCTGCGCAATCACTTCATTAATGAATGAATAGTCAGCAGCTTCGATGTCAATCAATGACTTCAATGAGTAACTAATTTCATTGCTAGAAAGTACACATTCAGTAGTCAAAGATTCAGAAGTAAAAGAATCATCTGACATGCTCATCATTGAAGAAATTAACACATCTTTCATTGCGTCTTTGATGAAAGTCTCTAGTTTTTTTGCCTCGCTGTTCTTGAAAGACATTTTCTCATTCTCTTTATTCTTCGAAATGATGATTTCATGTAGACGAGAGATGAATGCATGAGATGCAGAAGTATTGATCTTGTTCTGAGAACAATTCTTGAACAAATGTTTCAAGATCTTGCAGATGTAGCAGATGATAGACGATTTCGCTCAATCAGACTTAAAGATAGAAAAGATGATAGAAAAGATGATAGACTTAACATAATCGATTATCAAAGTCATCACTGACAATGAAGTAGCAGCACGTTTATCAGATACGACAGTGACTTTGATGATGACAGTGCGAAGCTGACTGTGTAGCTGATAGTTGACTCTCTGTTTATTATTCACATCTTGAAGAAAGATTCTTAAGCGAGTGAGCGAAGTAAAATTCTCTGAACAGACTGATAAAGCGTTCTGCAAGCGATTATTGATTTTATTCTGAAGATCATTCATCAGAGTGCAATCATCATATTCAAGATAGTTGAATAGCTTCATAAAGTTGAAGTAGAAGACATTAAAAGACTTGTCTGCTTGTCTTAGAGCGTTGTACTTGCAACGACACTTTCGATTTCTATTCAGTTCATTGTATATTTCTTTCAGATGCTCAAATAGCTCGTTGATCGAGATGTATGAATGCAAAGCATCATGTCGACGTCAAGCGAAGATGTGCTCAGCAGCATCATCTTCTAGTCTAGATATCACATAGACAATACAGATATTCTCATTATTGAAGTGATCGACATTAGTCTGAAGCTTGTCATTTATCTTGATTCTTCAGCTGTTTCATGTTGATTCATCTTCATCAGTGAATATAGATGAGTTCAAAAACTTGAAGAACTTGTGATGATTGTTGTTGAATAAAGTAAATGACTCTCGTCAAGTATAGTTCTCGATAGAAGCTTGAGGTTTCGTAGACTGTCAAGGTCGAGTCTGATTCGCTGAATGCAATACTTCTTTGAGTTTATTCTTGAGATTCAACATCTTCTCTCGATAACGTTTGTTTATCTTCTCTAGAGTGTCTATAGTCATCTGTTTGACCTCTAGTTGGTTCAATCTCTTGTCATGTTCGACTTGAACAATGATTCACTGCTCGTTGAGTTTCAAAGTCATGTCTTGTTGAGATCTAAGCTCGTTCAACATCTTGATGATCTCGTTTGACTGATCATGAGTTCATTGACAAAGCTGTTCTTCTGTCTTAATGTTTCATGAGATATCAGCGTTCTTGACGTCGAATGAAGCATCGAAAGAAATAAGGGAAACTCGTCTACTAGCAATGCTTTTAAGCAGATGAGCTGTTCGTGACTCAACTGATTCAGAGTTGCATGTCATTGTGAAAGAGATAAGAGTAGATTTGATTGTAGTAAGATTGAGTGATTGATTTGATAAATTTGCAGATGTGTTTTAATGAAAGTAATTCAAAGAATTTCTTGCGAATTTTCTGAATGAACGAAGTAGATTATTTCGTATCATCTACACGTTGATAGCAGAGTAATTGATTAGCATTTATCTACTGTTAGAGATCAGCATAAAGCGAGTCATATGAATGTCATTTAACTAATAGATAAATGCTAAGAAAGAAAAGTATCTACAGAAAAGAACTTGATTCTTATATGTGTGTTTCTCAGCTCTGTGCTAGACTCGATTGAGTTGACGTCTTACACATATGATGCAGAGTCTCAATGACATCATCTTTAGGTTAGATTCTCGCTAGGCTCGATTAGAATGAAATCAGGCAAAGACTAGACGAAGACTAGAATTGTAACAGAAAACTTCTGAGAATCAATGAAAAATCTTAGCAATGTGAAGAAGATCATTGAAAACTACAAGACAGAAAGACAAGTACATCAGTTAACTGCAAAGAAGTCAAAGAGAAAAAAGAGAGACAGATCACATAAAAGTCATGATTAAGAAAGTATCAAAAGTGCAAAGACGTAAGTTTAAAAAGTTGATATTAAACTACAATTATAAAATCTTACATAACATATGTCTTTTAAAAAAAAAGACGATGAACATTGCAAAAGAGCAAAGCAAAGAAGTGATCAACGATCGCAAGCAAGAACATTAAAGTGAAGAAAGAAGTTATTTATTCATCAGTGAATCTCGTCATGCATTGTTTGCTTCAGTCAATACTTACAAGATGAAGATAAAGCAACATAATGATGATGAAAAGTGATGAGAACAAGAGAAGTGAGAATCTTTACTCAACTGTTAGATACAATCTCACATGCTGAGGAAAAAAACTACTCACTCTCTCATTGTGAAAGACGAAGAACAAGATGATCTTAAGCATAAGTGATAAAATGTTAAGTTATCACTTGCGCAACGTGATGCATCATCAGCTGAAGAAGACGTGAGACTAGATTCATCATGCAATCGTGCTTTTCTTCAAAGCAGTGTTTGCATTTGCGAGCATGCTCAATGAGAACATGACATGTGTGAATCATCACTACGCTCAGACAATGAATGCAACGACAGCATCAGATTTTCTGATTATGATGATTTAACATACATCAACATTTATCAAAACATACAGAGATAAATATGTTTATCAGAAATTGTGAGTTCAATCATCAACGTAGCAAACGTGAAGAAAGTAGAAGAAGCAGACGTGACAGATGTTGCAGCAACGACGACGTGAAGAAAAACATACATCTCAAGAAAATGAGCAGACTTCGCAAGCATGTTAGCATAATCTCAGTGAGCGCAAATGCTGCTACTTATCATGATAGTGATGATGATGATGATGATGTTGATACTGCTATGTCATTCACATTAACTCATGAGCTGACTTGCATCACAACAACGCTGCAATGAAAGAAGTTCATATTATAAGCTGCAAGCTATGCAAGATATGCATAGCAGATTTCATGCTTCATCAGTTCAAAAAAGCAGTATTCACGAAAAAGTATGCTGAGACGAAACAAGAAGAAAAGAAAGAAAGAAAGAAAGTAAAGCTGAAAAGTTGATATCAACAATATTGCACTAACTTTGTTTATGCTTGTTAACATGATCAACTTACAACACTTTTACACAGATGCTAGAGTGCTGAAGAAGTCATGACTATGCTATCAGTTACAAGAAAACAATATGATGTTATAAAGACTCAGAAATTGAGTCTTTAAGAAAGAATGCAGTTGTGAGAATGCATCTCATCAACTATGAACAATGTATATCTGCAAAACTAGCTCGCAAGATTAGATTAAAGAGATTAACAAGTGAATAAAAATAATGACTTGACAGAAGATGAAAACTCTGCAAGTTTTCACTTTTGTTTCTTAGCAATTAATTCTATCATTAATAAAGTGCTATCTTATTATCTTTTACTACGCAGTTTCACATAAAGAGATCTCGTCATCTTACAATTTGATACTCAAAAGTGATTAAAAATCAAAGCTGTGCAAAACATCTTTACAGCTAAAGCGAAAGTGAATGAAAGAAACACTTAAGTAAATGAAGATGAATCAAAGTCATTTTTATACAGCGACTTTCTGATCAAAGTCATCGAAGATAATTATAGTTGCAAACAAGAAAATGTTAATAAAACAACATAATCTTGACACATTTGCATTAAAGCAAAGAGTTTACTTAAATGATAGTGACAGCAGAGATGATGTTACAATGATCATGATGAGAATGAACTGAGAGCTAAATAAGAGACTGAAGAGATCGACTTTAGTTATTACTCATCATGATGAGCTGAAAGAGTTAGTTGCAAGAATGAAACATCTCACAGACGTAGCAATAGCAAATCAAGAGTGTCATGAAAAGATATACAAAGTATACAATGATAATCAGACTTTTCTGAAAACAGTGAAAGCTATGATATTAACAAAAAATCAGACACGTCTGCAATGAGTTCAGATTATGCATGAGAGTATTCAATCTTAAGAAGTCATGCTGAAGCTACATTAAATGACAAGACATGCAGAAGTACTCAAAAATAAAGCGATAAATAAGATGATTGACAATACACATGATTTATTTTTATCGTTGACTGAGCATCAGCGCACTGAAGTGATGACAAGATTAATACTCATACAGAAACAAATCAGACAAACATGAAGAATAGTTTGAAAAGAGAAATTCAACGCAGTTCATTTTCAATATTTGACATCAAAGATGATACATTGACATCTGTGACTGCACAAAAGTCATGCAAAGTCTTACAATGCATTATTGATGCAGTTACGCACAAGAAAAATTGACTTCAATTAATTTCTACATGAAAGATGAGTATCTGATGTTATTATGACAACATGTAAGTGCAATAGAAATTGAATGTTGATCAAGCACATTTTATTAACATGTTTTAAATGAAAGATAGAATGAAAGACAATGCAATGTAAATAGAACATCATGAACTTGAGAAAGCTTCTAGAAATCATGAGTGTGATGACAGCAATCATTTGAATGATATTCTTGACAAGCATACTGAATCAATTTCAGACTGTGATGTCATCAAAAAGTCAAATGAAAGAGAGAGAAAGTAAAAAAGAAACAAGTTCATAAAGTTTTTGCATTGAAAACAGTTACAGTATAAAGCGCAGAAAAAAGCGATAGTAGATATGAAAAGAGCGCTACGCTAGCGCAGCGTTCGCTACAATATATAGAATCTCACATAAACTCATAATGAATGTTGAATCAAGTAAGAATTAAAAAAAAAAATTATTTGAATATTCTTTGTATTGAAATAATTAACATTTATCTAAAGCTTGTCATTAATCTTGATTCTTCAGCTGTTTCATGTTGATTCATCTTCATCAGTAAATATAAAGAAATTCAAAAACTTGAAGAACTTGTGATGATCATTTTTGAATAAAGTGAACATCTTTCGTCAAGTTTGATTCTTAATAAAAGCTCATGATTCAATGTCTTGATGTTCTTGAAACTGATCAGCTTGATGTTGTTTCTCTTTGAGAATCAACATTTCTTCTTGTAGTTGAATGTTGATCTCTTTTAAAGTATCAATTGATGTGTAATTAATTTTTAACTGATTCAATCTCTTGTTATGCTCAATCTGCATAAAGATTCAATGCTTGATGCACTTCAGAATCATGTTTCATTAAGTTCTAAGTTCATTCAACATCTTGATAATCTTGTTGAGCTGACTTTTACATTGATCATTTGATGAAACCAGCTAAAATTGACTACAGACTCATCAAGCTAGCATCAGTCAAAAACATTTGTTTAGTCAAGCTTCTAGCTCACAAGCTTTAATAGTCACTCATCAACAACTAATAGCTAGCTACAAGCGCTTGTATCTTTTGATGACAGTCATTTGCTCAAAAGACATCAATTGCTCAAAAGATATAATGTGCAATACATGTTCACTTTTCATACATTTTTACATTCAAGATTTGTATGTAATTAAATAAATCATTTGATGAATTGATTATTTAAGTAGCTATTTAACCATCTATTTAAACATGAAGAATGCTTGGTAGAAAACCATGTAGAAAGTCATGAAGAATGCTTGATAAAGAAACATGAAGAGCGCTTGATAGAAAAACATGAAGAACGCTTGGTAGAAAAACATGAAGAGCGCTTGGTAGAAAAACATGAAGAATGCTTGATAGGAAAACATGAAGAGCGCTTGATAGAGAAACATGAAGAGTGCTTGATAGAATGCTTGGTAGGGAAACATGAAGAGCGCTTGATAGGGAAACATGAAGGGCGCTTGGTAGAAAAACATGAAGAGCGCTTGGTAGAAAGTCATGTAGAGAGTCATGTAGAGAGTCATGTAGAAAGCATTGTTTGATTCATGTTATGCGCTCAATCGTCGCGTATTTTGAAGCATGTAGAATGTTTGGTAAAGCGTTTGATAGAAAGCTCAGTCGATAGCTTAATAGATAGCTCAGTAGAAAGATTGATAGAAAGGTTGATAGAAAGGTTGATAGAAAGGTCGATAGAAAGATCAGTAGAAAGGTCGATCGAAAGGTCAGTAGAAAGCTCACTAGATGACTCGATCAAAAGATCAGTAGAAAGATTGGTCAAAAGATCAGTAGAAAGCTCAGTGAAAAGCTCAGTAGAAAGTATTGTTTGAAGCATTGTTTGACTTATGTTATGCGCTTGATCGATGCGTCTTTTGAAGCATGTTTTGAAGCAAGTAGACTGACTAGTAAATGAACGAGTAGATAGCTGAGTTGATAGCTAAGTTGATAGCTGAGTTGATAGCTGAGTTGATAGCTGAGTTGATAGCTGAGTTGATAGCTGAGTTGATAGCTGAGTTGATAGCTGAGTTGATAGCTGAGTTGATAGCTGAACATGTTGATATTTTAATTGTTGTTGTTCTAGAAAGTAGAAACTATGAAGGGAAAAAGAAGGTGAAAACTTCGAACTTTTTAGCATCAGCTTTATAGAGCTTGAAGCGAAGATTATTGAGTAGATAGCTGAGCATGTAAAGTGACAAGTAGGTAGAAAGTTATGTAGAAAGCATTGTTTGAAGCACTGTTTGATGTGTTTTATGCGCTTAATCGACGCATTTGATAGAAAGTAGAGTGAAGAGTAGATGAGTGAGTAAATAGACAAGTAGAATGAAAAGTAAATGAGCGAGTAGATAGACGAGTAGAATGAAGAGTAAATGAGCGAGTAGATAGACGAGTAGAATGAAGAGTAGATGAGCGAGTAGATAGACGAGTAGAATGAAGAGTAGATGAGCGAGTAGATAGACGAGTAGAATGAAAAGTAGATGAGCAAGTAAATAGATGAGTAGAATGAAGAGTAGATGAGCGAGTAGATAGACGAGTAGAATGAAGAGTAAATGAGCGAGTAGATAGATGAGTAGAATGAAGAGTAAATGAGCGAGTAAATAGATGAGTAGAATGAAGAGTAGATGAGCAAGTAGATAGACGAGTAGAATGAAGAGTAAATGAGCGAGTAAATAGATGAGTAGAATGAAGAGTAAATGAGTGAGTAGATAGATGAGTAGAATGAAGAGTAGATGAGTGAGTAGATAGACAAGTAGAATGAAGAGTAAATGAGCGAGTAAATAGACGAGTAGAATGAAAAGTAGATGAGCGAGTAAATAGATGAGTAGAATGAAGAGTAAATGAGTGAGTAGATAGACGAGTAGAGTGAAGAGTAGATGAGTAAGTAAATAGATGAGTAGAATGAAGAGTAGTGCTAAATCAGCTAAATCAGCTTGTAACTGATTTATGTAGCATGTAAGCTAATCAATGATGCAAACTCAGTTAACAGCTAGCTTGTAGCAAACGTCTTATCTAGTAGCTAGCATATGCATCTTGAGCGTATTAGTATTGAATAAACTCTGCTCACTAGCTCACAAGCTATCTAAGCTCTTTGTTGAAACATCAATGTAACTCATTGATGCAATTGTTTCTTGTTCTTTATGTTTCATAAAATCTCAACTTTCTCAACTTCATTTGAGACATTAATAAATAGCATGAAAACTCATTTATTTGCAGTGCTTCTAAGTAATCAAGCTGATCATGATTCGATTGACTTGAAGTCATATATCATGATGTGTGTATGTGATGTTACAATGTAATGATAAATGTAAATTCAAAGAAGTTCTTGTAAATTTTCTGATAAACAAATAAATGCAAATTTGAAGAATTTCTTGTGAATTAAAAGTGATACAAATTTGAAGAATTTCTTGCGAATTTTCTAAATAAAAGAAGTAGATTATTTCATATCATCTACACATTGATAGCAGAGTAGTTTGATGAGCATTTATCTAATGTTAAAGATCAGCATAAAGTGAGTCATATGAATGTCATTTAACTAGTAAATAAATGCTAAGAAAGAAAAGTATCTACAGAAAAGAACTCACAGCTTATATATGTGTTTTTGATCTCTGTGCTAAACTTGAAAGAATTGATGTTTTACACAGATGATGCAGAAACTCAATGACATCATTTTTAACTTCGATACTCACTAGACTTGATTGAGTTGATCGAGACTGAGATTGAGACTGAGCAAGCTCTAATTAATATGCAATCAACACGCTAAAGTTTATTGTGTATTGATTAGAATTAAACTAGGTCAGAATTATAACACATTGCATTGATTTCTTTGATATATTTAACTAATCTCTTATGAAGCTTAAGTTCATAGTTGAAGCAAAGTAAACTGACTTGTTGTTTTCTCAGCTGTAATCTAGTAGTAGAGATAATCTTTTAGACATTGAGTGATTTCGTCATAGATGATGATGTAATAGAATGAGCTAATCAAGTTTCTTGCATCTTGTTTAAAATCACATTAGAATCGAAGAGAATTAAATCAGTTTGCTTTCAAGTTGAATGTATAATAGTTTTCTTGAAGACTTTACTTCTGAACTCGTTGAAAGCAGTCAGAAATTCAATTTTGATGAAGATTTCATCACTCATTTGAATCGCTTTGTTAATAACTTTCAAATGTCAATATTTCAGAGATTGAAACACACATACATCTAAAGATTGAAGCAAATGAGTTGTATGCAACAATAAGCTGAACGAAATTATTTTCTGCTTCTTACAATAGTCAATGAACTCGCTTGTATGATGAGATTCATAGTCGTTCATAATCAGAAAATGATATGCATTCTGTTGATAACATTGACTGAAGTGATCAAAATGCTTAATTCACTACAGTGAAATTCAATTATTTGAATAGTTTGTTTTCAATGTAGTGAACAGCATGTCATCATCGATATCATTGTTGAAATGAATGCTCAAAAGATTGATTTCAGTCAATATGATCATTGATGATATATCTTTTTCAATTTCGTTAATACACTCAATTTCAGTGCATGATTCTCTGTTATTCAAATTCTTCATATAAATTCTTCTGATAGAATCAGCAGTGATTATTCAATCAACTCTTGTTATGTTCATTTGATAGTTGATTTTAACAAAATTTCATGTATTATCATTTGTTATATTGTATCATTGAATTAGCTTATGATATGCATCAAAATGATTCTTTAATAGCTTCAGATTATGTGCATTCTTTTGCACAGCTGTCAAAGACTTTCGTTTAGCTTTATGAAGATCTGATTGATGATTTAATCAACGCTTGATTCATTGAGCATTCAATGAGAAGAGATAAACTCATTGAGCATAGTTCTGTTGAATCAACGCATTTGCTGTGAATTAAATCTGTTATGAGTCTGCATAGAGTGAATCATATGAGTGTATTCTAACTAGAAGTTCAAAGCTGAAGAAGAAAGAAGATGCAACACGTTATGAGTTTTACTCATGAAGACACGTTAAATCGCTAGCGTGTTAACATCAGCTTTATACTAGTTTATGATAGTCTGACATGATCTATGTTAGATTAACTCAAAGTGCACGCTTGCAACATTATTCTTCTTCTTCATTTAGCAATGTTCTCATTGCTGCAGTTTGATTAATCTTTCTTAAGTTAATTTCTATCTTGACTTGTTTTGTTAAAGATTGACATAGAGTGAGTCATATGAGTGTTATTTAACTAATAAATAAATGCTAAGAAAGAAAAGTATCTACAGAAAAGAACTCGATTCTTATATGTGCATTTCTCAGTTTTGTGCTAGACTTGATTGAGTTGACGTCTTACATATATGATGCAGAGTCTCAATGACATCACTTTTAGCTTAAATGCTCACTAGACTCAATTAGAATAAAATCAAGACGAAAACTAGAAAGAATAAATGAAGACTAGAATCATAACATTATTTTCTCTTTTTGACTATTCATATTTGCATGAATGTTGTTTCTTAGTGCGCTTTTCTTGAATATTTGATATGAAAGTTGTTGATCATCTCTTGAGCGTTCATAAATTCGTTGTCATCAGCGTTATATCAGTTGAGATCGTTGTTATAGCTCTTTTATTTAACTCAATATTGAAGTCATCTTCGATATTGTTGAAAGTTTAATATATCGTCAATCTCTCATTTGTTCTCATTGTTTATCACTATTGATTTCAAGAATTCATTCTTCTGATCAGACAAAGAGTCTTCAACGACAGAATGAAGAAGCTCTGAATGAAATACATCATGTATATACATAGTGTCTGATAGTTTCAATTTATAGAAAAAGTCAACAGAGTCTATGATCTTGAATGAATCAAGTATCTTATTATCTAGCTTTTTGAATAATCTTGCTGTAACGATGTTTCTTTCGTTCAAAAACATCTTTGATTTAATCTTGTAATTGATTTTCTTTCTATGCTTGTTAGCTTGTTTCATCATTTGTTCTTGTGTTTTGATCAAAGTCTCATGAGCGAAGATTAATGTTTTGTTCATGTGATTGAATATATCTTCGACTCTGACAATCTGCAAGCGTTCGCGACTGCTTTCATACTCGATGATGTCAGAATCAAAGTTCATACGAGAATGAAAGCTCTTATTCATGAAGAAGAGAGTTAAGAAGATAACTGATGACAAAATGTTATTGTCAACAAACTTGATCATGAATAATCACTTGAATCAGTCATTTTGCATGTATGAACAGAAGAAACGAAGATATTTTTCAACATTTTGATTGACTCGTTTGCTTTGATCATTGATCTGAAAATGATAAATGATGAACAATTAAAGAGAAATGCTCAGTCATTTGCAAAGAAACTTTCAGAGAATGAAGATGAACTGAGAATCTCGATCAAACACAATGAAGTTTGATAGATTATGAGTTTAATATACTCATTAAAGCAACATTTCAGCTGTTTTTTCAACTGTGATATCTTCATCATTAATGATGCAAAAGATATAATGTCTTTCTTTTAACAATCTGCAGATGACAGTCAGAATAGCATTGTAATTGTATGAATCAAATAAATTAATAATGAAGTTCATGACTATGTTTTATCATCGCTGTTCGAATATTGATAGAGATTAAAGCAAGTCATTTGATTTATTTCTAGATGTTTTAAAACGTTGATAAACATAGCAGTTTTGAATATATTGATCTACTGTCTTTCGCATGAATGATCAATAGTAATTTCGTTTTATGATCTTCACAGTTCTAAAAATATCAGAATGATTCATTAATGACTGATCATGTACTTTACGAATCAGATTCATTTGTAGAAGTTCATTGAACGAAATTTATAGCTGATTATCATGATACAAGATTTCATTCTGAACACAACAATTCTTCAATTTGATATCTTCACATTGTGTCTCATCTCTTGCTATTGCTTCGCGAAGTAGTGTACAATTCTCGTCGATTCTATTAATCTTAAGAATCTGTTTATAGATTGATTCGCTGATGTTCTTCTTTAAATCAGCAATATTCATTCAATTCAACGTCAGAATAGTGATTCATTGATAATGAACGCGCTCATCATCAAGACTTCTGAGCATGACGTTGACTTAACGAGTTAATGCATCGATCTTGATGTTCTGCTTGTCAGATTAATACATTATCTTGAAGTTGAAATCAGCGAACTTCTTTACTCAGCACATTTATCATCTGCTAAGCTCTTTATCTTTCATCAATGAGATGAGTGCTTGATGATCAATGAACATCTTGATAGAAATGTCAGTTAGTTTCAATTCAAGTCATCAATGCTCAAATGCTTAAATAATGATCAGCAGCTTTTTATCATATATCTTGTAGTTGCATTCAACACAAAACATGTTCTTGCTATAGAAAGCAATTGAATGTAGAATTTCTTTATTGTCATATTAAGACAGAACTTCATTATTAACGTAGTTGAATGAGTCGATTTTGAGAATAGTCTCACAAGTCTGATCAAAGTGACGAAGTATCAAAGTCTTGATCATACGTCTCTTCATATGATTGAATGTTGTCTGACAGATCTCATTTCACTCAAATATGATTTTCTTTTGAATAAGTTGAATCATAAGATGAACAATCTTCGAAAAGTTCTTGATAAAGCGTTGATAAAAGTTGCAGAAGTCAATAAAGAACTGTATTTAAGTGAGATTATTGAGTGTAGATTATTCAACGACTGCTTGTATCTTTCAAGAGTTTATCTTCAGTTCTTCAATTAACATCAAAAGTTCTAGAAAAATGATTTTCTGTATATGAAACTTGCATTTGTTTATGTTTATCTGTAGATTGATCTCTCGTAGTTTATGCAAGATCAATTGTACATGTCACTTATGTTTCTTCAGAATCTTGCTGTAAATGATAATGTCATCTAGATAAATCTGACAAAACTGATGTAGATATTTGAACAACACATTGTTCATATAATGTTGATAGAACGTTGATTCATTTGTTAATTCAAAGAGCATTACATGATATTTGTATGAGTCAAAGAAGATAATAAAGATAGTCAAATCTTCGCTATCTGAGTGCATACGTAGTTTGTTGAACGCGACAATGATGTTCAATCAAGTTAAATACTTGCTTTCTTGTATATAAGCAAAAGTCTTGTCTATTAATGACAAAGAATAATGATTTCATTTGATCAAAGCATTGAGCTTTCTGTAATCAATGCAGAAACGCAGACTTTCGTCTTTCTTTTTGATGAACAAGATGAGCGAGACGTATGATGCAAAGCTGAAGAAAATCAACTTTTTGTTTAAATGATTGATCAGATACTTCTTTATCTTCTGAAGTTTGTAATCAAACATTTGATAAAGTCTGCTTTGAAGAAATGTTTCTTCGTCAATCAACTCAATTTTGTGATCGTAGAAACAATGACATAATAGCTGATCAATCATAGCTTGATTAAACACGTCTAGATAATCATGATACTTGAAAAGAAGCTTGACTTTGATCTCTTCAAGAGTCTTGACGTGTGAAAGCTCATGCAGATTCACTTCTTCAAGCTTATTTTCAACTATAGTTATGAGTTGATCAATTTTCAAGACAATAACAGCAAAAGTCTTCACGTCTGATCGTTTAACTAACATTCTATAAGTTACAGTCTTTATCATTGCAATGTTCATTGAATCTGACGTTGATTTAGAAATTTTGACGTTAGTTAAAGTCGCGTCACACGATTTTAACTGTTCATTTAGTTTAACTGACTTCTCATTGAACTGATTGAAAGAGAGTGATTTCTGACTGAATTAAGATGTAACGAAAGTGAAAAATCTCTTCAGTATATGAGTAAAAGTTAAGCTCTTCTGTTTAATGATTGTTTTATTGCTTGAGAGTAGAACAATTGATTTCTGACTAAAGATGAAATTCGAAAATCGAAGAAAATTGATTTGCATATCTATCACTAAGTTGATTTTGTTCATTCATGTTTTTTCAAGAATTATTTAATATTAATCTAATTGAGTGATTAACATAAAAGTGATGTTTATCATGTGATCTTGAATCGTCAGATTTGAATAAATGACATAAGTAATGAGTTTTTTTGCATAATGATCATTGAATTCTTGAATTGACTTTGCTTTGATCAAAGTCAAAGACTTGATTTGCAACTGATCACAAACACTCTGCGCGATTACTTCATCAATGAATGAATAGTCAGCAGCTTCAATATCAATCAATGACTTCAATGAGTAACTAATTTCATTGCTAAAAAGTACACATTCAACAGTCAAAGATTCAGAAGCAAAAGAATCATCTGACATGCTCATCATTGAAGAAATTAACACATTTTTCATTGCATCTTTGATGAAAGTCACTAGTTTTTTATCTCGCTATTCTTGAAAGAAGACACTTTCTCATTCTTTTTATTCTTTGAAATGACAATTTCATGTAGACGAAGAATGAAAGCTTAAGATGCAGAGATATTAATCTTGTTCTGAGAACAATTCTTGAACAAGTGACTTGAAGTCTTGCAGACGTAGCAGATGATAGATGATTTCGCTCGATCAGACTCAGAAATAGAAAAGATGATAAACTTGACATAATCAATTATCAAAGTCATCACTGACAATAAAGTAACGCGTTTGTCAGGTACGACAATGACTTTGATGATGACAGTGCAACGTTCGTTGCGAAGCTGATAATTGACTCATTGTTTACTATTCACACTCTGAAGAAAGATTTTTAAATGATTGAGTGAAGTGAAATCTTTGAGACAAATTGATAGAGTGTTTTGCAAGCGATTATTGATTTTATTCTGAAGATCATTCATCAGAGTGCAATCATCATATTCAAGATAGCTGAATAGCTTTACAAAGTCAAAATAGAAGACATTGAAGAACTTGTCTGCTTATCTCAAAGCGTTGTTGTGAGAACACATTTCATCAACTATGAACGATGCATGTCTGCGAGACTAGCTCGCGAGATTAGATCGAAGAAACTAATGAATGAATAGAAGTAGTAACTTGACAGAAGATGAAAACTTTGCAAGTTCTTACTTTCGTTTCTTAGCAATTAGTTCTATCATCAATAAAATGCTACCTTATTATCTTCTACTACGCAGTTTCACGTAAAGAGATCTTGTCACCTCACAGTTTTAATTGCTTCATTTGCACGAAGCTGCTTAGTAAGAGATGTCAAACACGCAGCGACTCATCAGAAGTTGCATGATCAAAAGAAGTAATAACTAGACTGATCATTGAGTTAAGTTTTGAGTTGACATTGAGTCACATTAAAGCGAGCAACATGATTAAATTAATTTGAGACATTATGTAAAACAGCTCAAAAAGTTCTGTTTGAATTTATTTTCAAGATTTCGTCATCTATGATGTAGATGATAATGTTTATTTCAGTGTAACTCATGTCAACTTTGAGAATTTCAATTCACATTTGAAACAAAACATTATAAAATCAATCTTTGTCATCATGTAAATCATGATCAAGTACATCTTTGATTGAAGTCAAGCTCATTTTCGAAGTCTCTTTCAAAGTGATCAGATTCAAGTGTGAACTCATCATTACATGAAGTTCAACGTCTTTAAATATTCTGATGAATGACATGACTTCTTGTAACTGTGAAAACTCAGATGTAGATGATGCTTGTTGAATCTTTACAATCTTGTGTATGATGATGAGTGATTAATCATCTGAAGATGATGTAAAACTAGTTTGTGTATGAGTGAAAAATGTGTTGATCTTTTTGACATGTCTTTGTTCAAAGTGTCTTCTGTTGTAAAGCATTCATTGAATTACAGCAATTAAAATGTTGAAAATTTGATTTATTTTAAAGTTATTGAACATAAGCATGTTAATCTTGTACAGAAACGATGTTAATTGCTCATCAACAATAGCTGACTTCTCATTAAATCTGATGTGCTTGAGTGTAAACATGTGCTTTTCAATTCATTGCTCAACTTGATTTGTTAAATTCTTCAACTGATATTTATCAATGTTTAAGATTTTAAAAATCTTTGTCATGTTTTTGAAAGTTGAACACTCATCATCAAGTTGAAAATTCTGATATCTGATAGTGATATTCTTTTTGAAACATAAGCTAGTTATTATGATGAGTCAATAAAATCAGTTTGATAAAATAAATGATGATGATAAAATATTGATGCTGCTATTCAACTATGTGAGATGAGTTGACATGATAAACTAGATGCGTACTCAACTGATGTTAAATATGCAAATTCAATCAACTGAGATTGAGTTCAATGAACATATCTCGATCTTGATAATGATGCTCGTTGAAAGAAATATATAATGTTAAATCATGATTTTATGTGATTATGAAAGCAAATTGAAAGACTCACATTGAGTATAATGAGCAAATGAATGAAAGATTAAGTTGTGTTACATGCAGTGAATGTGATACTGTAAAAGTTAAAACATAATGAATTTACTTTAGCTTATGTTGAAGATCTGCGCTCACATGATGCGCATAACAGCTTAAAGACTAAGCTAGTTTATTGTTGATTGAAGTGTATTGTATTTGCAAATTATTATGTCTGTATTTTAGTTTATATTACACAGTAATCAGTGTTTCAATCTCTTTGACAGATTTAAACTAGCAGCAGACAAAGAATTTAAACATTGAAAAAGAATATCATCTTCTGTGAAACATGTTTATCAGTCAATAAATACTGTTTCTTGATCAGATTTATTCTTTTGCAATGCTTGCTTTTCTGCAAAATTTGCTGCAGAAGCTTCGTTCACATCTTAATGATGCTTTTGCTTTTTTGCAGAATTTATTACTTGATCTTCACTTGCATTCTGATGATGCTTTTGCACTTTTGAAGAATTTGTTGCTTGATCTTTGCTTGCATTTCAATAATGCTCTTACTCTTCTGCAAAGTTTGTTGCTTAATCTTTACTTGCATCTCAATGATGCTCTTGCTCTTTTACAGAATTTGTTGCTTGATTTTCACTTGCATTTCAATGATGCTCTTGCTCTTCTGCAAAATTTATTACTTAATCTTCGCTCATGTTCTGATGATGCTTTTGCTCTTCTGAAAGATTTGTTGCTTGATCTTCACTTGCATATCAAGCTTTATTTTCATTTCATTGTGATTCTTGCTCTTGAAATTGACACTCTGTTTTCATGAAATCGATAAATTCTTGTTGACTAAAGTATTTCTCATAAACTTTGTTGATCAAGAACAGATTTTAAACATGTTGTATCATGTGTAAATTGTAAGTGTAATTGTGCTGAAATTCATCATAGTTACATAACATAATAAATGAGTTGCAAGCATAATTATAAACAGTCAGAAGATGATTGAATTGAGACATGAAGTCAAGTTTCTTGATTTTCATCATACATAAAATGATGATAAAAGCTTCTTTGTCTTGAAAAGAATCAATCATGTATGCTTTAACATTTCAAACTTTCAAGTCTGAGACTAAGCTTCTTTTCAGTAGCTGAACTTGTGCAGTATATTTCATAAGAATGACGATGTTCTTGACAAATATTTCAACTTCAGCGTAGATCTTAACTAGCTTAATTGCTACAATGATTTCAATCTCATTCTGCTTGAACTGAGATGCATTGACTTTTATGTTGATCTCATTGATGTTGAGAAATGTCAATGATCATTTTATTTTGCAAAAACTCTTCAATACAATGATTGCAATAGTCATATTGAGTTGAAGTGAAGAGTCAACTGAGAACTGCATCTAAACTTTGTATCAGACAGTGAATATGATGTCATCTATGATGAGAATTGCGCGATACTGTTTAGTAAGAAGCATATGAGAATATTCAAGCATAATCAGACGTTTGAATAGACTTCTGTTTATGTAATGCGTGAAGCAATTGTTCTTGATGTCTTCTTTCATCAATTGAAGTTACTCATCATCATTGAACATATGCATTGAATCGTTGCTGTGAGTTATAACAATAAAGATCTTTGCGTTCTTAACTCTTGCAACTTTCTGAATGACAGTATGATCTTCTTTGAATTTTTTTAGCATAGTAGTGTTGAAGTTGATCAGCGTGCAGACAACAACGCTTACGTCATGCTCAAGAATATTCACACTTAGCTTAATTTCAATGCGCTGAAAGAATTCTTGATCTTTCATGTTAAAAGTTTTTCTCATCTCGATTCTTTAAAAGTACGAGCAGAACGTCTTAATAACAACGTCACGCTCAATCTCATTGTTCATTTTATTGAGCTTGACATTGATAATTCTCTGAAGCATATGACATTCAAATTCATGATCTCGTTTCAAGAGTTGACGAGTGACATAAAAGTTAAAATCTTTGTAATTTACATCAAGTGAATTATCGTCGCTCTTGAAATCTTCATAAGTCACATCAACTTCTTCATTATTGATTTATACAATTGAAGAATCTTGTGTCTTGTGCTGCTTGTCACTCTGTTCATTCTATTGACTTTGAGATTGCATCTTATTCATTGAACAATTGCTCAAACTCATGACTTTTAAAAGCAAAGTGTCAAGACTGATCTGATGCAATTTATATCAATGATTTTTAATGTCATGTAAAGTCTTCTTGCTCTGATCAATAATTCAATGTATCAGCTGATCATAAAAAACATCAGATAACTTGTAAAAGACATTTCATCATCATTGAGTGAGATTGTTGTTTACTGAGTAAGATGCATAACTGTCTTGAACGACTATCTGATGTTCAATGAACTGCAAGTGAAAATAAATGATTTTTTTATTCATCAGAATGATGTTTTTGTTTTTCAGTTGTTGAAGCTGTTCATTCAGTTTAAGAATGAATGTATCAGTTGTATTATTGAATAAACTCAGCACTTTGACTTTCTTGCTCAGCTTTAAGAGTAGCATTGTGATAATGACATTCATCAATGTTTTTTCAATCTCAAAGAATTTCTTGATAAGATCAAAATCGTTAGAAAGATTCTGAAGATATTGCATGATTAACATCTGAGACTTATTCAGCTCAATATCTCACTCAGTAAAAGTAGTTGAAAGATTCAAGTTTTTGAAGAGAACTGATGTGAATTTGATACAAAGATTCTGACTCAGTATAATATCATGAAAGCGATCATTGTATTCATAATATTTCTCGTCAATATGAGCAGAATTGAGAATTCTGATTGTCGCTATTTTAATTCTGTTGAGCTTGTCAGACATGATTGAATGAACTGAGATCATGTTTGATGCGTTGAAAAGACAATATTGAAGTACTTGTTTATCATTATTTTGTTGCTTATGCTTGCGAAGATTGAACGTTGACTTCAACTCAATTAAACTTCAATCTGTCTTGATAAGAAAGTAATGAAGAGCTATGCTCACATCTATCATGTTGAAGAAAATAAATGATTTGACAAGAATGATAGCAATTCACTTGTCATCATTGATCTGCATTTCAAAGTGATTCTTCAAGTCAAATTAATAGTTGAAGTGATTGAAAAAACACAGCAAATCAACATACTTCTTGTCTGTTCTTGCAAATGTGATGAGTGCACGCAACTTGCAAAGCAATGTTTGAGTCTTCGCAATCAATGCTCGCTGTGTCTTCATTGACTGTAGTCTAAAGAAATCTTTGATAAGTTAACACTTCTTGTCATTGTGATAAGTGCATTAATATGACAGATAAATAGTTGAACAATTCTTTTTTGAAATCACTTGTTCTACTTGAATGATATGCTTGTGATTTTTAAACTGACTGAATCACATATTGAATGTTGAAAAGTCTCGCTTTATTCTAATGTTACTGTTGAATTTTCAATACTGATTCAGAAATGTATCTTGTTTAATCATCAAAATGAAGATTTTCAGCTTAACTGTGCAATCTTTCGACAAATTAAAGACTTTTTTGAGTGTGTTCTTTATATTCTGAAGAACTGATGAATCTTCATGATTCTCAAGCAGAATCAACTAAGTATGAGTTAAGATCAATCTGAAGATAAATTTAAGAAGAATCATTCATTCATCTTGATGCAGATTCTTGATCTTTGAATCATCAATGTTATATGTGAAAAACATGAATTCAAAATAAGAAGTGTGCAACAAAGACATGTTTAAATAGTTCGCAATGATAACTTCGTGAATGTCAGAATTTGAATGTAAGTGAAAGATTCAATTATGTAAGAATATTGTAAACAGAAAGACAGTTCTTGAATAATGATGATGTGACTTGATGTAATTTAATGTTGAAGCAAATGCTGAATGTTTAGTTCATCAAGATCTTCATCACAATCTTGCAAGTAATGTAAAGATTCTTATTTAAAGAATTGAATGCATCAATTGTTGATTCAACTACTTCATTGATTTTGAAAATAATTTTAGCTTGAAAAATGACAGATTTGATGTTCTGATGCTCAGCTAAATCTGCTTTCTGCATCATCTTTTCATCATTCAAGATGAAAGTAGTGAAATTGTCATTTTCAAGCTTCATTGCTTAAGATGTATAATACATAATGTCAGTCATTGCATCTTTATTTATTGATGTTGCTTTGAACTTTTCTTTGAACATCATGATGAGATGTTTGTTGAAAGATGTAAAGTAATGATGTAAAATGATATTAAACTGTTAAATGTGAAGAAGTAATAAGAAGCAGTGAGATTGTAAAATGTACAATGATAAAATGAGATGAGATTGCAAAATGTTGAATTTTATACTGATGTAAATCTAAATTGAATGATTAATCTTAACAGTTGCAGCTTGAATTAAGATTATTATCTGATTGTGATGAAAGATAAAAAGTAAGATAAAGTTGCAGAATGTAAAATTCTAGATTGATTTAAATTTAAATTGAATGATTAATCTTAACAGTTGCAGCTTGAATTGAGATTGTTATCTGATTGTGATGAGAGATAAAAAGTGAGATAAAGTTGCAGAATGTAAAATTCTAAACTGATGTAAATTTAAACTGAACAATTAATCTTGACAGTTGCAGCTTGAATTGAGATTGTTATCTAATTGTGATGAAAGATAAAAAGTGAGATAAAGTTGCAAAATGTAAAATTCTAATAATAATAATAAATTCATACACTTTTGTGACATCGATTAAATCGACTCATGAAAGACTTTATGCTATCTGTATCGAGTGAACAAAACTCTCTGAGATAGAAAATCACTTGCAGTCTACATGATTGCTTCACGCAGTTGAAACAGTGAGTTTTGAGACTATGTATCAAATTTGTTCACGTTGATCACACGTTAAAGAACGAGTGTTCTAGTCACTTTAAATTGCTTCAAGAGTTTCGTTTTCATCATCATCTTCGCTACTGCTCTGAGACTTTTCGTGATAATGATGATTATTCAATAGTTCAAGAAGTCAGCATCTTGTAGCATTCTTAATCGCAAATGCAATCAGTTTGAGCAATGCATGAGTACATGCTTCGTCATCTGATGACTTCATTCGCAGTTGCATCGCAAGCTATTTATGCCTGAAATGTTTTTAAAGTGCAGATAAACATTCAGATTTATGCATTTAATTTTAATGTGCATTGCAAGAGTGCTTTCTGCTTTCTGAAAATCATCACACATCTTTATCATCTTATTGCTCAGATGCAATCTTTGTGTTGAGATTGTGTTAACATCTGCGATGCATTCTCTGTACTTTTCTCATCGTTGATTTCATTGATCTTTGTGATACTGCGTTATTGCGATGCTATCGCTTGTTAAAATCATTGTGAAGAAGAGAATATATTGTTTGCATCTTGACTGTATCTTCACATCTTCTTGAATGAAGACATTCAGAAGTACTATTTTCTTAATGATGAGTGAGTAAGAAATGACGCAATTAACTTTCATTAAATGAGCGTGTATTAGTTTGCATACTTGTCTGATCTCTTGCGTTTGATCATCAACTCAACTGTGTAGCGTGATCTTGTTCTGTAGCATGTTCAAATGAACATGTAATGAACTTGTATATGTTTCTATCTTTAAAGTTTCAATGTTTACTCTTTTGAATGCTTCTGCTACGTGACGCAAAGTCTGATTCTGAAGTGTTTCTAGTTTACATTCTTTGCTCAACAGTTCATCTTTCTTGTCATGCTGATGTCAGATTGACGCTTCAAATGCAATTTCTGATCTCACTACTATTAAGTATACTTGTCTCGCTTTTGTGAAGATAACTTTTCATGTAAAGACTTTAAAATAACTAAGTGTCAACATTCTTGTGACGTGATTCATTTTTATTTGTTGAAGATGCATGTCTCATTGCAGTTTCATGTTCAGTTGCATCTTTAGAATTCATACGTCTGATTTTGATTTGATAACTGAGCTTTTTATTTATATGCTAGTCATCATGTTGAATCTTTTCAATTTTCTAGTGAAATGCGTAAGCTCATACTTTTCTGATGCAAACGTTGTGTCATGAGTGCAAACTCATTTCGCGCAGACATCATGTGCTTTGCTCAGTGTTCTGCAAATTTCTTCAGTGAATTTGTTGTAGATTAAAATGTTAATATTGTTTACAAAGTTAAGCACTTCGATTTTAATTCTCAATGCTTTGCATTTTTTGATCAGACTTGTGTTGAAGAATAGAAAGAGAATTGATGAAATGAGAAATCTTTGTGATATGTCTGCATTTATCTTACGCATGTCACTCATTTATTCATTGAATATTAGCGACGTTTCTTGATTCTTTAGAAAGCTGCATGTTCATTCGATTATGTAGCTTAAGATTTTTTTCATTTTCAGCATATGCAGAAGTCTGACGTGTGAAACTTGATTGAATGCTTTGATGATGTTTAAGCTTAGCATGAAGATCACATATTTGATTTCACAGTCTTACACTGTGTGAACTTAATCTACTAGTAGATTTAACGTCGAGATCACAAATCACTTGCATCTCGCTCTCATTTGAGCATTTGATAGCATGTGATGAGTCTCAATTATGTCACTCAGTCTTTTGATCATGATCAACTTTAACACTTTGCTCATGATATTGAGCAAAGCAATGAGTCAATACATCTTTGAATCAATATAGTTGCTTTTCTTTAATTTGCATAATACTATTGTTTGAATCTTTTTGAACTGCTTTAAATGATACTTATGTATTATGCATGCATTGAATAAACTCGTCAGTACTGAGATCAGTTCTGCAAGATTCACTTGAAGCACTCTGTTTGAAATATCTGAAGCATTTGATGCTTTGTCTGCTTTTACTCATTTAATTGTTTGCTTCACTTCATCTTTTGTGATGCGTGAATTGAATGAAACTGTCAGAGATATGAATGATTTTGCAATGTTGTTGACATTTGCTTAAGAAGATGAGAAAAAGAACTTTTCTTGCAGTATCTTGATTTTTTTCTTGAACGTCGTTGTCATATCATTGATATTATCTATTGAAAATATGTTGTATACGTTGCATGCAACATACATAAAGCACAATCTCTATGCTGATTTTTCTCTTAAACTTGAAAGATTACTCAAAAAGTTTTCTTGTGACAGATTCACAGTTCAAGACAAATGAGATTTCTCACTGCTCAGATTTTGATAGTTTACTTCTTAAGCATGAGTTGCAGATGTTTCATCTGTGATATGCATGCATATCACAGTCAATTTCTTCTTTAATCACATTGATATACATTACTGTTCTTTCAAGCTATACAAATGATGTCTTTGACTAGAAATTGATTCTATCATCAAGACATTCAAGAGTCAAAGTTCAGTGAAGAAATGAGATTCTTAAGATCAACAGTCATCGTTATTGTATATCATGCTTCGCAGATGCTCGCTTTACTTGTAAGACATGTAACTCATCTGTTTCATGTTATCTGTAAAGATTTTTCTCATGCAGATTAATCATGTCTTGCAAAAATGTTTGTATGCTACACTTTTAATCAGATAGCGTAGTTCAATTATTCTTTACTAACTCGCTTGTGTTTCTCTTCTTTTAACGAAGTTTTCTCGTCAGTGTATCATTCATGTATAGAATGTCTGTGTCTGAACGTCTGTTAAATGATATTAATGAAACTCTCAAGTTTGCTCATGTCAAACTTAACAAGTCTTGTGAGTTGCTCATGTTGTAGTAACAGACATGCAGTCTTAACAAGATCTATACGTAGTTAGCATATAAATTTAAAGAATGTTCATGATTTAAGTTCTTTCTGCTAATCACTTTCAACAGATCAAACACAAGAGTGTTCTGTCTCAATTCTTATTATCACGATGACAAGATATTGAATTGAATGATTTTCATAAGCGATTTTTCTTGTAGTTTTGCATTTTATTTGACTTTCTCATCTGCATGTAGATTGCTTTTGTAGCATGCACATTGAGATTATTGAAGTTTGCATGATTGCGAAAACTCTGCATATGATCAATGCACAGCACTTCATCATCATGCAGCATCTTGATATCATTCAAACTTTTGATAATTTTTAAACTTTACTGTAGCTAAACAGTAGATTCATAGTCAGCATTGCATACAGATGAGTTTCATTGCTGATCATGTAAAATTCTAAACTAATGTAAATTTAAACTGAACAATTAATCTTGACAGTTGCAGCTTAAATTGAGATTATTATCTGATTGTGATGAAAGATAAAAAGTAAGATAAAGTTGCAGAATGTAAAATTCTAGATTTATGTGAATTTAAATTGAATGATTAATCTTGACAGTTGCAGCTTGAATTGAGATTGTTATCTGATTGTGATAAGAGATAGAAAGTGAAATAAAATTGCAGAATGTAAAATTCTTGATTGATGTAAGTTGAAGCTGAAAGATTGATCTTGATAATCACAGCTTAAATTGAGATTATTATCTGATTGTGATAAAAGATAAAAAGTCTTTAAAATGAGAATGATTCTGATTCAAAAAATTGAAGCAATTAACTGTTATGATGTTTTGAAAGTTGAGTTTCTTTAAAAAGCACACACTCAAATAAAGTGAGCAAAATCTCATTGATGAATTGTATTCTTCTATTAAATATAATTAAAATGATAGAAGTGTTGATCTCAATTTTGATATGATGATTATCTTTCATTCATAAAACAACAAAGCTGTTATTCATCTTTTATTGAATCATGCTTATTTACACTGTATTCTTCACTATATTTAAGCTAATAATATAGAAGAAATAATATAATGAATATTGTTTGCATTTTTATCGCTTATTGTGTTTCACTTTGAGACATGAGACAACAAGTTGCATCATAAACATCTCAGTCACATCTTCATCAATCTGCATATTCTTCATGTTGAGTCTTTCTGCAATGATTATTTATCAACTTTCGTGACTATATTGAAAACGTTCTTCAAGACGAATAAATCAATTCATAGTGAAAATATGATATGTATCTTCGTAATTTGATCAGAATCTGTTAAGATAGTCAGTCATATATATTGAATTGAAATTTTCTTTGCTTAAAAAGCATAACTGATCATCTTTTAACATCATGATGTCTGTTAATAAAATCAGTATTGCATTGCAAGTTATAATGCTTTCAAGTGAATCTGTTTATCACTCTCACTGTTGTGATTCATGAAGATGTAATAGCAAGCGCTTTCATAAGAACATCATGAATTACAGCAATTCATTTATTATCAGTGAGCAGATCAATCATGTAGTTTAATCAAAATATGTTGCATTTACTCATTTAATAATTGCATAACTTTCACATTATTATCAATTACTTTCTGAATACAGTTGTGAAAATAAACACTCTATTTGAAGTCTTTTATAAGTAACACAGCTTTAACTGTTATGATCATGCACTTTGAGTTAGTCTAACATAAATCATGTCAAACTATCATAAACTAGTATAGAGCTGATGTTGACACGCTAGCGATCTAGCGTGTCTTCGTGAGTAAAACTCACGACGTGTTGCATCTTCTTTCTTCTTCAGCTTTGAACTTCTAGTTAGAGTACACTCATATGATTCGCTCTATGCAGACTCATAACATTAGTTCAAAGCTCATTAATCTTGTTATCGACGTGTAAACGATATAAAAACAAGCTACACAATTCAAATCAGAAGTCAAAACCAGAAATTTTGACAGCAGAATCAGAACTCAAACTCAGAAAGCTTAATAGAAATCAGAAATTTCTAAAGAAGAATCTTGATTCAAAATCAGAAATTTCGATAGAATCAGAATCAAAGAACATGAACGCGTTGCTCTTGATTAACTCTTTATTGAGCTCATCATCAGAAATCAGAAATTTCAGCAGTACTCAAACTCAGAAAGTTCGATAAAGTACTAGTCATTGCTTGAACTCAGAAAGTTTGATAGAGTAACATCAGAATCTCGACCAGCAATTTTCTACTCATATCATGACTAGAAGCACAGAATCAGAATCAGTGAGCATTGCTCATTATGACTTTCAAAATGTTAAAAGAGAATCACTTCTATCACAGAATTGAACAGCATCAGAAGAAGAAGACACAAATGCGTCGTCAGATACAGAAGAAGAGAACACGAACGCATTACTTTTTGATCATAAAATGATCAAGATCAGCATCAGCACTGAACTGAATGCTTGAATAAGCACTCATGAAGCAGACGACATCATTGTCTTTATCAAGTACATGTATCAACAGCATGACATCGAAATCAAGACTTACAATGACATGATTCAGATGTTAGAAGATGTCAACGAGATAAACATCACATTGAAAGCTACGCAGACGCGTTTGCAGAAAGAGATGAGAAACAAGAACGTGATTATACATCATTTAGAAACTGCATCAAGTCAACAAAGCACTTTGATCTCTGAAGATCATTTCTCGAAATCAATCAAGTTACTCAACTCATTTCTGTTTGAAGATTCAACGCAGAATGTAAACAATTGACTGTTTTGAATGTGAAACAAGCTGAAGACAAACAAGAATCATTTTTCTATCAAAGAACTGAAGATTGCATACATTGAAAGTCGAGTCAATGAAACTGCGATCAAACACATAGCAACTTGAATGAGAAACATGATCACGAACTCGTTTCTAGAAGCAGAAAAGATACTGTCGATCATAAATAAGATGTACAATGACTTCAATCATCATCACATGACTCAACAACAGTACTTGAAGCTGTATCAGAACAAGATCTTCTTTCATGAATTTTGAATGAAATTTCAGAGATTTAGTGCAGAACTAGAATACAATAATGAGACTTTACTAGACAATCTTCAGCATAAGATCAGCTCAAATCTTCAGCGAGCAACGCTCAATGAATGAATTACGAATTTGAACAAGTTTATCAACATCTGCATGCAAGTCGATGTTAAATTGACTGAATTGAACGTTCAATCAATCGTCAAAGTCTCAGCGATCTCAGCTGCTCGCTCTGTCGCTAGCACTTCGTCTGCTCAACTCACGTCATCAGTCTCTGCGTGAAAGAAACTCAGAAGATCAAATCTCAATTTTATTCAGAAAGAGTTGTTTAAGAAAGAACTCTGCTTCAAATGCAAGAAGTCAGAACATAGAACATATGACTGCTTCAAGATGACTTAAGTGCACAAGATTGCTGTGAATTCAAAAAATGATCTGTCTTCATTAAAGTAGTAACTGAGAGCGATATACTCATATTCTGTTTCATCAGCATGTCTGATGATTCATTTGATTTCAAGTCGTTCACTGTTAACATCATCTTGAGTAGTCTAGAAAAGATATTCAGGTTTCTCGCTCTGATAGATACTGAAGTCACTGACATGACTTTCATTGATGAATCTTTGATGTCAGAACTATGTGAACGCTTTGATATTCAATCAATATTGCTGTCAAAATCAAAATTGATTTGATCATATGATGAAATCTCTGATTGAAAGTCGATTACACATGCTCTGTATACATTGATCATGATACAAGAACACAAGAATGAAATGATGTTTTTATTGATAATTTATTTAGATCAGCACAAGATAATCATTGAAAATTCTTGGTTGAAAAGAAATCAAATGTTGGTAAATTCTGCAAACAATCGATTAATATCATCATTGAAGATTCGAACATTGAAATCTGTTGTTTCAAAAGCAAGCAGTCAATCAGCATTTTACAGATTTGAATCAAACAAGATCTGTAAAATGAAATGAAAGAACTTGAACTCAATTGTTACATTAATGATTATCTTGAAGAAACTCATGAATCAGAAATCAGTGAATAGATTCATTGAACTCACTCGATTCATTGAACCTGCTTTCATAGCAAAGCAAAGCATTCAAGTTGATCTCGATCAACTTCGTTTCTTTCAATCAACTGAGACAAAGAAACTCGTCAATATTGTCATGATCGAAGTCGCTGCTTATTAAACTCTAGTCAAGAATAAGAAGATCAAGATTTTCTTCTTGATCATTAGTGAAATCAATCAAGCGCTTAGCTCAGTCGAAGATTTCGCGAAACTGAATGAAATGATCTCTGTCATGTCATTAAATGAACTGAAGAAGAAGCTTTTAATAGTTTATCATGACTTTCTGAATGTTTTTGATAAAGAAAAGACAACGCAGTTGCTCTTGCATTGATCATATGATCATAAGATTGAATTAGAAGAAGAGAGTCAATCTTCTAGAAGTCGATTGTATTTCATGTCAAGCTACAAGTTGCAGAAGATCAAAGAGTATCTGAAAGAGAATTTGAAGAAGAAATTTATCACACTCAGTAAAGCTTCTTTTGCTTCGTCAATACTGTTTGTCAAAAAGAAAGATGACAGTCTTCGCTTTTGCATGAACTATTGAAAACTGAATGCTCTGATCAAAAGAAATCGTTATTCAATACTCTTGATAGACGAAGTACTAGCTCGAATTCAAGACAGTAAGTATCTGACTCAACTCAACATTATCATCACGTTCAATAAACTGCGCATGAGTTCAGAAAGCGAAGATTTAACTACTTTTGTTACTTTCTTCAACATTTATAAGTATAGAGTAATGCTCTTTGAATTGATCAATGAATCTGCTTTCTTTCAGCACTATATCAATGATGTGTTGTTCAACTGTCTGCATAAATTCTGTCAGACATACTTGAATGATATTCTCATCTACAGTAAGACATTGAAAGAACATAGAACTCATGTGAAGAAAGTGCTAGAGAAGCTTCGTGAAGTCGATCTACAGATAAACATTGACAAGTGCAAATTTAAGATTCAGAAAACCTCATTTCTTGAACTATTAATATTCATCAATGATCTGCGAATGAATGCTCAAAAAGTAGATGTGATTCAAGATTGAGAAATGTCTCGATTGTTAACTCATGTGCAAATCTTCATTGACTTCTGCAATTTTTATCGATGATTCATAAAGAACTTTTCAAAGATTGCTTAACTCATGATAAAGCTGACTCAAAAAGATTATTTCTTTGAATGAACAAAGATCTGTCAGATGATCTTTGAAGAACTGAAGCAACAAGTGATGACAGCTCTCGTTCTGAAGCATTTCAACTCAATCAGAGAAGCTATTCTGAAAACTGACTTCTTAAACTATGTCAACAACGAAGTATTGTTTCAGTATGATGATGAAGACATTCTACATTCAGTGATCTTCTATAGCAAGAACATGATTCTTGCAGAATGCAACTACGAGATTTATGACAAGAAACTGCTGATCATCATTCACTGTTTGAAGCATTGACATCTTGAATTGAAATGTACGAATATTTCAATTAAGATCTTCATTGATCATCTGAATTTGAAGTACTTCATGATCATCAAAGAACTGATCAGATGACAAGCTAAATAAGCTGAGAAGTTATCTGAATATAACTTCAAGATCATATATCAGTCGAGAAAACAGAATCTGAAAGTCGACATGCTGATCAGAATGTCAGACGTCAAGTCAGTTGAAGTAAACGATGATTGTAAGCTATATCAGCATCAGATGCTATTGTCAGAAGACAGATTTGAACTTTAATTAATAAAAGATGATCAGAAAGCTGATCAAGATCTGACTCAAACCTTGCTCAGATCTGACTCAGAATCTGACTCAGATTCAAAACTTGAATCAAAAGTTAATCAAAATTTGATCAAAGAGATGATTTCTATTCAGAATTAAATTATAGTTGAAAATCAAATGAATCAACTGTGCTTTGATATTCAAATAGTCATGAAACAGAACAGAAAGACTTGTCAAGATATTGATCTAGACAATTGCAAAGTACTTGATGAAGTACTCTGAAAAGATGATAGACTATGAGTTTTTCAGTCAATGATCATTCTATTGATAAGAAAAGCACATGATCTTTTGATTAATGATCACTCTGACATGAATTGAACGTTGAACTTGCTGAGATGATCATATTGCTGGTTAAAGATGAGAACAACGATCAAGCATTATATTCAAAACTGTTATGTTTGTTGTAGGTCAAAAGCATTGAAAGATTGAATCAATGAACTGCTGAAGTCATTGCTCATACTTGAGCAGCAATGACAAAACATATTATTAGACTTCATTATCAATTTATCAGAAAGTGATGAAAGCAACGCGATTCTGACAGTCATAGATCGATTGTCTAAGAAACGACACTATATATCGTGTTGATCAGATGACAAAGAAATCTTCGCAGAACAAACAGTCAAGCTACTGTTGATATGAGTCTTCAAAATTCATGAACTATCAAGATCAATAGTGTTCAATCGTGATTCATAATTCATATTGATTGTCTGAAAGTCTTTATGCCTGAGGCTAAACATCAAGGTGAAACTATTCATCGATTATCATTCTCAGATTGATGATCAGACAGAAAGAGCGAATCAGAATGTAAAATGATATCTACGAAGCTACTGCTCATATATGCAAGATGATTGATTCGCCTGATTATTCATGATTGAATTCGTTGATAACAATGCTATTTCGTCGTCAATTGAACAGTCAACGTTCTTTCTGAATAAGAACTTTCACTCTCATATAAGCTTTGATTCGAACTCAATCAAATATGAGATCACTCAAGCTAGAATCGAAGCAGGCAAAGCAGAGAATATATTCAAATACATGAAATGATTTCTAGCATTGATCAAGCAAGTCTTGACAAAAGTCAGAGTCACAATGAAGAAACAGACTGACAAGCATCGAAAGAAAATGATCTACAAGATAGATGACATGATGTTTCTGAATTCTAGAAACATAACAATCTCACGATCATCAAAAAAGCTAGACGATAAGATGCTAGAATTCTTCAAGATTCTGATTGAGATTGAACATGCTTATTGACTGAAACTATCATTGACTATGAAGATACATTCAGAGTTTGCATTAAATCTGCTGCAACTAGATTCAAAGAACTCGCTGAATGAACAATGAAATGAATCGTCTGATTTTATAGTGATTGACGACGAAGATGAATGAAAGATGAAGAACATACTGAACTTCAAACACTATGAATGAGATAAACAACTACAATATCATGTCAATTGAAAAGAATACAACGTTGATCTACATTGATACAACGTTGATGAAAGTGAATTCAAAGAATGTCTGAAGATCATAAATAACTTTCATGAATGATATTCAAACAAGTCAAGATAGAAATCAACTTAAGAAAGATTAATCAAACTGCAGCAATGAGAACATTGCTAGATGAAGAGAAGAGATAATGTTGCAATCATGCACTTTGAGTTAGTCTAACATAGATCGTGTCAGACTATCATAGACTAGTATAAAGCTGATGTTGACACGCTAGCGATCTAGCGTGTCTTCGTGAGTAAAACTCATGACGTGTTACATCTTCTTTCTTCTTCAGCTTTGAACTTCTAGTTAAAGTACACTCATATGATTCGTTTTATGCAGATTCATAACATTAACATCTTGTTATGAAGATTACATTCAAGTGTTTGATGATATAAATCATAATTCACATGATTGAAAAATGAGATGATAATCATCATAAAATCACTGAAATGTGATGTCATTATCAATTTGACAGCAGAGAAAGTCAAGAAATTTTCTTTGAGTCAAGATATTAAAGAACAACATTCTCAAATTAAAGCAGATTCAAAGAATTATTATTCAAGTTCATTAAATCTTACATACTTCAATTTTTCAAACATATTGCATAATTTCACTTTCTTCTCAATTGCTCTTTGCATTACTTGTAACTTAATAAACATTGAATAACATTATCATAAAGATAATGTTGACTAAACGCATATGAAACATCACAACTAGTGCTAGACAAGCTTTCACTACTCAACATGTTAAAAGATGAAGAAATACTACTTTTGAACTTCATTCATCTTTCAAATCTGTTAAAAAAGCAGTCATAAAAAGAATTATAATTGTAATTGTAAGAAAAAACAATCATAATGCATGCATCACAAATTTTGAAAAAGAGCATTACAAACAAGACAGAGTGAATCTAGAAGATGATTGAACAATGATGAATTGCATGAATTGCAGCAATGCTGATTTGAAGACAATTGCAAGCGATGTTGATTCATTGCAAGAAAACAGAGATGCAAGATCAAAATGCTCACATGATGATGAAGAGAACGTTGCTAACATTATTGATCTACTAATAAAGATATCAACGTTAGAGAAAGAGAAGAGCAAAAATCATTCATGAAAAGAAATAGCATTGAAGCTGATTCAACATCTTTGACTCAACTCAGAAGAAAAACATCACGCAAATCAGAACGCGTTCATCGCGAAGAATGTACAGAAACTGAAGACATCAGTTCAACTGCTTAACAAGCAGTTGCATACACAGAAAAACACACGTCTTTCAACGAAAATCACGTCATGAGCGAACGTGACAAGAGAAGAAATAGCGATGAAGAAGCAACATTTCAAAGACAACTTGTCATCGCTTTGCAAGAAACGAAAAGTCATGATTAAAATAATGAACAGAAGAGAAATAAAAGAGATACAGAAGAAGTTGATTGAACAGATTCTACAAAGAATCGCAGACGTGTCAACAGATCAAAGAGATTTAATCATGTCACTTTGCAAGCTGAGCAGCAATGACATTTCTCTTCACGCAGTTAGCTCAGATGCTTGAGCAAATCTGAAAAAGACTCAGACGTAAGCAAAAGAAATCATGAGTTTGACATGCATAGCACGTTGAATCTTTGCAATGCTGACACATGAAGTATGCATTATAATAAACATGAGCAATCAAGAAAAGATCATTGAAAAATTAATAAAAGATAACACAAGACTTCATAAAGATCTGAAAGTTCTAAGAATAGTCTGACTCAAGAAGATAGCAGATAGCGAAAAGACTCATTCATTGCTCATCATAAAGATCATGATCAAAGCGATGATAAATTAACTAATGAACGTGAGCATGCTGAACTTGTATCAAGAATGTGCATGCAAGCTATTTGAAAAGAACTGTTGCATCACACAATGCTTCAGATGTCACGAATTTGATTACATGATTAAGATCTGCAGAAAGAATCAGCGTTGCGAAAAATGCATAAACAAGCATCACATAAAGAAGTGTGTGATGTCTTTGAATAGAAGATGTTGCATCAACTGCAATGAAAATCACGAACTTTGAAGATGCATCTGTCTCAAGTGATAACAGCAGATGAAACAAACGTTCGAAATCTATAGAAATAAATCATTCAAATACTCTGAGACATCTAAATACAATTGCACACTCTTTTCGCTGTTTCTGAACTCTTTAAATTCAATGAACTCTTCAGATTCAATGAATTCTTTTGATTCAATGAATCTCTTGAACTCAGCAACAGTTATGCTGAAAACACGCAGTTGAATCGCTGATGAATCAGCTTAACAGATAGTAAAGATCAAGAAAAGATGAGTCAATCTTTTCTCTTGCGTGAGTAGTGACTCAGATGAGATGACATCTGAGCAGATTTAGAAACGTTCAATCAGAAAGTGAGAAAGATCATTGATGATCAAAAGCATACAAAGAGTCTTCTCATTGCAGAGTCAACAACAGCTATGAATAACTTTATGATAAAACAGTCTTTTCTACAAATTCTACAGTACAACATCAGAAAATCATTAAGAATTCAAGAATCATTTCTAATTAACAGAGAAGTTCGCGAATTCAACATAGTAACTATACAGAAGCAAGATTGCAACAACAATGATTCACAGTCATTTAACTCAGCACACAACTTCTTTCATCTAGTGAAAAACTCGTCATCTCAATCAAGAACATGCATATACGTTAACAAACATTTAAGACTTAATCAATGAATAGTAGAAACAGCTGAGTCAGACATTTGCTCAATCAGAATATTAACTTGCAACACAGACAACAAAACGCAAACGTTAAGACTTCTAAACGTTTACAACTCATGCTCACTATTTACTACATTCACAAAGAGATCTTCAATCATTTCTCGTTTGAACAAACTACTCAAGAATGACTGCAAACAACTGATTGTAAAAGATTTCAATTTACATCATTCTCATTAAGAGAGATGAAGATGCTTCACTCATCATACAACAACTGATACTTTACTAAACATCATTACAAATGCAAGACTGAAATTATTACTGAAATCAGACACTATTACTCGCGAAGCTCACAATCAATTTACGATGATTGATTTAGTCTTTAACAGCGAGAAAATACAGTTCATGACACGCAAGTGCAAGATACGAATCAATCTGCATCAAAGATTGAATCATCTTTTGATCATCACAGAGCTATGTTTACAAACAATCTCAGTGCAACTCTTGACTCAACGACTTTGAAAGAAAATAAATACAGAAGCATTGAATGCTTATTTGCAAATACATCTATCTTTGAAATGCTCTTTAGACGACAAGACTATGATGAATGACAGAGTGTGCAAAATTATCAGAGTGCTACAGAAGATCATCGAGAAATCTACTCTCTTGACAAAGTCATCAAATTGAGCAAAAGACTTTTGAAATCAAAGCTGCTTTGAAGTAGTAATGAAATCAAGACAACTGCGAATCATATGAAAAATGCAAGACACATTAGAAGCATGAAATGAATATCTGAAGCACAACGATCATAAAAACAAGATCATTCAACAAATGAAATGTGCACACTTCAGAACATAAATGCATGAGCTGAGCGAAGCACTTAAATCGATATGATGCTTTGCAAAATGAGCTAGAATCGAAAGTCAGCTATCTAAAAAGCTTTCTCAGTTTTCGTCACTGAAGCGAAGCGACATCAATCATATAACAACGACGTTCAAGAAAAAAATCGAGATACTGCGAGAAAAGTTCTTTTTCTCATCTTTTCAAGCGAATGTTAATGACATTGCAGAATCATTCATATCTCTGACAGTCTCATTCAATTCACGCATCACAGAAGATGAAGTGAAGCAGATAATCAAATGAGTAAAAGCAAACAAAGCGTTGAGTGCTTCAGATATTTCAAACAGAGCGCTTCAAGCGAGTCTTGCAGAACTGATCTCAGTACTGATGAGTTTATTCAACGCATGCATAATACACAAGTATCATTCAAAGCAGTTCAAAAAGACTCAGACAATAGTACTATGCAAATTGAAGAAAAGTGATTATATTGATTCAAAGATGTATCGACTCATTGCTTTGCTCAATATCATGAGCAAAGCGCTGAAGTCAATCATGATCAAAAGACTGAGTGACATAGTTAAGACTCATTGCATACTATCAAATGCTCAAATGAAAGTGAGATGCAAGCAATTTGTGATCTTGATGTTAAATCTACTAGTAGATGAAGTTCACACAGTGTGAGACTGTGAAATCAAATATGTGATCTTCATGCTAAGCTTAAACATCGTTGAAGCATTCAATTAAGTCTCACACGTCAGACTTCTGCATATGTTGAAAATGAAAAAAACATCAAGCTACATAATTGAATGAACATGCAGCTTTCTAAAGAATCAAGAGACGTCACTAATATTCAATGAATAAATGAGTGACATGCGCGAGATAAACGCAGACATATCACAAAGATCTTTCATTTCATCGATTCTCTTTCTATTCTTTAACGCAAGTTTAATTGAAAAATGCAAAGCATTGAAAATTAAAATTGAAGTGTTTGACTTCATAAATGATATTAACATTCTAGTTTACGACAGATTCACTGAAGAAATTTGCAGAATACTGAGCAAAGCACATGATGTCTGCGCGAAATGAGCTTGCACTCATGATGCAACGTTTGCATCAGAAAAGTATGAGCTCACACATTTCACTAGAAAATCGAAGAGATTCAACATGATGACTAGCATACAAATAAAAAGCTCAGTTATCAAATCAAAATCAGACGTATGAGTTCTAAAGATGCAACTGAACACAAAACTGCAATGAGATGCGCATCTTCAACAAATAAAGACGAATCACATCACAAGAATGCTGACACTTAGTTGTCTTGAAGTTTTTACATGAGAAGCTATCTTCACAAAAGCGAGACAAGTATACTCAGCAGTAATGAGATCAGAAATTGTATTCAAAGCATTAGTTTAACATCAGCGTGACAAGAAAGATGAATTATTGAGCAAAGAATGTAGACTAAAAACACTTCAAAATCAGACTCTGCATCACGTAATAGAAGTGTTCAAAAAAGTAAACATTAAAACTCTAGAGACAGAAATATACATAAGTTCACTACATGTTCATTTGAACATGCTACAGAACAAGATCACGCTACACAGTTGAGTCAATGATCAAACGCAAAAGATCAGACAAGCATGTGAACTAATATGCACTCATTTGACGAAAGTTAATCGCGTCATTTCTCGCTCACTCATCATTAAGAAAATAATACTTCTGAATGTTTTCATTCAAGAAGATGCAAAGATACAGTTGAGATGCAGATGATACACTTTCTTCTTCACAATGATTTTAACAAGCGATAGCATCATAATAACGCAGTATCACAAAGATCAATGAAATCAATGATGAGAAAAGTACAGAGAATGCATTGCAGACATCAATGCAATCTCAGCACAAAGATTGCATCTGAGCAATAAGATGATAAAGATGCATGATGATTTTCAGAAAGCAGAAAGCACTTTTGCAATGCATATCAGAATTGAACGCATAAATCTGAACACTTATCTGCACTTTAGAAACATTTCAGACATGAATAGCTTGCAATGCAACTGTGAATGAAGTCATCAGACAATGAAGCATGTACTCATGCATTGCTTGAACTGATTGCATCTGCGATCAAGAATGTTACAAGATGCTGACTTTTTAAATTATTGAATAATTATTATCATCACGAAGAGTCTCAGAACAGTAGCGAAGATGATGATGAAAACGAAACTCTTGAAGCAATTTAAAGTGACTAGAACATTCATTCTTTAACATGCAATCAACATGAACAAATTTGATACATAGTTTTAAAACTCACTGTTTCAACTGCGTGAAGCAATCATGTAAACTGCAAGTGATTTTCTATCTCAGAGAGTTTTGTTCACTCGATACAGATAGCATAAAGTTTCTCATGAGTCAATCTAATCGATGTCACAAGAATGTATGAATTTATTATTATTATTGTAATTGTAATTCATACATTCTTGTGACATTGATTTAGACTCGACTCATGAGAGATTCTATGCTATTTATATTGAGTGAACAAAACTTTCTGAAGAAGAAAATCACTCGTCATCTATACGACTGCTTCACGCAGTTGAAACATTGAGATTGACACTGTGTTATCAAGTAATGAATCTATAGCTTTTATTCAGCGTGTGATGCTCAAGTAAACTCTTGATGAGAATGTTTATGCTGTTTGATTATGACACATCATCTTTGCTCTGCTCTTCATTAATGATATTCTATACAATGATGTTTTGATTCGATTCTTGATTCAAAGACAAAAGATGTTTTCTTTGCACTCATGATGCTCATGATTGTAACGTACATAAAGCTGTGTTTTCTTACTCAATGATTGTCATTCATTGAGCAGAGAAATATGTGATGAAAGAGAGATGTACACAATGAAGAGATAAAGTGTGATTATACTGAGTAATTCTTTTCTTCTTTTGATTTGATTTATGTCATGTAGACGTTGAATGAATTGTTAGTATAAATGTGCAATCGCAATCGTTCGATGTTTGACTCTGATCAATGAAAGAGAATGCATTTTGATTGTTCTCTTGAGCTCTTGATTTTTCACGTGAATAGATGAATGACTTGACGTCAAGTAAAGAAGATGAGCTCAAGCTTTCTCAATATATCAGCATGATTAACGAGTCACTACTTCTTCAAGCACTGTAATCATGTTTCTCAATACTTGAAATGACTATTCTATCTGATATCTTTTCATCAATTACTCAATGACATTGTTGATGTGATGAAGATGTTTCAATATCAACGCAGTCGATGAGTTGCAAATTCTTCAATCACTTGTAGTTACAACTTGCAGACTCTTCATCTGAGTTGTCTTTTTCACTAGTAGTATCTTCTCATCTTTTACTGACATCAACATGTCATTAATCTTCTTCATAGATCGATTGTGACTGTTAGAAGAAGTGTTGTTGCATGAGTGAAAACTCTGCATGACAACTTTTCTGATCACGCAACATTTTAACATCATTCAAACTGCGTCGAATTGAGATTTCTTGACTTTTTTAACTTTTATTCAAACACAGAATAGAATCAAAAGATTCGTAGTTGACATTATGTATAGATGAATCTTGTTATCAGTCATCATAAAAAGAATATTAAATGTTTTGAAGTAAACAAATAAAACAAAGTTGAATTCAATCAAACATCATTAAATTGAGTTACTTAAAAGAAAATCACGAAAACGAATTACTTAAACTATCTAGAGACAGAGCACATCATCAACATGATGCTTACACTTCATTCTGATTGTTATGATTCTAGCTACGCATCTTCGTTGATAGCTATGTTGATGACTATGTTGATGACTATTCTGAGAACTATCGTCGATCGCTCGTCGCTAAAGCATAGACTTGTTTCAAAGTCAACTCTATTCAGAGTTAGCTTATGTTCTTCTGAGTCATATAAATAGTTGATTCTTCTCTTCTAGATACTTTTCTTTCTTAGCATTTATATACTCATTACCTTACATTCATATGACTCGTTCTATGCTGATTTCTAACATTATATAAATGCTTCTTCGTTACAGATGAAGAGAAATAATTTGCATCGACTTGCTTTGCTCAATTCACACGACTATTGACTTTGATCTAGTCGACTCATGATCGTGCAGACACTCACTCTTCTCTCTCGTAAGCTGACTCAACGAGAATAAACAAAAGATTTGAACTTATGCGTTGATCAGCAAGTATAAACAAACGATCGAAATCATTCAACTAGATCAGAAAATCAGCGAATTAATCATTCATTCAGATTTGCAAGAAATTCTTCGAATTTGATGAATAAATGAGGTCAGTCATAGAACTGCGTGAAGTTTCTATCTCAAAGAGCAATCAAAGAGATCAGTCTAGAACTGCGTGAAGTCTCTATCTTGATGAGCAAATCTCAACAGTGAGTCTGCTTCAATGACACTCATCGTCAATGCAATGATTCATCTACTCTCATCATTCTATTCATCAGTGAATCTGATCATACGTTCACATGCAACTAGTGAGTCTGCTACAATGACGAGCTCAAAGTCGATCTCTTCAATGAGCAAGTCGATCAGTGAGTCTGCTTCAATGACATTGTCAATGCGATGATTTATTCACTCTCATCATTCTACTCATCAGTGAATCGATTCGTCTACTCGTTCATGTGCAACTAGTGAGTCTGCTACAATGACACTTCGTCAATGCAATGATCTATCTTCTCATCATTCTACCTATCAGTGAATCGATCTGTTGACTCGTTCATGTGCAACTAGTGAGTCTGCTTCAATGACACTTCTACCTTGCATAGTGAGTCTGCTACAATAGACATTTCAATTCTACACAAGATTAAGAAAATACATTCATGCAAACATGAATTGTTGAAGAGAGAAGATAATGTTATGATTCTAGCTACGCATCTTCGTTGATGACTATGTTGATGACTATGTTGATGACTATGTTGATGACTATTCTGAGAACTATCGTCGATCGCTTGTCGCTAAAGCATAGACTTGTTTCAAAGTTAATTCTATTTAAAGTTAGCTTATGTTCTTCTGAGTCATATAAATAGTCAATTCTTTTCTTCTAGATACTTTTCTTTCTTAGCATTTATATACTCATTACATTACATTCATATGACTCGCTCTATGCTGATCTCTAACATTATATAAATGCTTCTTCATTACAGATGAAGAGAAATAATTTGCATTGACTTCATCGAGTGCTTCTGCCTGATTCACACGACTATCGACTTTGATCTAGTCGACTCGCGATTATGCAGCAGCACTCACTCTTCTTTTCTTGTGAGCTGATCAATGAGAATAAATAAAAGATTGAACTTGTGAGCTGATCAGTGAGTATAAACAAAAGATCGAAATTCTTTTCGACTAGATCAGAAGATCAGCGAAAGCATCGTTCATTCAGATTCGCAAGAAATTCTTCGAATTTGTTGAACAACGAGATCAGTCATAGAACTGCGTCGAAGTCTTTATCTCAAGAGCAATTGCACGAGATCAGTCTAGAACTGCGTCGAAGTCTTTATTTCAGAAGCAAATCTCATAGTGAGTCTGCTACAATGACGTTGTCAATGCAATGATCTACTCACTCTCATCATTCTACTCATCAGTGAATCGATCTGTTGACTCGTTCACGTGCAACTAGTGAGTCTGCTTCAATGACACAATAATATCTTCGATAACAAGCAAATCTATGAGCTTGTTTCTACATCGAAACTCTCAATGAGTCTGCTTCAATGACATCGTCAATGCGATGATCTTCTCATCACTCTACCTATCAGTGAATCGATTCGCCTATCAGTTCGCGTGCAACTAGTGAGTCTGCTTCAATGACACTTCTATCTTGCATAGTGAGTCTGCTACAATAAGCATTTCGATTCTACACAAGACTAAGAAAATACATTCATGTGAACATGAATCATTGAAGAGAGAGAGTAATGTTATGATTCTAGCTACGCATCTTCGTTGATAGCTATGTTGATGACTATGTTGATGACTATTCTGAGAACTATCGTCGATCGCTTGTCGCTAGAGCATAGACTTGTTTCGAAGTTAACTCTATTCAGAGTTAGCTTATGTTCTTCTGAGTCATATAGATAGTTGACTCTTCTCTTCTAGATACTTTTCTTTCTTAGCATTTATATACTCGTTATCTTACACTCATATGACTCGCTCTATGCTGACTTCTAACACTGATCATCAAGAACAGATGAGAAGTGTTGTTGATATAACATTGATGAATGAATGAGAAGTGATTATTACTATCTTGCAGAAGAATTCAGTCAAGGCAAAAGATATACAGAAGAAATTACATAAGCTGCAAGTACTTTATGAGCTCAACAAATGTAGAAACAACGAGCTGATGCTCTGAGAAAAGATGAGAAGTTTGACAAAAATAATAGAAAAGCTGACGCATTAACGTGTCATTGCGTCAACTGTTAATCAGCGCATGAAGAATCAACTGAAGAGACTGAAAAAGATAATGAGCAAACTTGAAAAAAAATTCATGAAGAAGAGAAAACATGTTGACAGCTGAACAAAGAGAGTGAGCATGAAGTTGATGATATCATTTGAGAGTCATCTTATGTTCAACATCAACATATCATCGTTAATGCAAAATCATTGTAAGAAATTTGAAGTAAAAATCTTCATCAAAGAGAAAGAAAAAGTAAAAAGAATCATGATAACAACAACAAAGAACATAGTGAGATGAGCAAGAAAGATTGACATTGATAAAATGCTGTTGACATGCAAAAATATAAAGATAATGAAGAAATGATCAAGATTGCTGATATTTTGAATCAAGATGAAGAGCAGCAAGAAAACATTAAAGAAAAATAATTTTTAAATCAAAAAGATATTGTTGAATGCATGTCTGTGCGAAATCAGTTTTGAAGTAGTGATACATAAGATTAGAATCGAAGAAATGTCTAAGAACATAAAGAAGAAAAAGATGAGAACGCTTATCAAGATCAACAAAAACATACATTCAGAAATGATGATCAAGAAGATTGAGTGACTCATAAAGAAGAGTGAGCAAAAGAGATACATTTTGCTGATGATACATGTAATCAGCGCTGAAATGATGAACAAGCTGATTAATGAGAAAGTATGTCATGAGATTGATATAAAGATCACACAGTTTTACGACTTGAGTTGTAAAGTGCATCAATGTCTAAAGTATCAAGAATATGATCATAAGATGTATGAATGCAAAAACAAGCAGAAATGCATTTACTGCATGCTGAATCATCGCTTAAAGCATTGTTTTCACAAACAGACTTAAAACATGTGAAAATGTGAAGCATGTCAAAGCATACACAGAGTCTTTGACTCTTAATGTCATAAATGACAAGTTGAAAAAGAAAGAAAAAAGAGAGTCATAAAGCACAGATCTCTATATCATGTCATACAAGAGCAGAAAGAACTCAAAGCAGTGATGTCAAAGACATTTACAAAGATATTTATTAATTTGAAATTATTGATGAACAATGACTTGAAAAGAAAGCAGAAATGCTCAATAAATAAAAGTCATCTGCTCAACGCAGTCATCACATCAGAAAACACTATACTGAATCACTTGATCAAGAAGTCAAGATCAAATGAATTAAAGTCAACATTAATCATGTTGTTGTCAATGTCATCTTCTGTTAAGAATTTTACAAGTGAAGCAAATGCTTTGCAGACACTCAAGAAAACATTAAACAGTCTGAAATGTGAATTTTAATGTTTCAGCAAAAGAAGCTTTGAATACTACAGTACAATGTTCACAAGTTCAGAAACAAGATGATGATAGCATTACTACATGAGAAAAAGATAAAAAACTATGACATTTTGATTCTTCAAGAACTCTGATGATTTGATGATATTTTCAAAGCATACTGCTTAGCAACTGTCAACTTCATGCTGAAAAATAATGAAAGTAGAATCTGTTTCTATATAAACAAGAGAATTGACAGCAACATCTGACATTCAACATGATACTTCAAAGATGTAAACACAATTACATTACAAACATTAACAGATGATATACAGATGACTCAAAAAGCTATACACATTCACGAAGCATACAATTCATCACTCAGAAATCATGAAGTTATTCATGAAAAAGAAAGTCTTTCAGACATTGAAAAGATGTTATACATGTCAAAAGAATGCATTCTTGTAAAAGATTTCAATTTGCATCATTTTACATGAGAAGAATCATTTTATTCAAGACAGCATTTATTGTCAAATGATTTAATTGAAATGATTACAAATGTCAATGCATCACTAATGCTATTTCAAGACATGATTACAAGAAATTATTAAAAATCTCAAATGACAATAAATTTGATTTTCACAACAGATGACATTATGAATTAATTAATACAATGTGAAATCAATAAAGAAATGAAAAACTTCTCAAATCATCTGTTGATACAGACAATTATAAATTTCAGAGTCTGCAAAGAATCAGCGCGAAAATCATGTTGCAACTGAAAAACAATAAATGAAGAGAAGTTCATCAATATTCTGAAAGAACAAATGTTGAAATCATGATTGAATCATGAGACAAGATGTCAATGCATAAATGAATACATTAAGCAACTGCTGAATGCATTGAAGAAGATCATCAAGATTTTCACTTTCTGAGCGAAATCACACAAAATGATTAAAGCAGAATGAACAAAGAAGTGTACAAAGATTATTAAGAGCATGAAACAAATGAAAAAAAGCTGTTGAATTATTGATAACTGAATAAAGTACATTCAAGCATGTGATAAAAAGAGCAAGATCATCAGAAAACAAAAACACAGTGAATATCAAAAGATCATGCAGAATGTTAAACAATTCTCAAGAAAACTGTTCAAAACTGCAAAATGAGCAAGAAATGCAGTTGCAAACACATTGACTTAAACAACAATTTTCTCTTTGATCAAGTCAGAATGCTTCAACATCACTATGATAGCACAGAATAAGATGAAGATGATGTTTCAGACTCACTTTTCATCATCTTCAGAAATTTTCATGCTGAATACAGAAGACTTTAAGTATTCACTCTTAATTAAGAATGACATTTCGCTGATGCATTGCAAGATTAAGAAAGTCATTTATAAGATGATGCTCAATAAGACTTTGAAACACACAGAATATATAAACAGAATAATGTGTAAACTTGTTGAAGATGCATCAGAATAAATACACTTTCTTTTTGAAAGATGTTTGCAGAAAAGAATACAGTTAACTCAGTTCAAGAATGCAATTACAATAATAATGCAAAAGTCAAACAAGAAAAACTACTTTAATGCAAAGATATATAAATTAATTGTGCTACTCAACATGCTGAATAAAATACTGAAATTCATCATATTTGAATGTTTGCAAAATGTTATAAAAGTGTGCAACTCAATATTAAACATTCAAATGAAAGTTTGTAAACATAGATCAACAGATATGACTCTGCAATTGATTACAGAAAAGATACATATTGTATGAAGTGACATAAGAAGAAGAGTAATTTCACTGCTGAGTCTGAATGAGAAAAGTGCATTCAACAATGTAACACATAGCAGATTCTTGCATGACATGAAAAAGAGAAGAGTTTTCAGACTGCTTCTTGAATTTGTGAAGAACTTTCTGAGAAATCGATGCATTATGATCACAATCAATAATTACACGACGATGAAATGCAGCATGAACATTAATATATTACAAGACTTTTTGCTATCATCAATATTATATCTGTTTTACAACGTAAACTTGTTAAAAGCATGTAATAACATCAATCTGAAACCAAACTTTACAGATTTCATAAACAACATCAATATCTTAATATACAAGAAATTCATGAAGCACAATTGCAGAGTTCTTAACAAGATTTATGATAAATGCAAACAATGATTAAAAACGCATGACATCAAGTTTTTAAAGACAAAGCATGAGTTGATTCACTTTACAAGAATCTTTAAGTAATTTAATATGAATGTTGATATAAAGTTAATAAAACATTAGATTGACTTGAAATCAAATATCAGAATTTTGAGAATTCAACTGAACTTCAAGCTAAAATGAGTGATTCACATGCATCATATCAAAGCAAAACTAGTGATTAAACAAAAGATCATGCAGACAATCATTAAATTTACTTGAAACTCATTAATGATGATGAAAAAACAAATATACTTTGCGATGACGTGCTCTTTGCTTAGTCATGAAGTCATCATATGATACATGTCACAAAGAATGAAGAATCATTAAAAAGATCTGAACATCAAGCTGAAATCAGTACAAGAAAAAACATTGCAACAAATTATTAATGTTTATCATGCAACATCAACAAAGACTTTACAGATAGAAATAAACACAGTGTCAATAGATATTCATTTATGAAAGTTAATACAAAAGTCAATAATAAACATGAACTTTCAAAAATCAGATGAAGTTATTGAGATGATGATGCGTTGAATTTACAATAACTTGATACTCAAAAGAGATTGAAAATCAAAGTTGCATAAAATGTTTCTGCAACTGAAGTGAAAGTGAATGAAAGAAACATTCAAATAAATGAAGATGAAGTGAAATCATCTTTACATGATGATTTTCTGATCAGAGTCATTGAGAGTAGTTATAGTTGCAAACAAGAAAATGTCAATAAGTCAACATCATTTTGACATATTTACATTAAAGCAAAGAGTTTACTTGAATGATAACAACAATAGAAAGAATTTTATGATGATTGCAATGAGAATTAACTGAAAGTTAAATAAGAGATTGAGAAAATCAACTTTAATCATCACTTATCATAAAAAACTGAAAGAATTAATCGCAAGAACAAAATATCTTGCAGACATAGTGACAAAGAATTGAAAGTGTCATGAAAAGATATACAAAGTATACAGTGATAGTTAAACTTTTTGAAAAACAGTGAAAGTTATGATATCAACAAAAGATCAGACACGTTTGCAATGAGTTCAGATTGTACATGAGAACATTTAATCTTAAAAAGTCATGCTGAAGTTACATTGAGTGACAAAACATGCAGAAGTACTTGAAAATGAAGCGATGAACAAAATGATTAATGATGCATATGATTTGTCTTTATTGCTGACTGAGTGTCAATGCACTGAAGTAGATTGATCATCAAGTTGAGTTTTGAGTTGACATTTTGAATTCAACTTGATTCAAAGTTGAGTTGCTCATATTTTCAATTCAACTCAAATTGAATTGAGCATATTTTCAACTTAATACAACTCAACTCGACTAGAAATTAAGTCAACTCAACTCAACTCATCAAGAACTTGAGCTTGACATCAAGAGAGTTAAATATAGAAATTTTTTCGATTTTTGACTTTTGCATTATCTTTTTGCATTATCTTTTGATAAAGAGTCATAAAGAGAAACATGAAAATTATTTGATAGAAAATCATAAAGAGAAACATGAAGATCATTTGATAGAAAGTCATAAAGAGAAACATGAAGATTGTTTGATAGAGAGTCATGACAAAAAAACATGAAGATTGTTTGATAAAGAGTCATGATGAAAAAACATGAAGATCGTTTGATAGAAGATCATTACAAGAAACATAAAGAAAAACATGAAGAAAAACATGAAGAAGAACATGAAGAGAAACATGAAGAGAAATATGAAGAAGAACATGATGAGAAACATGACAAGAAAACATGAAGATTGTTTGACTTTGATAGAAAGTCATGACAAAAAAACATGATAGAAAGTCATGAAGAAAAATCATGTAAACTGTTCAATTAAGCTATTTACATTTATTTAATATCTTGTTGAATCAAATCAAGTTTTCGAATTGAATTGTTGAATTAAGCTTCTCAACTTAACTCAAGTGCTCAAATTCAACTTCTCAATTCAACTCAACACTTTTTCAAAAAAATTTCAATTCAACTTAACACTTTTTGAGTTGAATACTCAACTTGAACTTAAGTACTCAATTCAACGCGATCAATTTACACTGAAGTGATGACAAAATTGATGCTCATACAGAAATAAATCAGATAAACATGAAGAATAGTCTGAAAAGAGAAATTCAACGCAGCTCGTTTTCAATATTTAACAATATTTAACATCAGAAATGACACATCAACATCTGTGACTGCACAAGAATCATGCAAAGTCTCACAATGCATTATTAATGCAGCTATGCACAAGAAAAATTGACTTCAATCAATTTTTACATAAGAGATGAATACTTAATGTTGTTACAATGATATGTGAATGCAACAGAGATTGAATGTTGATTAAGCACATTTTATTAACATGTTTTAGATGAAAAGTAGAATGAAAAGCAATGCAATGAAAAGAGAACATCACGAACTTAAGAAAGCTTTTAGAAATCATGAGTGCAGCAATAATGATCATTCAAATGATACTCTCAACGAGCATATTAAATCAATTTTAAGCTGTGACATCATTGAAAAGTCAGATGAAAGAGAGAAAAAATAGAAAATAAATAAATTCATAAAGTTTTTGCATTGAGAACAGTTATAGTATAAAGCGCAGAAAGAAGCGATTTTTGATGTGAAAAGAACGCTGCGCTAGCGCAGCGTTCGCTACAGTATATAGAATTCTGCATAGACTCATAATGAGTGTTGAATCAAGTAAGAATTAAAAAATAAAATAAAAAATAAAATAAAACAGAGTCGTGAAACAAACATTTTAATTTAAAAGACATCAAGTATCTTCTTAAAGATACTGTCTTATTTACTGATTTGAACTCATAATTCAAACATGATACACAGCATTGATTTAAGCAAATCTTAAGTATCAACAATAACAGTTGAAAGAACAGAGTTGATTCTGAAATATATGATGAAGAGATAAATAAGAACATGATCAAAAAGTCTATAAACTTTCATGATGATGATTCAGATGTATATGATTTGTCTTACATTGTAAACTGAACAATCATACTTGATGATAGAAAAATTTCACACGACTCAGATACAAAAGTATTCAATCATGCAAGTAAGTTTAACTTTGAGCTTTGATGTAACAATCAATCTTGTTTGATTTTCAACTGATGTATTAACTGAAACTACATGCATTTTTCACTTTGTAATCAGACTATTGTTCATTGCTTTGATCAATCAATTGAGATGACAAAAACATTGAAAAAATGCAATAACTGAAGAAATCTGAAGAATATACTGTTTCATTTGCAGAATAACAATAAAAGAAGATTCATCATCAAATTGATCAGTTCATGAATTTGCAAAGATTTCAGCAATTATATCACAAATGATGAAACTTCTCTTAAGTTCAAAGTATCAAGAAAAGACAGAAAGATATAAATGTCAAGAAATGAAATCTTAATTATCATTTTAAGTTACTTCTTCTGTGTATCAGCTAACTGATTGTTTTCATTCAGATTAGTGACATCACTCATGCAAAGCATTTAAAGAACAAATGTAAGAAGCATTTGCAAAGAGATGAGTCATACATACTTGATCTTCTTACTCGTTGATGATGTTATCACAAACAGTGTAAAAACTTCACTTGCATTTGTTATCATTAAAATATAAATTATTCTTATGAAGTGATAGAATTGAAGATGATACAATATTAAGCAACAGCAATCACAAGAGATGATGAAGAAGTTGATTGCAACAACTCTTCATTAAGTTTAATCATGAAATGACTTCATTCATTCTTAAAAAATAAAGATTCATTGATGAAATTAAAGTTTTCATCAAGCAGTCAATTCATTGCAGACACTGTTTATAGTGCAACATCATTAAGTATGCTTTCATTAAAGTCGATGTATGCAGCAACATTTAATTCATTAATATGTGCATTGTAATTGAATTCATGATTTAACTATTGACAGTAGCAATAAATAAGTTTAATCAAGATATATTGTCAAATGCATCAAAATTCTTGTTGTTATTCAAATAAGCAGTCAATATCACACAAAGAATCATCAAATGAAGAATTCTTTGAAACAAAACTACATCATCTTTAATGTCATTTCATCATCAACAATCATCTTCGCTCATTATTGTCACTTATTTGACTGATGAGTTCATCTTTACATTTGTTGATCAACTAATTTCTTCATTTAAGTTCAAGTTTTTAATCTTTGATATTCAAACTCTCTTAATCTTCATTGTACATCAAATAGCAATGACTATAAAATCTAACCAGTCTTACATTTATGATAAGTTCAGAAAAAGCAATGATGAGTTTAAGTGTAATTGACATGCTATCAAAGAGTTTTAAATAAAGATGAAGAAAATAAATATATAGTCATATATTTCTTGAATTGCTCATCAAGTCATGATAAAAGCGAGATAAATGATGATGATAAGATAAAGTTTGTAAACTCTGAAGATTGCTTCAACTTAAAATATATAATACTTTAGTAATTATTACTCTCATCTTATAAGAGATTTAGATGATTGCTTCTTGAGTGATAATAGTTAGATCATGAGAATAGTGATGATATTTATTCAAGTGATTGATTTTATTTTCTTTATGATTTAGCTAAATATAAATTATATGATTTACATAATATCTTAACTATTGAGCTCAAATTGAAGTCAATAACTTCTGAACAAACATGATTCATCAACTTTGCAATTGACATTTTTCAATTCATCTTATTACTGACATCTCATGCATAAATAAACAGTCAAGTGTAAAAAATTGTTACAATTCATCATTGCTTCATACAAGTTATATAAAAACATTAATCGAAGATTTACAAATAATGCAACATGTATGTTCTTCATGTGAAATGAAGATAAACAACATCAGCAAGCTTGAACATCATCTTTATCACTGTCATGTTTGCTTGCATGATCAATCATGAAAGATTCTTTGACAAAAGTTATCATCATCATGCAATTTGATGCAGCTCATTTGACATGATCATGAAACTGCAGAATGAGATTCAAACTTGAATGATTCTTACAATGAGAGCATTCAAATGAACATTGAAGATGAAAATAAAAAATACATGTTAATAAATGATTTTACAGAAAAGCACATGAACATTGAGATGAATAACGCTGATTTAAATCAGAATGTGAAACATATATCATTAAGAATTGAAACAATACAACTTCAGACTGAACTTTTCTTCACATCATCAGCGTTGCAAGTTGAAATCTTCATTGAAATAATTGATCGTGATGTCAAAACAACAGTTGACGTGTCAAAGAAAATATCAGAGTTGTTGAGCTTGAATTCTCAAATGATCAAGAACATAAATAACAATTAATATTATTCATTTCAATGCAAAGCAAATTATGCATTCACTTACTGACTTCATTAAATAAAAATTATCAAAGACAGTGTTAATTAATTCTTTCAAGACTTGTAAACACAAGTCTTACATTAACATGTCAGCTTTTACAATGCAAACAAGTGATTAACACTTCTACTGTGAAAATGCATCTTATCAACTATGAATGATGCATGTTTGCAAGACTAGCTCGCAAGATTAGATTAAAGAGATTAATGAGTGAATAGAAGTAACAACTTGACAGAAGATGAAAACTCTGCAAGTTCTTACTTTCATTTCTTAGCAATTAGTTTTATCATCAATAGAATGCTATCTTATTATCTTCTACTACGCAGTTTCACATAAAGAGATCTCATCATCTCACAGTTCTAATTGCTTCATTCACACAAAGCTGCTTAGTAAAAGATGTCAAATGTGCAGCAACTCACTAGAAGTTGCATGATTGAAAGAAGCAATAACTTCTTTCACACTGAGAATTCATCGTCTCATCAGAACAGATCTGAGAATCATGCATTCAAACATGCAGATGAGAAGTTTGAGTTGCAAGAATTTAATGAACAGACAGATTATATTTCTTGATGATCAGCAAGCGAAGTATGTAAGTAGTTAAAGAATTTGAAGATGTAAAATGTACTGCTTGTCTTGCAACTTTACATATCAAAACTTGAGCAAGAAACTTGAGCAATCTTTGATCATCGACAACAACATAGTGATGATTATTATCAAAGTGATGCATGCAAGCGTGCTAATTGATCTTGCAAGTCTAAAGAGCAAAGTATCATGAACTACAACTTCTTGATGTTCTGACTGCAAGATTGCAAAAACTTCATAGTTGTAACATTATCTGATTTCATCACGAAAGAAGAGAAGCTGCAATGATCTGTGTCATACTTGTCAGAGAAGTCTTGCAATCAGTGATGAGATCATGTGATGAGCATGCACAATCATGATGAAATACTCAACTGAAAGTACTACACTGAATACTTACGTGCTAAACTTAGCAATTCTGAAATTCATAACTTTCAAACAAAACATTGATTCAAGACTGCAAAGCAGCAAGTCAATCAAAGCATCGCGAATTTCAAGCAATATCTTATCAGACTGTATGCACATCTGAACTATCATATATTCAATGAAACTTGCATGATGTACTTGCAAATAAAGATTAATAAAATCATCATGAATGAGTCTCTTTGCATCTCATACATCTTTATCAATTATGTCGATTTGCTAAAGCATCTTATAAACATTGACTTGCATTTGCAAAATATTGATGCATTGTCAAAGTTACATTCACAGCAAAGTAAAAGTGTAGCATCTCAGAAGAGTTCTTGATTCTCACATGAGAAGATGAAGTTTATCGTTGCAACAAAGAATTTGAAGTTCTCTGCTTCAAGCACGCAGTTTAAAGATGATGTGACACTCAAGTTCAGTGAGTTCAAGCAAGATGTTGCTTCATTCAATCTTATGTGCTGATCATGCAAGAAAATGAAACATAAGATTGATAATTTAATGTGTTTCAGCTACGCATTCAGACAAGAGACTTGCAATCACGATAAAGAAATGAGAAAAGAGAAAGTCTGATGTTCATCATTGAATCATTAAATACAACTACGAAAAGACAATTGTCACATGCATTGATGATATCAGTATTGACAAATGTTTCTGAAAGAATGCACAAAGCTCACTGTTTTATTGATTTTAAGATCGAGCGAAATTTTATATTGCAATCATGAGTAAAAGAGCATAAGTTATCGAAGAATCATGCAACTTTGAAACAGATTCAGACGATTGATGATCGTTGAATTTTCTGCTATGATACACATCAGATTGATATCAAGTTGATTAATCACAAGAAAGTTTGCAAAAGCTGAAACATTGAGTTTTATGCTGTAAATATGCAAGAATATGATATGATTCTTAATTATTCATGATTAAATGAGATTGACTTGAATATTTGCTGACGCAAGCGTTGTTGATTGTATTGAAGAAACAACACTCAGCGTGCAAAGCAAATATGAGTTAGTCTGTGCAAAATATTGAAATTTGTCAAGCTGATAATGCTTGCAGCTAAAAGAAGAAAAGAAACTTATGTAGCTTTGCTTTATCAGCTGCTATTTACAGATGACTTATCACAGAATGCAGATCATCAGACTGCAAGATGCAATGTGCTTCAAGCGAAAGAATCAGAAATATTCTTTGCTATTCAAGATCTTAAGAAAGTGTTTTCTGAGATTTTTTCTGATAGTCTGAACATGCATAATCAGATGAAACATTTCATTGATTTGATAAAGAACAAAATGTTTCGCATTGAATTTATTTACAAGATGACACAAGATGAGTTCACTGTGATATAAAACTATCTAGACAGCGCGCTAAAGAAGAAATGAATTCATTCATCAAGTAGTTCTGCAAAAGCATCTGTGTTGTTTGTAAAGAAGTTGAACGAAAGTCTTCATCTATGCATGAACTATCGTAATCTCAATGAAATAACAGTAAAGAACAATTACTCATTGTCTTTACTGTCTGAAACATTGAATTGCTTTGCTCATGCAAAACACTTTATCAAAATTGATATTTGCAACGTTTATCATTGCATTCAAATTTGCAAGAGCGATGAATGAAAAACGACTTTTCATACATGCTACAATCAGTTTGAGTATCAAATGATGTTCTTTGAACTGACAAATGCTTTTGCAATCTTTCAATTCTATGTAAATCACACGCTTAAGTCATTCATGAATATTTGCTGCATGATATATCTGAATGACGTTTTAGTATACTCTGAGACGAAAGAACAGCATTGAGAGCATGTGTGCAAGATTCTTCGCATGTTACTGAAATATTGACTGTATGTCAAGCTGTTAAAATGCACTTTCAATTATAATGAAGTTATCTTTCTGAGATTCATGATAAAGTAAAGAAGTATTTAAATAAAACAGTTTTATATCAATGCAATCACTAGCTGATCTGAGCTTGAATCTGTAAAGAACATTCTCATATTCTTGAAATTTGCAAAATTTTATTGACAATTTATAAGAAAGTTCTTTCAAATCATCACGTTCTTAACAGATTTAATCAAGAATGCGAAGAAGAAAACGATGCATTCACTCTTTGCAATGACATTGAAAGCAAGAGAAGCTTTTGAAAGATTGAAAGCAGTCTTTATCAATGCTTTCATTTTGAAACACTATGATTGAAATGCAAATCTTTGCATGAAGATCAATGCATTGAATCGCGAAGTTGAAGACGTGCTTAGTCAGAAGAGTAAGACTGATCAATGACATTTCATTGTATATTATAGTTACAAGTTCAAAGAAGCTGAAGTATGATGAGACATGCATGACAAGAAGCTGTATGCTATAGTTCTCGATTTTAAGAACTGACAACACTATCTTCAGAGTAGCAAGCGACTCATATGTGTGATAACAGATCACAATAACCTTTGTTACTTTATGATGACAAAGAAGCTCAATGTATAACAGATGCGCAGAGCTGAGAAATTAGCTGCGTTTGACTTTCATATAGAATATCGCAGAGATAAATTAAACTCTGCGAATGCATCATCAAGAAAACTCGACATCATGAAATCAAATGATAGCAAGAAAAATAATGATTATTTTCTATCTATTCTGCAAAACAAACTTTGCAATCAAAAATATCAATCTGAGCTGCTAGAAAATGAAGAAGTTTTGACAGCAATCAAACTTGCAGCGTTGATGATGTAATTGAATGACATAGTCATTGCAGATACTCAAGTCATGTGTTTGAATGAGAAAGTACTCGCTAAATCTTGCAGAATTCTAGACATTGCGTTGTTTCAACTTCTGATTCATCAGATTATGAAGTTGAAGAGATTTTATTTGAAGATGAGTGAATCAATGACTGCATGATTGCTGAAGTTACAACAAAGAAACATCTTTGTTGCAAATGAGAAGTGACATCAACGATTCACATCTAGAAAGAATGAGCTTTCAAAATGAAGTATGAGAAATGATGAACTGCTACGTCGTGATCTTGCAATTTATGTACTCAATGATTCTGTTACAAGAGATGAGATTCTGTGTATGAATCATGATGATTTTGAAGCAGATCATTTCGCATACATTCATATCAAGACTGCAATAAGAAGAAAATACTACTGATCGAAAATGCTCAAAGAGATGACGAAATATGTTTATATCTGTTCAAATTGTCAGTGAGTGCAAGTGCATCATCATAAACTCTATGAGAAGCTGATGTTTATATCTTCAGAGAGCGTGAATTTATTTCACATGATAATCATGAATTTTATAACAAACATGTTCTCTGCAAAGAATTCATACATTGAAAAAACAGATGATGTTATATTGATAATAATAAATAAGTTGATCAAGCACGTAATTTATATTTCGATGATCAAAGATCTGAACATCAAGAAACTTGCAAATCTGCTATGATGAAAATTCGTATCTCAGCATGAAATGATGCAAAGCATTATATCAAATCGAGACTCACTGTTTATCAATCATTTCTGAATCACTTTATATTGACATCTCGAAGCAAAGCGAAAGCTAAGCAATGCGTTTCATTCGCAAATCAACGATCAAACAGAAAGATAGAATCAGATGCTTGAGCATTATCTGCAAGTGTATTTCAATTATAAAATGAATAACTAATCAGAGTTTTTGTCAATGACGATGTTTGCATATAACAACAGCGTACACGCTAGTATCAAAAAAACTTCACATGAGCTTTTAAAGAAATACACTGCGAGCTTTGCAGAGACATCTGAGAACAAAGCTTTAAAGAAAGAGACATTCTTGACTATGAAGTGAGCAGAATGACTACGAAGTATCAGAGAACATTTAATGAGACTATGAAAACAAGTAGCAGAGCAGCAAACAAAGTATTATAATGCTCATCATAAAGTTACAAGCTTTCAGATAAAAGACAAAGTGCTTCTGCAAAGTATAAACATTCATATGCTTCGTTCAAAGAAGAAGATTGATCATAGATAATTGAAATCATTCAGAATATTGAAGAAGATTGACATGCAAGCGTATAAGCTTGAACTATCTGAGAGATATGATGCAATTCACTTGATTTTTCATGTCTCTTTATTGAAACTCTGACACTCATGTGATGAGAATTCGAAGTCGCAGATTATTCTTGTAGAAGAGAAAGAGAAATGAAAGATAAAGAAAATACTTGATCAGTGAATCAAGAAAGAAAAGATTGAATATTTAGTTCAATGAGCTGATTCGTCTTTCTACGAAAACTTCTGAAAATCAATGAAAAATCTTAGCAATGCAAAGAAAATCATTGAGAATTATGAGATAGAAAGACAAGTACATCAGTTGATTGCAAAGAAGTCAAAGAGAAAAAAAAGAGACAGATCACATAAGAATCACGATTGAGAGATTATCAAAAGCGCAAAGACGCAAGTTTAAGAAGTTGATACTAAACTACAATTACAAAATCTTATGCAACATTTGTCTTTTAAAAAAAAAGATGATAAACGTCACGAAAGAACAAATAAAAAAAGTGATCAACGATCGCAAGTGAGAATATCAAAGTGAAGAAGAAAGCTATTTATTCATCAGCGAATCTTGTCATGCACTGCTTGCTTCAGTTGATACTTACAAGACGAAGATGAAGCAATGTGATGATAATAAGAAGTGATGAGAACGAAAGAGACAAGAATTTCTACTCAACTGTTAAATACAATCTTACATGATTGAGAGAAAAGTCACTCACTCTTTCATTGTTGAAGACGAAGAGTGAGACGAGTCTTGATGCAAGTATTGAGATGATGATTTATTGCTTGCGCAGCATGATGCATTGACAGCTGAAGATGATGCAAAGCTGAATTCATCATGCAATTGTGCTTTCTCATGAAGCAGTATTTGCATTTGTGAGCACGCTCAATGAAAGCACGACATGTGTGAATCATCGCTGCACTCAGACAATGAACGCAGTGACAGCATCAGATCATCTGATCATTATAATTTATCATGTGTCAGCAATTATTGAATCACGCAGAAATAAATATGTATATCAAGAATCATGAATTCAGTCTTTAATGCAGAAGATGTAAGAAAAGCAGAAGAAGCAGACGTGACAAACGTTGCAGTGATGATGACGTGAAGAGAAATGTACACTTCAAGAAAATGAGCAGACTTTGCGAGCATGTTAGCATAATTTCAGTGAACATGAATGCTGCTACTTATCATGATAGTGATGATGATGATGATGATATTGATACTGCTATGTCATTTACATTAACTCATGAGCTGACTTGCATCACAACAACGCTGCAACGAAAGAAGCTCATATCATGAGTTGCAAGTTATGCAAGATATGCATAGCAGATTTTATGCTTCGTCAGTTCAAAAGAACAGTATTCACGAAAGAGTATGCTGAAATGAGACAAGAAAAAAAGAAAGAAAAAAAGAAAACAAAGCTGAAGAATTGATATCAACAATCTTGCATTAGCTTTATTTATGCTTGTTAACATGATTAATTTACAACACTTTTACACAGATGCTAAAGCGTTGAAGAAGTCATGATTATACTATCAGCTATAAGAAAACAATACGATGCTATGAAGATTCAGAGATTGAGTCTTTTAGAAGAAATGCAGTTGTGAGAATGCATTTCATCAACTATGAATGATGTATATCTGCAAGACTAGCTTGCAAGATTAGATCAAAGAAACTAATGAGTGAATAAAGATAATGATTTGACAGAAAATGAAAACTCTGCAAGTTTTTGCTTTCGTTTCTTAGCAATTAGTTCTATCATCAATAAAGTACTATCTTATTATCTTTTACTATGCAGTTTCACGTAAAAAGATCTTGTTATCTCACATTTACATTAGATTTCATATGATGTTAAAAATGATGAGTGACATTCTTGAATGTTTACAGTCAAATTCAGTTACAAAGAAGTTCAAGAAAAGCAGCATTGCATTTTGTATTATAACATCATTGAGACACTTCAATTCTTGTTGAGTTACTCATCATTTCAAGACAAGCTGATTTACACATTCATTCAACATTATAATGTTGACAATTCTTGAGTTTATGACGAGATATATACTGCTGATTGATGATGAAAAACGTAGAAGAAGCTTTCTGATGATGTTATCATGATATCACTGTTAATTTTCATCGATAAGACAGTTTTAACTGAGCATTGAAACAATTTATCTGCATGATTTATATATTTAATGATAGAAAATCTAAGCTGATGCATAAGACATGCTCAAAAACAATTAAAATTGATTCTTCTGAAATTTCTTTTCATAGTTGACAACAACAACAATGATATCAAGTCAAAGATTTGATACATGATGTTATCAATCATACTCAAGCATATGTGAAACATGTATCATCATGCATTAATACATGATTTCACATGTAACAGTTATTGAAACTATGATCAGAAACGACATTTCTGTTCTTTGCATAAACAATAAGATAAGATAATGTTATTTGATAATCATCAAATTCATGATAAACTACAAGAAACAAGTATTAATCACAAACATCAAGATAAATCAACAATGTTCTATCTATTAAGTATTATTTCATGAGCGCAAAAATTTAAACAAAACATGATTAATTTAAATGCATGCATTCACTAAAAATTAACAGAAACAACAAAGAAAGAACAATATAATTGAGAATGATTCTGCTTAAATACATTCAGTGAAAAACTTTGCATGATCACATATGTTTATCAATATTTACAAGACAATGATGATAAACATGCTACATCAACTACTTAAGAAAATCATCTTGTATCTGATGTTATAACTCAGTCAGATCATCAATGAAAGTGTTTATACAAGTCAAAGAAAAAAAGAAATCAGATTAGCTTTAAATGATGCATCAGAAACAGCTTAGCTGAATCAAAGATTTTGCGTTATTTCATCATTTAAAGACATGAAGAGATTTATTAAGTATAATATGATTAAACAATGAATTGATGCAAATTGAAAGTTGATTGTATGTTAATTTATATTAATCATTGCATTGCTTCTGATCATGAGAGCATCTGCAGCAGTTCACTTCGCTTAAGCAATGATAAACTTCATGATACTTGCTCAGTATCATTTACATGATGAAGAAACTCTTTAATATCTTGAACATGCACTTTTTTGATTAAACAAGCTAAAGAATGTTTTTTGTCATTTGCAATCTGAGCATTCAGATACAGACATTGATCATTTCAACATTTCAAAACTATATGTGATGACACATTATGCAAGTCAGATTCAAAGATACAATAGTGTTGATAATTTCAATACAAAGCACAGTGAGATTATATATAAGTATTTAATAAAGATTTTTTTCAATTGCATCAATAAATGAAACATATTTCAAACATAGTTATTGCATCATAATACTCAACATCTGAATCTTCTTGCAATGAAAAATATTTTTCTTTACAGAAGTATAAGACAGAGCAAGATTAATAAACATGCATTAACTGCTATGATAACATGATTCAATTATATTTTTAGTCTTCATAAAATTTAAGATGCACTCATTCATGAATAATAATAATAATAATAAATTCATACATTCTTGTGACATTGATTAAATTGACTCATGAGAAACTTTATGCTATTTGTATCGAGTGAACAAAACTCTCTGAGATAGAAAATCACTCGCAGTCTATACAACTGCTTCATGCAGTCAAAACAATGAGTTTTGAGACTATGTATCAAATTTGTTTACGTTGATTGCACATTAAAGAATGAGTATTCTAGTCACTTTAAATTGCTTCAAGAGCTTCTTTTTCATCATCATCTTCGCTACTGCTTTGAGACTCTTTGTGATGATGATGATTATTTAATAGTTCAAGAAGTTAGCATCTTGTAGCATTCTTGATTGCAGATGCAATCAGTTCAAGCAATGCATGAGTACATGCTTCATCATCTGATGATTTCATTTGCAGTCACATTGCAAGCTATTCATGTCTGAAACATTTTTAAAGTGCAAATAAACATTCAAATTTATGCATTCAATTCTGATGTGTATTACAAGAATGCTTTCTGCTTTCTGAAAATCATCACGCATTTTTATCATCTTATTGCTCAGATGCAATCTTTGTGCTGAGATTGCATTGACATTTGCAACGCATTCTTTGTACTTTTCTCATCGTTGATTTCATTGATTCTTGTAATACTGCTTTATTGCAATGCTATCGCTTGTTGAAATCATTGTGAAGAAGAAGATGTGTTGTTTGCATCTTGACTGTATTTTCGCATCTTCTTAAATGAAAACATTCAGAAGTACTATTTTCTTGATGATGAGTAAGCGAGAAATGACGCGATTAACTTTCGTCAAATGAGCATGTATTAGTTCACATGCTTGTTTGATTTCTTGCATTTGATTGTTGACTCAACTGTGTAGCATGATCTTGTTCTATAACATGTTCAAATGAACATGTAGCAAACTTATGTATGTTTCTGTCTTTAAAGTTTCGATGTTTACTCTTTTGAATGCTTCTGCTACGTGATGCAAAGTTTGATTCTGAAATGTTTCTAGTTTGTGTTCTTTGTTCGACAGTTCATCTTTCTTGTCACGCTGATATCAAATTGATGCTTCGAATGCAATTTCTGATCTTATCACTGCTGAGTATACTTGTCTTGCTTTTGTGAAGATAGCTTCTTATGTGAAGACTTCAAGACAACTAAGTATCAGCATTCTTGTGATGTGATTCATCTTTATTTGTCAAAGATGCGCGTTTTATTGCAGTTTCATGTTCAGTTGCATTTCTAAAACTCATATGTTTGATTTCAATTTAATAACTGAGCTTTCTATTTGTATGCTAGTCATCATGTTGAATCTTTTCGATTTTCTAGTGAAATGCGTAAACTCGTACTTTTCTGATGTGAACATCACGTCATGAGTGCAAGCTTATTTCGCGCAGATGTCATATGCTTTGCTCAGTGTTCTGCAAATTTCTTCAGTGAATCTGTCGTAGATTAGAATGTTAATATCATTTACAAAGTTAAGCACTTTGATTTTAATTTTCAGTACTTTGCATTTTTTGATTAAACTTGCGTTGAAGAATAGAAAGAAAATTAATGAAATGAGAAATCTTTGTGATATGTTTGCGTTTATCTCACGCATGTCACTCATTTGTTTGTCAAATATTAGCGATGTCTCTCAATTCTTTAAAAAGCTGCATGTTCATTTGATTATGTAGCTTGATGTTCTTTTCATTTTCAGCATATGCAGAAGTCTGACATGTGAGACTTGATTGAATGCTTCAACAATGTTTAAGCTTAGCATAAAGATCACATATTTGATTTCACAGTCTCACACTGTGTGAACTTAATCTATTAATAGATCTAACGTTGAGATCACGAATTACTTGCGTCTCGCTCTCATTTGAGCATTTGATAGCATGCAATGAGTTTCAATTATGTCACTCAGTTTTTTGATCATGATTAACTTCAGCGCTTTGCTCATGATATTGAGCAAAGCAATGAGTTAATACGTCTTCAAATCAATATAGTTGCTTTTCTTTGATTTGCATAGTACTATTGTTTGAGCTTTTTTGAACTGCTTCAAATGATACTTGTGTGTTACACATGCATTGAATAAACTCGTCAGTACTGAGATCAGTTCTGTGAAACTCACTTAAAGCACTCTGTTTGAAATATCTGAAGTGTTCAACGCTTTGTTTGCTTTTACTCATCTGATTATAACTACTATGTTAAATTCGCGAACTTCTCTGTCAATTAAAAATGATTCTTAAATTCTTAATGATTTTCTGATGTTGTACTGTAGAATTCGTAGAAAAGACTGTTTCATCATAAAGTTATTTATAGTTGTTGTTGACTCTGCAATGAGAAGACTCTTTGTATGCTTTCAATCATTGACAATCTTTCTTACTTTCTGATTGAACGTTTCTGAATCTGCTCAAATGTCATCTCGTCTGAATCACTACTTATGCAAGAGAAAAGATTGACTCATCTCTTCTTAACTTCTACTATTTGTTAAGCTGATTCATCAGCGATTCAACTGCATGTTTTTAGCATGACTGTTGCTGAGCTTAAAAGATTTATTGAATCAAAAGAATTCATTGAATTTGAAGAGTTCATTGAATCTAAAGAGTTCAGAAACAGCAAGAAGAATGTGCAATTGTATTTAAACATTTCAGAGTATCTGAATGATCTGTTTCTATAGATTTCAAACGCTTGTTTCATCTGCTGTTGTCACTTGAGACAGATGTATCTTCAGAATTCGTGATTTTCATTGCAGTTGATGCAACGTCTTTTATTCAAAAACATCACACACTTCTTTATATGATGCTTGTTTGCGCACTTTTTGCAGCGCTGATTCTTTCTGCAGATCTTAATCATGTAATCAAATTCGTGACATCTGAAGCACTGTGTAATGCAACAGTTCTTTTCAAATAGCTTGCATGCACATTCTTGATATGAGTTCAGCATGCTCATGTTCATTAGTTGATTCATCATCGCTTCAATCGCGATCTTTACAATGAGTGATGAATGAGTCTTTTTGCTATTTGCTATCTTCTTAAGTCAGACTATTCTTAGAACTTTCAGATCTTCATGAAGTCTCACGTTATTTTTTATTAGTCTTTCAATGATCTTTTTCTGATTGTTTATGTCTATTGTAGTATGTACTTCATGTGTCAGCACTGCAAAGATTCAACGTGTTACATGTGTTGAACTCATGATTTCTTTTGCTCACGTCTGAGTCTTTTTCAGATTTGCTTAAGCATCTGAACTAACTGCGTGAAGAAAAATATCATTGCTGCTCAGCTTACGAAGTAACATGATTAGATCTTTTTAATCTGTCAACACGTCTGCGATTCTTTATAAAATCTGTTTGATCAACTTCTTCTATATTTCTTTTATTTCTCTTCTGTTCATTATCTTAATCATGATTTCTCATTTCTTGCAAAGCGATGATGAGTCACTTCTGAGATGTTGCTTTTTCATCGTCATTTCTTCTCTTGTCACGTTCGCTTATGACATGATTTTCGTTGAAAGACGCATGCTTTTCTGTGTATACAACTGCTTGTTAAGCAGTTGAACTGATGTTTTCAGTTTCTATACATTCTTCGTGATGAATGCATTCTGATTTGCATAATGTTTTTCTTCTGAGTTGAGTTGAAGACGTTGAATCAGCTTCAATGCTATCTCTTTTCATGAATGATCTTTGCTCTTCTCTTTCTCTAACGTTGATATCTTTATTAGTAGATCAATAATGTTAGCAATGTTCTTTTCATCATTGTGTAAGCATTTTAATTTTACATCTTTGTTTTCTTGCAATGAATTGACGTTGCTTGCAATCATCTTTGAATCAGCATTGCTGCAATTCATGCAATTCATCATTGTTCAATCATCTTCTAGATTTACTTTGTCTCATTTGTAATGCTCTTTTTCAAAATTTGTGATGCGTGCATTGTGATTGTTTTTTCATTCATGAATAATACAATCAAATACAAGAGACAGAACTTAATTCAAAGTTATGATGTCATGCATCAACTTTAGTCAAAATTCTGAACATGAAGAAGCTTCTTGATGTATTAACAGTCTTCATGCATAAGTGTTAAAATATAGTCGATAAGAAAGTTGTATCAGATATAGATTGATTACGTCAAGTCAAGTACTTGACTTGAAAAGTGTTAAGTTAAGTTGAAATTTTTTTGAAAAAGTATCAAGTTGAGTTGAGAAGTTGAACTTAAGCACTTGAGTTGAATTGAGAAGCTTGACTTAATAACTCGACTCAAAAACTCAACTTAACTTGACAAGATGTTAGATAAATGTAAATAGCTTAATTGAACAGTCTACATGATTTTTCTTCATGACTTTCTATCATGTTTTTTCGTCATAACTTTCTATCAAAGTCAAATAATCTTCATGTTTTCTTGTCATGTTTCTTGTCATGTTTCTCTTCATGTTTTTCTTCATGTTTCTCTTCATGTTTTTCTTCATGTTCTTCTTCATGTTTCTTTTTATGTTTCTTGTAATGATCTTCTATCAAACGATCTTCATGTTTTCTCATCATGACTTTTTATCAAATGATCTTCATGTTTTCTCATCATGATTCTCTATCAAACAATCTTCATGTTTCTCTTTATGACTTTCTATCAAACAATCTTCATGTTTCTCTTTATAACTTTCTATCAAATGATCTTCATGTTTCTCTTCATGACTCTCTATCAAAAGATAATGCAAAAAGATAATGCAAAAGTTAAAAATTGAAAAAATTTCTATATTTAGTTCTCTTGATGTCAAGCTTAAGTTCTTGATGAATTGAGTTGAATTGACTCAATTTCTAGTCGAGTTGAATCGCGTTGAATTGAAAATATGCTTAACTCAACTTGAGTCAAGTTGAAAATGTGAGCAACTCGACTTTGAATCGAGTTGAATTCAAAATGTCAACTCAAAACTCGACTCAATGATCAGTTTAATCAGATAGAAAGTTGAATAAAAAGAAAAAAGACTCAATCTGACTATCAAGCATCATCTTCATTTGAATGAATATATATTATATGTGTTTGAGCAAATTCGATGACTTCTGATGATCTTCAGAGCTAAAATTTGTCTTGAAAGTTGCTTTGAAATGTCAAACACTCTCTCTATCTAAGCGACTGAGTCTATGAAGTGAGTGAGTGAGGCAAAAGCGCGTTTCTGACTGAATTTTAAGAAATGAAGAAACAGAAAGAGATGATGAAGAAAACAGAAGAGAAAACAATTTATTTATTTCTTTTTTCCTGCTTAATCTTCTTGTTCTTTAATGATCAACATTGATCAAGTCAAGTCAACTAATCATTTTCGCTTGTTGATAGTCTTCAGTCAAGCTGAATCTTTTATTAAACATTATCTTCGTTTAAACAAATATATATTATTGTTGAAATCATGTCTAGAAACTAATCAGAGTGCAAGCGTGACTAGAATGTTTGATTTATAAAGATAGTTATAACTAAGACTTTAAGAATACAGAAGAAAGAAGATACAAAAGGCAAGAAGAACACGCTCTATATAGTAGTTACTCAGATTTGACGCTAATCTCAAAGAAAACGTGTTGAAACACAAGAAAGATGTTTATTTAAAAGATGTTTGTAACACAAAGAAATGTGTTTGTCAAAGAAATCTGTTGATCACTCGTAACACAAAGAAGTGTGTTTGTCTAAAAGACAATAGAAGCTGATTAGAAGATGCTAGAAAAGAAAAAAGATGTTGAGTCATATCTGAGTCAAACCTGAGTCAGATCTAGGTCAGATCTCGACTAAATCGTTGACTAGTTTTAATCAATTCTGACACATTTGTAACATTACTCTTCTCTTCAAAAATTCATGTTCACATGAATAGAACAAATGAAACGCAAATTTTCACTGTTTTTCAATTTAGTATGACTTGTCTGAATAGAGCTTATGAAATTCAACTAGAACTTCTTTCAAGCTCTTGAATTCTTCTTTATCAACATAGTATCATTCGTTGTCTTGATTTAGTTCTGTTCATTTGATCTTGTATTGTATTCGATCTTGATAGTGTCTGAAGTTCAAAATGTCATCTATCTTTCAATGTTCATCATTTTCAATAGTGAGTAATCTGAAAGATTCTGAATGCTGTTCTGATAAGAGATTGTTGAAATAAAAACACAATAGCTTCAAGTTGAACACTGAATGCAGCTGCTTCATGCTTACTGATAGATGAAGATGATAGAAGATTTCAACTTTGACTGTGATTTGATAGAGTTCTAGTTGTTTGTCTTTCAAATCTTTGCATGATCTCGTTGTTTTGACGTTTCTGAAAGATAATCAAACTCAGTCATCTACTTCATAAATGACGTCTCGTCTATGTTTATTGACCTGAGCTTCAATGATCTGCTTCGTCTTTTTCAATTACTGACGATCAAAGATAAGAAGCTCTTTCATTTAAATGACAATATCGTTGACTTTTCTAGCTTCAAGACGTTTGCAAGTTATCTCGTAGTCAGTTGTATCTGAATCAAAACTCATTCAAGAGTGAAACTCTTTATTGAAGTAGAATGAAATCATTGAGATGATCAAGAAGATATTGAAATTCTCGCTGAATTTCATCATGAGAAGTCATTTCGCTCAGTCGTTCTGCATGTAGTTACAGTAGATTCTTAATTTGCGTTCAACATCTTGATTAGCTCATTTTGATTAATCATTGATTTCAGAATGATAAACTGTTGATAAACTAGCTGTGATTCTTAGTCACTTACAAAGACTTTGTCACATTGTTGATATGAATTGAGAGTCTCTGTTTGAAACAATAGAACTAGATAAATCATGAAGTTGATAAACGTTTCACAGCATGATTTAAACCGTTTCTTCAACTGAGATGCTTTCGTCTTTTCAATGACAGAAAACATAGTAACGTTTCTTGATGAGTCAACATATGATTGTGCAAATGACGTTATATTCTTCTGATAGAGATAGCTCAATGATGAAGTTCATAGCTATATCTTTTCAGCGTTTCTGTAAAATCGAAAGAGAATGAAGAAGTTTATTAATGCTATTTCTAGATGTCTTGCTTCGTTGACAGACATCACAGTTTCGAATGTAATGTCTAATCATTGCTCAATGATCTGATCAATAGTAGAAACGTTGAACTAGATCAATAGTTCTTCGATTGTCAGAGTGAAAGATGAAAGACTGATCATGAATTTTCTTTAGCAATTTCGTATGCATATTCTCAGAAACTCACAGTAAATCT
>JAABUK010000689.1_pt1 | contig 69224 bp, 58 predicted proteins | sample 5559141 | NCBI WGS metagenome assembly JAABUK01 (sample SAMN10711869, study PRJNA513367) | rock metagenome | isolation source: Antarctica rocks | place: Antarctica: Victoria Land, Pudding Butte nord | collected 2016-01-03 | reverse complement strand
GGGTTGTGTATACATGATTGGGCTCTGAATGGATCGTTTTGGCAAAACAATAAGTGATATGGGAACAAGACGTTCACTATTCGGACGACAGTGTGAACAGATCTCTAGTTTCCGCAAATTTTTCTTGCTAGATTAGCGATAAGCTGAACATTTCTTGCTATGCCGAAGTCATGCCAGTCAGATCAAGCCAGATCAAGCCAGATCAAGCCAAAACAGACACACGAAGGATATCACATCCCCTGATCCAACACCCAACCACCCCCTCACATAACCACAGTCCCATCCTCAATCTTCCCCAACAAAATACTAGCCATCAACCCGGGAATATACTTCCTCCCCTCAACCCACTGCCTAACCAACGGCCTCACCTCCATCCCAAACGCGCTCTCGTTCCCCCCAGCAACCTTCATAGTCCCCCTCTCCCCGTCGAAAACAAGACACTCATCCACCCCCTCCTCCCCATCCACCGCGCCCGTGTTCAGACTCAGTGCGAACTTCCCATTGGGACGGAACTCCATCTTCCATCCCAACAGACTAAAGATGGCTTCGCGCAGCTCGAGCGACTTGTTGCCCCAGATCTGTTTAAGGCGGAGCATGCGTTTTTCCTTGTCCGCGACTTCGCGTTCTGCTGCTTGTAGTTGGAGGCGGAGTGCTTCGAGCGTGCTGTGGGGGACGAGTTTGGTGCCCGCGTCGTCGGGACGGGATTCGAGGGTGGCGAGGAGGTCGTTGTTTTCTTGGCGGAGGGCGTGGAGGGTGCTCTGCTTGATGGCTTCGGCGTCGTCGGTGGGGTTGGAGCGGAGGGAGAGGATGCGCGTTTTGGCGCTTTGTTGGAGGGAGGAGAGCTGGGTTTGCAGTGCGGCTTTTTCGCTTTGAAGGAGAGCGAGGCTTGATTGCACGCTCGAGAGGGTGTCTTGGAGTTTTCGATTCTTTCTGGATAATTGGCCTAGCTGGTGATCATCTGCACTGTCCTCGCGAGGCCGTTTCAGCGGACTTTGTGGCGGTGCTGGCGTTGATTTCTCCATCTTTTCGAATTCGGTATTGAGTGTTTGCAGCTCTTTGCGATGTTCATCCACCAGCGCTTCCAGATCAGCAATTCGTTTCGACTTCTGCTCGTCGAATTGATTCTCCGAATGATACGTTTGCTCCTCGCTGTCGAACGTCCGTAATTGCTCCCGGAGGTACTCCACCTCTTTGACAGCAAGGGCTCGTTGGCGCTCAAGACGTGATTTCGCTCGACTGTCTCCACCGCCTCCTGCGCCAGAAGCTCGCAGCTTATGCATCTCAGCATGGATCTTACTGCGCTCTTCTTCGAGGCTTTTGATAATCTCATCCTTCTCCACTAACTCAGGCTGTACAGCGCCCATTCTTTGCAGCAGGGATGCATTCTCCAACCTCTGTTCAGCAAGAGCCCTGGCCACGTCTTCTGGACTCTCGAACTCGGCGTCTCCGTTCCCTCCCTCATTTTGAAGATACGATGTCCACGACCTGCGTTCGTCCTCGAGGATCTGCCTTTGTAGCTGCGCTTCCCGCAGCTGCTTTCCCATATCTTCCATGGCTCTGAGTCTGCTTTGGAGCATGGTCTTCTCTTCCTCGACGACCTCCACGGCTTTATGAACTCGTCGGAAATGCTTGAGTTCAGCATTTTGCTCCCGATTCGTAGATTCCAATTTCCTGATGTGAGCCACCTGTTCGGACAACTCCCTCTTGATCACAGCCAGATCATCCGCGTCGCCACTTTGGGCCTTGAGTCGTAGGATCTCACTCTCCATCTCCCCTCTCTCCCTATCCCTCTCCGAAAGCTTGTCCTGCGTAGCCTGCAATGCATTCTTCGTCCTTTTCAATTCATCGCGCAAATCACTCAGCGTCTGCTGTAGCGTAGCATGTTTGCTCTCAATCTCCTGCAACTGATGCTTATGTTGGCGATCCAGCGACGAGAACTCCGTCTGCACCTCCTCCGCCTCCTCTTTCGCTGCCCTGCTCTCTTCTTGCGCAGACCGTAAACGCTTTTCGAGGACATTTTGTTGGTTGACGGCCTGGTCTTGACATTCCTTCAGCTCGCGTTTCAGGGTCTCGTATTTGTGGGCTGGGACGTGTTTGCTGCTTTCCTCTGCCTATATCTCCCGAGCATTAGCATCCATAGACTCAATAGCTTGCGCGCACCTCCTCGTCGACAGCCTCAATTCAGAGCTCTAGTCCAAATCATGGATGAAACCGCCTACCTGAGCCTTTGTAAACACCTCCTCAGCCTTGAACTGCACATCCCTCAGTTCCTTGTCATGTCTCAAAGCCACCAATTCCTTCTCCTGCTTAAAAGACTCAAGCTCATACTGCAACGTCTTAACCTGGGCTCTCAGATCCTCGTTGCCAATATCTAATTCCCATCAGCAACCCTAGCCCCTCCTCTTCTCGTAGCCCAGATGTAGGTGGCACCAACCAGCTTTAACAACCACACTCTGCCGCCGACTCTGCCCCAACGGCTGCACCTGATGATGCGTAGGCGTAGGGACCGCATTCCCGGTAATGAAATCGTAGGTAGGTTGTGTATTAGTAGCACGACTTGCGGCCAGCTATCATGTGTCAACTGACCAAGTTCATCACAAGACGGCCTCATAGTGGGCAGTCTAGAAGGCGGGAGGCATTTACCCTCGAACCAGCCATAGGAATACCAGACTGCCCACCGCTACCGTTCACGCTGGGCCTTCGCAAGCGCGTCGAGGGCACTTCTGGTGTGTGAGTGCTCCGTGGGTGATGGCGAGGTGGCGACGACATCGCGCCCGTCGCAAAAGGTTTTGACGCGAACTTCGTGGGCTGATGGTGCTATGAAGTTGACTTTGGAGACGCCGATCAGAGGATATTTCCCAAAACGGCGATGGTGAAGTTCTGGCACAACACCTTTCCCAACACACAATCAACGGGGATCAAAGCATTGATTCAATTTCCACTACGGACTATAATACAGTCTCCGCTGGGTTTAAAGGCCAAAACTACTGGTCGATTGAAACACGTCAATGCGAATGTCTACATATTTCAGGAGAGGCTTTCGTGGATCTTGGCCACCAGTGCCATTCGTTCATGTCGCTAATATACACTTGAGCACACTCTGCTCCTAAGCTAGTTCAGCACCTTGATCATCCAAAGCACGCCAAATGTTGGTATCTGTAAAAGCTCTGGCGATGGAGCAAATTGGATCTCGAAGAAGCGAATAAAAGTCCGGGTCCAGAAGCCCATGACGATTTGGTAATTAGAAGACAGCATCATGAAGATTGGTGAACAAAACACATTAGAGAGATGGCAGTAGGGGTGTTAGCGCTGCGTCGCCAGTCGAATTTCTAAGGGCCTGTCTCAGTCCGAAATAGAGAAGTCTTTTCCCATTATGTACGTTGAACGCCGCGCAGCAATGTTCACATAGCCTGTCCAGGCACGGGTTTCCTAGCCATCGTCTGAGGTGGTGATTGACTCAAAGCTTGATCCGGTGAAGTCACAGCCTGTAATTGCATTGGCACTCGTTGAATGTTGGGGTTCATGGGGCTTGGTCCCGGTGGGCTGTTGCGACGTTCGCGAAGGTCGCTGGCAGAGTTGCTTCGGCGCTTGCCACCCGGGGTAGGAATGTTGGCCGGACGCTGAGGTCCTCCACCGTACGGGCCGGGCGACATGGAGCGCTGTTGGCTACCATTATGTCCGGGACCGATAGGACGGGGAGCACGGTTACGAGGACCTGGTGAGCCACGACCGCTAGCGGGTGAAGCGGGACGCTGCTGACCTGGACCCATCATGCCCGGCGGAGGACCGCGAGGTCCAGGTCCACGGGCACCAGGTGGGGGACGGGGCTTGACCGGACGAGCTGAGAGACACGTACGAGGAGCGACACCTTGCTGAGAGCGGTCAAGACGAATGCAGAGAGCCTAAGAGTGTTTGTTAGCATAAGATGCCACTCGAAGAAGTATGTGAATGCATACCCAGCCGTCGTCGTACTCGTGGAGGAGGCGGACGAGTTGACCAGCGCGAAGGGACAGTTCATCCTCCATGGAAGGTTTGAAATCAAGCTGAATACGGTGTACGTTGCTTGGAGGGGGGCCATTAGTGAGGGCTCCGGACGAGACTGAAGTTTGGCTGAACTCAGAGACGGCAGGACTAGCTCCTGCTGGAGAGACAGGTCGATTTGGTGACAGGTTGAGAGGCTTGGGAGCATTGTGACGCTCGGCAAATTTGGCACCTGCAATGGCTCCGGCGCCCGCACCGATAGTACCAGCTCCGACAGCCGCGGCAGCTTCAGGAGTGGGTGTCTTGACTCGAAGAGGAGCTGGGATATCAGCTGTAGGATCCACAGAGCGGTCGGTGTTCGACGGTACTACGGTGTCGGCGAAGGGGTTCTCAGTGTTGGCTTGGATGGGAAGCGCAGACTTCTCATTTTCAGAAGACGTTTGAGATGGCTGAGCTACTTTCGCGTGATTTCCGAACGGGTTTGCCGGGTTGTTGTGGTCTCTGCTAGCCATAGCTGCACCACCAGCTGCAGTGCCCGCAGCACTGGCGGCCTTTCCACGAGCCGCAAGATCGGGGAGGAACTGCGTTACAGGTCGAAGACTTAGTCTCGGCGCGGTCGCAGTGGTCCTAGTGGACGTCGTGCTTTGTGCTCGGACCAGACCGCCAGCATAGGGAGACTTCTCATCATCGGTTTTGCCGTATGCTTCACTCTCGTGCTTCTTCCTTCGACGGTAGCATAAAAATATACCTGCAACCAACAGGCCGATAATCACCAGTATTCCAATCGCTAAGCCAGCTTTCGCTCCGCCTGTCATCCCACCTGAAGATTCTTTGCTGGGTGCAGCAGTGCTGGTAGGCTTGGAAGAGCTTGCCGACTCTGTTGCCGCGATGAAAGAAGAGGTGGGTGTAGAGGCTACAGTTGGCGACGACGAAGTTGCAGCAGCAGCAGTGGGTATAGGTGTAGACTCCAAGGTGGTGCTCGTGGGTGTCTCTTTAATTGCTGCCGTGGTCTTCTCGGCTGTCGGTGTGGATTGTATCGTCGCTTGGACAGGTGTTTCCGCTTTCTGTGTCTGCTGTGTAGGTGCCGCTTTTGGCTTTATTGATGCCTCTGCTGCTGCTGCCGCTGCTGATGACGACGCCTGTGCCTGCTCGGCTGCTATCACCGATGACGATGCAGCTGCAGCCACTGCCGCCTGCTGGGCGGCTTGTTGCGCTTGTCCTTGCGAGTTTGAATTCGAGTTTGCATTGGTGTTGCCGGAATTCGAGTCCGGCGTGCTCACTGCCGCCGGAGCATTGACTGTGCTGTATCCACCGACTGGACCATCGAATGTCTTCGCGGCTGTCTTGTAGACATACTGCACCACAGTGCCCTGATCCTCCCTCTTCTCCACGTGATGGTGCTGGTGACCAGCGTGGTGTTGGTGAGGCATTATTTTCGAGCGTTGCGCGATGGCCGTACAGTGTAAAGTTGAACGGGTCTTCGAATTATGGACTCAGTCCTGTATTGGTGCAAAGTGGGTGGTGTTGACACTGGAGGTTTGATTGGTGTTTCACCACGCGAACGATTGTAAAGAATGGCGGTAAGACTCCTTTGTCTGTATGAATGAACGTGGGTCAAATGCGTATGCTGGACGTCGATAAAAGAAGGGCGACGAACAGCGTGACGGTGATGTTGTGTTGGAGGAGAAAGAGAGCGACAGCGTGGGCGTGGAGATGCAAATGAGATGAGGGAAACGGTTTCAGGAACAACAGCGCAATTTCCGGTACCTGAGGACGCTAAACTGATCGACCGAGGGGACATTGGTCCATGCGATTGGCATCTGATTGGCTGCTGTGCAACCACGGTCAACAGACTGCACAAAACCTCCATCCTCCTCATCCACGTTTAGAGCACGCAAACCCAGACATCCTCTTTGCGTGACTTAGCTTTGGACTGTGTTGTTGATCGGCAAACATGTGGTAGCAGTCCCCACCACCAATCTCGGGAAATCTGGTCGAGAACTAGGTCAAACATCAGGCGGCTTGGCAATGTATCAAGTATCCCTTCGAACAATCGTGACAATTTCCTTATCCTTTCCCTTTTCCTTTGGCTTTTCCACGCATGTCAATGGCCCCGCAGATAATGATTGCGCTATCAGGTGGCGCCGCTGAGGCTTGCGCAATTCATCATATTCCGCCTGGAATCAATCCCCAAGATAGGCTCTAGTAGAGTGCTATGCTATGAAAGAAACGCTGAGAAGTACAGACTCACAGACTGTGTGACTGTACAATGATCCGAGATCCGCGTATTAACAGAACCAACTAATGTCTTCCCCCAGTGTATCCTCAATTAGCTATATACCTCCCACTCATTATCTTCCTCGTAACTGGTACTTCTTTCCAAGATCCAAGAGCACTTGCAGACGCCCCTTCATCTGCGAAAGGATCACTTCCACCCTCCTCTTTGGAGACTGCCGTTTGACTCAGCCTCAAACCGCTACCCAGTCCAGCGGCTGCCTCTCCGCTGATCTCCCACCGCACCTCCACAAGGCCAGGCTTGGCTTCACTTTCCGTGCTGAAACGAGCGAGCAGTTTCTGAGGTGCTTCGGCAAATTCATCGAGAGTCATGTCGCCAAGCTTCCAGTAAACCATTGATCGCTCTTTCGCGAAGATGCCTAGAGGTTTCGATTGGCAACTGAGAGCCTTGCCACCCTCAACGCCTATGACAATGACAACGTTCCTGAGCGACACGCTCCTTCTTGCTGGAGAGACAAAGGCTGGATTGAACGCAAAGGTCAGGATCACAGAGGCTTGCGATGCCTCTATCCTCCAATTAGGGGTAATGGAGATAGGCGCATGGGCCGCAAGATTCGTGTCTTCGAGATGAACCTGATATTTGAATGCAACGGACGGCCGAGTGACTTGCGCCAGGCTAACAGAGTACTCGCCAGACTTTGATGGGATCTGATGGATGAAGATGGGATTGGGAGCCACTTTTTCCAGGACAGGGAAATTTTCCAGTCTTATATTCTCCGAGCCCGATGGCGACGCCGTTTCGCTTGGATTATGCTGTAACGCGAGTTCCCCTATAACGACTGCTTTGATGACTTGCGTGTTCTCGAATGTTGCACTAACGGTCTCGATGATTGATGCGTTGAGTCCTGGCTGATGCATATGAGGGTGAGACGCAGTAGCTGGGTTTGCTAGGCTGCTCATGGAATGCGCGGATCGAATAGACTGCGCATCCGAGCCTTGCTGAGTCGCATTCAGGCTTGCCAAATTGAAAGGCGGAGCTGTCGGCATTGCGGGACCTCCAAGGCCAGTAGCACCTCCTGGGCCACCTCCTCCGAGGCCAGCACTATCGAGCGACTGGCCAGAAGGCACGAAGACAGTATTTCTGACATCTCGACGCCCTCGAACAGTACCGGTCTTTCTTGGTTGAGCGCCTTGTGATGCTTGCTGCAATGTGGTTAGCTTAAGCTTTCGCATGGGAAAGCTATAACAAAAGAACATACGGCTCGTAATGTATTAGCAACGCTTGAGAATGCGTTCTGTGCGTCTGGGTCATCTCGGATAGGTTCGTTTCTAATGGCAAGCTTGAGTTGAGGTTGGTCAGAATCTGCAGCTGCTTCTTGCTGAGCTCGAGTAATGTCATCCACCGCTGGAGACGGGACATTGTAGCCTTCAGCATCACGCTGGGTCTAAGAACATCAGCAAAGCCACAGTTCTATTGAAAATATGCAGAACTACCTCTAATGCTTCAACCGACTTGCCTGGTGGTGGCCCAGGTGGTGGGGCAAATTCGCCTTTTTGCACTTGAGTTGAATCTTGGTCTGTTAGATCCGTTGTAGCTCCATTTGTTAGAGGCAAACTTGAAACCCTGCTTAGTGCTTGCTGACTCGTGACTCCGTTGAGCTGATCGTCCCTTCGCCTCGGTTCTGGCGGTGATAGAGGCCGGTCGTTGGACTGTGACGAGGTTGTATCTCTCGATTGCTGTTGACGTCGCGGGGGTGATAAAGGTAAGTGTGTAGAAGATAGTGGAGGCGAGTCAATGGTCTGCATATCCTGTCTGGAACTAGGTCCCCTCCGAAGTGGATTCCGCGTCGGTCGCGATCGCTTCTCGGGGGAGGGTGGTCGATCCATGCCCTTTGCACCCTTTGAACGCCCCCCAAGCACAGTACCCAGCCGCCGTAAACCTCCAAATCCGCTCTTCGAAGATGGGCCTGATGCAGCTCTGGAGGAGGTGGAATACGGACTGGGCATCTCAGAGCTATTTTCTCGGCGAGAGGGAGTAGAAGCTGTAGACGGCGCATAAGGAGGCATTGGAGGAGGATTTGCCATTGACACACGTTCGATCCCAGCTCTAGTGCCGCTTCGACTACCAAGTCTCGGAGGCTCACCCGTCTCTCCTCCAGAGACCCTTGCGACAAATGTTGATATTTCATCCGATGTATTGATGTTTAGTAGTGCGTTCAAGCAGCTCTCAGCGTTGGCCCTGTTCCTTTCTACCAAGTCCACCTCGTGCGTCTCGAGCTGAGTAAGCACGTCGCGCAAATGGTTGATTCGAGTCTCGTCCAAGGACTGTAGTTGTTCAAAGACGTAAGGCGCTTGAGACTCCCACTGTTGGTTAGTCGCTTCGACGTCCGAAGTCGCGTTCGCTACTTTATTTGCAGACGACTTCCCCCCAGAAAGCTTAGAAGCTTTCCTATGTGCATTGTCGACTTCCTTTGCAACGGCTACCAGATTCCCTTGTATGGTGCTCATGGCCTGCATCTCTCTGTTTTTGTATTGATACTCCTTGAGAGGCCGCTCCACGTCTGATTCCATCTTTGCTGCAAGCATCGCGTGTGAGTCGGCAAGGGACTGCATGGAGCTCACGATGCTTTGCCATGGCGTTCGGAAGATCCTAGCTCAAGTCAGCATCTCTGACGGTACAAGACCAGTGTTCTCAATACCCAAGATCGGCAGATGCATCATGCAATCGCCGACTTGCAAGCTTCCTCAGTCCCTGAACGTACTGCTCCTCCACACCCCTCCGCTCCTACTAGTGTCAGTGGACCTTCTCCGTCTCGAGGTTGCGGCATAGTCGCATACCCGAAGCCAATCAGCTATTTCACCATTGACCTTCCCAATCGACTTGACACGATCTTCCAAGACCGAGACAGCCTGATTCGGCGAAAGCGAGCGCTGCGCAGGTGGTTAGCGGATCCCGACACGATCATCGTGGTCAAGATCACAGGTGTAGCTGAGATTGCTGTTTACGTACCAGGAGTGCCGGATACTCTTGTCGTGACAGCTCCATACTGGTTCTGTACCGCTTAAGCGTGGCATTCCACGTGCTGTGTCACAGTCATCTGGGAAAAGTTGGGGGCTGCGATGTCGAAACCATGCTGCTCACGGCGGGAGCAACGGCACGAATGGCAAGGAACAAGGAACATACTTTAGCCGTTGATACGGACACGACGCTCAATAGGTCTATCAGAAATGAGACAGACTCACAGACACGTCAGGTATTGACCAGCAAAATCCAAACAACAAGGTAGTCTTCACCCTTTCTAGAGACCACGGTATATGACTAGATACAGCGACTTGATAGATTGCATGTAAAAGATCTCCAATGTTTGTTCGCACTTCTAAGGGTGCTTGTTTCCATTTCTTAGTATATTTTGTTTCTAGATCTTGAATTTGAGCAGGAACTGTCATTTTCGGACCTTCGGTCTACAAATCTGTCATCATCCAAGCATCTACCTTTATATTATTTTGTCATATTCATCATGGCTACTGCAGCATCATGGCAGTCATCAGTAAGCTTCTCCGAGCGAATGGCCACCACAATAAAAATGCAAGTCTTTCACATGAATAATTTTGTTGCGTTTGCCCTGCATATATTGATTACTTCCCAGCGCAACGTCCTACAAATCTGCTTTCCGAGAAAGAACAACTCCAGAATCTCAAGCAGAGGCTCGAGCAATTGAATCAGCTATCTACAAAGATGCGCCGTCAAAAGTCTGCAATATCAAACGGGCAACCCTAACCCTAGGGCTAACGAGCAATATCCCAGGAGCAATACTACCGGCGCTGCAACGACAAAATCGACGAGTATAACCATCTAGCTCTACCCCCAGACGATGAAGATCCTCCCGAGCCAGAAGCAGCGGCAGACTCGCAAGAAAGTGGCCAGAAAATAGGACCCTACACCAACTGCATCCATCACACCACCGGCCTCTTCTCCACCATTTACAAAACCCAGCAATCCACACCAACAGGCCCACAAACCCTCGCCATCAAACTCACCACTCCCTCCCAATGCCAGCCCCCGCACGATTCAAAGCGCGAAGCACGCCTCCTCCTCGCAGCAAAACACCCCAACGTGATCCCCCTCCTAAAAACCCACTCCCTATCCTCCCACTTCCTCCTCGTCTTCCCCTTCCAACCCCTCGACCTAGAAACCCTACTCCACAAATCAGCCCCCTCGCCACCCGCCGCAAAAGAAATAGTCCACAACCTCTTCACAGCCCTAGCCCACCTACACTCCCTAGGAATAATCCACCGAGACATCAAACCCTCCAACATCCTCCTCGCCTCCCCCACCGGCCCAGCCTACCTCGCCGACTTCGGCATCGCCTGGTCCCCGCACGATCCAGCTTCTGAAGCCGCCGAGCAGAAAATCACAGACGTAGGCACAACATGCTATCGAGCGCCCGAACTGCTCTTCGGACAGAGAGCCTACACAACAGCCATCGATCTCTGGGCCGCCGGCTGCGTCGTAGCCGAAATCGTACACGCCCTCACCACTACGAATAACAAGACGAGAGGAGAATGGACATTATTCAACGCAGGTGCGCTAGGCAGTGAACTCGCTCTCCTAAAGAGCATTTTCGAAACCCTAGGTACACCCACAGCGAAAACATGGCCCGTAAGCTCCACATTCCCTCTTTCCTTCTCACTCCCCACATACACAAATATACAAATACCCCCCCCCCACCAAACCCCCCTCCCAATACTAACACCCCACAGGAAGTAATCTCCCTCCCCGACTGGAACAAAATGACTTTCGTCTCTTTCCCCGCCAAAACCTGGGCCGAGATCCTCCCTCATGCTTCCCCCGCGGCGAGGGATATAGTGGGTAGATTGGTGAGGTATCAGAGTACGGAGCGGATCAGTGCTAAGGATGTGGTGAGATTGGAGATTGTGTAGAGAGGGCTGTGGGGCGGAAGTGGAGATTTGTAGGATGGGTATGGAGGCATGCTTGTGTGGGGGATTGGGGTGTTATGTAGGCAAGGTGAGTGTTGAGCGAAGGGTTATGGGATGATTAGGTGCAGAAGGCCAGGTGTTGGGTTGGCGCTGCCAGATGGCTATGCACATGGTAGACAATGTGCGTCGAAAGGAAATGCTAGACTGGAAGTCTATCCATGCAGCAGGGCCTCGCTTGCCAACGATGTGAGTGCATACGCGTTCATTTCGACGCGTCTGCAATGTAAACAAGAGTATTCCAGAAGGGCAGGCAGAACATCAGTGGCATTCATCATACAGCAGGGAAGAGGTATTGTTCAGCTCATCAAGTTCATTCAGCGACTTTCCGCCGGTGTCGTTGATTAATGTACAAAGCAGACCATGCTCATCCTTGAGCAACCGCAAAACACCGAGGGGAACCACCGAAGACCATCACCCCATTCGCATAAAACCCATCGAACCAGAACTGCCTGTGAACGCTAGCTACATAATATAATCTCGCTCAGGGCAGAAGCCCCTCCTCCATCTTTGACCGTCATGGTGAAATGGCGATACGATGTTCGAGCGGTTGTCGAGATGTGATGATGTGGCTAGATGCTCATTGAAGGAGGCAATCTAAGAGCGTTCGCCACGGAGACGACGAGCGAGCTGGATGTCCTTGGACTCTGCAACAATGGGTTAGCAAATAAGAAGGCAGTGAGGTAGAGACGCGTCAACTTACGGATGGTGACACGCTTGGCGTGGATGGCGCACAGGTTGGTATCTTCGAAGAGCGAGACGAGGTATGCCTCAACGGACTCCTGAAGAGCACCGATGGCGGAAGATTGGAAGCGGAGGTCAGACTTGAAGTCTTGTGCGATTTCACGGACCAGACGCTGGAAGGGGAGCTTGCGGATGAGGAGCTCAGTTGACTTCTGGTAACGACGGATCTCACGAAGAGCGACGGTTCCTAAGACGCGTCAGTATGTTGAAGAGCTGTTGGAAGTGACGATAGAAACTTACCTGGCTTGTATCGGTGGGGCTTCTTGACACCACCGGTTGATGGGGCGGCTTTACGAGCGGCCTTTGAGGCGAGCTGTTTACGTGGGGCCTTGCCTCCAGTGGATTTACCTGTGATGGTGTTAGAAACTATCTTGGAGGAGTGAGGATGCATTGAAAGTGGCGGTGGAGTATTTCGCGCCAAGAGTGGGATGAGGCGACAGGATAGTACAAAGGTGATGAGATTGCGACGATGAGGCAGTGATGACTTACGGGCTGTTTGCTTGGTACGAGCCATTGCTGATGACTTTGATGATGATTTGGATGAAGATGAGTTGATGGATAAATTGGTGGTGGATGGAAGTTGTCGTTATTCTTGATGACGATGGTGGATGGGAGATGTAAGGAAGACGGAGAGAAGTGGGAATAAGTAGAATGGGCGGAGACAGCTTGTGATTTAGGCGGCAGGCGCTAGTGGCCATTCACTGCCCGTGTTTTAGAACTTCAAAGTTGGACGCTGGAATTGAGCACTCCGAAAATCAAGCGTTCGCGCTAGGGATTTTGCGTGGAAACAACATGGGATTTCAGGATCGACCAATCAGAAAATTGGACTTAGCCGCAACATTTCCAACCACAGCAATGAACAAATTATCGTCTGTCTGCAACGTCAAATGAATTTACTATGATTGGGCTGATGGTCTCAGTGGATATGATGCATTCACTCATTTGATCATAACGAATTCACGGGAAATGGTGATGAAGCCAGATATTTTTGTATTTCTTGGTGCTTTGGGTGAGCATATCGCTAGCGCGCCGAGCTTAGATCAACGTTGATTGATCTTCCCCGGTCGGTGCCTCAAATAAAGCCCACCGCAGCGCAACTTAGATTCTCCATCCACCGCTATCAACTCGAACATCCACATCCAAGTCATCTACCCACGACTCATCTCTACCACATCAGCTTCTAAAGCTTACTTCATCTCATCAATACCATCAACATGACTGGACGTAAGTCATACCCCACATCATCACCGTCTATCTATGATGGCAACATCCTCCTTCAAAGCACCCTCACTAACGCGTCTCCACAGGCGGAAAAGGTGGAAAGGGTCTCGGCAAAGGTGGAGCCAAGCGTCACCGAAAGATTCTCCGTGACAACATCCAAGGCATAACCAAGCCTGCCATCCGTCGTCTTGCGCGTCGTGGCGGTGTGAAGCGTATCTCAGCCAGTATGTCTTGCCTTCTTCCAACCTCCATTCATTCCCAACAACAACCTGACGCGCATCTCCAGTGATTTACGAAGAAACCCGCGGTGTCCTGAAGACCTTCCTCGAAGGTGTCATCCGTGACGCTGTCACCTACACTGAGCACGCCAAGCGCAAGACCGTCACCTCCCTCGATGTTGTCTATGCTCTCAAGCGACAAGGCCGTAAGCTTTTCTTCCAACTGCTATCGCGTCCTTCAAAACATGCTAACATAAACATAAGGCACACTGTACGGTTTCGGTGGATAGACGCGTCACTCATCTCCTTTTCACGACTTTCTTCATGGCTCGTCACATACCAACATCATGAGAAGCATCGGTGGACATCTGGTGGCGATGACTCATGGGGCCTTGCGATGTTCTTTTTGTTTTCGGGGGTCTGATTTGTATCATAGGCTGGTCATAGGTGGCCACGGGGAGTTGTAACTGGCTGGCTAGCACGGATTCAATGATACCAGAATTGATCCTTCGAACCCAGTCTTGTGTTTCTGCATTGTGCCTCCAACGCGTGACTCATCCCAAATGTTCCATCCAATCTCACTGCCGGCTTGCTCGTATCGTCAGCGGAACGCCTCTCTCTAACCGTCCAAACATCCCAAAGTAAACCATCGTACCCCAAAGATTTCCAAAGTAATGACTCACAAGCCCACATCAGCTGCTCTTCAATCTACAAACAACCCTTTCCCTCCCATGCTGATTCCCCATCTTGCGCGACCAGTGGCGAATCTCCATAGCACCCAAATCAAACCGTGCTCCAAATCAGATCTTGAAAGTAATGAGTCACAGCCACACGCCCATCGACCCCATCTGTAATCTCAAAACCCCAGCTCGTATATCGTGGCAAAAGCCAATCCAATATCTTACCTGTCTTTAACGTGGCAGTAAGAGCGCAACTAGTAATGCATAACTACCACAATGTTTGGAAAGGAACCTGTGAACAGATAGATCATCTTTATTGTAGAAATCTATCAATCAATCCATTAATTAGTCGCGCAGCGTTGTAAATAAATAAAAATTGTAGACGTTGGTGCTTTGGCGACCACGATTCACAAATTCTGGATCTCCACAAAATCTTTATAAATCTCTATAAACACACAGCAAGCGTCCCAAACACTCTTTGCTGCCATCTGCGCTTTCGTAGATTATAACCCCAAATCATGATGGTTTTATTATTACTGAAGGAAATACCATAATTTGCGTTTTTAGATGCGAGAGTTAAGACATATCGTAAAATGAGTGTAATTCTACGGGAAAATGTCGTAATGGGATCAAAAGGGGTGCAAATGATTCTCTGGGGTTTGGAGAGTATGATTGGATGGGAAGGGGGTTGGGACTGTGTTGGAGGATTGGATGGTTGGGGGGGGGATGAGTTGCGGATGGGGTTTTGGGAGGAGGGTTAGGGTTGTGTGATTGGATACTTCTTACTGCGAAGGGGCGTATGTGGGAGAAAGCCCTTCTTGTAGGGGTTTGAATAGTTTATTTTAGCACATTGTAGACTTTTGTTTTACGTAGTCCTAGGTGACAAGACTGTTGCAATTTTGCGATGCCTTTGTTCTCCGTATGTGCATTATATTCTTCAAAGACTGCGTCTTTTTGACTATCACCTAACCGAGCGAGCCACCATTCGGACCGGTACCTGTCAGCATATTGAGATTCTCTTGCAGCCTCGGAGCCGTATCTTGGGGCATACCCCCTGGAGCTCCGGCATTGCCGTTAGCTGGCGAACGCTGCTGGTACTGCTGATACGGTTGAGCTGGTAAGGAAGCTTACCCTTGGTTGTGATACCAAGGTTGGGGCGGCAATTGAGCTTGCTGGCGAAAAAAGTTGGGGTTGATGTGAGCGCCTGGCGGGATGGCTGCGGGTGAGTGAGGTGCGGGCGGTGTTTGCTGGACCGGGTATTGCAAGCCAGGAGAGAAGGGTTGTTGGGGAATATAGCCCTGATGAGAGATTCCTTGAAGGTATGGATCTTGGTACTGATACTGTGGTTGCTGATGTTGTTGAGGATAAGGCTGGCTGTAGAGTGGAGGGTATTGAGGAGCGTAGTTAGGATGCATGTGTGGCGGGGGAAATGAATGCGCTGGATAAGAAGGTGGCTGCACTGGTAGGTGCTGAGTCTGGGGATGAGAGTGAGAGCCGTTGCTCTGGTGAGACGGACGGGGCGGGAGACTGTTATTTGTAGGAGCATCGAAGCCGTTGCTTTGAGTTGTTGGAGACGACGATTGACCCATGTTTGGATGGGCATGTGAATGACCATTTCCACGAGAGCTGTCCTGACTTCTTCGATCAGGCCTTCCTCCTCTGTCGTTACCTCGTCCTCGGCCCCCTCTCCCTCTGCCACGATCTCCCCTACCCCTACCTCGACCGCCCCTATCATTGTCTCCACGATTGGCGTGACTTTTACTGGGTACATCTTGCCCATTCATCATCTCATGGAGGTTAGATGGCCTGGCCAAGGGTGTATATAAATCGTCGCTATCTTCGCCAGCATCATCATAGTTCAAGGAAAGCTCGGCAGCGTTAGAGGGCCTCGAGCTTTTGTTCGGGAGATTCTTTGGCGCTCCAGGCCTTGGTTGAGATACACCTAAGACGCCATTCTCGTGGCCATGCTTCGCGTCATATCTTGCTCGTTTCTGGAGCTTGACCTGGCGCTTATGCTCAGCTTCGGCTTCGTCGTCGCTAAATTCAAGCTCATCATCCCCAACTTCTTCGTCGTGTAGATTTGAGGCATCAGATCCCTTGTAGGCTTTCAATGGCTGCGTGAATACTGTTCTTGAATGCTGAGTAACGTAGAAGACTTTTGTATTTTGAGAAACACCAGCTTCCTCAATAGCAGCTCGATTGCTAAAGCGCACGGAGTAGTATGGTTGCTGGACCCGGCCCAGCGTCTCTGCTATAGCTCCGATCACAGACCTGTCTTCGAGGCAGAGCACCGATCCAGATTCTAAAACTTGGTACTCACCTGATGTATTTGCTTTGATCACGGCCAGATTTTCCACGAGATTCTCGACGCGACCCAGCTCCTCGATCTTCATATTTGCAGTAACAATTACTTGTGGTTTCGGCACTACGACATCTGGCTTCTCGTTCAGTGTACGCGGAACGTCAGCCGTCGTTTTTTCTTCTACGCCTCCATCCTCTGCCATAAGCCTGCGAGCTTCCTCCTCTGGGCTTAGCATTTCGTAGTCATCCGCGTCGTTGTCATCCTCGCTATCATCTGAAGAGGAACTGTCGGTCGAGATATCTGATGAAGACGATTCGTAGGGGGAAGAGTCTATTTCAAACTCCGCCTCTGCATTGGACTTGTTGGCTTCAGCAACTTCTTTGAAAGTCGGACTCGTAGGTCCCATGGTTTTTGGGGGTGCATCCACGGTTCCGATCTCCGTAAATAAGTCCTGCTTGTCATCATCGGCATCCTTAGTGACACTTTCCTCTTGTAGCACTTCCGTTTGTGCTTGCATGGCGGCATTCGGGCCTGTGTCTGTGGCATGCGGCTCCTCGTTTTTGGGGGGCCCATCCTCTTGAATTTGGTCTTGCACCAAAGTTTTTGAAGCTATGAATGTGGCCTCCTGTAGCCCTTCGTCTGTTTGTATCTTGCCGCGTTCCTCTGCCACATGCTGCTCTAGTGGCGCAACCCCAATTAGTACATCTTCCATTGGACTGCCTTTTGTGTCAGGAGATATGGTCCAAGGCACAGAATCAGTGACGCCCGACACGCCAGTGGAAACGACGCTTGTATGCTCCGGTGTGATTTCCTTCTTTCCATTTAACTCAGATTTGTCCCCAGGATCTGTTCCTGCAGAACCACATTGGCCTCGATCATTTGTAGATACGATATTCGCCGCTTCAACTACTTTGCAATCAAGGTTTGGTTCTTGATACCCATTCGATTGTGTGGGTTCGCCATTGAGCAACTTCAGACCAGGCAGATGAAAAGGTTTGGAAGTCGTTGAAGGAGGTAGTACTGCGTGATTTGGCGCATCAATCGGGAGGACTTTATCCGGATTTCCTGCGCGTGCTGCAGGTGTTTCATATAAATCCAAACGGTCAGCTTGCGGAGGTACATCATTCGGCATTTCTGGCTTAGAAACTTCCAGTCGCATCCTCTTTGGAGAGGGCATCTCTAGGTCTGGTTCACCATCCATAGCGAGTTCCTACAGGCCGAATATCCTCTATAGCGGTATTACTGGCATTGCATTGGAATTGACATACGGTAGCTCAGTCGTCATAATATGTATATAGCTCTAAAACTTTTTTGATATTTTGTCTTGGCATGCGTCTGCGCTAGCCTGGACCCTTGATCAGAAGGATTTAGAGCCTCACAACACTCTCGAACTTACGATTCCGATGTCCTGAGCAGTGGGGACACCTTGACAGCTACAGGCGGAACGATGGATGCCCAGACACGGCCAGAGGCTCTCACAACCAGGCGGCCTCTGAGGTCGAGCTTTGAGGACAATCACCGAGTCGCCAACACGATGGCCTTCTGCATGTTCGCTACCATTAACGTACTGGCTGCAATGCATGCCCCAATTCAAGACTGTGACGAAGTATTCAATTACTGGGAACCCACACACTACCTCAACCACGCATTCGGCCTACAGACTTGGGAATACTCTCCTGAGTACGCAATCCGAAGCTGGCTATACGTTGTGCTCCAGGCAGTACCCGGCAAATTGGGAGCCTTCTTCTTTTCGAAGAGGGGTTTCGAGTTCTATCTCGTCCGCACAATTCTTGCCCTTGTTTGTGCAGGTGCTGAATTGCGTCTCTTTCGCGCCATCTCAAGGGCCCTCAACTTTAGGATTGCAATAATCTTTACAATAGCCATGGTTACCACTCCTGGAATGTTCTATGCATCAGTGGCTTACCTCCCCTCAAGCTTCGCTATGTATACTTCTATGATGGGTTTAGCAGCCTTTATAGACATCAAGAGCGGATCGGGGACTAGCCAAGGCATCATGTGGTTTGGCATTGGAGCCATCGTCGGCTGGCCATTTGCAGCGGCTCTCATTTTGCCCCTGTTCACTGAAGAGTTGACTTACCTCTGGCTGACTGGACGTGTGCGTGAGGTAGCTAATAGAGTTTTTGGTGGAGTTGTAAGGACATTGACCATCGTCGTACGCAATTCTCTCAATTTATCTTTAATTCGAACGCAGCTGATAGTTTTAGCCGTTGCAAATGATCGTTGATCTATTCTTCTATCACAAGGTCTTGTTTGTGCCTTGGCGTATCGTATCGTACAACATCTTCAGTGGCTCGTCCCGTGGGCCTGATATCTTCGGCACCGAGCCATGGCATTTCTATATTCGCAATCTATTGCTGAATTTCAATGTGTGGTTCTTGCTCGCTATGTGTTCCGGTCCCATACTTATTCTACAAACAATACCTTACGGGAGAAGCACTGCACGAGGAAACAGCATTAAGGGCTTGGGGTTGATCTCTCCCTTCTACTTATGGCTCACTATTTTCTCGGCGCAAGCGCACAAAGAAGAAAGGTTCATGTACCCTGCTTACCCGTTCTTATGCTTCAATGCTGCGTTTACTATGCACAACCTACTTTTCTATCTTGGCAGGCCACATAACATCACAAGAATTGTACCAGCAAAGCTTAGGCTTTTTATCGTATTCTGTTCGGTCTTCTTCATGACAATGGTCGGCCTCTTGAGGATACTGGGCACTGTCAGCGCCTACCGGGCACCGTTGGAGATATACTCCCCATTGCACAAACCTTCGTACGCGGACCTGGAAGGAACGGTTTGTCTTGGGAAGGAATGGTACCGGTTCCCATCGTCATACTTTCTGCCAAAGAAGATGCGAGCCAATTTTGTTAAGAGTGCCTTTGATGGCCTGCTTCCCGGGCATTTCAGTGAAGCTACCACGGGCTTCGGTTCCTTTTCAACATGGCTTATACCTCCTGGTATGAACGACCAGAATATCGAGGACCCAGGGAAACACGTATGACTTGCCCATCCTCTCCTTCATCGATCCATGCTGACTATCACAGGTTGACATTGGCCAATGCACTTTCCTTGTGGATTCATACTTTCAAGGATCGAAGTCGTCAGCCTTAGAGCCGAGTTACATTCTCGACACGAAGCAGTGGGAAGAAATGCAATGTCTCAGGTTCCTCGACGTTTCGCAAACCCACCCTGTGGGCCGGATATTCTTCATACCCGAATGGAACATCATACCCGCGCGATATCGGCGCAGATGGGGACAGTATTGCTTACTACGGCGCACGTCCACCGTTGATCAAGATTCTTGATATTTTGATCGATTGGACACATATGCACATTCTGGGTAACAATGTCCTCGGCGTACCGTCAATAAACGAGGATCTCCGTGTATCGGCCAGCTAACCCAAAAGGGATCGAAATTCCAGCTGCAGGTGCAAAATGATATGTGCCCGCTGAACCGCCGATAGGGATGACCCCACACTACACTGAGCCATGAGGATCTATCTTATTGCTTTATGCTCGCCTCGTCTCGTACCACTACAACTTGCCCAACCAATTGCTGTGTCCCACCACTCTTACCTATCTTTTACTGCTGTGCCCAACAGTTGTATCTCTGTATTTCTGGAAAATCAAACGAGCTAAATCTGTTCAGTCATTGCTTTCTTTCACGTCAGTCCAATTAGGATGGTGTCGAACGTTCTCCTCACTGCTCATCAGCACTGTGAGCGATTCAGCAAGTTAATTGACGGAAATTTGAAACCTATCATCTATGGAGGTTTGCTTACCGCGTTCTTGACCTACATCCTAGTGACTCGAGTCATCAAACGCACAAAGCCAGCAATTCAAAGAGCAACCTCGCCAGACCTGGAAAAGCCCGCTGCGAGAAAGACCAGCACATTCAAAGCTCCCGAGCGACCTCCAGGAGTGTGGACGCCCATCGACTTCCGACGACCCAAGGCAGCTCCACTTCTAGACTGGGACGTACACAAGACAGAGCCACTACCATACCGACCGTTCAGACACGGACCGTATCACATCACCATGGGACTGCGGACCATGCAATGGGATGACTGGATCGAACTCGACAACCACTATCTCAAATTCCACGCAGACAAAGCCCGCCGAATCGAAGAGCGGGGAGACAAATGCTGTCGTACAGCACCGGAAGCCATGGACGGAGCCATTGAACTTCTCGAAGAATTGTAAGCCTATCACCTCCCCTCAACAGTTCCCACCCCACCAAATTAACCCCCCTCTCTCAACCTACTCAGATGCGACTACCTCCCGCAGCGCTACCCAACCCTCTTCACCTCCACCCCGACCGGAATTCACAACCTCGCCACGGGCGAAACCTTCAACATAACACAACGCCCCCTCCCCGAAGACCCCATGACCACCAGCGCGCGCCTCGTCCAAGACGATCTCGCCATCATGTTCGAGCGCCCCGACGGCCAATACTACCTCCTAGCCGGCGCCATCCTCCTCGCCGGTTTCTGGCGCCTGGGCGACAAATTCGGCATGCCCCTCTCCGAAATCCACACCTCGGGCGACGTGCCTGGTTTCCGCTCCAAATTGGAAAAGGGCATGATGAATTTCTTCAGAAGAGTACAACCCAACGCGCCGGTGCTTAGGAATAATTACTTCTTACAAGTCGACGACGAATTAGCGTGGAGTAACAGCATCGGCTCCGAAGACGCGGACGGCACGACGCAAGCGTTCGGATGGAATACGGCGCAAAAGAACAAAGCGATCCAGCACCATTATTATCGCAGCGAGCGACAGTCTTTGCGCAGGTTGCCTAGGAGTGGCGGGGTGGTGTTTACGATACGGACGTATTTCGAACCCGTCACGGCTGTTGCGCGGGAGGCGGGGGTGCCTGGGCGGTTGGCGAGCGCGGTGAGGAGTTGGGGGGATGATGTGGCGCGGTACAAGGGGAGGGAGAGGTATGGGGATGTGTTGTTGGAGTTTTTGGATGGGGAGCATAGGAGGCAGGTTGAGGAGGGGGTTGTGGGGGTGGATGGGGAGGTGGTTGGGAGTGTGGAGGAGAGGAAGTATCCGTTTTGAGGCTGGGGGTTGGGTTGGGTTGTGTTTGAACGTGTCCGTGTCGGTCTGTGGTTTGGGCATGCGTGGGCGTGATGGTACAATGTGTACTGGATTGGGCTTTGGTGCTTGAGGGAATGTTCGAGCGGTCCTGTGAAACAGTCATGCAGTACATTGATCGGGCGATAGTAGTACCACACATTATGATTATTTGATCTATCTATCTACTTGCATGCAAGCTTCTGTTTCTCTAGTATCGAACATAATCTTCCTAGCAGTATTCCAGCTAGGTACAAAAGGTACAGGATGAATAAGAGCGGCCCGTGGTTATCGTGTCATAATCCTTCTGTGCGATGCCAGCCGAGGAATGCTTTCGTTCAATGCAAGACGCCCACTCTGTACACAAGAGCATGCAAGGCGTGATATTAAGATAGTTCTTCTGTAGAAAATTCGTAACTTTTTCACCACCCAAACTCCACGCTGGCTGATCATCCATAATAATAAAGTAAGCATGACAGTGCAAGAAAAAAGGGAATTATTCGCACAGTATCCGAGAGAAGAGCTTGTTACTCCTTGAGACTGTCATCATCTGCCTCCACGTCCACCCTCGATCCTCTGCCTCACCACGTCCACGCCTTCATTATTGCGACCTCTTCGTGTTTTGCCTGGAAAGTCCACGTCTGGGTGCACGACGCGCATGTGACGTGTCAAGGCATCGTTCCTGCTGAATGTTTTCTCCTCTGTGCACAAGTGACACCTGACCTTCTGCTTGCGATTACTGTGTATCGTGTCTTCGTGTCTTGTGAGGTCGTAGCTGCGGCTGAAGACTGTGTTGCACGGCTTGCCGGTCGAAGGATTGATTCTCTCGCACTTGTGTGGACCTGGCTGATTGTTGCGGGAAACGTTATTTGCAGCTGCTTGCTGATTGTGTAGAGTGATAGCAGAGGTGGGCGTGGTAGGTGTGGAGGATGCACTAGGAGAGGAGCGGTGTGCCTCGCGACGGTGTCTCTGAAGCTTAGCCGCAGTGTCAAAGCGAGCATGGCAGTCGGGTCCCGTGCAAGTATATGAGCCTGAGTTGGCCGACGTGTCTATTGGGCGTTGGACGGGACCTTCTTGTGATGAAGGTGGGGAGCCTTCGGGGATGAGTCGGACATGTTCGGCCTGGCCCGAGTCGCTTCTCGTCGACTCCATCGAGGTGAGTGATGCTGGGAACTCAGGTATTTGATCGGATGCGCTTCGCATGCTACTGCTTTGGCGTCGCGATTGTGAAATGAAGGGATACTGCTGCGGCATAGCAGGCACGGAAGGAGGCATGAACTGAAAGTTGGAGCCCGATGCTGGAGCTGCAGGTGAATTTGGGTAATTAGACGAGCTTTGACGTCTGCTCGTTGCCATAGAAGCAAAGCTCCGATCGCTGCTGGTCTCAGTACTAAGACGAGCCAATGGTCGATCGTAGGAGTTTGACGATTGTTGAACATCTGGCTCGCGCTTCGGTGAAGGGAAGAGTGGCATGTTCGAATACTCCTCGGATTCGTTGTAATCGAGAACAGCTTCCTTTGGTGAGATCGTTTTGGGAGGATTCATCAAGTCATCACGCGGTGGTTGGTGATGTTGCGCGTAAGCTTGTGCATCGGCTTCCAGTTTTTGCTGTTCTCTCCTTTGCGACGCCGAAGTTAAGCGAGTGGCGGGCGAGCTCGGGTTTGAGTAGAATCCTGCCACTGCATATTCGGACGTCTCACGGAACGGCGAAGATCGTGATACAACTGGCGGTGCTGACCGCGCGTTGTTTGCTTCGCGTAGGATATCGTTGAAAGCTGACATTTGTGGTGAGAGCAGATTCCGCTGTATGTTGACCGACGGACGGGTTTGCGACGATGGTGCTGGCGACGCCATCGCGGGATTGAAAAGTAAATCTTGGTACATGTCTGACTTGGTACGGTCCAGTTGCGGTATGTTGGTGCGCATCCCGGCTGACGACGAGTCACCCTCACCACCATACGATCGTCTTGATGTATTCTGCCCGCCATCCGTTGTTGACGCGCAATGCTGGCTCGTCTCGTTCCTCGTCTCTGTCTGCGCTGCCATCATCGACATTGCATTATTCCCTGCGAGACTGAAATTCTCAAACTGTGGATAGAAAGACTGATCACTGTTTTGCGCTGATGCCTCGAAGTTCGGTTTGGAGTATTGTGCGGTACTTAGGTAGGACCCGTCAAAGGAATCCAGATGTGCAGACTGTACAGACTGCGAGTCCGGATCGACAATATGGGGATAGATGGAGGAATGTGGGTATGGAGAATCTGGTCCAGCTGAGCCGACTGACGATTCCGATGAAAATCTCTTGTGAGAACGATAGCTCGTGGGAGTGTATTGTTGCTGGACGTTAGGCGCCAGGTAAGACGGATCTTGATGACTCCAAGGCACGCTGGAATAGTCGGTCTCGTCTGGAAGCAACGGAGGAGGTGTCGCAGAAGGTAGACCTTGGTTCGGTGTCGTGTGCTGGACCCGAACCTCCGGGTAGTGAGCAGGACTGGTCTGCATGTACTGCGAATCTGGAAAGTTGTAGTTGAAGAGGTCTGATGGTGTAGATTGTCTGGAGTCGGTGTAGTATGACGGATTTGGATAATTCCAGTCGAGTGACGGTTGTTGAGTAGATAGGTAGGCGGGCTTAGTAAGGAGGTTTGGACCGTAGCAGAGTGTGGATGGACAGGGAGGAGTGGTTGGTGATGGAGAGGTAGAAGGTGACAGATCTTGACGTAGAGGAAAGGAATGAGCTAGCATAGTGGTATTTCGGTAAATGTCGGAGCTAAAGGTTTCGGGGAGAAGTCGATCCTTTTGAATGTTTGGCGGGTAATGATTAATGAATAATGATCCAGACGGAAGAGGGAAGAGGGACCAGATGAGTGACTGTATCCTTACGTATTACTCATCGATTATGAGAGCGGTCCAAACTCGTGGAAGGAGATCAGCGATGAGTCGGAGCTTGAGTTGTTGGGCTTTCTCGCAATAATCAGGAGCACACCCTTTGACAAGTATTATAATGCAATGCCGAGCGGATCGTTTGTCTTTCATGCTATTACGTCACCTCGCACCGCATCGCTACTCTCCGCCGTGGCTTGAAGCCGAGGTCCTGCCTTATCAAGGAGTAACAGACCAATCGCGACTTCTGTTTTCATGCTTTCTAAGCAGCATGGACCCTTGATTGCAGATCATTTCCCTTGCCTGTACTTACTATATTTGGAAGATGCTTATAGAAAGACATGATGGCCCAAGAATCTCCACCTGTACGGGGTGTGAACAACAGACTCCTGCAAACTCATGAGGCGCAGCTGAATGATGTGGCTCACTATGGAAGACCGACGATTCAAGATCGCAACTTGCAAAGCGTGGGTGGGATATTGACAGCCAACCAATTAATGCTGCCTATCTCTGCCCGAGACTGAAGCTTTTCCAAGGAATGGGAGATTCAGCAGTGTACGACCTACGACGAACCCTAACCTGTTCATATCATTCAGCCAAGATGTCCTGCGAACAGCGTCAAACTGGACAGGCCACGTAACTCCCCAGCCCTCCTTGCTCCTCAACAGGCACGTGAGTCAAGGTCAGATGACTTTCAAACACTGTCTCCTTGACAAATCAACTGCTTTGAGATTGCTGAGTCAGAATTATGAAGCGCATCGCACTGGTTGCATCTAATTCTATCACGAGTACGGCTATCAAGATCCGAAAGAAGTCGTCGCTTCGCTGTGGCTTGTCTTTCCACCTGCACTGATCGTCTGACTACAGCCTCACTCGTGCTGCCTCCACCGGAGGAGAGCCCGATTTGGAACATTAAATGTGGCTCGAGAGACGGATCGGATGCTATTGCACCCGCAAACAAGCGTTGATGCCAGGAGAAACGGAGCATGACTTGATTGGGGTTTGGGTTTTCAGGTACCACGTTCCTTAGGTCCGAAGCCTCGCGTGGGTCAGCACCTTAACTAATAGTTCCCTTCTAGCTCTGTGGCTGAGGGTATTGATACAGTCAGGCTAGTCTTTGATAGGAAAGTAAACGCGTTACCCGGCCGTCGGTGGAGCCCGGTAGAATGGGTGGTGTCGATCTCTCCGTCTTTAACCGGAGCCCGTAAATAGTTTAGACCGAGGCGGGACTGTTCAAAACCATCTTCCATCGTCCACCCCGATGTTTCGGAACGCTTCTCTGGTACCAGGTATGCTCCAACATGGTTGTGTCCGAAGCCTATACGCTTTGAGCAAGACGATGTGCAGCGTTTGGTGAGTAGAACGCATGAAGACGGCTGAGTACGCCTAGCGCTTCCCCTTTCGTACAAAACATCCATTCTTTGCACACATTAATGCAACACGGTTTTCGTCACATCCTAATGTCTTAGTGCGATACGACGGCGTCGAGGAGCAACGTACGTCTGTTGCAACATTAGTTGTGGGTTGCAGAAGGATGGGTTGGTGTGAGTTGCACTTGCTCGCCGAGTCCGATAGGTTCTGTGGTGCATCAGACTCTTTGCCATACTCAAATGGCATCTTTCGGCCCTACACGGAAATGCCCTTCTGCCACGGCGTATGGTCATAAATTGGGTACAGGGCTACGCATCCAGCCATGATTACTGATAGGATGTAAGAGCCATTGTGAATACTTCCCGTATCGAGCCGTCTGACGCCCACGCCAAATATCTGATTTCCGCGAATTCCACAGGAATGGAGACAAAGGCAATGAAAGCGTAATCTGTAAGCGTTACGTGAGTGAGCTGCTCTGCGCTCATACTTCGCTAGGATGATATCACGCTCTGATGGCATCGTTCTGTACGTCTCCTTAGCTTTCAGGTGTAGATTCCAAGCTACTCCGTTGATGTATACAAACCTAAAATGTCTTGGTCCAGATCACTCCACGTTTGCAGGAAGCGCGAGTGCCTTGCCAGGACATGGGATGCACACTGATCCGTGGGCTTCAAACGACAAGAAAATCTTGACAATTGAACGATTGGCGGAGACGGAGATGCTCTCTAGGTGTCGAGATGCTGTCCGTGTGGTTAGCATTGGGGCTTGACCGAAGGTAAAAATAAGGTAAATGATAAAATTTGGAGACGAGAGTAAAGCATAAGGGCAACGATGAGACTGGCGACGGAGGTGAAGCACAACGGTCTATGGCGGTTTACGAAGTATCTGGGTAGGTTGTATCATAGAGCCAATGGGTCGGACTAGATTCATGGCAGCGGCATTTTTTAATATTGTTGGCGATGAGAGGTAGTCCATAATGAAACTAATACAATACATAGGCAAGGAGAAGGAACATTACACCAAGTCAACGCGAGAGACAATACAAAGTGGCCGCTCTCGAATAGCGTCGTGGCCTTCATCCACCATCTTCCATAATGTTTCGGACGGTCTGAAAACGCCAACCGATTCCTCGATCCTCTGTATAGGACATTGGTCCTGCAGCTGCACCAGAAGTTTAGATGGCTGTCGTTGCATCGGCTTTTGATCCCGACGATGCGCCTGGTTCAAAGCATGCTTGTTGGCTTTCCCCGGATCTTGTAGTACATCGCTGCCACGTCGCTAGCACTCAAATGGTGTTCCAACGTCCAGCGGGACCAGCGTTTGCGGTTCTCGTCGTCGTAACTCTCGATCGACAAATGGCCGCGCTCCTCATTCAACTTGATGTTCCACTTGGTGTTGAAGTGTTTCCTGTCAGGTCCGCCTCCACATGCACCTGCAAGCACATTATTTGGGTGTGAGAGTAGAGACAGGCAGAATAAGTTCTGAGGTTCGAGGTAGTCGGTCACGTGGCCGCCATGGCGGAGGAAATAGGAGAGGCAGAAAATATTGATGGCGAAAACTAGTATGAGCACAACGAAGAAGAACTGTTGCCAGGACTGGGGAGCCCCTGAGGCATAATATCGTTGCCGGACTGAGGCGTTAAAGGTCTGATACCCTGGATCTGGTTTTGCGAGAGGTCCACCATAATGATTTCCACCGTAATCGAAGGGTGAATCCATCGCGGACAAGAGCAGTGCGTTGCCTGCAAGGACTGCAAGGGCTTCAGAAATGGAAGGCAGGGATGGGTCGAGGACATTCGAAGTAGGTATGAATTGGGTTAGGAGATGGGCATTTGCTGACATACCGTCCATGATACCGTCATTCAAGGCCAAGGACAATCCCCAGTCGTGCGTGACATCTACCCAATCCGCTGACCATATGCCATTGAGGGATGCAGAGTTTGACCTATGATATGCAAGTGTGTCGTCCTCGACTTCGCAACTGGACCACAAAGATCCACTACCCATCCTGGACCGATAACCGGTTGAGCAATTGGAGGATAAGGCCGCTCGAATGGAGCATAATGTGCTTATGTTCTGTGGAGAGGTTGCTAGCAGATAGACTGACTGGCGACCAGGAGATCCTGTAGAATTGAACACAGTATTGTTTGGGAGGGGCCACTTGGGAAAGATCGGATGCACATTGATCTCTTCGAAACCGAACAAGTCATCTACGGCTGTGACTTTCTGGGAGCTTGGCATCGTGAGATCAAAGTCCTCAGGCCAGTTAGTAGTGCTAGGCTGGATGTCGTTGAGGTATTCACTTGGCCATTGACTGTAGATCATTGGCGTCATCTCTTCAACGGTCAGCTCGGCGCAAAGCACATTGACTACCGGGGATGGGACGGAGGCCTGAATGTAGTATCCGCCTGGTAATTGAATATCATCGCCATCAGGGTCACCGGGATCTGGAGGCTGCTCGAGGCGATTCAAGGGATCCATTGCGGCGGCAATAACCCCGGGGTGTGGCATTGCCATGGTGACGTTGTTCACGATCCGGCCATTGTATTGCTCGGAAAGAGAAGCCATCCCGTAAACGTTTGTCCAGCTCCCAATGACGGTGGTATTTTCGTATAGCATCTATTCAGGCTGTGATCAGCTTTCTTCTGAGGAGCGTGGCATCATACTCACTGCCTGGGGTGATGGTCTCATTCTCATATCGGCTGAGCTGCCATTAGAGCGGATGGTCTGCCCCCAGTCTGCCAGATACTGCATGTAATTGTGATAGGCTTGGCCCGAGTGCTGTATCTCGCTACAGGTCGAGCCGGCATCTTTAGGATCAAGAGTTTCTGTGATCGGCGTTATGCAATGAGCCTTGACATTGGAGTTGTTGGCAAATGATGCTATGACCATACCATAGAGGACTAGGTCGCCTTGGTGAACGGTATTCAGATTAGGTGCAACCAGAGCGTTCGAGGCTGTAGTGAAAAACATCACTAGCACAGCAACCAGCAACGCGGCCCCACCTAACCACGTATTGATCGCATAACGAACGGACTCCCAGTTGGTTAGCATGTTCCCAGGCTGCATAACCCAGGATCGCATCAAGATCTCAGCGAGTGTGACACTTTTCTTGGTTCCTATTGCCCTGGTAGACAACACCTGTCCAATCAGCGCAACAAATACAGTAGCAAAGGATATTTCGATTGACCTCGCCAGAGCCGTACAGAGTACGCCAGCATCTTTGACACTTAACCCCATTGCATTTTGATCGCCAAATCGTGGTCTAGCAAGCGCAATCAAGATCCAGATACCCGAGAAGACCGTCGAATAGATTGATAATGCAAGGATGGAAACAGCTGTCCCACTGCCCCGTCCGGTTACCAATGGTCGTTCCGATTGGCAACGCGATTCCATAGCGTTCCGTAAGCCCGATGATGCCTTCTTTTGCAGTTGGCCGCGGTCGGAGTCCACGGTGAAAACCTCATATAGGTCTGCAGCTGTATGGTTGTAGGGACTGCCTGCAGTCGTTTCGTCTTCAGTTCCGTCGACATCACTGAGCGTGGCTGGAAACGGCGACAAAAGAGGATCCGCTGAGCCTAGGACACTTTGCGAGCCCTTCATCGAGCCTCTCTTCCGAAGACTCTGAATGGTAATGCCCGTGCTATGGGCAGGCTTACTTGAGGAATAAAGCGTGCTGTCAATGTGGTGCGCGATATCCTCCTCACAAGCTGAGGATACGTGACCGTGCTCGTAGTTAAGTCTGAGGGAATTCAGAGATTCGGAAGACGCAATGATTGTAGACTTGGATCCAAATGAATAATCGGACAGAGATGAGCTTTGTTGGCTCAGGGGGATGTCAACTCGCTCATGATGTTCCTCCATGGCTTAACGATCAATGTGAAGAGTGTGCAAGATCAAGATTGAATGTCTTCGAACAAGATCAGAATGGGGTTGGTTTGAATGACATTAAAACACGTGATGTGCAGACCAAGACAAGATTATACGCAGGTGATGGTCAGTTGTCCTCAGACTGCACGGTTGTTTCGAAACACTCGGGACGAAGCATGAGGATGGACATGGAAAGAGACATGGTCCCAACGAAACCTCGATGACTTGTAGGCCATCATTGACGAATCGTATGCTCGAGTTTCGCTATGAACCCGCTGTAAGCGCAGGTTTTGAGCGCCTTGCATTTAGGAATGCAAAGTGTATCGGAAGGATAAAACTCAATAGCACATGATGTTTTCGCATATGCTGCGAACTTGACTAGTCTCATATGCATATAAGTGACGGTCATATGGTTCCGTCTGTCTCGGGCCAAATCCGTGTTGATCGTGGACGAGTTTCTGCAGGTTGCCGTCAAGCGGACAGCGTCATTACTGTTCATTTCGGGTACCCACAGGAGTGAACCTGGGGCCCAGCGAGACATTGACGCTCGAGTCAGTGCAGGGAGTTTTGGATTGATGAGGTCTTTTTCGTGAGAAGCCCTGGATATCGTTGCAGCATGCAAGTCGTCCGCGAGAAAGCTTGGGCTGCTGCAGTCGCCATGACCGCTGTATCAAAAGCCTTCCATGGGGATCTCTAGGCCCGCAGGCCGCGACCCACTGGTGCATCTCGTACCAGCAGAATTGAAGAGGACTGAGACTAGCTGAGTGGCCAGTGAGCAGAGGGTGAAGGGCATGAAGCTGATTGGCATTGACGCAGGAATATTGCTCAAGGTCAGGGGAAGAATTGTGGTCTGAATGATGGTATTTGCTTATGGGTACAGTTTTGTAATGTGTAGTCTGAAGGACGGTTGCTACTCATCGTTGTGGACTAAGGCGAAAGAACGTGGTTCTGGGTTCGAGCAGAGAGCCATCAATCAGCAGCCTTCTTGATCATGAAATCGAATTTCCGCTTCGCGATATGTAATGAATAAGGAAAACGACTTAATGGCGTTGGCACGTAGGAGGTGGACAAAGGAACGACAAGCGGCGCCAGCCAGTCGTGATCTACAGCCACGCTACGTCTTCAGTCTGTTATGATCATTGAAACGCGCATTTGTCACCACCCTCCAATATGTCTTTCTTTTTGACGAGCCCACATTCCCCATTCGACTCGATCCAGCTATGGCACCACCACATACTCGCATTGCGGCCATAACAGGCGCGAACAAAGGTATCGGTCTCGCCATCGTTCGAAACCTAGCCCTCCAATACCCATCCTCGACCTTCAACAGCGGCCCTCTTCTCATTTACCTCACCGCTCGCGACCAAAGCCGAGGAGAGGAAGCTGTCAAGTCGCTACAGAACGACGTGCAATTAAAGAAAGCCAGGGCGTTGGTTGGCGATGGAGGATTGAGTGAGATTAGGTATCATGGGCTGGATATCTCGAAGCCAAAGAGCATTATAGATTTTGCCACATTCCTGCAGGAGCAACATCCTGACGGCATCGATATGGTGGTGAACAATGCAGGCATCGCTCTGGAGGGGTTCGGTATGCTGGACCTTCATGCTTCACAGCTTCCTTTATCGCATTGACGAATATTGACATGTAGATACACAGATATCAATACCGTCAGCCAAACACTTCAATGCAATTACTACGGCACCCTAGCAGCCACACGGTCCCTTCTCCCCCTCATACGTCCCGGTGGTCGCCTGGTCAATGTATCAAGCATGTCCGGCCACCTCAACTCCAAATACTCCGAATCCATTCGCGCCGCGTTCGCCAACTCTAAGACTGTGGACGACATAACGAAATTGATGGAGTCTTTCACGTCTGCTGTCAAAGAAGGCAAAGAGAAAGAGAAGGGATGGCCCAGCTCAGCATATGCGGTCAGTAAGAGTGGTGTGACAGGCATGACGAGGGCTATTGCGGTCGAACATCGAAGGGAGGGGGGGACGGTGCTGGTCAATAGCTGCTGTCCTGGATTCGTGAATACGGATATGACGAAGCATCGAGGGCCTAAGACAGCGGATCAAGGGGCGCAGACGCCGGTGATGTTGGCTGTGGGCGATATCAAAGATGCATCTGGGAAATTCTGGCAGCATGAAAAGGTCATTGAATGGTAGTACTTTTTAATGATATGGAGGAGGGCGCGACATGTGGAATATGGGTCTGAGTTTCTTTAACTCCCTGATGCGAGCCGTGACGACGCCAGAAAGCTGTGCTATACACTTGTATGATGCGAATGAGCAGCCTTAATTCATAGAATGAGTCCTCCTTAGTTTCTGATGTCACCTGCAAGGTCAATGTCGACCGAGAACTGGTTGTCCGTCAATAGAAAACAGCAGCGCAAAGTTCATCATGTCCAGCCACACCGTGAATGAAGCAATAGCTCACACTCGTTCGACCAATAAAGTATGAATTGGTACAGATCACCCTCGTGCAGAGAATAATCGATCACAATCGTCCACGGCCAGGCGCGCCATCCCCAATGGCGGCGACTAGCTACCACGCACAAACTGAACGAGCATTGTCACGTCGTGAAAAGGACTGACCTATTGACCCATACCAAGAATTTGGAGTTGCTTCAAGACGTCAGCCAGCATGAGCACTGCACCCACTCGTATCTGCGTCTTCTGCTCCACCATCTCCGGTCGTTCGCCCCTACATCTGGAAGCTGCCCGCTCCCTCGCAAGAGTACTACACGCAAAGGGCATCACTCTCATATATGGCGGTGGCACCACAGGCATGATGGGCGAGCTTGCCAAGACAGTGGTCGCACTCAGTGGACCCGATAAAGTCCATGGTATCATTCCCAAGGCCTATTTGAGCATCGAACGGCCCGAGGAGGGTGCGGAAGAGGTAGCGAATAATGAGAGGAGCAGGAATGGATGGCTGGCACGACTGCTGCCGGGGTCTAAGAAGAAAATAGTCGATGAACCCGCTTTGTTGAGCGAGGACGTCTATGGAAGAACGACAGTAGTTGGAGACGTTCAGATTCGTAAGAAGATGATGGCAAATCTTGTAGCCAAGGGGGGTCCAGGCTCTGGCTTCATCGGCTTGAGTGGAGGATTTGGGACAATGGATGAATTGATGGAGATGATCACTTGGAAACACTTGGGCGTACATAACAGGGGAGTGTGTGTTATGAATGTCGACGGGTTCTGGGATCCTTTGATGGATTGGATGGAGCGTTCCATTGAAGCGGGATTCGTGAGAGAGGAGGGTAGGTCATTGCTTGTGGCAAGGGAGACGGCCGAGGAGTGCGTGCAGTGGTTGGATGAATGTGATGCAGGTAGGCCGAGAGAGACTATCTGACACTGGCATTTCCTATACTTGGCCAGACGTCTCTGTGAATCTTCGGGACACAATGAAAACCATGTCATCTTAAAAAGAGTGGGAAAAAGTTTGCATCGAAACCGTACAACGAGAAAAGCCAGACACGGCGATGTGCATCCAGGTAGAAGGCGAGACTGGGACATGAGATACATGGGAGAGTGTGTGCAAGGTGCATTCGTATTGGATTATGTTATGCATTCGACGCCTGAGCTGTAGTTCCCAATCTTACTGCAGAGGTTAACAAGTTTGTATGCGCCGAAGGGAAACCCTCGACTCAATGGAGTCAATGAGGGCCTCATGCGGAGATGGTGTGTGGGAATGAACTTGCACTTTCGAAGGAGGAAAACAGCACGAGGCTATTGGTAGGTGTCAAGACCCTCGGAAGCAGTATAAACCAGTAGATCGAATACTACTTATAATAGCAGCTTGTAGTACCCGGTACTTCGTAGCGGCCCAACCTAAGGTACCTTAGATTAGGTAGGTAACTTTAGACCTCCATGAGCCGCTAAAATGTCACGCTTTAGGGCTGCATGACACTAATGAATCGACCCGGGTCGGCATGACATTGCTTCATCATCACGATCCGACCACCAATCAAGCACTCTATCATGAGGAGACTTAAAGGTCTTCATCTCGAACCTTCCGCCTTAGATCGCTCCCATGCGAACGGTACTCCCTGGTAGACCCCAGGCGAAGCTCCAAGCCGTCTGCACTACTCAATGGGAGGGTTCTCGTCTGGTGGCATACATATCCGGCAGCGCGCTGGTCATTCTCAGTGGTCCTCATAATCTCCTCCAAACGCTATACCTTGACGAGCACTCTGAACTGGATGCTGTAGCTATCGACGGACATACTGGGAAATTAGCCATATGCAGCGCACAAGATGTCACCATATACAAGCCATATGGGAGGAACGAGGGTGCATTGAAGTGGTCCTACGAGTCAGCTTTCCAGATCAGCAAGGTTGAGGACACAACATCGACGCTCTCATGGGGCTCTGAGGAAGAATTGCTTGTTGGCTTCGACTCACTTAGATTATACCGGACTGCCGAAGACAGCAAGTTGATATGGAACCGTAGGCTGCCCAAACCAGTCAAGATCGCAAGCTTCACCTACGATTCCAGTCTCATAGCATCGACTGGTTTTCACGACCGCCTCGTCAAGCTATGGCGGCGGCAATCATTCGGCTCGGACGACACTCGATTCGACTTCACATACCTTCCTCATCCTACAGCTGTGACAGCGATCCACTGGCGAAGGCCTCATGGACGCGAGAACACTGTAGATAATGTCCTGTTTTCGATATGTGCGGATAGCAAGGTCAGAGTATGGGCTGCTACAGATCCACATGGGTTACAGGCGCTGCAGCTTTGGGCGGAGATTAACATGCAAGAAGCTATACAGCCGCGAGAGCTAGCGCTTACTTCTGCGGCGAATGAACGCTATGCATTTTTTATCGATAGCAAAGACTTCACCTACGGAGCAGAACGAGCACTCAAGGCCACTTCTGATGGTGGAAACGAAAGATATCATGCTCTGGAACATCTTCTTGAGATTTCGAAGGCAAGTCCGGAAGTCTGCGTGGTGCTCGACAGACGTGGAAACATGTCTGCTTGGGGGTTGGAGAACTTAGGCTGTAAGGCCCCGAAGAACACCAACAAATTCAATATTGCCCATGTTGAAAACGTGAATATATCGTTCCTACAAGACGTGAAACCAGACGAGGACAATGTTCACTTTCTCAGCTTTTGTGGTCAGGGTTCTGTCTCCCCATTCACTCTTCTTGTACATCATTTTGATGGAAGGATTGTCTGGTATGAAAGCCCGCTGGACGAATTCTTCGATCCCTCCCCACGTCAACAGCGTCTACATCCTAAAGCTCTGTGGACCGGCCATGACGGCTTGATCAAAAAGATTGTCCGTAGCGGTAGCGGTAAGGCTCTTGTATCTCGCACCAATGACAACGAGGCTTTGATCTGGAAGCAAGGCCATGATAAGGCAGAGATGGCTCTGATCAGGTCGAGTTCACTCAGCTGCTCCGGCCATATACATCGCTCATGGCTTCTTGCAGAGGGAGATTTCGTTGTGAATTTGCATCATCACTATATTACACTTTGGGATGCAAGGTTATCTGTTGCGAAGCAGGCGGCTTCTTGCAACTTTCATTCTGATGGCAAACCTCTGTGCTTACTGCTGTTGCCATGTCCAGAAAATAGCCCTCAATCTTCATATATAGCTACTATCACTTCAAAGATGGAAGGCATTGTCTGGGAAGTGAAGTTGCCACCAAAGGCCAAAGACAACGCGAACGGAGACATCAATCCAACAATGAACGAGTTCTGCTCCTCTCGCTTAGGATTGTCGGACGATCTCGCCTTTGTGCTACCTGTGGACCCAGCTGGATCGCTACCCGCGGCTCCTGGGTTCTTTGATAGCTTTGCAAAGGACTTGGCCATCTCATACACCAACAGTGGGATCTTACGTGCTTGGACCGCTACGGTCAATCCAAAGAGGAAGAGTGTCAATTGGCTTGTTACCTCAACGATCGAGACCAACATTGAAAGGCCCTCTCTTGCAAGTGGTAGCTCTATCCGAAAGATTGCTGTTGTGGATGAAGCAAAGACTGGGTTGACCATCTGGGATCCTTGGAGCGCTCAGGTTGAATACAATGAGAAAAACGAGTCCTTAGACACAATCCAGGACCTGGACTGGTCCTCTACGCCGGACGAACAATCCATCCTGGCGGTTGGGTTTCCTTACAAAGTCGTCATCTTGGCGCAGATGAGGTATGACTATCTGAACGCCGGGCCTGCATGGGCGCCAATCCGAGAAATCCGCATCAAGGAGCTCACTTCTCACCCAATTGGAGACAGCACCTGGCTAGGAAGCGGTAACCTTATAATCGGCGCTGGGAATCAGCTTTATGTCTACGATAAAGATATAAGTACTTCTGATAATATGGTTGTAGATCTTTCAGTGCCCTTTCACCAGCATCGTTCCCTGAGTATTTTCGACTTGGTTACTTACCTTAATGGCCCGTTGCCTGTCTTTCACCCTCAATTTCTGGCGCAATGCATTTTGGCCGGTAAGTTGGCCCTTGTGCAGCAAGTTTTCATCAGCCTGTACAAGGCTTTGAAGTTCTTTGTGGCGGGCGATGACTTGGACAGCTTTGTCTCAATGTTGCCTGAGGACTTCTATTCTGAGCGAAATGTAAGACGAATGCACCCAGATTGAAGACTAAAATCTGACTGTGTCAGGAGGAACTTTCTGCGGCGAAGAAGGAAATGCGTTCGTCATATGCAGATTTCATAGAGGACGGCGAGCCAGAATCTGTGACCGAGGAACTGGCGGCATCGCTTAACGAGAATTTGGCGAAGCTGGCTATCCCTCAGCTATCGAATCATGAGCAAATGCATCTTGCTGATATCATTGAGTGTGTTGCAACAGCTGAGAAGCATAGGCGGTCCATGGACGAAAATGCCATGCGTTACCTCTTGTTCTTCAGGCAACACATGATCCGGAAATCCCAAGCTCCTGCTGCCCGATTCAACGTCACTTGGAGAGAGTTTGTTTGGGCGTACCATAGCGGTAGTCAAGATATATTGGTGGATTTGGTGTCACGGCAGTTTCATGGTAGGATGCTGTGGGAGCATGCAAGAGAGAGCGGGATGTTTATGTGGATGACTGATTTGGCCGCCCTCGTGAGTTTTGCTTGGCTAACATTGGGCCTGTGCGGCTAACAGCGTGCACAGCGAGCGCAATTCGAAGTCATAGCACGCAATGAGTACACGAAGACAGACGAGAAGAACCCTATCGACTGCAGTCTGTACTATCTAGCTCTCAAGAAGAAGAACGTTCTTGTGGGTCTTTGGAGAATGGCAGCGTGGAACAGAGAGCAGTCAGGAACCCAAAAGCTCTTACGCAACGATTTCACCAATTCTCGATGGAAGACAGCGGCTTTGAAGAACGCCTATGCACTTCTTGGAAAGCGGCGATTCGAATATGCTGCGGCCTTCTTTCTCTTGGCTGGTAATCTCCAAGACGCAGTCAATGTCTGTGCCCATCAAATGCATGATTTGCAGCTCGCTATTGTCGTCGCTCGAGTCTACGATGGTGACGACAGTTCAGTACTTCGATCACTGCTGGAGGACAGAGTCCTGCCGCAGGCTGCTGTGGAAGGAAATCGATGGCTCGCGACATGGGCTTTCTGGATGCTTGGCAGACGAGACATGGCTGTTCGTGCCTTGATCTCTCCCGTCCACACCCTCATCGACTCGCCCGAGACTCCAAACTTACAATCCAGATCCTACCTGTCAAGTGATCCGGCCTTGGTGGTTCTCTACAAGCAGCTCAGAGAAAAGACGCTGCAGACGCTCAAAGGTGCTTCTGAAATATCGCCACGAGCCGAGTGGGAATTCGTCATCCAGAACGCAAGACTCTACGATCGTATGGGCTGTGATCTACTCGCGCTGGATCTTGTCCGCAATTGGGAATTCCTCGCGCAGCCTAAAGAAAAACCCGCGAATGGAGTTCAGCCGCTTGATCCTCGCAAGATGTTGAGACGGAGGAGCAGTCTTGTCGTTGATGATCTGTCGAGTCCGAAATCACCAACGGAGCATAAAAGTAGACCTGTCGGAAAGCCGGCACCTACGGTGTTTGAAGAACCGACATCCAACAGCTTGCTAGACAGCTTTGGATTCTGAACTGATTTCTTTTATTGTTTGTTTTGTTATCAGGTAATCGTGTCTGTGTAATGTGGGGGCCTAGCATGAGCGTAGGCGTTTCCGGTGTAATTCTACGTCGTCTGGAACCCTTACTTGTCCCTCTCTTCATACACATCGTGGATTTTCCTTGCCGATACTCATTCGTGTATACACACACACACAAGATCATCCCATGTGCAGTTACCTCGTTATGTCTTTTTATGGCCTTTAAGACTACAAGGATTATATGATACCGGTTATCGTGGCTCGGTTGACATATATTCCGTTTCAACGAATTAATAAGGTTACTGGATGTCTAAGATAGACTGATTTCGAGGAGAATCAAAACTAGGTCCGCTAGGTTGAATGTAGCTCAAGATGGTAGCATCAGACTCGTGAATTCAACATCGGCGGCTCTCGAATGGGAAGGAAGGGATGTGCTCGTGTTATGGATAAACATCGCGGTGATCCTAGGGTTGATGGAGCATTAGGAGTGGTTATATTACATGGATGCGTTACTTGAACTCAAGCCTTCATAAGGGCATTAATCGTACATTGAACAGCGCTAAGAACGCTAAACATAACAGCCGCCCAAGAAACGCGGTGACCATGGGTATCACATAACAGTATCCAAAGCCGCCAAAAACCAGAGCTGGCCCCTTCACCCCTCCCTCCTCTTATCCGGAGTCCTCGGCGAATCCTCCAATATAACCCCAAAAGCACCACCCCTCAAAGCAGCCGCAGACCTACCAAGCCCACCCCTCCGCGGCGTCCGAGGCGTCGCTCTCATCTGAGAGCGCAGCCGCTGCTCAAAAGGTGTGCCGGCAGGAGTGGTAGAAATCCTAACCAACGCCTTCGCACGAGCTGCCCTCTTCGATGGCGTGCTCAGATACCCAGGTAAGGGCGTGGTGCTCGACTGCGCTTCCAATGATGGGATCCAGTCTCCAATATCGAAGTCTGTCCAGTCCTCGGCGCGGTCAGTGGGTCCATCGTCTCGTACAGCTCGTGGCCTGCTTCTGTTCACTCGAGACGAAAAGGTCTTTTCCCCTTGCTGTTTGTGTCTTTTTGTCGTCTGACCGTGCCATTGTCGTAGTATGTTGCGGAAATGGCGCTTCTCGTACCAGAGTCTCAAATGCTCGGCGTTGGCCTCTTGACCTTTCAGCTCGATGATCTTGAGGCGCAATTTGTTGAACCAGCTGAAAGCCAAGTTCTTCACCCGCATATCGTAAGTCAAATCGGCAAGCTCTTCAAGCGGCAATTGGTCCTCTAGCCTCTCGATCCAGGTGTATAAATGACGTTCTAGCAGTCGTTTGTTGTAGTGTTGGCTTGCTTGGGAGTCTTGATTCATTCTCAACTCGAATTGGACCTTCCATTGATCGTATAGCTTAATCCCAACTTGGAGCAAGCGATCGTGATAGACGGCGCCTGCTTCTTGCCGCATATGTTGTACATCGGAAGAGACACTATGCCATCGCTGCAGAACGCCTCCAGCAAGATTCATCTTTGACTGCCGCCTTACCTGAACATATGCGTTCTTCCGCTTTTGTCGTTTAGATTCCACGGACGCGGTGTGCCAACATTTGAGCATTCTTCGGGTAATGAAGTAGAAGTGAGCGTCTTTCGCCCAACCGTGCAACTTCCGTAGATGCGCCAAACTCTGGGTCCAGGATTGTAGAGCATCTTGGGTAATTTTTGGAGCATGGAACTCGAAAGCCATTCGTCCAGTATGGTGATGAGAATCCAACTTTAAGTGCCAGCGAACGAGGAAGTGTTGTAGAGAAGCTCTCCTTCGAGAAATTTCGACAAGTTGGCGACTACGTTCACGGTGAAATTGGCGTGACGTGCACTTGTCTTTCAGCTTGTACAAACATCGTTGCTTAAGCTTCTCGCGAGACAGCCTTTGCAGAAGGAGGAATCTCTCTGCGATGACCCACCTGTAGAGCGCTTCCAGGCAGTACCTATCGTCGATCCGGTGAGCCACTGTTTGACAGCGGAGAAAATCATTCCATTGAGTCCAGGTTTTCCTCAGAATCCTCAGTCGACTGACGGCCTCTGCCTGCCTTTCGAATCTGTATCTCATAACGAAAGTGGTGAAGGTCGCGCCAGCTACTCTCCAATCGACTATGTTTGACACCTGTCGGGCTAAAGGGGCATAGACTGTATTCGCTTTCAACGTTCGGAGGGCATGAGAGGCATCTTTCTGTTGATTATAGGCTGCTGCTTGTCGCAGGCCTTTCAGAATGACTCGTGCTTTCCCAAGCCATTGCGAAAAGATTCTTACTCGAGCAATGTCATCTGACTGCAGTATAATGTGCTGCTCTGTTCGTCTGTTTTCGCGGAACGCGGTGACCCACTTGAGAAGATATTTGCGTCTGAGCCTTCCATCTCTCCATTGTGGAGAACGTCTCTCACAAAAGGCCCAAAACCAATGCCAGTACGTATATCTTGCAATACTTTGGTGAAGTACCAGGCCCGCTTTGGTGTTCTCTGTCAAGCTTCGTATGTAGCGCTGCTTCCAGACACCAAAAGACCGTCTTAGCATTTGTAAGCGGACGTTACGCTGATTGATTAAAGTAATATCCTTCCAGGCCTGGAAGTACTTGATACTAAGGATATGCTGCCGAGCACTCGATGCACGTATCCTTTCATCACGAACGCATTGTTCCCAATGACTGAACGCTTTGGCCAACAACATCAGGTCGCGAGCTCTGGTTATCCTCCGTTCCTGGTGTTTGAAATATCGTTCTGTCTGCGCAGCCTGCTTTCTTGCATGTAATCTGACTCGCCAGTGCTCAAAAGCCTGGCGAAGAAGAATCTCTGTATCATGAGCTGCCGCAAGTCTTTCCATATGCTCATGATTATCTTTGTCTTGTAATGCAGCGTAGCACCATTTATCGACAATATCACGCGCAACCGAGCGGATGCGATAGTGATGAAAGATTACTGCATCTCTAAGCAGTTGGGTTCTTGAAGGATTATAGAGTCTTTCGTGCTGGTCCACTGCATACGCTGGCTGAGACTTTTGTGAATCTAGCGGAATTCTGGTATACAGGTCCCCTGCAACACTGGCTGCCTCCCAGGCATCCCCCGTGGAAGATGGGGCATGGATTGGAACGTTTCGTCTTGGAGTAGCTGCCGCAGTAGGCTGTTGCTCTCTTTTATAGCCTTGGCTAGGCGCTAATTTGCGTTTGAGTTGAGCGTGATGCAACGTATTGGCAAACTCCTCCGCTGTCAGCCTACCCCTCCTAGCCTGCAATGCCGCCGATTTCGAAGGTGAAGGATTAGAGGTCGTCTTTTCAGTCTTTCTCGTCGTAGCTCTCGTTGATGGTCGAATGTCCAACACGGATCGTTGACTGAAATCAACGCCTGACATCGAAGCTCGCCGCGATCCGATCGCTCTTGTGCTTTGAGCCCCCGCATCGAACAGAGAGTTGAATGAAGCCCGTCTGGATCGTCGCTGTGGTCCATTGCGGTCTCTGGCTTGTGCATAGGCGGTATATTCGCCGTTGTCGGCGATATTACTGTTTGTGTTGCCCTGTATCTCATCTTCGTCGGGGACGAATTCGATCTGAAATCCCAGCTCCTCAAGTAATGCCTCGAAAGTCTCGTACAAAGATTGACCCTCTTCTCTTCTGTCGCCCAACCTGAACAAGAAGCGCAAATAGATCTGGTCATGATCCGGATCGATTCCGTTCTCGGGCAGGACGGTGTCGTATGCGGCGAAGATGGCACGGAATGGGAGAGTCTGCACGTGGGGATCCTGCTCGGCGGACTTGATGATTTGGTAAAGGGTCGCGACATCTGTTGGGCTCAATCAGTCACACACATCCTTCTCCGGATCGGAATCACTTACTTTCGTCAGTGAGAGGGGGGAACTCGTCGGCGCTATTGTGTTCTTGTGACAGCGGGGACTCCGGAGGCATCGACAGTATCGACGCCTACCACGCGTCGATTTCGGATGCATGAAGATGAAAGGGTGGTCTCTTGCTCAGCAATATAATAATGGCAAGCAACGATACAGTGCATAGCAATTCGTAAATTCGTAAGTTTGGGGTAGCAATGCGACAGCGATGTTGATCTGCTCGACGCAAGCCATATCGCGGTTGCAACTGTCGCGTCTACTAAATCAACACTCTTAGCTAAATATAGATTAGCGGCAAGTCCGAAAGATAATAAACATATTGGAGGAAAGATAGCTTGCAGTTTACTAAAAGATTGTATCTTACTAAGAAAATCCTGATTAATTTCTAATTATTTTTACTATACTCTTAGATAGGTCATACGGAGACTGGCGTATATTATCCTCCGAATGTAGCCAATATGGATTGGTTTTCGCGGAGAGATTGCCGTAAGTCGATTAACCCCGATGCAGACGGAGCCCAGTATGCATGGCTAAATGAGTGGAAGATATTTCCCATATGCAAAATGAATAAGAGTCCTTGGCATAGGTACTCAGCATCCCATCCCCATGGATCCATAGAAGGGGTCACCTAGAACGGGCGCGAACCTAGAACGGGCGCAGCCCTATAGGGCGCTAGTATATAAGCTAAACAACTTTCATATTATAATACGTAGAATATCGATATTTTACGCTTCCGACGTTCTATTTCGTAGCAATAATATCTATTATAGTCATAGACTTAACTAGTTAAATGAAGAGTCAAACATAGAGAAAAAATAAATTATGCGCCCGTTCTAGGTGAACCCTTCTACTTCTAGATAGTAATATTGGTCTAGAACCACGATATCCCATATCCTGGCAAGGCACTCGTTTTAGGGGTTTTTGCCAAGGCCCAGTCGAGACGAGTGCCAAATTTGCCAGGATATGGGATAGGGTTATAAATTATATACAAGATATTCCTAAGAAAAGCTATTCTAAAAGGTAGTCTACTTTTTAGGAGGTTCTATAAGACTTCTCAATTTTTTCAAGTTTATGGTCGGAGAACGAGCATAGCTGGAATCTTTCATATCTATAAATATCATTAGAATTATAGAGGCCCGATAGCAGCAGTAGTGCCCGGTCTTGACACGCCGCACGAGTCTGGAGTCTCGATCTCTACAGTCACACTGATTTACCTCGCATCTCGCGCCTCGAATTGTTGTCTGCAAGTCTTGCATAGTTCCAGTCATCCAAAATCGAGTCGTTGGTGTCGCATAGTAGTGGCTTACTTGCGGCGATTGAGCGTGGCTTCCCTGCGGGCGGGACAGTTTTGAGATGTTTGGCTTTGAAGAACTCCTGTGAAATGGAGTCGAAAGTGCTCTTGGGAGAAGAAAGCACTCTTGAGCTGGGAAGCTGATTGTGTTGAAGGGGTTCACTCGGGGGCAAATATTGTGCATATGGCAGCGTTTTGGAAGCTGTGCTTATTGGCTTGAAATGGGGCTATCGTGGAGACAGATTGGTTAGGATGACGCCTTCTCCTTACTTGATAGGATGTATTCCGTCTATTGTCTTCTCTATCTTCTCAACATGCGGTTGAGCTTAGTGCGAGAAGGGTAGGAGTTAATGACTCATCATGAATAGGAACATATGGTGTTGAAAGCATCTCACAACCACTTTGCATAAATTTCATGATACATCACAAAAATTTATATTTACTAGCATATGAGCGGACAATCAAAATACCTCTTCCCGTTCCCATATCCAGTGACTTTACACTTCCCCTTGTCATTCGTCTTCCAAGTATCGCCCTGGTAATTCACAGTGAACGCATCATCATCTATATTCCCCGCCGTAAGTGTCACCGTATCAACCAACCCGTACACCTTAAGAGGCTTCCCCCCAGGAGTAGGGATCTTCCCACTATCCCGCAACACCTTGTTTTTCGCATCATACATTACGGCATTGACCTGAAAATCTCCAGTCTCGTTCTGCCCATCTTCATGCTTCTGATATTGCTCGATGTGCATCGTACACTTTCCTCTGGCGTAGTCTGCAGCAGGCGGGGCTGGCGTGGCTGTCGGCGCGGCGGTGATGAATGTGTTTTGATACGTGACGCTGCCTGCTACGGCTGCAGTTGTGGGACCGGGGAGGGGGTGGGCGATGGTTACGCTCACGGGCGGTGGTTCGCCGGAAGCAGGGAAGGGGCATTTGAAGCCGCAGTCTCCTTGGCGTGAGCCGCCATCGTAGCCGCCCATGTTGCCGCAGCCGGTTTTGCTGTCCCAGTATTGGTCGGCGTACCAGAATGTTATGGTGTCTTTGTCAGAGCCGGTGGCTACGATGAGTTGGAAGGGAAGGGCGCTGTCGACGATGACGAGGGCGTCGTGGGCGGATTGTTTTGTTGCTTGGCCGATTTCGATGTTAGAGTTGTCGAAGATTGTGATGGCCATTTCGTAGTCGTTGAGGGGATCCTCGCCTGAGTTGGGATTGTATTGCGTTACGTGGACGCGACAGTCGCCGGGGTTGTAGGTGCCCGGTTGGTTGGCACCAACGTAGGTGTCACAGCTGGTCCCTTTGACTGTGTCCATGAGCTTCGGACATCCGGCACCTGGATCTTTTTCGTTGTTAGCGTAGTCACATATCGGGATGCTGACGCTTGCTGCGGCTTGCGGATCCGTGGGAAGAACACCGTTCGAGGCTGCGGTTGGATAGCCGTTCAGGTTGCCGTTTGCCTGCCAGCCTCGGACCGCTGGTACGATGAAGTCGGCGAGTGAGAGCGAGGCGAATTGTTCGGCGTTCGCTGTCAGTGCCTCGTTCGTGCCCCCCGGAAAAGACATTGTTGTACATATATGAAATCCTGTATCTCCGCTTGTCTGGCCGTTGTCGTGAACCTCTCTGATTGCAAATGCGTTGAGCAAATAGTAGCAACGTCCGGCGTAGGTCGTGTTGGCGTCATCCTTTACCAGGGCCTCCCATTTGTTCAAAAGAGTTCCTGGCGTCTTGGAGTCAACTTGATCGCATGCTCTATTGTCAAAAGTTATAAAAGGCATGTGCTGGCCTCCATCAACCTCTAAAGCCTTCGTATGCTGGGGCTCTAGATTCTGCCAGGTAAACAACGCCAGCTGCTGGAATAAGATGCGTTGATAGACTGGAATCAACGCGGTATAATATCCGTTTGGATCTTGTTGTTGCTGCATCAGTGCGCCATCTTTCATCTGATCTCGTAAAGTGACTGTCTTGTTAACCTTGCCATCTTTGCTGGTCAGCGACGTACTTCCGTTCGCAAACAAATCAGCTGCGAAATTGGAGTAGGTTGATGCCGTCTGGTTTGCCATCAGGCTAAGAACGGTAGCCGTGTCGACGGGACCGGGGGCATGGGCAAAAGCATTCGACATCCCAACGGCAGAAGCAATACTGCAGCTACGCCACCAATTGCTCCGACTATTGGTATGACTCCTAGTATAGCGCCAAAGATTTCGGCGTATAATGTCGAGACTAGTGTCTCTTCTTCAATCGAAGGAACAGGAGCAAATACCTTGGAGAACAGGATCATCTGCGCATCGCAGGCTACGCCAGCCTGGATGATAGCATTGTAGATATTCTCCATCAAATTCTGCATAGTTTCCAACGACTTGATTATCGCCCAGGGCCCGGGACCATTACACGCAGTAAATTCCGGTGCCCCCGAGCACTCGGTCTGCATGATTCCGCATGTCAAGTCTGTTTCAGATCCTTGCCGCGCAAAGTGAGCGGCTGCAGTATCCCATCTAGCAGGGAAGCTTGCGTTGGGCTGAGATACCTCCTTGAGGCCAGACCGACATCGCCAGTCTGAGCTTGTGCAAGTGTTGTTATTTCCACCCCAGCATTCAGGGCAGATGAGCGCGTTTGACGCAAACATTGATTCGAACGTCGAAACGACCAAATCACCATTGACAAGCGCCCATTGCTGTGATCCGTTTACAGTGTATGAAAAATCCCCGCAACTGGCATTATTCAAGTTCCATATAGAGGGGCTAGGTGAGCTACCTCCGGAGCTCACTGCCAAGCTTGACGAGTCCGTGGACTTCAACATGGGGGGATTAGAGATTGTTGTGGGGAATACTGTTGCATCGCCATCGCTGCTGTCTTCGTGGGAATCTGCCAATGTAGAAGATGGCATAGCAGTAGCGCTAGTGCTAATGCTGGCAAGGGTCGTTGGCGTATTCGTTATGGCATTGCCATCACTGATACTGTTGCCAGGTTCCGTTGTGGGAGCGCTCGGGCTCGTACCCGTGTCAAGATTGAACGCAGGAGCTGCCACTGCTCCTGTTGCTTGAATGTAAGCTGATACCATGGTGTGATCCGATGCTACAGAGCCCATAATGACACCTGAGCTTGAATTGCGGTAGGGAAATGGTGCGCTGGCGCCTACTGACGATGGGAAGCGGCCTGTGCCGGAAATGGAGCCAGTCTGCGTTGATTGTGTTACGGCAAGGTAGCCGCTTGCTGCAGTCCCAGCAACAGCATTCGTTGTGGCAGGATTTAAGCTGTTCATCGCATTGCGTGTCACGGAAGCAGGACTTGGATGCGCAGTCGCTATAGTGTCCCCATGAGTAGAGTTGTATAACGGATATGGCGCGCTACTGACGTCAACGGTTCGTAATCGGCCGGTATTCGAGGCCCTGCTATTTCGTATGGATTCATGAACGGTTGAGGAGACGTAGCTTGATGGCCAAGGCGCCATAGCAGGGCTAGAGAAGACCGGCACCAGATGAAAAATAAATGCTAAGAAAGCGATATGAAGGAACTTCATGTTTATTGAAATTACATAGGATGAAGTAGATATCCCCAATTTAAGAAGTGTGCAATGACTGCTGAGATCAATCTAGATAGGAGCAGGATGACGAGAGATGGCTGATATCCATTGTTATGAATACAGAGACAGCCAATGAACATATTAAAAGATTCGCGAGCCGCAGAGGATTGTACAGGTTTATAACATTGCAAGATGAGAAGGAACCTCTTACCCATCAGACAAACTCACTTGAAACACAACCTCAAGGAGCAGATCATAATCCGCAATACAAGTGCGCGCAGCGATATGTTCCCATGGCTATGCCTGACTCCATACCGGTGTTGGCTGCAATATTCCCAGGGAGGGCAATGCGAAGTAAGTGGCTTGTAAGGGATGGGGGGAATAGAGGTGCTCCGTATCAGATTTACCTATGGCGAGGCAAAGAGATGAACCGAGGATTATTAGCGTATGCACAAGACTTCGGAATCCTTGGCGCGTGTATTTCCCCACCTGGTGAAAATCCTGAATGACATTCGACGCTCTTATATACATGCCTAGCTCAGTGGGTCCTAAGTATATTGCCCGTTCACCCGGTGAGCACAATAATTCGGACACTTGGTGGGTGCTTAATTAGTCCTAGTGTCCGGATCATTTTGCTCACCGCGTGCCGTTATGCCTACTATTAGCCTTATTCCTATAAATATCGCCGTTATATAAAATTAAGATACGATAGTACCTTATAGGCCGGTTGAGCGAGATATATAAGAGCTCCGGGTCAATAAGATGTCTAGGAAAATGTCTAGGACAATGTCTGTATTCACATATATTTCAGGTGAGGGAACGCAATTGTCTCCCCCAAGCGGCAAGTCGGAACAGCCATCCGAGTAGCCCCGGATAGCGCACTAGTAGCCCTGGTAGCCCGAGGTACTGTGCCATAGGCTTAAGGAATCCCAGCTGGGGCCCCGAAGAGCTACTATGTGCGCAAATAGCTTGGGTGCGTAGGGGTAGGTTGGCCCTTAGGGCATTAGAAGCCCGGGGCTTACCCTAGGGGCCAGCCCAGGTGAGGGGCTACCCGACGACCCCAAAGCCATGCCCGGTTGGGAGGGGGGTGTAAGCGTAGGCGATTGGGGGTGTAATTGTAGGCAAAGGGGGTGTAATCACAATACCTCCCTACTACAATTACAACCCCCTTTGCCTACAAATGCATCCCCCCCACCCTGCAAGGACTTGTCCGGGGCGTAATGTCCCGCTCGCAACGCCCCCGGCGCAAATTGTCAATGTCGAACACCGTAATTACATGACCCTTACTTGGGAGGTTTAGTAAGCTTGTACGCCTTCTAATAAGGATAAGAACCTTGAGCATCGGCCTGTAGGCGCAAAGACATGGGGGATATGGTTGCATGCGCCCGGGGCGTTGCGAGCGGGACGTTACGTCCCGGACAAGTGCAGGGTGGGGGGATGTATATGTAGGCACAGGGGTTGTAATTGTAGTATTACCCTATTTCAAAAGCTCGCCTTTCTCTGCGCACTCTGCCTCATTATCCTACAGCTCACCCCTCTCTGCAGATTCTTCCTCAGCTATCTGCTGTCTAGCTTCCTCCTCCAGCTTCCATATACTGTGGCTCTTCTTCGCCCTTGCCCTTCCTGGGGTTGCTGTCACTCTATGTCCTGTTCTCTCACCCTGATCGTTGTGGACTTCAACGAGCCAACATGGTGGTACCATACCAAGCACGAAATCAGGTTTGCTTACGAATTCGCTTGGCGTTTGGGATAGGTATTCTAGGAGACTCAGCCCTTCCACAGCTCGTGCGACTGGCAGGCGGAGCTGTTTCAGTCGAGTCTCCGGGTGGGCCTCGCCGTAGTCAGGCGCGTCGCAGCAGAGAATCTGCAGTCCGTCAGTAATTCATAGGCGGAGGTGGGGGGATCGACACGCATCTGATTTAATGCTCCTAGGCAACTAATCGTTGCGTGTGGATGTGACAGGCAGGAGCGCTCACACATTGCCACGGCCCGGACTTGATACAGTCTGCATCGACGACCAGGAAAGTAAAGTAGCTGAAAGTGTGATCGAAGCCGCGAGGGTCGTCATCTGCTGGTCGGAGGTGGTTTTTGAAGAACTCATATACCTCCTCCACGGTGGTGTTGAGAAATGGCATGGGTGGATCTTCAGCGGCTGTATTGGCTTTTATATCTTGGATAACGTTCGTAGGTGAATTGGAAGATATAGGGACCCATAACGTGACATCGTGGACGATGCCGCCAAGCATCTCCGCGTGATACTGTCACTGCGAATTAGCATTCATAGCGAGAGGACTGTTGAGCTAAGGACAAGCCTCACGCCAGCAGGAATGTCTGTGAGATAGAAGATAGGGTAATGTCTTTCATTTTCATCAAACACAAAGCCTGGTTGCTCGTCGCTTGTTTCCTCGTCTTGGTCGTCCTGTGCTATATCTGCACTAGGATCTATCCCTTCTTTCTGCTGCGACTCGTTGCTGATGGACATGACAGCTGTTTGACCGGAGTGAGCGCTTTTATAACTTTACTCAATCCGAAGATGGGGAGATTGGAGAGTGTTGGGCATAATGAGATATTATAATAAGGTCAGCTCCCAACCTCTGAGTAGGCAGCAATGGAGGCAGTGTTGCGAGCTACTCTACGATATGTTTTTGAAACATGGAGACTCAGCACAGCCACCTGAGACCAACAGCAGACTCAATCAAGAACAGCGTCCAGACCATCGCGAATCGGGCGCGTTCTCACCTGCGTATAAACTCGAAAGATGATAACGATCTCTGAGGAGGAACAGGCAGCTTGCCGGAAGATCATGTCTTGTTGGGGAATAGTCATCTCTTAGCTGGCACGGGTAGCCACTAGCCAGCACGATTTGTTTTGGCGGAACCATTTCCGCAAGTGCCCGCTCCTATCAATAAATCGACGCGTTTGTCTGAGTATGGATTAGCATCTTCAATTACAACATACTATCTTGGTGGCTTCTTCCGCCGCTACTTACTAATCGGACTCACTTGTGGTCAGTACGAGTATATTAACATCGAGCCGACGTCTTTGCCACCTGTCTTTGTCTCATAGGTTCACACCCGACAGGCTCCCATCAGTCTACAACCCTTAAGAGCTGATCGATCTCCACATTGACAATGCCGAGTAGGACGAGACCAATTGAGAAGTTTGCAGAAGCAGTAGCGAAATGCTCAGTCGAGGTGACAAGACACAGGTTACGAAGTGACCACATCGAGGACGGTACTGACACTTTCCAGGCCTCTGTCTACGGGAAATGTATCGCCGCCGACTACAATGGCGTATACAAGGATAAATGTATGACCGAGTTTTTGAAGCTCAAGGACTGTTACACTGTATGCTAATCTAGCTACTGGGGGAGTCTTGGATGCTAACCTGATTGACAGGCTGCTGCCAAACGAAAATGAGGTGCCCTCATGCAATTCCTGGCGCAGGGTGTACCGGAATTGGAGCGCTTGAAGGGCCCAATTTATCGACATCAGCCCATTACTCGCTGTGCAGGGGGTTCGAGCTTCCTAATTGGGTGTGTCATAGTGACGTATAGCCGCACGTTGAGGAACTCCACATTGCTCAAAACTTGGAGTAACACTACCCAAATTCGAACCTCACAAGCTCCTTAGCCCTCAACGATCAAACAATTTATACGACATCTCCCAGAAACCCACAAAAGTGACCATGCCACGCGGGGGAGAATTCGACGACGGCCCGACCGTTCAATCCGACAACGCCATCGAGTCCGGCGAGAACAAAATCGCCGGAGCCCCTCAAGGCGACTCAGATGTGAGCCTTCCCTTAACCATATCCCCTCTCCTCCCGTTTTCCTCTCTCAACCCCATCAAACACAGTCGCTGACCGCAACCAGGAGCCTGTATCCTCCGGCGTCGACCGCTCTAGCAAAGCCGCACCCATGCCCGAAGGCGTCAGCGAGATGAAAGGCGGGGCGCATAGCGGTGCAGGAAGTCAAGGTGTTGTCCCAGGTGGCGGTGATAAGGCTACGGGGGGAGGTAGTGGGAAGGGAGGGAATTAGGCTATGTGCTTGGACACAGGCTATAACCCTCACCAAGGACGAGTCTGGCAGATTCGACTGTATAACCTGGGTCAAGACCTAGACAGCTGCAATAGCTGCTGAATGAATGCATAGAGGAGCAATAGAAACCTTTCGATTTGAACTCCTCACATCCCAAGTATTACTTCTATACAAGCTATTCCCCAATTATCTCCTACACATATCGTCCCGATCTTAGATCGATTGATTGATCATCTACACTTGTGTTCAAAACATCGAAAAGCAATCACAGGGGCCTGTGCCTATATCATCGTCGCCACGCCAATGGAAGACCATATGCGTACGCCATACGTACACATGGGGTGAAAACCCTCGTCATATATATGTTGTATTTGTCTGGGACTGCTGGTTCGCTTTCTCCTCGTATCACATTCGATTACACGCAACGCGCCAATAAGTAGGACATAGCACTGAACCAGCTCCCTGAGGCTGATTGTTCATCAACAAGTCGGATATCAGTCGGACAGGTTCAGGAACCGTCACTGAGGATCCCATCCTTGGATCGAATTATCTGGCGTAGACTGTTCCCAGTCAATGATCATTGAATGCATAGGAAATCAACTCGAAGACCACTGGAATAAGCATCTGAACCTCGCATTGCTCGTAGTCTATCTTTAGCAGTCAATGCTAGATTCTGTCTTACCAGCAATGCTTCATGACAAGGGTCATGCAATCAGCGCTCCTCCGCATCTCAACCTTCCCTACCATCTCCTTCCACCCTCAAAGCTTCACCAACCGCAACATAAATGTTGCCTCCTGCACCTTCTGGTCCTCCTCCACAATAACGACCTCAGTCATCGCATCCGATGCCTCCCCCCCAACCTGGGTCATCACGTGCTTATCTAGCGGCCTCCTCAACGCCTTCTCAAACGTCCTTCCATATTCCTCAAAGACTTTCTCAATGCCAATGTTGTCAGGGTCAGTCAGCACTTTGTACTCCATCTTGACATCATCCGTCGGCTTCAATTCCGCTCGCTTGCGTAGCTGCTGTACTCGATTGACAACCTCGCGTGCTATGCCCTCATGAAGAAGCGACAGTTGCATTTCGGTATCAAGGATGGTCAAGACGTCGTTGTCGGTGTTGGTCTCAAGATGCTTCGAGGAATCGTCTTCTTTGAGGCCGCGTTTCACAATCAAGTCTTGCTTGTCTAGCCCGATACCAGCGACTATCATGTGGCCTTTTTGAACGAACTGCCGAACGTCGACGCTTTTGAGGTTCGGAAGCGCTTTTCGAACCTTCTGGGCTTCCTTCTTGAGCTTTTTGCCAAGCGTCGGCCAATCTGCGTCGACGCTGTATTGGACGTTGTACTTGTCTTCATCCGATGAGAGGACGAGTTCGTGGATGTTCAATTCTTCGCACACGTAGTTCTCGAGAGAGCGAACATCGGAGAGGTAGGTTTTATCAGGGTGGATGACTACAAGGGTTTTCAGAGGCTGCTTGAGGCCGATGGTTCTCCTTTCCCGGGACACCCGGCCAAGCTCAATTACTCGTTGCATACGTCCTACTCGTCTCTCTACTTCCTCGTCGAATAGTTCCTTCCGCACTTCCGGGAAGTCGAGGAAGTGCACACTTCGAGGATCTTTGGCTCGTTCGGATGCCGGGATGTGAGGTAGTAAGCGTTGGTAGATGTTGTCTGTGATGAATGGTGTGAAGGGGGCGAGACACCGGACAAGAATGAACAAAACTTCGAAAAGAGTATTGAGCGCTCGTTTGGTATCTTCGATACCAAGTTCTCCCTTTAACCGCCTTCTGTTGAATCTGATGTACCAATTTGTGGTATTGTCTATCAGCTCAAGCAACTTGGGTACGACGGTGTACAAGCGATATGCCGCCATCTCTTCATCGATGAACTTGAGCATGCTTTGGCAGCTTGCAAGGATCCATTTGTCCATCACGTTTGTGTTGCCAGACTCCGATTCAGGATCGAACATAAAGTCGACGTCCGCTACCTTTTTGAGCAGCAGAACTTGGTCCGAGAAGAATCTATAGCTATTCCACAATGGTAGCAAAACCTTCGCTACCACTTCTCTGACACCAGATTCTTTGAAACGAAGCGTCTCAGCACGGACTACGGGTGAGTTAATAAGATATAGCCGTAGAGCATCAGAACCATATTTTTCTATGACCAACGAAGGATCGGGGTAATTTTTAAGTCGCTTTGACATCTTTTTTCCATCCTCCGCCAAGACTATGCCATTGACTATGCAATTTTGGAACGGTGAACATCCGAAGAGATGATTACCCAGGACGGTGAGGGTGTAGAACCATCCACGTGTCTGGTCTAGACCTTCAGCGATGAAGTCACCGGGGAATGATGCCTGGAAAGCTTCTTTGTTCTCGAATGGGTAATGCGAAGAAGCGTAAGGCATACTGCCAGATTCAAACCAGCAGTCGAAGACTTCCTCAATTCGTCGGAGATCTCCTCTGCCCTCTTTGCTCGGGATGATTATATCGTCAACCTTGTCTCGGTGTATATCGGATAGATCGCCCTTATAGCCACTCAACCCCTTGAGCTCCTCTACGCTTCCAACACAGACCATCTCTTTGAAATCCTCACTCACCCAGATAGGCATGGGAGTGCCCCAGTATCGATTTCTCGAAATGTTCCAATCTCTCGCATTAGCAATCCAGCTGCCAAATCGATTTTCTTTGACGAAGCTCGGCACCCAATGAGACTTATCGAGATTATCTAGCATAGTGGGAATAAGATCAGGTACTTTGACGAACCATGTGGGTACCGCTTTGTAGATCAGTGGAGTATCTGATCTCCAGCAGAAAGGGTAGCTGTGAGTGAGTTGGGAATCAACGATCAAGCGACCAGTCCCTTTCAAATGTTTGATGATAGCCTTATCAGCAGCTTTGACATGCTGACCAGCGAAATCACGTACTTCTGACGTAAAGTAACCTTGCTCGTCGACAGGATTTGGCGGCAGGCGTTTTTCGGTGATGACACCTGCGTTAAAAGCCACGTCGTAGTCTTCTGCGCCGAATGCAGGGGATTGATGGACTAAGCCGACCCCACTGTCGGCGGTAACATATGCTGCGTTCAAGACTCTGAAGCCGTAGTCTTTGAAATCTTCATAAAAGTAGTCGAACAAAGGCTCATATCGCCAACCAAGCATGTCTGAGCCTTTGAAACGTCCAACAACCTTGTACTTTGCCTTCTTGGGGTCCTTATACAAAGTTTTCATCAACGCTTCAAGGAGGATATAATTATTGCTCGAGGCTTCATCGTAGATTTTAACGTATTCAAAGTCCGGATTAACAGCAAGGCTTGTATGCGAGGGCAGGGTCCATGGTGTGGTTGTCCAGGCAAGGAGGCATGTCAGAGGATCAGCGAGCAGTGGGAATGTGACGACAACGGCAGGATCTTGGACATCTTTGTAATTCTGTTGTGCTTCGAAATTGCTAAGCGGTGTATTCAGAGCGGTCGAATATGGCATGACTCGATATCCCCGGTAGACGAGGTCCTTCTTGAATAATTCTGAAAAGACCCACCACACCGATTCCATGAACGTGGGATCCATGGTCTAAGCATCACTGCTGTCAGTAAGCAACAACATCTGCAAGCAGCCCAGGGTTAGCTGACCTTGTAATCATTGTCGAAATCAATCCACCTTCCCAGCCGTTCAATGGTCTGCCTCCATTCTAGAGCGAATTTCATGACAATAGCCCGGCACTCCTCATTGTATTTTGCTATCCCCATCTGCGCCACCAAGTCCTTGCCTGAGGATCCATGCTTTTTGTCAATTTCATACTCGATGGGAAGCCCGTGTGTATCCCAGCCAAATCTCCGCTCAACATAGTGCCCTTTCATAGACCAGTACCGTGGGATGATGTCTTTGATAGTTGAAGAGAGTAGATGCCCATAATGTGGTAGGCCGGTCGCGAAAGGGGGACCGTCATAAAATGTATATGGCTTTTTGCCTTTCGAGAGCTCGACTTGTGTTTCGAATGCCTTGATCACCCTCCACCGCTCGAGTACCACCTCCTCTTCTTTCGGAAAGTCAATGGACATGTTGTTGAGCACCAAAGATTCGTCATGCGAACAATATACGTGGAAGTCGATCAAAGCACAAAAATGATGTTGAAAAGGTCGTAGTAGTAGTAGTAGTAGTATTTATAGACGGATCCGACCCTATAAGGGTCATGCCGCAGCTATCTAGTGGGGTTTCTAAGCCTATTAGGTTCCAGAGCGGTCGATCGGTCGGCTATAAATACTGCTTGAAACTCCCCTGGAATACGCCCGCACGTCCCGTAAACTATATATATAGATGATGACTATCCCCCGTCCTAATGATAATAATGATGATATCCCTTGTTACCTTAAAATTCAATAAATTCAAACGCTATAGGTTTAGTTATATCTCATTACCCCCTGAGTCCCCTATAGCTCTATTAATAGCAACGAGTCGTAGTCTATACTAGAGTATACCTTTAGTCCCTATAACCCCTAAGTAGGGAGTAATAAGATACTCCCTCGCTATAGCTTAGTACCTATACCTTTAATCTTAATTATTTATAGGTAGCTAAAGGGGCTCTATAGGGCCCGATACTATTAAATCTATACCCCTTATTTAGGGAGTCTTATTATCTAAGTACCTTAAGTCTTCGGTCTCTACATCGCTATAGATGTTAACGAACACGTCGTTAGTAAGGTCTCCCCTACGGGAGGTAGCCACTACCCTGAACTATAGGAGTAGGCCTATATCTATAATAAATTCGGCTACTTTAGCGGCTAGTATAGGCTTTAAGAGAATTTTCCGCATGTCCCTTTCCTAACTACTAACCCACATTCACTCCCTAAGCTTAGTTAGTTCGGGGTAGCTTAATAGTACATATTATATAGTCTACTTTATAGATCCGTAGTTATAGGCCGCTAAGGGTTCCTTTCTAATCTAGTAGAGGTAGTTATTAAGGCCGATTTTACCAGTACGTAACTAGATAAGTGCTAAATAGATACAGGACTAACCTTTAAATTTAGCTAGTACCTACTTAGAGGGCCTAAATTAAAGGTAATAACTAACTCTACTAGTATCTCCTTCGGCCTATCCCTACTCCTATACTATATTAGCCCTCTTAAGTACGAGGGCCTTCGCGGCTAAGACTAACCCTATTAGGTTAGGAGGGATATATACTTTCAGGCCTTAGCCGTGTACGCTCTACCTTATAGCTTCCTTTACTGCTAGGTTAGTAACTTTATTCCCGGGGACTCTAGTATACGCAGGGATCCAGTGGATTTTAATCCATCGGTTAAAGATACCAAGATATTCGGCTATACGTACTAGTATATATTAGCCAGATTAGTTCTATAGCTCGTAGATTAACTAGATCGCGGCCTAGTTATCAGTAAAAATCATAATTAGGCCTTAGCTATCATCCCTTAAGGTAATATCTAGGGCTATAACAACGCCGTAGAGCTCGCCAAAGTATATAATAAAGTTTATAACAGGTCTAAGGTAGGCCTTAAGGTACTAGGTAAGCATTAGGGCTTCCCCTAGACCCGGGTAGAACACTATAACTGCTAAGGCGCCGATCTCATTATTAATACCGCTGCTATCAATATAAATAGCCAGCGCGTTACTACTACTAATAATATAGTTATAGGAGGCTATAGCGGCCTCCGCGTTATCTATAATTAAGATTATAAGGGCGTCCTACTACGGTAGGACTACGAAAGGAAGCTATCGTTCGATTCTCGTAGTATCTACGTAGTAGATATACTTAAAGCGTTACTTAAGTTTATCAAGGGGGCTTAGCCGTGCGTAGGCTACGCTCCTAGAGTCTAGGTTTAGGCTCTAGTAGGCTCTATACCTAAGTCCTACAAGGGAAGAGTAGATAGGGCCGGCGGCGACTCTAAGGAGCGTATTATTAAACACGATCTTAAGCTATTACTTAATAGGCTAAAGGTGAAGCTTCACGTCTAGTACCGCTCTTATAATAGTACGGAAGGTACCTTTAATAATAACCGCCGCACGCTTTTAGATCGCCGCTATAAAACGTAGGCTGCGCTATTTATTACTAATCGTGCTAGCATCCCCGCTTAGAACATACCAGACTAAGGCGTTGTAGAGGAATATAGGTAGTACGAGGGATTAATATACCTACCTAATTTCGCGCAGGCTAATACCCCACGTGAAGCCGCCTAAGGCAGCGAGTACGGCTAGTAATTTAGTTAACCTCTACTTAAGGTAGTTTATATGCGCCTTCTAGTTCAGCTCGCTATCAAGGATCATTCTGAGGTACTTAGCGGTGTCGCTTAGAGGGATAGTAATATAAGGGAGGACTAGTAGGCACGCTGTGATTTAGATAAACTAAAGCGAGTTCCGTGTTAGCTTCTTCCTAAAGTGGACTAATTAATACTTCTTCGGGTCGAAAATAGACGCGTGTTTATAGGCCCATTCAATTATACGGGCGTGGAGGAGCTCGAGCTTCGCGACGTTCTCGTGCTGGTCCTCGCCTAAGACTATAATCGCTATATCGTTAATATAGCCGGGAGCTATAGAGCCCACAGCTACGTCAGTGCAGGCTTCAATCAAGTCGGCATTATAGAATAGGTAGAGGATAGGGGATAGAGGCGAACCTTACGCGATCCCTATACCCACCGGATACTCCTTAAAAAAATGATCTGGTATACAAATCCTCGTAGTTCGGTCTATCAGAAAGCTGCTAATCCAGCCTAAAATTATACCACCAACCTTTCGCTTACGGAGGTTGTGGAGCAGTCTCTAGTGGGATACATTATCATACGCCCCTAACACGTCCAGTACCAGGAGGCTGGCCGTTCCCTTGGACTCCCAGGTAGAGTGGATCTTCTCAACGAGCATGTATACTGCGTGCTCGGTGGAGGTCCCTTTACAACCCCCAAGATGGCCTCTAGGGAGCAAGCCAAACGTCTCGACCGCCCAGCTAAGGCGGGCGGCAACTACAGCTTTAAGGGCTTTTCCGATAGTATTAAGAAGGGCAATCAGGCAGTAGGATTTTAGTTAGGTATAGTCGCGTTGGCTACCCTGCTTCCTTAGGGCGTGGGTGACCAAGGTCTTAAACTGTTTAGGATAGTAGCTGGAGGCAACGCTACGCTAGAAGAGCTAGACTAGGTACGGTAGAAGGGTAGGGAGCATAGCCTAGAGGATACCATTAGGGATCTTATCCGGCCCTACGGCACGCTTCGCGGGCACGCCGTTAACTGCTTTATATATTTCCTTCGCGGTGACTAGGGGAAACTCGATTAGGCTGGGGTACTAGAAGCCTATTAGATCTAAGAGGTTAGCCTCTAAAGGCTATAGAAAGAAGGTGGTAGTAAATATATCCGCCTTCGCCTTAGGAGTTTATACTATCCCGCCCCCTAGTTTACTTATATTAGGGGTAAAAGGCTTATAGGGAGTCCTCCCCTTAGCCTATTTAATCAACTGCCACGCCTTGCCTATACTTCCGGCGGCTTCGTTAATATTATCCCAGTAGCTATTATAGAGCTCGCGCTTCACGACTTTACACTTATATTTCCGGGTAGTGAGATATATCTCGCGGCATTAGTCCACTTAAAACTAAGTAGCCTCGCCTCTATAGAAGGCGCCTTTAATGTTAGAGTAGTGGATACGGCGTTTATTATATTTAGTATAGGCGGCTTTTATAATAGTGTTAAAGCCTAGCTTTAATCTCAGGTTTAATTAAGTCTTCTGGGTAAATTTCTCGATTATAACCTAAACTGCGAGGGTAATCTAGGTAGCGATTCCCTCTAAGTATTTAGTAGCGTCGGGGACCTCGTCTAGCGCTTATTCGCTGGGGAGGTGCTGGGATAGGGTCTTAAGTAGGACCTCTATATTTATAGATTTCTAATTATATTGCTCGCGTTCCGGTCCTACGAGGACTAAGAGGTTGAGGACTATTTCGATTAGGAGATAGTCTAAGTCGTGGTTAAGCTCGGGGTAAATGCCGCACCTAATAACCCTATTAGACAGGCCGCTGGACACGAATGATAGATCGATAGTCGAGTCGCCTAGGTGACCATTAAATGTAGTAGAGCCCCGAGGCACGTTCTGCTGTAGCTGGAATTCATGTTGAAAAGGTCTATGAACCCGAATCGGGATCAAATGACTCAGAATTTATGAGTCGAACGCGACTCACGACCTTGTGAGGCTACAACATAGTTTAGCAGCTTCAACATTGCAAAAGGAGCGACACTGAAAGACTGATAGATCCCAGCAGTCTTCACAATGTTATCATGAGAGTGTTTAACGTTTACGACTATTCCTCTAATATCTCCAATTCCCTTGACGGATATTACGAACACATAGCGCCACACAACAAGGGGCTGCTACAGCCGTCTTCATCGAACCCACGGATTCATAAGACAGGCCTATCTAAGGTACTCGATCAACACCTGCGGTAATGGACCACGACGAGGCTCTAGTCCACTTCGCTTTCTTCTTGAGCGCCACCCTCTTCAGCGTTCTCATTATCCTCTTCACCCTCAGAGACCGGCTCATTAAGTGCTCGTAAGCGTTTCTACGTGCATCAGCCACGAACCAAGCCTATTAAAGACACTGTATAGCCTACCTTGTCCCGTGATCTCTTCTCTTCCAAATCACCAAGCACCATCAGCATGTCATCGAGCTCTGTCTGCGCCGACTTCCGAGCGTCTTCTTTAGTATTTAGGTCACCCTGTAAGCGAGTGGCCCTTTCTTCAGCATCTTTGGCTTTATCCTCAGCCCGCTGTAACCTGGACTCAAGTGAGGCCGTTTTTGTAGAATAATCTTCGTGTGCAGTTTGAAGATCCTGCACATGTTCTTTGCTAGCCTTTCCCAAATCGCTTCGAAGCCCGTTGATCGTGGCTTTTAGATCATCGACTTCTTCCTCATTCCTTATGCGAACCCTTGCAGCATCAGCATCGGCTTCCTCCCTTGCTTTATGCATCTGGGTCTGGAGGTCTTCCATAGCTGCTTCGTGCGTCCTTTGGGTGTCAAGTCGGCCTTGCTGGTGCTGTTGCACCGTCCTTTCCATATCGTCTTCGTGGTTCCTTTGAAGGGCTTCATTGATGTTCTTGATGCGACTCAACTCTGCTGTTGTAGAGTCTTTTGCCTTCCGGTGATCGGCCTGCTCTTGCCCAAGCTTCCTTTCGAGAGTCAGAATGTCTGATTCAAGCTTCTGTATTTTCTGATTCCCAGCATCGACTTGCGATTTCAGCGAATCAACCAGCTCCCGGGATATTCCTTTCTGTATCCCATTTGCTACGACCGGGACTTCGAGCCCAGGGGCACGATCAATTGCTCTGATGATACGACTGAAATTGTCCTTCAAGAAGTCCATGAATGTCCGATCAAAGTACACTTCCGGTAGCTCGCCAGGTAGGGCAGAGTCAAGGCCTTGATGCAATACCTCAAAATCTCGGACTGCGATGTGTTCTCGCAGCTTGGTGATGCGGTCAACATATTGTTCACGCCCTAAACGCGTGGTGAGTATTTGATGTAGCGTAGCGCGTGGTATCGGTGAGTCCTTGGTCGAAAACTCGTACAGAATACCAAGGAGCAGCGCGCACAGTCCAGATACTAGGGACCGAGTCCGAGTGGCTTGTGTGACTAGCTGTACAATACTCTGGACATTGCTGCCTTCGCCCAAGAAGTCATTCACTGCATCATGGTCCTCGTACAACCAGCCGCACAATATCATGAGATAGCCAATAGATACTCTTATGTCCTCATCCTTCTGCTCACCCGATATCAAATTTGCTGACAGAGCTTGTATACAAGTGATGACCTCCTCTCCTTTCTTGGCATCACCTTCAGCCACACTCATGGCAAGATTCTTAGCATCGAAATCCTCGTAAAGTAGATGGAAAAGTAGTACTGCAGCAATCCAGGCTCTGTACGGGTCTGCACCACGAGAAGATTCCGTATCCTCAATAAGTATCGTGAGTATGTTGTCTGCCTCATGCTCATCAGATAAGTGGCCTTCGATGGCTCTTCGTAGGAAGTGTAAGCGTATTGCAGCATGCCCAAACAGATACGCTTTGAGACATTCGCAAGCAGCCATGCGGACATCAAATATATGGATAGGGGATGGTGCAAGTGCTAATTCGAGCAGACCCGAGATAACGTTGATAGTTGTGGGGGGTGGTTTACTGTTGGCATGGCCGTTGACTTGCGGTACAACCTTCTGGCTAAGGGAAAGGACATCGCGCTGGGCGAAGCCTTCTTGTAATCCGCTATTTGACCTGATGAGGTCTGCAGCTGTCGCAAGAGCCTTTTGAATGTTTCAGAAGCTTTGCTCGGATTAGGAGATTGCCTGGTTTTGACTTACCTCTGCTCTGATCGCGACATCAAACGAGTCGCGAAAGGCAATATCCAGTACTTGAGTCAAAATTCCACTTTGCCAGAAGGAAACCTGATTTGCTTGACTTCCTAGACTGCCTTTGGACAAGAAAAGGCGGAGAACAGCAAGAAGACCCCACACATTCTTGTCTCGTTGGGGTCTCGCCCAATCAGCCACACCATCCGGAAGGTCTTGTTCACGGATAGCCCCACCAAGTAAACCAGCAAGTTTCTTCACCCACCCCGTTTCACGAAAATACGACTGATTAGACGCATTAAGGCGAAGGAGGTTTGCCAGCAGTGACAAGCAATCTTGCACGGTGATACCGCCATGTGTTAGACCTCCTTCGGAGTCAATAATCCCAAATACTCGATCAAAGGCGTTCTCAAAAGCCACGAGCTTCTGCAGATCTGGCGAGGATGGCGTGAGAGCCGTGAGAAGGAGGAGACCCTCTGTGGCTTGAGATTAGCTGTATTCCCAACTCAGCCATTACTAGCTCCTACCGCTTCGTACAGCTTCCCTCTTATCTTCAAGAACGGCGACTAATCTAGAAACACCAAGTGGAGCTGTATAGACGCATTCCTGTGTTCGCTCGGGTCGAGCTGTTGAGATAGCAGAGATCAGTTGTAGTGAGTATAGTCGTGAGAAGAAGTCGTAGGCGTCCAATAGGTCCAAGAGAGCAGTAATGTTTTCTTGTCGCTACTCCGTCAACTCAGTAGGCGGTCTAGAAAGGGTAATATGTGACGACACACTTGGGTGAACTCATCTGCAAGCCAGAGGGCAATGTCGTCCGAAGCTTCAGGCTTCATAGCATTAATTCCGATGATATCATACAGGAACGCTCCGACTCACACTCGATTCATCGGGATTGAACAGCATCAGCAGCGTTTCCAAGATTACCTTCGTAGTGTCTACATCTTCAACATCATTATTAAGGCAGCTGATGAGGTTTCTCAGAGCGCCAGACGCCACAGAAGCCGGGTACACCTTGGCAAAGCTTCTTAGACCTAGTATAGCAGCTCTTCTATCCTCCAATAGAGTGGCGCTTTGTAGGCGTCCGCTGAGTGTGGAGATGGTGCTCGTAGCATTCTGCTTCGCTGGGGCCTGGGACTCGAGTAATTTGAACATGTTTCTCTAAGCCTTCAACAAACCCTCCGCAGGCCCAAGTTGCATCGTAGGCTCATGATCAATTAGGACCCAGCTGAATATCCGCCGTGTTTGTGAGCTGATCCCGATCCCATCCAGAATCCGCGTTGCACAATCCATCTTTGTTGCTGGCATGTAATTCTAGAAAACAACTGCGGGAGATCGACGGCAGGGGTCAAGCTATTTTAGTTCTAGGGCATTTGAGATCGCGCTCTGCAATCACACTGCGTACGATCCCTTGAGCGCGATCGAGACTGTAAACCTCATGAAGCTGTCGAGCCGAGATTAGGCAACTGCGGTATACAAGGCTGTACATAGTTGGACGTCTGTCGTTCGCGCCACAAGCATTGGCTTGCCTTTGTCCTTCTTTGGAGCAACTACTACAACTATACTGAGGCCCTAGTATCTTCAAACGTTGGTGCCATTCGATCGTTCGCCCAAACCGTGTGCTAAAACCCCCGCGCTTTGTCCCTGTCACGCAGATACCATCTGTGCCACCTAGCGGAGCCTGCTGGTAGTACCATATCAGCTAAACTTTCGACAAAGTCTTAGGTGTCCCAACCGCAACAATGGGTGTCCCAGCACTGTTCCGATGGCTATCGCAGAAGTACCCAAAGATCATATCACAGGTCATTGAGGAGAAGCCAGAAGTGGTAGATGGTCAGGAGGTACCTGTCAACATGGCCGGACCTAATCCTAATGGCGAGGAATTCGACAACCTCTATCTCGACATGAATGGCATCGTCCATCCTTGTTCCCACCCCGAAGATCGACCCCCACCCGCTACCGAAGAAGAGATGATGTTGGCAATATTCAAATACACAGATCGTGTGGTAAACATGGTTCGGCCACGAAAATTGTTGATGATTGCTGTTGGTATGTTAATGATGTCGAGCGAGAGATTCCGGCGTGGAGATACATATCTCTCCCTTCGTGGACAAGTACCTCCTTTGTTGAGATCCTGAAGTGGTCAAGAGGGGTATATCTCTTTGACCGTGCGCATTACAGGCGAAGAACGTTGCTGATTTTCTTATCTGCAGATGGAGTAGCTCCTCGTGCCAAGATGAATCAGCAACGCTCACGGCGGTTTAGATCCGCTCAGGAAGCTAAGCAGAAAGACGAGGACAATGAAGAATTCTTAAAGATGCTCAAATCCAAGAATGGAGGTACGGTGCATGAGGACGCCACGGCGATGGCACAGAAGAAGACTTGGGACAGCAATGCAATTACACCAGGCACTCCGTTCATGGACATTCTCGCAGCAAGCCTCAAATTCTGGTGTAAGCATAAGATCAACACTGATCCAGCTTGGCAAAAGGTATGCTTCAACTCTTTAGTGGTAGCTGAACAAAATACTCACATCTGCTAGGTCAAAATCATTCTGTCGGATGCGACGGTACCGGGGGAAGGAGAACACAAGATCATGGAGTTTGTCAGATCTCAGCGTTCTTCACCAGAGCATGATCCCAACACTCGTCATGTTATATACGGGCTTGATGCTGATTTAATCATGCTGGGTCTCGCAACTCATGAGCCCCACTTCCGCGTGCTTCGTGAAGATGTCTTCTTCCAAGAGTCAAAAGCCCGCACTTGTCGCATCTGCGGCCAGCAGGGTCATATAGCAGAAGCTTGCAAAGGCGAAGCCAAGCCAAAGGACGGGGAGTTCGACGAGAAGGACAAAGCCTTGGGTGACAAGCCATTCATCTGGCTTCATGTGTCTGTCCTCCGTGAATACCTTGAAGCCGAGCTCACAGTACCCCAGCAGCCTTTCAGATTCGACCTTGAAAGAGCTTTAGACGACTGGGTTTTCATGTGTTTCTTTGTAGGAAACGATTTTCTGCCACATTTACCCAGTCTAGATATTCGCGAAAATGGTATTGATACTCTGATCGCGATTTGGCGGGACAATATTCCTGTGATGGGTGGTTATGTGACAATGGACGGTCATATCAACTATGAGCGTTGTCAATTCATATTGAATGGCCTAGCGAAACAGGAAGACGCGATTTTTCGGCGACGACGGCAGACGGAAGAGCGGAGGGAAGCAGGTGCAAAAAGGCGGAAGTTGGACGAGCAAAATCGGAATCAAAATTCTGGCGGCGGAGATTCGTACACGCCAGGCCGGCGTCGAGGTTCGCCAGATTACAGTAGCCCCTCGACCGCTAATATAGGCCGTGCCAAAGCGAAGGATCCAGTCGTTGCTCCCCCAGATATGCCTCTCTTTGTTCCCGGTAAGGGAGCTTTGAGCAAAGAAGAGCGGACGATGACGCACGACATGGTTGTGAACCGGGGGGCAGTCTTCAGGGCGAATGAGGCAAACAAAAGTGCTGCCGCTACTTTGAAAAGCCAATTGCTAGGTAGTAATCAGACCAAGGAAGCGCTAGTGGATGATAACGACGCAAAGGTCGATGAGCATGGTAGTGTCGATGTGGTTGGCGATACCGCTCAATCGGCCGAGATCACCGGAACGCCTGGATCAGCTTCGAAGAAGAGAAAAGCCGAACTCATGGAGGCTGAGGACGCAGGTACACCAGGCCGTGACAGTCCAGCTGTTCCAAGCAAGCCCGGAGTTGATTCCGATGAGCCTCCGCCTGACAACGTTCGTTTGTGGGAAGAAGGTTACGCCGACAGATATTATGAGAACAAGTTCCACGTCGATCCTCAAGATATAGGTAATACCGTTCCCTGCTCCATTACCTCTCATTCTCACGACATCTTGTGTCTAGAGGCATATTTTGGGAGATTGTGCCACTCAGACGCGCCCATTAAGTTATTGATTCTGCCATAAGAGGTATGCTGACACGTGAACGAGAAGGTTTTCGCAATAACGTCGCAAAGGCGTATGTCGAAGGGCTCGCATGGGTGTTACGCTATTACTTTCAGGGGTGTCCGTCTTGGACTTGGTACTATCCGTATCATTACGCTCCCTTTGCTGCAGATTTCGTTGAGCTCGATAAGATGGAAATAACCTTCGACAAGGGCAAGCCATCTAAGCCATTTGAGCAATTGATGGGCGTTCTGCCGGCAGCGTCGAACCACGCTATCCCCGAGGTCTTCCATCCTTTGATGGAAGAAGAGGATAGCGAGATCATAGACTTCTACCCAGCCGACTTGTATGTTCTGCTTTTCCGTTCGATCATCTTCCTCGGGGCTCTTTCTCCTTTTTGTGAGACGTGGATCAAGATCACCTGTTTTCCAGACGCATTTCGTTATTTAGATTCATACCTTGATAGACCAATGCTAACTTTAACCACACTTAGTCCCATCGATCTGAACGGAAAGAAATTTGCGTACGTTATGTTCTTGGTTCATTTACCCCCAATGAACCAGCTGAAGGTTTAGAGACATGTCTTGGCGCGTTCGCTCCCTGGACAAGTCTCAAGCCATAAATCTACGCTTTGGTTGGCAACACGCTGACTCTTGGATCCTACAGGTGGCAAGGTGTTGCACTCTTACCTTTCATTGACATGAAGAGGCTGCTGGATGCCATGGCAAAGAAATACCCCCTCCTATCCGCTGAGGAGCAGGCGCGTAACGAAGTTGGCAAAGACCTACTGGTCATGTCTGATCGGCACCCCTTGTACAATGAAGTCGCGACCAATTTCTACTCAAAACGGCAGGGCTCACCAAAGTACAAGCTCAATTCTTCCACCAGTGAAGGTCTAGCTGGGAAGATCGAGAAGAATGACGATTACTTACCGGGGAGCTCTCTCTCATTTCCACTTGGTGAGGGTGTTATGCCAGATCTCGAGGAAGACCACACTATCAGGTATGCTTATTGCCACCTATGGAGCGTCTGTGCTGACAAGTGCCCTTAGCGTTCATTATGAGATGCCTCGTTCTCTGCATATACACAAGTCAATGCTACTTCGCGGTATCAAATTTGGGCCTTCGACTCTTAACGCTGAGGATATTGCAGCTACCAAAGGACGGGCCAACCACTCCGGCCGCGCTTTTGGTGGCGCACCTTTAGGACGTGGTCGAGGGCGCGGTCGAGGTGGTCAGATGAGTTACGCTGAAGAGAGGCCCAATCCCTTTGCCGCGCATATCAGTCCAGGGTATGGTCATGGTCCACCACCTACTTTTGGGCGAGGTGGCCCGCCTCCTCCCGGCGGACAATATAATGGCTATCCTCCTCCGCCTCCAAGATACCACGGGGCGCCGCCACCAGCTCATACGGGCTACTACAATAACCCTGCGCCCCCACCGTCTGGACTTGGTCGACATAATGCAGCACCGCCACCGCCTAGCACCTATTACAGTGGTCAAGGCCCGACCAATAGCTACGGGAATAACTACTACCCGCCACCGCAAGATGGTCGCTATGGTGGGTATAATGCGGGGAGATAGATGTCGGATGACGATCAGATAGGCGGCTACTCGGGTCAGCTAGAATTGTACATTTGCAGTGTAATATCATCAAATACATTGAAACCCCGTTCCACGTTCCCATACCGCACAATACATTCAAGATTCGGTTTCGGGTGTTCATGCCCAGGCCCCAAGTAGAGTGGTGTTCATACAGAGGTGGTGCTACGGATGGCTTTCCCGTACCTGCTCAAAATATGCAGCAGCTAGTCAAGATTTCACGACTTAGGACAGCGTAGACTCGAGAATTTCTCCAATATTCCAAATCCTAACGTAAGGGAGATTTCTTATCAGGCCAGCACCATTATTAATCAACCAATCTGGGTCATTCTAAGCTTAAAACTTTTTCTTTATACGCTATCTGCAATTCGTACTCCTCAGATTTTCCGATTCATAGGAGTCGCAATTAAGGTAAAGTTGTACGAATAAATTGCCGTAAGCGTGGCACTAGCAGCCGGGGATTAGCACCGGATTTAGCGCCAGATTCTTTCAATATCAAAGTAGGCCGCTTGACCATATTTTATTGAGTCATCGATTGGCAACATGATCAACCCTACGAAAATTGCCATACTCGGAGAGGATACGATTGAAGTCGGATACGAGTTGTGGGGTTCCTATATCGTCGAAGATCTGCTCAAGAACGTTGCTTCTTCAACATATTTACTTGTAACTGATACAAATTTACATGACATTTACTGTCCAACATTCGAAAAAGCTTTCAAAGATGTAACAAAAAAGCTACAAATTGAAAGCCAGCTGTTCAAGTATGTTATTCCACCAGGCGAGACATCGAAGTCTCGAGCCACCAAAGCGGAGGTTGAAGATTGGATGCTTTCAGAGGAGCGAGATCCGCCGCTAGACACTAAGTCTGTCATTATAGCATTAGGTGGCGGCGTGATTGGGGACATGCTTGGTTTTGTCGCCTCGAATTTCAAGAGAGGCATACGATTTGTGAATGTCCCGACGTCCTTGCTTGCTATGGTTGATTCTTCGATAGGCGGTAAGACGGCCATTGACACTCCGGTAAAACAAACCTTGTACACAGAAAGAAGCATTCTATCTTCCGATACTGACCCTTTGATCTAAAGGCTGGTAAAAATCTCATTGGCGCTTTTTGGCAGCCATCTAAGATCTATATCGATCTTCAATTTTTGAATAGCCTGCCAACTCGCGAGTTCATCAATGGAATGGCAGAAGTCATAAAGGTACCTTCATTCTCTTCGGACGAGTAGAGAAAGCCGCCCTTCAATTGACATTGACGATTGCGTAGACCGCAGCTATCTGGGATAAAGACGAATTCGAGTCTCTGGAAAACAATGCCAGGCGCCTGATGAAAGCTATCATATCTCCTCCAGCAGACGATGGTCTTAGACTATCAGATGTGAAAGACGTCCTGAAGCGCATTGTCGTTGGCTCAGTGCGAGTGAAGGCCGAAGTTGTGTCAGCAGACGAAAGAGAAGGCGGCCTGAGGAATCTTCTCAACTTTGGCCATTCAATTGGTCATGCTATTGAAGGCATACTCACTCCACAGATACTGCACGGAGAGTGTGTATCGATAGGCATGGTTTCGGAGGCCGAGGTACGTGATTCCCAAGCCAGTCGTCCCTAGTTGGTGATCAACCGCCTCAATCTTAAAAGGTCAAGACTCACTCTTAGACTCTTACAGCTGTCACGACACCTCGGACTTCTTGATGGTAGCGCTGTTGCAAGGTTGAAGGCGTGTCTTGCGAGCTACGGACTTCCCAGTTCGTTAACAGATGCTACGGTTCAAGAGCGCTCAGGCTATAAACACTGCCCTGTTGATAACCTTTTCTCAATCATGGCTGTTGATAAGAAGAATCAAGGTCGGAAGAAACGGATCGTGCTATTGGAAGCCATTGGCAAAGTGCATGGGCGCGCGGCCACAACAGTGGCCGACGAAGACGTGCGATTGGTTCTCTCATCTGGAATACGGGTCCAGCCAATTATAGGAAGATCTTCGAAAGTAGCATGTGTACCGCCTGGTTCTAAAAGCATTTCGAATCGAGCATTACTCTTGGCTGCCTTGGGCAACGGAACCTGCCGAATCAAGAATTTCCTACAATCAGACGATACTAAAGTCATGATGAAGGCTCTGACCGAAATGCAGGCTGCAGATTTCGCCTGGGAGGAGGAAAAAGGCGCTCCGATCCTCGTGGTGTCGGGTAAAGGGGGCCATCTTCGAGCGAGCGAAAATGATCTGGATCTAGGTAATGCAGGTACAGCCTCCAGGTTCTTGACGACTGCCGCCACGTTGGCCGAGCCAGGAACCCAGGACAATTCCATATTGACAGGGAATAAGAGGATGCAGCAGCGTCCCATCGGAGATTTGGTCGATGCGTTGAAGACGAACGGAGCTACCATCAGCTATCTGGGAAAGTCAGAAAGCCTGCAAGGGAAAGAAAAGTCTTTACCTCTGAACATCAAAGCCACCGGAGGCATGAAGGGTGAGGATATTGACCTTGCTGCAAATTTCTCATCTCAGTATGTCTCAAGCATATTGATGTGTGCGCCGTACGCAAAAAAGGAAGTTACCCTGCGATTGATTGGCGGCAAGCCAATTTCACAACTTTACATAGATCTGACCATATCGATGATGAAATCGTTCGGCACTGATGTTGTGAAATCCACGGCAGAGGAGCATACTTATCACGTTCCTCGAGCCCAATATAAGAACCCTCCCAGCTATGAGATAGAGAGCGATGCTAGTTCCGCTACTTACCCTCTTGCAATAGCCGCAATCACAGGAACCACGTGTACCGTGCCGAACGTTGGCTCTGCATCTCTACAGGGTGACGCGAGATTTGCTGTTGAGGTTTTGAAGCCCATGGGCTGTGCGGTTCATCAGTCCGAGTCTTCTACAACTGTCACCGGTCCTGCGATAGGGACTCTTCGGCCTATACCGCTAATAGATATGGAAACCATAACTGAGTACGTGCTGCTTACTGTCACTCGCAATCTACT
>JAABUK010000688.1_pt1 | contig 69312 bp, 9 predicted proteins | sample 5559141 | NCBI WGS metagenome assembly JAABUK01 (sample SAMN10711869, study PRJNA513367) | rock metagenome | isolation source: Antarctica rocks | place: Antarctica: Victoria Land, Pudding Butte nord | collected 2016-01-03 | reverse complement strand
TTAATTATCTTTATATATAATTTTATTTTCGTATTATTTTAATATATTACTTTTATATTTATATATTAATAATCTTTTATATATTATTATTTATATAATGATTATATAATAAAATATATTAAAGAATAGTAAATAATAATATAATATTAAATAATATTATTAATTTCTTTATAAAAATAATAATTATTTAATTAATAAAGTTAGTAAGTAAATATTTAATAAAAAAGAAATTATAATAAAATAACTTTTAATAAGATTATTATTATAGATATTTATTAAGAAAACGAATTAAATTTTATTATTAACTTTATCGAGACTAGAGTAATATTAAGATTCTAATATATTAAAACTAAATTATTTATAGAATAATAAATATCTTTTATATTATATATTATTATATTAACTCTCTATTAAATATTTTTCATATTAATACTAATATAGTATAATTATATTAATTATAAATAATAAATAATCTCTTAAAACGATTAATATACTCTCTATTAATTATTATATTTAAAATATTTTACTCTATATCGATAACGAGCTTTATTTATATTATATATAAATAGTATTATTATACTATATTTTATTATCTTAAATAAATATTTCTAAACCTTTTATTAAAATATTAAATTAATTAATTTAATACCCTCTTTATTTAAGATATTTATAATAAATATTAAATTAAATATTAAAAATATCTCTTTATTTATTTCTCTTTTATTAATATAATTATATTATTTATCTTAATAAATTACTATTAAATAAATATCTAATTTAATTCATATATTATTAATTATATTTTATATATTTCTATTATTAATAAATAGTATTAGGTTTTTAGTATTACTTTTATATTATTCTCTTAATATTATTACTTTTAGTTTTTATAATTAATTATTACTCTAATTATAATTTTAAAAAAAACTTAATTAAACTTTATTATAATTAATCTTATTTATTATTTATAAGAATTCTTATTATTTAATAAAAAAATATATTTTAAAATAAATTAAAGTTATATTTAATATTAAACGAGTAATTATTTAAATAATTATAACTTTTCTTAATTCGTTTATAAAATACCTTTTTAATATTCGTTATAAAAAGATTAAGAAGTAAAGTAATTTAATAATAGTCTTTAAAAATATATTAAATTTAAATAATTTATTATATAATTACTTTAGGTTAAAAATAAGATATTTATAATATTATTTATTAATACTCTTTAGAGGAATATTAAAGAACTAAAATAATATTTATAATTTTATTTTTTTTAGAAAATAAATTTAAAAATATAAAAATTATAACTTATTCTAAATTTAAAAAAATTATTATAAATTCCGAATAAATAATATAATTTATAGAAATTATAGAAAAATAAATCTTTATTATTAAATTAATAATTAGAATAAAGAAAGATTTCATAAAACTTTAAGATTTATTAAAAAGAAATAATTTAATTAATTAAAATAATATTAATATTAAAATAAATACCTAGAATAAATTTAAAAATAAAAAGATTAAATTTTTCGATTTTAAAATTAATAAAAAGGATAATTAATTTATTCTAGAAAGATATATTATATATAAGAATATTTTCGACGTTAAGAATCACGTTAATAATATAATTAAATAATATAATTAAAAGGAAATATAAAAGTTTTATTTTTATATTTTAAAGAAATAATCTCTAAATAATTCTCGAATAAATCTAAATCTAAATATTAATATCAAAATATTAATATATATTTTTATTAACTTTAAATAAATAAATCATTTTAGTAATTAATTTAAAATAAAGATATTAGAAATTCTATATAAATTTTATTTTAATCAATATAAATATATTTAAATATATATTAATAAAATACCTAGATAATTTATAAAATAAATATCTAATTTAATTAAAGCTACCGATATTTTTAATAGATATTAATAAATATTTATAATCTATATTTATATTAGTTTTAATTTTTTAATTTTTTATTAATTCGCTTAATCTAATATTTTATTAAATAAATTCTATAACTTATTTAATATTAAAGAAAAAGTCTAGTTAAGAATAATATAAAATAATTAAATATTTAAATTTTTACTATCTTTTAAATTAAAAGGTTTATAATAAAGTTAATAAAATTATTAATAATTTAATTAATTTCGATTATAATAAAATTAATTATATTAAATTACTTTTTATTAATCTATTAATCTCGTTTATTAAAATATATTAAATACTCTTTAAATATAATAGTAACTTTATTAAATTTAACTACTATTTATTTAATTATAATTTATTAATAATAATATTAAGAACGTATTTTTTCCTTTTAAAAATAGAAATTATATTAATTATTAATCGCGCTAAAATAACCGCGGGCCTATAATTAATAATTTTAATTTTAAATTATTTCGGGTAATAATATTTACTCCTTAAATATATTATTATTTACTATAAAATTAAGGTATAAAAGAATTATTCTTAAGAAAATAATATTATAAATTTATTAATAAAAGAGTAATTTATATTTAATATTAATTATATTAACGATTAAGACTAGGATTAATAATAAAATAATATTTATAATAAATAAAACGAGATATATAGTTTCTAGGTAGTTATTAATAAATTTAATTATTTAATTTATTTTAATATCGTATTTATAAAGAAGGTTTTTAATTTAGAAATACATTATATATTTATTTTAAGAGTCGAGAATAAAGTAAAAATATTAATAAAGAGATTTATTCTAAATATTTAATAATAAATATTATTTAAGAGAACTAGGAGTCTTTAATAATTAATAATAATATAAAAATCTATTATTAAATTAAAACGAATAACGAATTATTAAAGTAGAAATTATTTATTAGAAATTAAATTACGAGTCTTCTAAAAATATAGGAATAAAATAAAGATTTAGAAAATATTAATATATTAATATTTTAATTATCTTAAGTCTTAAAATTCTAAAAAAATTCTAAAAAAATTATTTATAAAAAAATTATTATTAATTATAAATTTATAGTATATTTCTTTCTAAAAACTAGAATCCGTATAATAATAATCTTATTTTAAATTATTAATATTAATATTATTATTATATTATTTTTAAATATATCGTTACCTCTTTATATTTCTTTAAGAGAAATAAAGATAATAATAGAATAATAATCGAAAATATCTTTAAATAAATTTAGATTAATAATAATTTTAAAATAAATATATTAATTAATATAAATATTATAATCTTTAAAGGGATTAATATATTAATTTCTTATTAAATTATTTATAATAATAATTATAATATAAAGTATTTTATCGTTATTTATTTAAAAGATATAAATATAAACCGGCTAGTATATACTACGAAAATAATAGTTATTCTTTTATAAATAATTATAATTATTAAGATTTAAAATCTAATTTATTAAAATAGGATTATTTCTTCGAATTAATAAATATTAATATATATATTTTTATTAGAATTTTAAACGACGGGATAAAATCGATATTTATATTAAAAATAAAATAAATATATATATTAAAATATTTAAGAATATCAAGTTAGGTTAAATAATCGAGGTTTAATTTAATAATTATTATAATACTATTATTAATAATTACGATATTCGTAAACTCGTTATATAAAGAAATATTTATTAAAAATATATTTAATAACGCGGTTATTATAAATATTAATTTATTATTTTTAAAATTATTTTTAAAGAAGTAAAAGGTAAAACATTTAATAAATTCTTAATTTAGAATTTTATTAATAAAGATAATTATATTTATAAAGAGGAATATCCTTTTAAATAATATTATTATTTATAATATATAACCGGAGTTAATAAAGATTATTAATTAATTTTCTATATTTTTAATAAAAGAAGGCTTCGTTAATATTCTAAAAAACGAATAAATATATATATTACCTTATATTAAATTAAGAAGATAAAATATTTAAAATAATATATATTTATTTTATAATTAACGAGAGTTAGAAGATTATTAACGCCGCTAAAAATTATTATTAACTCGGCTAGTTTCTTCTATTAATAATAAATATACTTTAAAGATAAATATGAATTTATTATTATATTATACCGCGACTAGGAAATCTTTTATATTATAATAATAAGATTTCAAAACTCGCTCGTATATATATAAATAAAAATAGACCGAATTTTATATATTTATAGAATATTTATCTCAATATATAATAATAATATTATAATATTCTTTTAATTCTTAGAGATTATATTTAATATTTATATATAATATTTTCTTTATTCGTTAAATTTAATATTTTAATTAATTTTAAAAATATATTTATTAATTACTCGTTAATAATATTAATTATCATTTTAGTTAATATTGAATTAATATTTATTAATTATTCGTTAATAATATTATTTATTTAAAAGATTAATTTATTCGGGCTATTAATTTCTAAAGAAGAATTTATAATTATTAAATAATTAGTTTTCAACTCTTAAATATTAATAATATTTAAAATATATCTAAAATAACTAATTAATTAAAAGTTTATATTAAAGATTATATTACTTTGGCTAGGTCTTTATAAAATATTAAAATAATATTATTAAATAAAGTACCTTTTATATATATTTAATATTAAAAAAATTAAAAAATTAATTAAATTATTCGCTTAATTATATATAGAGTTATATATCTCGAATATTCTAATAATATATTATTTATATATCTTTTTATATAAATTTAGGTATATATTTCTCGTTATTATTATTTTTTAACTTAATAATATATTTAAATAAAAAAGAACTTCGGATAATATAAAAAGTATTTAATTATTTAATCGAATCGGGGTTAACTCCGCGTTAAAAAAATTTTAATTTTAAAAATATTATTTAATAACTTTTATTATAAAACTAGATTTATATTAAAACTTTATTTTATTAAAATATATTTAAAACCTTAATTCTTTAATATTAATATTTCTATAATATAATATATATATAATTTTATTTTATTAATATTATAATCTTTATTATTAATAATTTATATTATCTTTATATTTTTTTATCTCTCTATTTTATTATCGCGATATTAATATTTAGTTTTATAAGTTCTATATTAAATTTTAAAACTTTATAAACCTACTCGTAATTAATTAATAATTTAGAATATATTTTATTTATTTATTTAATTCATTTTTATATATAAACTTTATTTACGTTATTATTTAAGATACTTTATATAAATATATTAATAAGATTATTAATATCTTTTATTTAAAAAAGATTATTTATTATAGGGTTAATAGATATAATAAAAGTATTATTATACTAGATATTTATTAAAATAGCGAGTTAAATCTTATTATTAACCTTATTAAAATTAAAATAATATTAGGATTCTAATATATTAAGACTAAATTCTTTATAAAATAATAAATATCTTTGATATTATATATTATTATATTAACTCTTTATTAGTTATATTAATTCCTAAATTCCTAATTTTTTATATTTATAGATAGATTAAAAGTTTTAATATAAATCTAACTAGTTTAAAATAACTATATAATAATATCCTCGTAATTTATTATATATTATTTTAAATATATTAGGTTTATTATAATATAAGTTTATTATTTAATATATTTATAATTATAACTTTATTTTTAGTTTTTAAAATAAAAATTCTAAACTTTTAATATATATATTTAATATATAATATATAATATTTATATTCTATTAAGTCTAGTTTTTATATATCTTTATATATAATACTCTATTACTACTCTTTAATTAATTATTTAATTTATTATATTTTATTTAATATTAAATTAATATTAATATAAATAATAATTATTTATAATATAAAATAAGATAAGAATATTATAAAAATAATAATAATTATATTATATTATTAATCTTTTCATAAATAAAAAATCTTTATATATTATAAAAAAGATAATAATTTACGTATTTAAAAATAGAATAAATAAATATATAAAGTTTTTAAATAAAGTTATATTTCTATTTTCTTTACGCTATTTATATTATATCTTTATTATTATAATTAGTTTATATATATAGTTTTTTATCTTTATTAATTTATTTATTCACTTTTATTATAATATTTACCCTAGGTAACTCTCTAGGCCGGTTCTTATTTTTTTTATTAAATTAAAAAGATAATAAATTCATAATAAATTCATTCGGAGTATTATTATTTCATTCTACTACTATTCACTAGGCTAATTAATTTCTAATTCATTAATTAAATGAATTCCCTTTATTCTAGTCTCTAAATAATATATTTTAGATTATCCTCTCTAAATCCATTCTTAATTAATTAAAAATCAATTAGATTAAATTAAACCTCGTTATATACTTATACGCGTCGAGGCGGAAATAGTCTTGAATCTATTAGAAATCAATTCCTAATATATTAAGAATAAATAATTTATTTAGTATCTCATTACGACTATAATTATTATATAGAGGGTAATCTTTAATAGGAAGACTAAGGGCTTTAAGAGCCCAGGGAATACTAAACTATAAATTAATTAATAATCGATTCCTAAATAATTAAAAGCTGAATATTTATATTTCCCTTATTTATTATAGGACGCTCGAGAAGCTCGAGGGGCGGAGTTTTAACTTTAAGTTTCGGGGGCTATTTAATCGTCCTAAGAAACTAATCTATTAATAATCTATTAATAATTAAATCAAGGATATATTATATTATTCTCTATATTACTATTTAATATTTAATACCATCCTAATTAATTAGAAATATATTAATAATACTATAATAATTAATTAGGAATCTATTCTTACTATCGACTTTATCGAGCTCTTTATTTTTTAATTTTCCCGCTAAAATATAAACGAATTTTACGTTATATAATTTCATATAATTTTTTAAGGCCCCGGGGTTACTGAATTTATTTTAAATTAATTAATAATTAATTAATATTAATTTAAAATATCGTACTAATAGATTAGTAATTAATTCGATTTATAAATCTTCGATATTTCCCTCCTTTTTTATTTATATATTAGTAGAATACCTCTCCCGTCTAAAGTACGATCTCATTTAATAAGAATATAGTGTTAACGAAATAAGACACGTAAGAATTATAGTGTTAACGAAATAAAACAGTAGTCAAGATTCAGTCTTAATATATTATATGTTTTTTTTCTATCTAGCGGTACGAATAAGTTACTATCTTATATTAAGGTACTAGCTCTTATATTAAAGTACTAGTAATTATAATAATTACTCTTATAAATAAAGGCCTTACGTCCTTAAAGCCTCGAATTAAAAATATAAACGAGAATAAACACTATAATCGTTAATATAGTTTATTCTTTATTACCTCGATTTAGAACTACTATAAGCGTATTATATTAATAGGAAGACGACGATATCTTTATTTAATATTATCGAGACGGAGATTAACCGTTAAGTTATAAATACTAGATAAAGGAGTATCCGTAGCCTTTAATATATTTATTATAGTACCTAGCTAGGGTTCTTAATTATCGGTAATTAAAACGTCGGTAATAGGGCGTTCGTTATAACCGATAGTAATCGTAATAGTTTATATAGCCTTATTATCGGTAATAATTTTAATAACGGCGCGATCGTTATAATATAAAGTAGTCTACGCGGCTATACCGAATTAGTTATATAATTTATCGCTCTCTTTAATAAGTTTATTATTTAATACGATATCGGTAGTTATCTACTATTTAAATTTCTCTCGATTACGTACTCGTTCTAAAGCCGGATATCTTTTAATTAACGAGTTTATACTTATATTAATATTAATTAAAAGATTACTAACGAAGTCTTTAATACCGCTAATATTTTTAATTCTTTAAATTAATTTTATTTATTTACTTCTAGCTAATTAATCTTTAGGTATTTTAATTTTTATAGAATCGAAAAAACCCTATAATAAATAATCGACCTTATATTAATTTAAGAGGCGGGTACGGTATTAAATAAAAATAGTATAAAAGACTTCTAGGACTAATAAAACACGGATTATTTTATTATTAACTTTAATAATAAGGTCTTCTAAAAAATCTATATAATTATATAAAATAATATTATTATTTTTTAGGAGGTTATTTCTAACTACTAGCGCGTTTATACGGTTTTCGGACTTAACGAATACCTCTTTAATAATCTCGATTAGGGATTCCTCTTTAATATTATTACTCGAATCCTCCGATAATATAAAAATATCCTTAATCTCTCTTTTTATTTTTAACGGCTTAGTTTATTTATTAGGTTTTATTTTCTTCGAGCGTTTTATTTTTAAATTAGTTACGTTCGCTCCCGTAGCCTTAAATGAGAAAATTAATTTTATTATACCCTTTTTATTTATAAAGCTAGTACGGTACGTATTATTTATTATAAAAAGTAGTTCTTCGATATCCGTAGTAAATTAAATATTTAGGTAAGAAGTAATACTTCCCGATTAATAATATACTAGCTCCGTAATCTAGTTTCTATTAATTTACGATAACGTAGAATCATCTTTTATTAAAGGCGGTGCGATTATTAATATAGGCGGCTTAGATTTACTCGTTATTATAGAAATACCTATTATTATCTACGCTAAAGGGGCTTTTTTTCGTATTTAAATTAACTAAGATTTTATCCCGTTTAATCTTCTCCGTTATATATTTTACTCTCTTTTATTTAGAGCTTTTAAATACGGTAGAAAAAGAAATAACTTATTTAGAAATATCGGTTATAAGGAAAATCGAAGTCTAAAACGTAATTTAAAATATAATTAAGAAATCTTCTTTACCGATTTCGACCTATTATTTTATAGCCGTAGATACTATAATTTTCTTATTTATCTATTTCTTCGAGGGCGTAAATAAAGTAACCGTAATTTTCCGCTTTAAAGAATTTACGGCTTTAATTTCGATGGCGACTTTTATTTTAAATATTTCTTTAATCTTATCTAACTTTTCTAGTTATATAATTAGGTCGCCGGATATTTATATAGTTCCGGTATACTTCTTCTAACGTTCCTACGCCTTAATATTAAATAACTTAATATTAACTAGTTAAGAATCGTTATTATCGATCGATTTTACGAGGGAGGTTATCTTTAAAGTCGACTTCTTCGGTAGGAATAATTTCGTTATTAATTCCTTTAAAGATTTCTTCGAAACCGAAAACCTTTTTTCCGTTTCGGACTCGCTCTTGTCGCTCTCGTTATCTTTATTAGACTTTTTAAATATCGACTTCTTTTATATTAAAGACTTCTTCGAAGTCGTAAACTTTATTATTTTCGGGCCCTTTTTATCTAGCTTCTTCGATAGTATTAAAAGCTCTTTTACTTTTATTATTTTATCCGCCGAAAGATAATTATATCTTTTTACGAAGATATATCGGTTATATTTCCCCCCTTTTATTAAAACTAATTAATTTAATTTCTATAATAAATTCTCTTTATCCCTATATAATTAAATATAATTAAAAATAATCGCGTATTTTATACGATTATCTTTTATTAATCGTATTATAATTAACTACCTATTATTTATTTATTTAGGTTATAGGCTATTTCTCGAGTTAAATACTTTTAATTAGTTCTTAAATCGCGTATTTAAAGAAATCTTATCGTATTAAATAACTAGCCCGGCCTATAATAAAGAAAAATATTTACCCGTTAATAACTAGGTATCTTTATCTTCTATTATATTATATACGGGCTTATTATATAATAAATTCTTAACTTCTTCGCTATCGACTTTATCGTCGACTTTATTTTTAATAATTTACTCGTTATCTACTTTATCGCTCTATTTAAAAATAAAAGCGCTGAACTTTTTATCCTCGTTATTATTCGCTACCTTAATTAATTTAGTTTTAGTTATTTTCGTTACCTTCTTTACTTTTATTTTATTAATCTTTAAAGTTAACTTCTTTATAATCTTTCTTAAATATAATTTAATTATATTATAATTAAAAATTTATTAAAACGAAGATATCGTATTATACTCGATAGGGGCGAGTAATATAAATAAATAATTAATTTTAAAATTAAAAGAGGAAAGATATTATACTATATTAAGACTAGCTTTATAATAACTATTAAATATAATATATAGATCCTATATAGGGAGTATACGGCGTGGTTACGCTATTTATATTATAGTATTATATTATAATTTCCGGTACTCCGGAGCCCCCTTAGAAATAAAAGACTCGAAGCCCTCGCTCTAACTCTTTAAAGATTAATTCTATTATTTAAATATAAAGATTATTTTCCTATTAAGGTTTTATACTTATTTTTATATTATTATAAATATTTTAGGTATTATAACTTAATAATTTTAATATCTTTTAACCTTTTTAAATAATAATCCGTTAGAAGTATAAAAGATCTTTCTAAAAATAATTATCCCGAAGGCGAGACGTACGGGATTAATACTCTAGATAAAAATACGGGAGATTTACCGGAGAATATTAATCTTACGGTAGATTAATGATTTATAAAATTAAAACGTAAATAAAAAGCCCTCGAAAAAGAGGCCTTTATTATTACGATTTAAAAGAATATCGAAAATTTACGATATATTATTATAAGTAAAGGAGATAAGGAAATCGAAGATAATCTTTAAGAATTAAATATAGAAGACGAAAACGGCCCGACGGTAAATCGTAATTAAATCGGTTATAATATAAATTAAGGTAACTTATAATTATCGAAACTACGGGATTTTTATACGAAGAATTTATAAAATTATTAAAAATAAATTTATAACGTAGAGACCGCGTTTTATTTAATACCCGTAAACTTTCGAATAAACGAAAAGAAGATTTTATATATAATACCCTATTTAAAGGGGTAAATTAAAAAGTTATAAAATAAATATAAGGAACTTTATCTAATAAATATATTAATATAAAAGTTCTTTACGGATTATTTATTTTAAGTAATTAAAGACCCTTTAAACCGAGTTATAAATACGAATCTTAAATATTAATATATACGTTAAAGGAATAATTAATTAGTACGAGATTTCGATATCTATTTTAATACCTTAAAAACCGAACTACCTTTTTATAATAAAGAGTAATAAATAATTTATTTAATATTTTAAAAAAAGTTAACCGGGCCTAAAGTATTCCTATTAAGCGAACCGAATTTATATTATTTACGACGCGTTACGAACGTAATCTTAATCGAGACTTTAAGATATAAGATAATAATTAAGATAATTAATTAAAACCTCGGAAGAGGTATAAAAAAGGGTTAAAGAACGGAGATAATAAAAATAAATTTAATATAAGGGGATAAGGTTTTAATAAGGGTAATCGTAGAAATATAAATAAAACGTATATAACTCGCGCGAGCGATAAGAATCTTAAGGATATTAAATACTTTAATTATTATAAACTCGGCTACTACTTTAATAAATATCTAAAAAAAAAAAAAAAGACTATTAATTATATTAACGATTATACCGCCGAGTTAAAAAATAATAAATTCTTAAGGAAATCTTTATCCCGAGGGAATAAAGGGAAATAAAAACCCGACCGAGTATAAATATTAATAACGAAGTTATTACGAACCTAATTAATATTAATATAAAAATTATTTATATTAAAATGGATAAAGATTAAGGAGCGGAGATGAATATTATTAATAAGATATTTATATAATAATATAATCTAGAGCGTCTTAAGAGCGAGTTATTATTAACTCTTAAATAAATAAGCGGGTAATTTATTTATTATTATAATATTTATAATATCGTTTACCGGTTAACCGATTTATAGGGATAAACTAGGGAGTATAATAATACCTTTTACTTTATTAATAAGAAAGACTCGTTTATTATTATAAATATACCGGTTATAAAAAAGGAAAAGATTTAAATTAACTATAATATACGTACCTAACGGTTCGGTATCGCGCTAAATACGTATACGTTAGAATTATTTAAGGATTTTACGAAATTATTAAAGACGTAGCTAGTTATATATATATTAATTTATATTAAGGCTAGTCCCTTTAATTAAGATCTTATTAATAAGAATAAGGCTAGGAAAGGCGATACTACTATTAATATAATATCTTTTAATAATTCCGTTATCGTACCGCCTACGCTTCTTAATAAATTTATAGATTTTAACGATATCTTTTTAAATAAAGAAGTAGGTTAATTACCGTCGTATAAAGACGGCGACTATATAATTAGTATAAAGAGTAACCCGTTATACGGGCCTCTTTATAATTTATCGAACCTAAAATTAATAAAGTTAAGGAGATACTTAAACGACGCCTTAACGAAGGGTTAGATTAAGTACTCCGTAAACCCTACCGGGGCTCCTATCCTTTTTATTCTAAAGAAAGATAATAAACTACGATTATATATCGACTACCGAGATCTTAATAAAATTATTATTAAAAATCGTTACCCGTTATTCTTAATTAATAAAACGCTAGACCGCCTAAATAATATTATATAATTTACGAAATTTAATTTAAAAGATATTTATTATCGAATAAGAATTAAAGAAAGCGATAAATAAAAGATAATATTTCGTACGCGGTATAATCTTTTCGAATATATAATAATATTATTTAATTTAACGAATATACTTATTATTTTTTAAGTCTATATTAATAAATCGTTAGCGGGTTTAATAAATATATTTTATATTATTTATCTAGATAATATCTTAATTTATTTAAATTTAAAAGAGGAGTATATTAACTATATATAATAAGTACTCGAACGCCTACGAAAATATTCCTTATTCGCGAGTCTTAAGAAATACGAGTTCTTTACTCGGTTAATTAAGTTTCTAGAGTTTATTATAAATACCGAAGGTATCTCGATAAACGAATATAAAATTAATATAATTTAGTCCTAATTAAAACTAAAGTCCTTTTATAATATATAAGTATTTTTAGGCTTTATTAATTTTTATCGTCGATTTATTTATCGTTATTTATAAATAATAGGTTTATTAACGGGTTTATTAAAAGGTAGTTAAGATAATAAAAAATTTAGTTTATTTAAATAACCTAAAGAAGTAGAGTAAACGTTTTACCTACTTCGCGATTTATTCTTATATATATTTATTTTAATATACTTTAATCTAAAATTAAAAATTCGGATTAAGATAAATACTTTTAATTTTATTATAACTACGATTTTAACGTAATTATAAAATAATAACGAATAATATCCCGTCGCTTTTTAATCCCGTAAAATATAGGGTTTAAAAGTTCGATACGAGATTTATAATAAAGAGCTCCTCGTAATCGTTATAATATTTAAATAATAATAATATTACCTCGAGGGTAGTTTATATAAAATAGAAGTCTTAACCGATTATAATAATTTAAAGGGTTTTATAAATATTAAATAATTAAATAATCGCTAGGCGCGTTAGGTAATAAAACTCTTATCTTTTAATTTCTTAATTTTATATCGTTTTAAGAAGAGTAACCTAGCCGATAACCCCTCGCGTCGTTTTAATTATAAAGGCCAAGATAACTTTTTAAATAATATATTATTTATATTATAATAGAAGTTATTAAATTTAAAAGGTACTAGTTAAGGCCCTATTTTCGTTATAATACGAGATACGTTTATAAATATAGAAGATTTAAAGGTAGATAATACTTCGCCGGCGTTAAATAATATATCCGTAAACGTCGCGTAAAATTTAATATACGTAAAATTTACGTTATTAGGGTCTTTAAGGCTTACCGTAAAAAAGGTATATTCTTCGGTAATATATTTATCTAGGTTTAAGGAGTTAATACCTAGATAAGAAATTCTAAGGAGTTTAAATAAGATATTTATTTAAATCGATTACGATATAATAAAGGAACTATTTAACCTTATTATTAGAACTATAAGTTATAAACTATTTATTCTACGTATTATTATTAAATTAATAATATTTTATAAAACGGTTTATAACGCTAAAAGTTTATTAATAATTAAAATAATTCGCGCTTTATAAAAGGATAATTCCTTCTCGTAAATAAAAATCGCCGAAATTATATAGGCGGATTACTAGCGTTCCGCCGGAGTATAAACTTTAGATTTTATATTAATTCTTAGATATAATAATAAGATTTATATATTTAAAGAAGGATTAATCCGCGAAGAGTTATTAAAACGATATTATAACGATATATTAACGGGGTGCTTTAGTATTAAGAAGATAACGGAGTTATTTACTAGAAAATATTTCTAGAGTACTCTTAAGGTTAATATACGGGAATATATCGATATATACGATATATACTAGCGGGTTAAAGTATATCGATACTACTTTTATAACGAGATTAATTCCTTATTATATCCTATAGAGCCGTAAAAGGAAATTATAATAAATTTTATTACTAGTTTACCTCTAAATAAACGATACGGGCGCGTTTATAATACGGTCTTTATAGTTATAAATAGGTATATAAAAATATTACGATATATTTTAATTATTAAAATAATCGATTTTACGGGGTTAATAAAGTTAATATTTAAAGAAATTATCTTAAAATTTAGAGTTCTTAATAAGATTATTTCTAATAAAGGTTTTATTTTTATAAATACGTTTTAATTAAAGGTATATTATTTAATAAAAATTAAGAGGCGCTTAAATACCGTATTTTATCCATAAACGGATAACTAGATAAAACGCTAGAATTAAACCCTAGAATATTACTTAAGAACCTTTTATTTAAGCGAGTAAAATAATTAAATAATACTCTTATTTATAATAGAATGAATATACTATAGTACGTAGTATACGATAATAAAATAGATATTATTTATAGTTATATATAATTATAATCCTTCTCTTAAACCGCGTCTCGAGGGCGAGACGTACGGGGGAGAAATATCATCGGTATAAAAAAGAATTAAAAAATTAAATACTTTAAGAGAGTATTTAATAAAAGTATAAATTATCGCGGTCGAAGCGTAGAAATATAGTTAAAGTAGAAGGTATAAGCCGAAATCATTTAATATAAATAACCTTATATTATTATTAATTAAAAACTTAATATAAAAATAATTAAATAAGAAGCTCTTTTATAAAGTAATTAAATTATTTAAGATTTTAAATACCGTCGGAATATAAACGTACCGCCTAGGATTATTAACTAATTATTATATTTATAATATTTTTTATATATCGCTTTTAAAGCCGTATTATTAACGGTAAAACGATATTTCGATTCTTAATATACCTCTACCGGAATTAATAAATAATACGAACGAATAAAAAGTAAAAAGGGTATTAAAAAAGAAGAAGGTAAAGGGCGAGGTACTTTATTTTATAAAATAACTAGGATAACTAAAGACCTTTAATAAATAAATTAATATAAATACTTTAAATAATACGCTAGAACTACAAAAAGTATTCGAAGAGAATATAAAGATAAAAAAGGTATAAAAGGTAAGGAGTAGGAAGAGGAAGCGTTATTAATTATTAATTATTATTAATTATTTCTTACTAATAAACTTCGAGCGAGATATATCTTTATAGTTAATAAGGCGCTCGTAGGTAGGCTTACGTTTATAACGGCTAACTTTCTTAATATTAAAACTCGGTTATTTATAAATAGGGCCGGGGCCGAGAAATTAAATTAAAAAACAAGGGGTAAAAGTAAAACTAAGATTAAGATTATTAATCTTATCTTTAACTTCTTCCTTAGAAGCCTCGTAAGAAGATATTAATTTATTTAAGATATAACGACTCGTACCCTTTATACCGGCGTATTAAAGGCGAGGCTCTACGGTATCTTTAATTAAAAAAACTTTACGATTAAATATTATAACTCTTTATATACCGCTAGAGAATAAAGTAGGATCGATAATATCGAGATTATTAATAATAAGTATTTTAAATTAATCGGTAGCGGGATTAAGGCTAGGAGAAAAGTCGTATTTAAAGACGTCTTATATATAACGAGTACGAGTATCGTCTTCGTTTTTATTATCGGTTTTATTTTCGTCCGTCGATTCGAGAAGATTATTAAATTAATATTACGTAATCTTATTTTAAAGCGTACCCGTATCCTAGGTAATAATCCCTCTTTAAAAAATTATTATTATATAAATTATATCTAAACTATATTAATTTATTAGAGTATAAAAGGTATTATTTATACCCTCGACGCTCGTAATAAACCGAGATATTAATTATAATATATTCTTCCCTCTTTTAATATCGCCGTTTTTAAATTTAATCTCCCGAAGGAAGATTATAATATCTTTTATATACTTAACGACCCGCTCGCGAAGATATTTATTAAGGCCTCGACGTTTTAAATAATTAAGAAGAAAATTTATAAGAGTATAAAATTTAAACGGAATCTAGATACGTTAATATAATTCGGTTTTAGAATATTAACGATATATAAAATTATATAGGTATTTATTCTTTACGTAATAAATATACTTTATATATAATATTTTATTATATAAAATATAATTATTTAGGTTTATTCATTTAGAGTAACGGAGGTATAAAAATATAAATAAACGCGGGGTAAAAGTAAAGCGGGCGGTTATTTTACGGGAAGCGAGAGTTAAGGATATATTAAATATCTAAATATTATCGTTAATATTATATACTATAAAGATTAAATTAATATATTAAATATTAAAGTAATTTAGTTATATACGTATCGTTAATAAAGTAAGGTATAAAACTAATAATTTAAAAATAAAATAAATATTATAATAATATTAATTCTTTTAAAATATAAATAATTACCTTATTTAAAGATAAAATAAGTTATTTATTTACTTTAATAATTATAAGTTTAAAGAAAGAATTTAAAAGAAGAAAAAGAAAAAAAAGATTTATTTAAACTATAATATATTAGCTTTAGTCTTACCTACGGAATATATATATAATATTTACGACCTTAAAGAAAGAGCTTAAAGATACGGCCGAGATTATTATAAATTAATAAAAGTCTAAATATAATATAGTTATCGATAATAATATATAAGAGTTTATATATATAGAAGATAATAGGATATTATAAAAAAAGAAAAGTTAAAAAGTCGGCGAAGGCTTCGTACCTATACTAAGACCGTTACCCGTATATATTTACTCCTATAACTAAAGTTCTTCCTAAATAATAAAATAGAATAATTTACTCTACCGCCGATATCGTTAAAACCCTACTAGTAATAAAGGTTTATAGTTTTCGATAATAATTATAATATTCTTTCCCTTACTTTTCCCTTTAAGTTTAGAGGTTTTTATTAAATACCTAGTATAATTTATAACTATATAACTACGCCGATTACGAATTATACGCGATATAATTAAATTTTAAGATATAATTTATTTCCCTCCCTTTTTCCTATTAGGTTTAAAGGTTTTTCTTAATATATTATTATTATAAAGATAAGAGATTAATAGAATTAGATAAGAAGCGTAGGCGTTACGCGTACGCCTTATTTAATTTAGATTCTCCTATATTATACTCCTTCGTCGGAGTATTAAAATATTAAATTAATATCTACTAGTTTCGAGGGCGAAACCCCTAAAAGGGGAGGTAATTATTATATTATACTAAGACTAGCTTTATAGTAGTTATTAAATATAATATATAAATCCTATATAGGGAGTATACGGCGTGGTTACACTATTTATATTATAGTATTATATTATAATTTTCGGTACTCCGGAGCCTTTTTAGAAATAGGAGGCTCGGAGCCCTCGCTCTAACTCTTTAAAGATTAATTCTATTATTTAAATATAGAGATCATTTTCCTACTAAGATTTTATACTTACTTTCATATTATTATAAATACCCTAGGCACTATGACCTAATAAAAGATATATTAATATTATTTAGTATATAAGATAATATAACTAAATAATACAATAGTAGTAGTATTTATTAATTATATCGAGCGAGAAAAAAACGATTTATTATTATTTTAGTAAGTTAGAAATACTATATTAATATAGCGGGGTTATTAAGAAATTCGTTATTACTAAATAATAAAGTTATCGTCGCGTAATAAAGTGAAAATAAAATAAAGATTAATAAATAAATAAAATAATATCGTCTCTTAAACTATTTATATAGTTTATAACGACTTTATATTATAGTCGTTAATTACGCCCTCTACGTTTTTAAGATCCTAGTTATTATATTATATATTCTAATAGGGCTCCTAGCCCTTCTACTTAATTAAATATTATATTATTAACCTTTTTCCTCGTTTTAAAAGCTTTTTTATCCTTTTATCTAAAATACGTTTTATTTTAAAATAATTATTTATACCTTTATTATTATTATCGAGAATATATATAATATATACCTCTTTATTTAATTAAGTTAATATTAAAGGTAGTATAAAATATAGCGTTTGAGTCTTCGAGTTAAATACCGTATATAATAATTATCGGCGATATTCTCGTACGTTCTATGAAATCCTATATAATTTCGCTTATTATACGCGAGTTCGAAAATATTCTATTCTATTAATTTCGGGATATATAGGTGTTCTTTATTAATATAGTCGTCTTTATATTATATAAGTAAGTCTCTAAGAAAGAAAGAAATATTAGTATTAATTATATTGACTCCGTTTATAGACCTTAGGGCTTCTTTCTTAAATCTATCCTTTTTATATATAAGGAAAGTTATTACCCTTAATTATTTCTTATTTTTAAAATACGCCTTTTATAATTTAAGGCGGTATTTAAAAGATATTTTAATTAAAGTAAAATAAAAAACGAAGATATCGTTTAAAATACTAGGACCTTTAGTATTAAGATATTCTTTTTTACCGAGGAGGCGAGATAATATATTTAATACGATATTTTACTTTCCTAGACACTAACGAATATCGAGATCGTATTATAATATATATTAAGAAATTTATATTAACCGTAGGTTTAACCCTAACCCTAAGTTAACGATAATAAAGACGTAGATTAGGTCGATAAATAGCCGCTAGAGGATATCGATAACTCCTTAGATATTAATAATTATATTTTTAAAATACGTTAATAATTAGATTAAAACGAAATCTATAGTAAGTTTAAAGCGAAAATAAAAAGTAAGCCGAGACTCGTAATATTTAGGTCTTATTTAATTTATAGGTAAAATCCGGGGACCGATCGACCTATAATATTATTAGAGGATACTAGATTATAGTATTTAAATTACTCCGCGCTAAAATCGATTATTATAATAAATACCGTCTTCGCGTATATATATATAAAGGGTTTTCGTATTATAAAAGATATAATCTTAAGGTATATTATTTATATTAATCTTTATCCGGTTATATATTAATTATAAATTAATATAAACGAAAAGGCTTATTAAAGAGGGACCTATAAATTTATTATATCTTTACTCTTACCGAATATACCGTCTAAAAGAATATAATCGCCTAGTTTTAAAACGAATCTAGAAAGGTATAGGCGGTATAACCTTAATAAATAAAATCGGCGTCGTAGAATAAATATAAGTCTTATATTTACTTAAATTAATAACGGGTAAATTATAATATTAGGACTATATTATCTTTACCCCGATAATTATAAATATAAAAAATATAACTAGAGACCGAATAAAAATACGAAAGAGGCGCGGAAAGTGTTTAGGATAATATTAAGGCCGGAGTATACCTAAGTTATAAAAAAGACGAAGGATATTATTCGTTTTAGAGATTAGGAGAAGATTTTAAAAAGGATAATATAAATTATCGAATCGGGAGTATTTTTAAGGCCCCCTTTAAATTAAGAGGAGGTCGTATTATTAAATAAAGTTCTAGATATAAACGTAAGGGGTATATCTAGTTATATATCTAAATATTTAATATAGCTAGTTTATAAAGCTTCTAGTCGTAATTATACTAATCTTTATACTAGTTTTATTCGATTTATATTATATATCTCTATTTTTTATATCTCCTTTAACTCCTCTTATATTTCGAAGTTTTACTCGTCTTTTTATAACCCCTTAAAGATTTTAGAATAAGATTAAATTCCTTACGTAGTTTTAATAGAATTTTTTTATTTTTTTATTTATCCTCTAACTCTTTAAGTTTATTAATTACCTCCGGTTTAAAGAATAATCTTATATTCGATTTCTTCCTCTTTATTAGATAACTAGATATAAAGTCTTAAATAAAATATATATATTTCGAATTACTCCCGTTTATTCGGTACCCGGAAATTTTAATTTTTAAGTTACTTTCCCGAGTCTTTTTATTATTAATACGGTTTTTACGCGTATTTATATTACTTTATAAACTTTTACCTAAGGGCTAGATTCTTCAACTCTTCTTTAATTACGAGTTAAACTAGTAATTAAGGCTAAAGGTTCTCTACTTCCTTTATTCTTATTATTAAATTTTAAGATAATAATTTCGTTTACGAGATTATTATACCCGCCTTCGTCTTTATTATTTATAAAGTCGTCGTTACTCTTTATTATAACCTCGTCCCGCCTTTATACCTCTACTTCGTACTCTTTAAGGGTTATTATTTCTTCGTAATTTAAATCTTATTAAGATATTATTATTTTATTTTCTTTAAATTAAAAACGATTAAGGACTATAAGAATTAAGAATGTCTTAAGATTATAGGATTTTTAAGCTACGTATAATTAGGTAGCGATATTAAATACTCGCTCGTATTTAACGCCCGTATAAAGTACGGTTAAGATATTACGGGCCGTATAGGAGAGATAATTAAATATTAACGAAAAGTCCTTTTATTTATTAAATATAGATTTACCGTCGTCGTTATTAAACGTTATATATAATTAATAGGTATATTTATCGATATAAAGATTAATATAAATAAAAGATTTACTCGCTTCCCGGTATTTTCGAAATTCTTTACTCCGATTTTTTAAGTTCGATAACGCTTTATTTTTACCCTTAATTAAATATTTAAGATTATTTATCTTAACGTCTTTCTTAACGTAGATTTTCTTTTATTAAATAACCTACGGGCGCCGGTCGAATTACTCCTTAAATTATTCTTAATAGAAATCCTCCTACTTTTAGCTAGTTTCTTTATTCTATTCTTAGTCTTTAAATATAATCGTCTTTTAAATTAATTCTAAAAGAGTTATTATACCGTATAACCCGCCTAAGGTCAACTAGGTTTAAGAATAATATTAATTAAGTTTATTTTACGCCTTTTTTAAACCTTTTAATATAGACCTCTTTTAAAGCGTAATCTTCTTTATAAACTTTTCTTCTTTACTTTTAAGATAATTAAATAATATATTATAAACCGAAAAAGTTATATAAATAATCGGCGTACGTAATATATTTATCGTTTATATATATTAATAGAACGGCTTATAAAGTTCGATAAGGTATTTTACCTAAATTTATTTATTCTTATTTAACTATAATTATTCCGCCTATTTACGGAAAAATTCCTTTAACGCCGGCCTTAGCTTTAAAGCGCGGATTAATATATAATAAATTAAGTCTTATTTAGTCGCTATATCCTAGAAGAGCTTTAATATTATAAACTTATTTCGACGTTTCTTATCGTATATCCCTTATACTTAATTCGGCCCGGTTAATTAATACTTCTCGTTATTTAACTACTTTTAAATATCCTAAAAGTATTTACGTTATTAACCGTTTCTATTAAAGTAGGTAGAGGCTTTACGAATTTATATCCCTTAATATTAATAGAGAAATAAATATCGGTATAATAATTAATATATTATTTAAAATATAGAAGTACCTTTATTAAAGTAAACGGGATCCTAGGTTCTTTCCTTATTTTAAAAAACTTTTATTTATCTACTTTATCGTCTTAATCCTTCTAAAAGTCTTTATTTATTAATAAGATTTTAATTACCTTAAAAAGTTCTTTTAAGCCTAGTTAAATAATATATAAAAAGTATAAGACGCGGTGAATTCCGGTATTCGTAAGAGTATTTTAATTACTATAGAAATCGCGGATTTTATCTTTTAATTCTTTCTTTATAATTAAAAATTAGGTCTTTTCCTCCGGTAATATAATTTCGAGGGTTTAATATATACTATTATTATTAAAGGCGTTATCTATAGTAATTAATATTATCCGATCCTTTAATTTATAACGATAAATAATAACGTTTAAATATAAGGTTAGGTTAATATTATTATACTTTCCCTTTACGTATTTAAAAGCTAGGAGTACCTCGTAGTACTATTATTACTAGTCGATAAAGTATATATTTATAATTATATAACTTTATCGGTTCTTAGAAGACTATAAGTCTAGCGTTATAATAACTTTCGTATCGTCGTTAAGTAAATTCCGAAGGAGTTAATTTTAAATATCGTTATACTTCTTTATAATATAATTTTTAACTATAAATATAGAAGGGAGAGTAATTAACGAATTCGCGTACTTAAATACTCGTTATATATCGATATTATTAATAGATCGTAAAGAGAGCCTAAGCCCGATAACTATTTATATAAATAATTTAGGGAAGTCCTTAAGTATTATTTCTCGGCCGTTAAATCGTAGTATATTAATCTTTCTTTTACTTCTCTATAATTAGGATTATAAGTATTTATATTAATCTTTATACTTATATATTAAGTAGGTTAAAATATACCTAGTCTTTAAAGGATAGTATAGTTTAAATTAGTTTTATATTTAAGTATAAAGCTTTCCTCTTATATTAATTTAATATAAGATACGTTTTTATACTATTCTAGGTATTGATCCTTATAATTATTCGGTTATATTTTTTATAAATATTTCTCGGCTCCCTTATACCTACTATAGTATCGTTATAAAAGAACTCCTATTCTAGAGCCGGTTTAGGCGACGTCTAAAAGAAATTAGGTTTATAACTTTTATATTTCTAATTCTCTTATTTAATCTTTTAAATACGATATTATTCTTATTTATAAAACTATTTAAGAAAGACGGTAGCTATTTCTATTATATATATATAATAGTGTTTATCGGAATCTTTAATCGTTAAACTCTTTATAAAAGAAATATCTCGGGTAACTAAACTAAGAGTAGAAGAATATTAATTATTAGATTTAGAATTATTAATAACGAAGCTACTACTTTAAGATATTTTAAATACGTATTTCAGAAACTAGTAAAGAAGGTAGGAAAGTAAGAGGAATTATTAACTCTTTTATAATTATATAGTTTATAGAAGTACGTTATATATAGTAGTTATAATTTAATTATATTAATACCGGATAGAAAGATTATAGAGATAAATCTATATTTATCTTATATATTTTAAGTTAATATCCCGTTAAAAAGTAACTTTAAATATATAGTAAATTAATATTCTAACCCTCCTTTAGAAATTCCTTTTATGATTTAACTATATTTTTATTAACTTAAATTAATAATTATACCTTTAACCGTTAATAAAAGCGTAGCCGATATTAACTTTAAATTACTCGATAACCTTAATAATAACGCGAGAGTAAATTAAAGCCCTCGATTATTAAAAACGCGACGGAATTTAAAGATAACGAGGAAAGTACCTAGCGTATAAAAAGTATATATAAGGAAACCTCGGGTAAAGAAAGTCGTAGTACGGGGTAAAAGACTAAAGAGCGGTAGTTAATAGGACCTTTATAATTAAAATATTATTTAATTTAACTTTCTAGTTATTACTCTACGAGAAATCAGGTTTCTTTAAAAAATTACCGATCTTTTAATCCCGAAACTACCCTTTATATACCTTATACGCGAAATTATATATATCTTTTATAGACGTTATTTTCGTATATAGTTTATAGGTTTAAACGCGTTATAGGAAGTCTTAAAGGGGATATTAATTAAGAAACTCGCGAGTAGGTAACCTAATATTATCTTTATAAATATATAATATTAATTTTAATCGTAGTAATTAATCTTTACGCGATTTATAATAAACGGATTATTATAGCCCCGAAGGATATATAGTTTATACGGCGATTAAAGACTATATATACTAGGTAAGAATATATTATAATTAATATCCAAAGGTCGACGCTTTATTATATTTATCCTAATCTTTATATTAATTAAACTAGTACTACTATTTTTACTACGAAATTTAGACTTAATTATAAACTTTTGGACTTTCGATTCTATTTTAAAATAATCTATTAATCGTTTATAACTACTACGATTAATATTATAATTTATTAATACGAGATAAGATAAGAGATTATCTTAATATAAAAGTCGTTATCGAAGGAGTATAACTTTTTATTATAAAATCAAAGTGAATAATAACTAGGGATCCCGCTTTTAGCGCTATAGATCCGATTATTTTATTTATTTATAACCTCGCTTTCCCTTATACCGAAGTTATATTAACTATGTTATTAAAAAAGTATTTATCTTAATTTAAAATACCGTATAGTATATTTATATATATAAGGCCGGTATATTTAATTATTAATAAACTAATTAATCGTAATCTTCTTTACGTTTATTTATACTTTAGTCTTTATGAATAAAATGAAATTAAATAAAAATAAATTATAAACTAATAAGATATTAAGCTATTATAATCGTATAATCGTTAGTATTTAAAATACTAAATAAGTATATTAGGATAAAGATTAGGATAATTAATATTAATTTAATTTATAGAAAATAACTCCTTAGCCCCTAAATTATAGAGTAATTAATCTATTATATAGAGGGGTAAGATTATTAGGATATAGATTAAAATAAATAATATTAATAAAGTTTATAATAGTCGTTTAAATACTAGGGCTTTAGAATAGAAAATATATAAAATAACCCTAACCTTCCGGTAAATCTTACGGTATAAATATTAAGATAAATAATTTTAATAAAATATACGAATTATAGTTATTCGGTCCTATATAAGAATAAATCGACTTCGACGATATCGTTAATACGAATTAATTAAATACGTTAGATTAATTCTCTTAACTTATCTACCCTAAATTAAAGAATATAATTTAACCGATACTTATTTAATTATATAAACTACTTATACCTAGGAATAAAATAGAAGATAATAAATATAATTTAGGTAAAGACGTTAAGATTAAAGATAACGATAGTACTAGCGACGATAACGAGGCGACCGTCGATAGTAATAATAACGTAATAGGGTTAGAAGGTTATATAAACTATATAAATAATAATAATATATATGAATAAACTAAGGATAATCTTAAGTATTAACGGCTATATTAAAAATATTAATATAATAGTTACGAATACGTTATTAAAAGGTAGGATTATAAAATAAGGGATATATATCTTTATTATCTTTATCCGATTAATTCCTCGAATAATACCTAGATTTAATTAATAATACCCGAAGACTATTAAGAGAATAACGATTAAGATAAAGATTAGGACGATTCGGCCCTAAATAATTAAGATAAACCTAAATTCGATAGTATTAAATCTTATATAAATTATATAGAAGAGCGTATCCTATACTTTTATTTAAAAGAAATTAATTTTATCTTCCGAGGGTATAAGAACTACCGGTAGAATAATTTAAATTATTTTATACTCGATTACTCTTATAATAATTAAGATATAAAAGATATAATAATAAAGAAGGATATTTAAGACCCTTCCGATTAAAATAAAGATCGGGATAAAACCCGTAATAATAAATAATTAAAGTAGATCTCTTATATTAATAAGAATAATCTACCGAGACTTAATACGGGCGAAATACCTCTCGATCGTTTAGAGGGTATTATTAAAGAAATATATATTACTCGTTAAATAATCTTTAAGAATTTAAAAATAAATTTAAAAATAATAAAAAAGAAGGAGAAGGCGAGTAAAGTATAAAAGATTAAAGCTATAACTAAAGATAAAGGTTCGCTATCTTATTATATATCCTAGCTTTATCGTAATCTTTATATTAATCCGTTATTATAAAAACTCCTTCGAGACGTGGATATCCTTTAAGAAAGACTAAAGTAAAATAAAATAATAAGTAATTTACCTTAATCTTAGCTTTATCGTAATAATTATATTAATATTATATAATTTATTAAGGTCTTAAAGTATAAAACTTTATACGGAAAAATACTAAGAGTATCTAAACTTATAAGTTTTTTCTTTATATTAAATATACTATAATTTTTATACTAATTTCTAGATATTAATATTAACTACGCCTTTATCTTAAGGCTCTTTATTTATTAATTAAACCTCTACGGGAATACGGGCGGTTAAAGCTCTACCTAAACTCTTATTTAAAGACCGCGCTTAAGCCCTAAAAAGAAGGAGGGGAAGAATAAATTAAATTCCTATATCTACCCGACGATATATAAAGCCCGGTAGTAAATTTTATATTATCTTTAACTACCTTTATCTTAATTAAGGTATTAATCCTTATTAACGAAAATACTCCGGGAAATTAAAAGATATTAAAAGACTTTCGATTTATTAATTCTAAAAGTACCCTTTTTATATCTAGTCCGCGAAATTTATTACTAAGACTTTTTTAAAAATATACGATTTTAGAGTAATATATTTAATACTTTATAAAAGACTATAAAAAGTTATTTAATATATATATTCTCTAATAAATTTATTCCTTATATTATCCCTAGATAAACTAAGATCTAATTTATTTAGTAATTAATTTATATATTATATACGGTAAGCGTATTACTCTTTAACCGAAGGATATTAAATTATTAAAGACTTTAATAAAAATATTAGGCGGGTAAATAAATATTAATAATTAAAGCGAGAAGGGGTTTCGCTAGCAGATAAGATCTTTATTAAAGATTAATATAAAGATTATTATAAAGCGTTAAGGTAGTAGATTCCGACAGGGATTAATTAATAAATAAATATTTATAATTTTATCGTGAAATAATCTAATTAATCGTTTAATAATAATACGAATAATTAATTTATATATTAATATATTATAATATAAGAGCTCGTAGAAAGATAAAGGTCTTTAACGAAAGTATATAACTTTAAAGAATAAACTAAAGTAAATAATAATTAAGAATCCCGTTTTTAACGTTATAAATCCGATTATTCTTATTACCTCTTACTTTACTTTTACCTATACTTAAACTATATTAATTACGGTATTAAAAAAGCGTTAATCTTAATTCGAAATCACGTTTAGTATATTATATATATAAAGATCGGTATAATTAACTACTAATAGCCTAGTTAGTCGTTATTATCCTTATATTTATCCTTATATTTATCTCTCTAGGTAAATTCGATCTAAATTAAATTTTACTATTATTTAATAACGTATCTAGTTATCGGAGTTATAATATTATAAGTTTAATTATTATTTAATATAATTATTAAGATAAAGATTAAGATAAATAATATTAATTCGATAAATAGAAAATACCTCTTATACTTCCTCTCGAAGTTAAATAAATAAAGTCGTTACTCTTAATACTATTATTAATAGTATTAATTATACGTATTTAATATAGTAAATACCTCCTCTTTAAGGCGATAGATTTATAATATCGGATATATTTAAAATAAATGTAAAATTACCGGGATAAAGATCAAAATAAATTATACTAATCTAATTTATTAAATATAGTCGCCTATATTATAAGTTTTTTATTCGGGATTAGGCCTTATAATAAATCCTTAGTTATAAGTAAAATTATTAATATAAATCTTAAAGTAAATTATATTTACGAAATATATAAAATATAGTAGACCGTACTTTAATTACTAGGAGTCGGAGGGATAAAATATAATATCTTTAATTTCGTTTATGAAAATCGCCTTTAAATACCTTTTAGAGGTTAATAAAATCGAGAACCCCTTAATTCGCCATTTATATTATATACTTTATTAATATCCTACGAAATAACGTAAGATAATAATCGGTATAATCGTAAAAACTAGTTTAATAATAATAACGGTTTAGAATTAAATTAGTCTTATATAGAATACGAGCGTCGGTTTATTTACTATTTATATTTATACGGTAACTCTAATTTAATTAACGCGTATTAATACTATAAATAGAATAAACTCTTTTATATTCTCGAAGATAAGGATAAAAAAAAGAGTCGTACGAAGAGTAAAGAAGTATTAATACTACTAAGGAATCTAAATAAAAAAGGAAAATTAATACTACGGAAAGAACTAAACGAATCGAATTAAACTAGTTTTATAATATTAGAAATAAATTAGGATAAAGATAAGGATAATCTTAATAATTAAACTAATTTAGGTTTAAAGTCGTATACGTTATACTTAAACCGGAATTTGATATATAACTATAAATATTTTAACGTAGTATATAAAAATTATATAAATTAAGGATTCGAATATCTTTTCTAGGACTCGGAAATCGATTCGGATATAAACGAGGATCCGTTACCGCCGAATATAATATTAAATATTAATATAATACCTCTTAATACTCGTCGATAATTTAAAAGTAATATTAAGTTAGAATTTAATACCCCGATTACTCGTTAAGTAGAAGGTTAATAAATAATAAACGATAAAGAGCCTATAAGGGAAAAGAACGTTAAGGATATAACTAAGAGTAAATATTTATTATTTTATTATATATCCTAGCTTTATCTTAATCTTTATATTAATTTATAAATTTAAATATAATTATTAATAAACGCGACCGGCCTTAGAGGAATCTAGAGACTTTATAAGGTAATAAATATATTACCTCCCTTCCAACCTTATCGTAATCTTTATATTAATCTTTAATTATTTATAAAGTTTTTAAAATATAGAAATTTAAATTTAAAGGTAAATTCAAAGGTAAGCCTAAAAGTAAGCCTAAAGATAAATCTAAATATATAAATATAACTAGAAATAATACGTATTTTCCCCTCTATAATTTTATATAAATAATATATTAATATATATAAATAAGGAAAGGAAAAGGCCTCTAGTTAATTTAAATAGTACTATAAAATAACGGGGAGGGCTCGAGTATTAATTCTTTATTAACTTAGCCTTTATTTAATAATAAGACTACTATAAGATTAATACTTAATAAATTTTTATATAAAGCCGTTTCTCGTATCCTTAAGGTCAAGTGGAATAAGAGGGGAAAGATAAATTAAATTCTTATATCTACCCGACGACGTATAAAGCCGGGTAGTAAATTTTATATTATTATTAACTACTTTTATCTTAATTAAGGTACTAATCCTTATTAACGAAAATACTCCGGGAAATTAAAAGATATTAAAAGACTTTCGATTTATTAATTTTAAAAGTACCCGTTTTATATCTAGTCCGCGAGATTTATTACTAAAATCTTTTTAAGAATATACGATTTTAGAGTAATATAATTAACACTTTATAAGAGGCTATAGAAGGTTATTTAATATATATATTCTCTAATAAATTTATTTCCTATATTATCCCTCGATAAATTATAATTTAAATTATTTAATAACTAATTTATATACTATATATAATAAGCGTATTACTTTATAGGCGAAGGATATTAGACTTTTAAAAACTTTAACGAAAATATTAAGCGGGTAAATAAATATTAATAGTTAGGGCGAGAATAAGATTCGTTAAAGGATAAAATCTAAAGGAGGGCTTAATATAAAAATTAATATAATTTTATACGCGGAGAATACCTATTAAAAATTAATATATAAATAGATACGATTCGTCGTTCTAGGATACTATAGTATATATTAATTATTTAAATCGAGGGTAGTATAATAGTTAATTTATTTAATCGCGTTATTAAATCTTAATATACTTTATTTATATTATTATTATTATAATAGCCCTAAAGATACGCGTAAATTATTATAATGTGGCCTCACTAACCTAGCCTAGCCTAACCTATCTTAGATTTAATTTAGGTCTAAATTAGTTTCCTTATTTCTATCCTAATATAGCCGGGATAGGAAATAAATAAATACTCCGTATACTAGCTCTTATTTAGATAATAGCTAGTCTTACCCTAATTTTCGTCCTTTATCTTTTATCTTAACCTACTCTTATATTATAACTAGGCTATAATTTAATAAACCTGGCTATTAATTTAATAAATATCTAGATATTAATCCCGTTTCTTAATATTATAAAAGATTAATTACCTAGTTAATACTCCCTAGTACTAGGATAATTATTATAAAGGATTAACCCCCTAACCCCGAAGACCGCGTACGATAATTCCTCGCCGAAGTTTAGAATAACCTTATTAGTTTCTTAAATACCTTCGACTACCTATATATTTAAGTCGAGAGTAATCTTTTATTCGATATTTTATTCTTATTTACGCCTCCTCTTTTTCTTACACTAGATACGTAATCCCTAGTTTATATTATCGTTTAAATAATAATCTAGGCCGTATTTATTATAACCTAAACTATATTTTAACCCCCGCCTTAAATATTCGATAAAAATACTCTTAATAATATTATTATTATAGGCCTACGCTCGTCTTTCTTTTTAAATATTTAATAACCTACCCCCTCTCGATCTCGAACGCCTCCTAAATCCGAAAAGCTCCTAAATATCTCGAAATATAAAGAGAATTAAGATAAATTAGATATTTAGGAGTAGACGTTAATATAGCGGATATATATTAATTATAACCGCTACGCTACCGATAATAATAAGATCGTTTATATAAAGTTTAAATTAGTTATCGGTAAAAAGGCCTTTAACTTAATAAACCGTTATTAAAAAAAAAGTCTCTATACTTTAACTAGCTTTACCGATTAACGAAAGAAATTACGGGAAATATATAATAACCCGTTTAAATAAGAGGATACTCGGAATTATATCTAGGAATTTAAGTAAAGCTTTATACCTTTTAATAAGTATTTTAACCTCGTTATTTAAAAAAAGAAACGTTCTCGAATAAAGAACGAATCCTTAATTAACGTTATAAAATATAACGTTAATTATATTACCTAATAGGCCTTTATCTCCTAGAGGAAAATTAATAATTAACGGTTATATACCTTCGATAAATACGTCCGTATATACTCCGAAATCGATTAAGAACTTTAATAGATTAAATATTATTTACCTCGTTAGAGTATCGTTCCTACTAAATTAGGATAAACTTTAAGAAGGTTTATTATATTTTTATTAACTTCTACTCTTATAACCCGCTTTATTATAACGAGTACTTTTATCCCCGTTACCGTAGCTTTAACCCTCTTATTTAAGGAGTTAATAAACCTCGATTCTATTTAAATTATTATTAAAGGTAAATTAACGAGAACCCCGGTTATTAAAATTATCTACGAGAAGTAGAGGTTTTATTTTTATTATAAATCGTTTAGATATAATATAAGAGCCTACCTAATTAAGCTAGCTAGTCTCCGATCTAGTATTATAATTATTATTAACGACGACGAGAGCGTTATAAAAAGAGTTACTTTAAACGCGGGAAAAGAATAGTCCCGGTATAAAGTCGCGTATTAAGATTATAAGTATTTAGAACCCTATATATACTTTCTTACCTATCGATTATATCATTTAATTTATCTTTATTACTAATTAAACTTTCGTCTAAATCTATTATATAGCTTTTTAAAACCGACTTTACTTTTCGTAATAAATATATAGTTATTTCTTATTAGTTACGGTATAGTTAGTCCCGAATTTAAATCAAAGCCTTAATTAATATTAATATATCCGGCTATTTTTTTATTAATTATAATTTTATATATATTTAATATCTACCCCTTCGCTTTCTTTATTATCCTCGTATCGGCCGACCCTTTAATAATATACCTACCGTTATAGGGCGTATTATTTATATCGTAGAAACGATTTTAAAAATCTATAATTATTAGGAACGAATAGTTTTCTTTATTACTAAATTTAATTAATACCCCGTTATAATCGGCCTATTATACCTCTACCGTTATAAAGTTACTACCGATTTTTTAGATAATTCCTTAACCTTCGCTTTATATTTTTATTTAAGAAACTATACTTTAAATCCCGTAAAAGTTTTCGCGGAAAATAAACTTTTTTTTATACCTTAAGAAAGTTTCTAAATCTAAGAATTTTAATCTTTAGTTTTATCCGATACCTATATAAAATAAACCTCGATTTAAAAGGAGTCGCTAGTATATAAAGAGCCGTTATTATTTATAAACGATAACGCTATTATTAAATAACTAATTCCGATTTAAGAGAAGTTACTTTAGTTTTAAATTTATTAATAGTATATTTAATCCTAGGCTTATAAGAAATAAACCTCGATTTAAGAAAAATTAACCTAGTCCTAGGTTTATTAATAGTATACCTAATCTTAAATTTATAAAAAGTAAACCTCGATTTAAGAAGAATTAACCTAGTCCTAGGTTTATTAAAAGTAAACCTAATCTTTAACCTAGCCTAGTATTTATATAAAATAATTTAGAATTTAAAAGGAGTTACCTTAATTCTAGGTTTATTAATAATAAATCTAGATTTAAAAGGAGTTTTCCCCGTCCTAATCTTAGTTATTTATTCTTATAGAAACTAGTTATAATAACGAGTATAATTATATCGTTATTACCGTTAAATAAGGAAAGATATTTAAGATTAAGTATTATAGCCTAGCCTCGTTTCGTTATAAATCTTAATATTAAGAATAGCGAACCTAGTACCTAACTACTCTTAATATATACGAGATAGGATCTCGATTATTTACCCGGCTCGTTAGGCCTAACGAGTAAACTATATTTAATTTATTATTTATAGAAATTAATCGATTTTTAGGTATTTTAGAAGAAATCTCGACCTTAAATATTTAGTTTTATTAAGAACCTAAATATTATAAACCTAAGCCTCGCCTTAATTAAAATCTTAAATTAAATATTTATGATTAAGCCTAGAACCGAGTTATATTTAAAATAAATAAGGAGTTTTATTTTACCTCCGCTGTTATTTAAGAAGAGTTTTAAGCTTACCGAGATAATAAGAATATTAACCTAATTATAATCCTATTTACGCGGTATTATAAATTCTTAAACGTTTTTTCGAGAAAAGATATTAATACCTTACCCCCGTATTAATTATATAATTATATTATTAAGTTTAAAGAAGGGTTATAACCTCCGTTATTTAATTTATATAGTATAAGCCGTAATAAGATCCTAAAGCTCCGTCGTTACCTAGATAAAAACTTTAATAAAGATTTTATTCGAGTTAATTAGTTTTATATTACGTTTTTTATCCTATTCGTAAAGAAACCTAACGGAGGCCTATATTTCTACGTTAATTACCGAGGGCTGAATATTATTATTGTAAAGAATAAATACCCTTTACCCTTAATATTAGAAACTTTAAATCGATTAAATCGTATTAAGATATTTTTTAAATTAGATATTATATTTATTTTTAATCGCCTCCGTGTTAGGGAGGGCGACGAAGAATTTATTATATTTTATACCCGATTCGGCTTATTCGAATATTTTATTATATTATTTAAATTATATAATAACCCTACCTCGTTCTAATATTATATTAATAATATTTTTCGTAAATTTCTCGATAAGACCTATACTATATATCTCGATGATATTCTAATTTATAGCGATATCGAGGAAGAGTATAAAATTTATATTAAATGTATCCTTTAGAAGCTCCGCGAGGCGGGGCTCTAAATAAATATTATTAAATACGATTTCTATATTAAGGAAATTACGTACCTAGGATTAATTATTATTATTTAAAGAATTAAAATAAATCTAAAGAAGATTAATACGATCCTAAATTAATTATAACTAGTTAGTATTAAAGATATTTAAAGTTTCTTAGGGTTCGCTAACTTTTATCGGCGCTTTATTTATAAATTTAATAAACTCGTTATATTATTTATAACCTTAATTAAAAAAGATATTATCTTCAAGTAGAGTACTTAATATTAAATAACTTTTAATACCTTAAAGAAGGCTTTTATCTTTAATATTATCCTAGTTTATTTCGACCTCGACCGTAAGATTATAGTAGAAATAAATATATCTAATTATATATTTAGGGGGGTCTTATCCTAGTATAATAATTAAGATATCCTTCGTTTTATTATTTATTTTTTAAAGAAGTATAACCCTACCGAGTATAATTATAAGATCTATAATAAAGAGTTTATAATAATCGTCCGCGTATTCGAGGAATAATATCTTAAACTAAAGGGATCTACTCTCTTTATCGAGGTAATATCTAATTATAAGGCTCTTAAATATTTTATTTTATCTAAAGTATTATCTCGCCGTTAAATAAAATAAAGTAAATTTTTATCCCGTTTTAATTATAAGATTACCTACCGGCCCGGTAAAGAAGGTAGTAAACCTAATATATTAATACGTCGGTTAAGAGACCTCTTTAAAGAGGGGGATAAATTAGATTTTAAATATTAATATTAATATTAAATTATATTAAAAAGAAAAAACCTAGCCCTAGAAGTCTTTAAGGATTATATTTATAGTATATTATTAAATATAGCGACCCTAGCCTTAATCCTAGTTATTTTAATTATATTAGTAATAAATCTAGAGATTCTTGTCTAGCCCTTTTAATTATATCTTATATTAATTTATATAACCCCGATAAACCTCGATATAGACGTTAATTTAGAACTTTAGATTTTATTTACGTCCTACGAGCCTAAATTAGATAAAGACTAGCCTATTAACTTAAATAAAGATTTATACGATACCCCGATTTATTAATTATAGGATATAATTAGTTAAGCCGATTAATTCGTTTTTAAAATCCTAGAAATACTGCGTTCTAGAATATATTATTATAACGGAATTCCCCTCGCTAAATACGAAGATAGGGATAAAGTTCTCTATTTCCGAGGAAAGAGATATATTCCGAATTTTAGTAAATTACGCCTTCGTTTAATCTAGCTAGCCTATAATAGTATCGCGGGTAATTATTTAAATTATATTAAATATTACGAATTAATTAGTCGGGCCTATTAATAGCCTAACGTTTATACTACTATCTAGTAATTCGTTAGGAATTATTATATATACCGAAGAATTAAGCCTTCTCGTTAGTATATTTAAAAATAATTACGTTTATTACCGCCCCCGTAACGATGTTAAAGAGATATCTCGATAAATTATATAAATCCTCTACCGCCTTATACCTTTATAGGAATTATTTATCGGTATATTTTAATTTTCGTAGACCGCTTAATTAAGATACGGTACCTAGTATTAATTACGTCGATAAAAGTAGACGAAGCCTACGACGCTTTTTATTAGAATATATAAAAGCTCTATAAATTACTAAATATCTTTATTTTAGATCGAGGATCTTAATTTATATCGGAGTTTTAAGAGGCCTTATATAAACGCCTTAAGATCGATTAATATATATCTACCGGGTATTATCCTTAGACGGATAATTAAACTAAGCGGTTTAATATTATAATAAAATACTACCTCCGTATATATATTAATTATATATAGGATAATTAGGTAAAATAACTCTTTAAAGCGGAGTTTTTTAATAATAATACTAATTCTTCTAATACTCTAGCCTCGCCTTTCTTAACTAATTATAATTAATATTTATATATCGGTTTCGAGTCTACCGAATTTTTACCTTAAAATCTTACTACCTAAACCCGTACCTATTTAATTATTACCGATAAATTCGTAATATAAATAAAAGCCTTAAATAATTACCTCCGCGATAAGATATTTATCGTTTAAATTATTTTTAAATCCTCGGTTAATTAACGAAGGCGCCTATATCCGATATATTTAATAGATAACTAAATATAATTAAATATTAAGAATCTAAATACTATACGCCCCTTAGTTAAACTCGACGATTATAATATCGGCTCTTTCCGAGTCTTTAAGGTTTTTAATAATCCTTTTATAATTTAATTAAACTTTTTATATTCTATAAAAGTTTACCCCGTCTTCTACGTTAGTTTATTATAGTTAATAATTAATAACCCTTTACCTAGATAAGTCCAGCCTATCCGAGAACTTATAATTACCGAAGATAATTAACGTAAATAGTATATTAACGGTATCTTAAATTCTAAATACGATCGCCGTTATAGTTTATTTTTATTAAAGTACTACGTTAATTAAAAAGACTACGTCGTTATATAGGAATCTTTCTAGTACCTTACCTATTATTAATAATTTATTAATAAATATTATATCTCGAATCCTAACGCCGCTAGCCTCTACGAATTACTATATATTATTTAGAGGTACTAGTATAAGGAACCTTTATTATCTTTATCCTAGTCCGACTTTTAAGAAATTAACCCCCGTTTATATTATAGTTTATTCCTTATCCGTTATTATTCCCTCGGTTATTATTCCGTATCGGCTTCGACCGATACTTCGTATTATTATATAAATAAATAATACCCTATAACTTAGCCCCGCTATTATTATTTATAGATAATAACGCTAACGCCTAGCTTTATTCGTATACCGCCGCTTATTCCCCGTCCTATTCTTTATCTATTATTATCGATTATTTATTTTATAAAAGCTCGACCTTAAAGAGGGGGCTATTATTATAATATAGTTTTATTAACCTAACCTAGTCTAACCTACCTTAGATTTAATTTAGGTTTAAGCTAGTTTCCTTATTTCTATCTTAATATAACCGGGATAGGAAATAAATAAATACTTTATATACTAGCTCTTATTTAGATAATAGCTAGCCTTACCCTAACTTTCGTCTTTTATCTTTTATCTTAACTTATTTCTATACTATAATTAGGCTATAATTTAATGAACCTAGCCGTTAGTTTAATGAATATCTAGATACTAATCCCGTCCCTTGATATAAATATAGTTTATTAATAAAAATAATAATTAATATAATTAATAATACGCTATTAGCGACCCTAAAGATATCGATTATTTATATTAATCATTATCTTAATTAATAAGGTATATATACGCGTATATATAAATTATATAAGGCTAGCCTTATTAAGAAGGGAGGAAGGGAATAATAAAGAATCCCTTCCCTTCCTTAGATTAGGGAAGGGAATAACTTTATATTTATCCCTTCCCTTCCCTTCCCCTTCCTCTAGGGAAGAGAGAAGAAGAGAAAGTAATCCCTACCCTATTCCGCAGCGTAAATATAAATAAGTTTTAGAGGTAAATACTTTTTATAATAATTTAAAAGAAGTTAATTCCTCTTTTATAAATACGAAGTAAGTTTTTCTAGAATAAATCTTTCGCGTATTCCTACCTTACGACGGCGAGCCCTTTAAAAATTAGGTTTTCCGGTATTAAAGTAACTTAATAATCTAGGCGAAGTATTTAATATTATTTCGTAATTAATTTATTATTCCGATATATATTTCTAAAGTTTATAGCGTATTTAGGAAACGAAGTTCTTTAATTATTATAATTCTTTCTTTAATAGTAATTAAATTTAACTTATTTATTTTCTAGCCTAAAAATATAACGGAGGGGTAAATTAAAAAGGATTTCTTAAATTTAAATAAGATCTTAAGGCTTATAAATAAAGCGAAGATAATTATAAAATATTCGATATACTCGGAATAGGACCGTAAGAAAATTACGATATTATCGATATAATATCTCGCGAATACTTTATACGGGCGAAGAAAAGTATTTATTTTATATTAAATATACGGAACTAACCCTTTTTTGCTATTACTACGACGTTATAATACTCTAAACTACGGTAAGAAACTATTATAAATTTATAACGATTATCTCTTTTAATTAAAAAGAGATAGAATTATTTATTATAATTAATAATATTTATATAAGTATATCTTTATACTAACGAAATAGTATCGCTTTAAAGCGGAAGAGGGTAGTTATTAAAGATAATAATTTTATTTAGATTACGAATATCGATTATAATTTTACCCTTTTATATCGGCGTTCTCTTAAGGTCTTTATATATCGTCCGTTATATAACGAAGATAGAGAAAGCGAATAGGGAAGGCTCGGTAAACTATAATATTTTCCTTTATTAATATATTTTATCGAATTTCTCGTTTATTAAAGCTTTTATATCGGGGCTTAATAAATAGAGTTTATAATTAAATTTCGTATTAAACGATTACTAGTCCGTAGTAAACGGAATCGATAATTACTCGGATTCGGGTAGGTTAATTATATCTCTTATATTTTCCTAAATACGAGGGTATTACTTTATAATCTCTTTAATTATAGTAATATCGGAGTCGTTACCGTAGATCGTAATTTTATTTAATAATTTCGTTTTTATAGAAGAATCGACCTTAGGCCTTAAGATTAACCTCGGATTATAAAGATTAATAAAGCGTAATACGATTACGTCGTCTTTATAAATTTTCGCCGTAAAGGAATAATTATTTAAGTTAATAAAATACGTTTCTTCTACCTCGTATTCTATAATTAATCTTATTCGTTAGCGGCGAGGAATAATAAAAGGTATATTCCCCTCGTTATAAATATTAATAAAGTTAATTACTAAGTCTATAAAGTAAATATAGACTTCTTTTATTTATAATTCGAATAAGAAATCTTAATCCGGTAATTATAATTTCCCTTTTAACGAGATTACTACCGTTAATATAATTCGTACTAGAACTATTTAACGGCGCTTTAATTATATAATACGTCGGATCCTTATATTATCCCTAGTTATAAATTAAATAAAGATCGTAATATCTTCGTAATTACCTAAAATTATTAAATTATTAAAGAGGTCGATAACGGCCTTCTTTTAACCTAGGATATTTATACCGATAAATATATTAACTTTAAAATTATCGATAATATAAAAGTCCTTAGTAATTTTAATTATTACTTTTATATTATCCTTCGTTTTTCCGTTTATATAAAATATAATTAAAGTCTATTTTATAATTAAATAACGGTTCGAGCCGATACCTCTTAAGGTAATAACTTTATTATAAGTTTATAATAAACGCCGGGGATTCGTTACGTAATAAATACTTTATCGATTATATTTATCGGATACCTAGTATTAAAATATCCTAATTCTCGAATAATATTTAGGGTAAGGCCTATTTAGCCGGTAAAATAATATTATATACGAAATATTATCCCGTTAATTAATAAAGGCGGAGTAGTAGATTCGATTATTAATTTACTCTTTTATAAAGAGGAAGATTTAAGAGTTATCGACTTTAGTATTATTATAATCTCTAGGACTAAAATCTTCGGAGTAATACTTAATTTAATATTCTTAGATTTTATAAAGGTAGGATTAATTACCTTCTAAATATTAATCGAGCGTATATATTTCCTTTCTTTTAGGTATATATATAAAAGATTATTTAACGGGAAGTTAAATTTATAGTTCCTATAAACGGGACGTTAATTTATTTTCCCCGTAGAAATATAATACGTAATTAAGACGAACCTAATATTAACGTCTTTATTAACGATTTATTCTTCGTCTATAATACTCTCCTTAGTATTATAATAACTCTTATCGGCGTTTATATAATAATTATAATAATTTATCGGCGGAGCTTCGGGAGAGCCGAAATAGTTATCGGTAAATCTAAAAGAGGTATCGTAATCCGTATTCTCGTTATTAAGATTATTATATAACTTATTAAAGTAAATAGGCTATATCTATACTTAATTACCGAAAGTATTATACGGTCTCGGCGGGTAGTATAGGTGTATCCTATAGTTTTTATAATCTTAGTTATTATAGCTTTAGCTCCCGTAACCCCGATTCTTAGCGAATAAATTTTAGTTAGGTTAAGTGTTTCCGGCGGTAATTATAAATAATTACTTTAATAGTAGTAGAGCGTTTTTTAGAGGTTTTTACGGGGGAGGCTTTTAAACTTATTACGATTATTACTATTATTATATTTAAGGTATAATCTACCGATTTTAAAAATAAACCGGTTAATTATAAGAGTTAATATAAGGGAAAGAAGGTCTAGTTATTTACTAGTATAAAAAAAAACGAGAATTATAAAGATTCGGTTTTATAATAAACGGTCTCTACCTTTAAAAACCTTAAGACTAAAGACCTTAAGGTATTTAAAAGCCTTAAGATTAAAAAGGTCGATATTACTATTAAGGCCGATAAGGTATTAAATTATAATATTTATTTTACCGTTATAATAATTATTTATCCTTAAATAGTTATTTATCTTTTTTTATATCGCGATCCTTTTCTCGCTCTTTAATTTCTTTTCGATAATTCTTATAACCTTCTTTATTCTTTTAAGTTTATATTTTATATTATATCTCCTTCTTATTCTTAAGTTATTCGATAAATTATTTAATCGAAGTATTATTCGTTAGAGGAGGGATAATAGCCTAGAAATCAATATCGAGGTAATTCTATACCTATATAACCTACGTATACTCTTCGGTAATACCGGTTTAAACGGTATATTTAACTACGTTTTAGACGTAGATAAATAGATTATTTCGTTCGGCCGTATCCTTCGATATATATAACTAGCGACTAAACTCTTTTAGAGCTATAAATATTATAATTTTAAAATAATCTTATAATCTAGTAATTTAGCGTTATAGACTATTCGGTAGTTATATTATTATATCTTTCTTATTTTAGGAAAGGATCTTTAGTTATTAATTTATAATAGTACCGTAGAAGTAATTATTTAGATTCCTCTTTACTATATCTTTACCTTTTATTATAACGATATTCTAAACTTTATTATAGAAGGTATAAACCTCCCTAAATATTTATTTTTTAAGGTTAAAGATAATATTACTAACGCTTTATAACTTTGGGTAATTTAGATAAAAGAAATTTAATTCGCTAATACGGAAATACCTAGTTTATTATTATATTTATTAAGTATACCCGTCTTTATTAATTAACCCTTATAGTCCCGTAGGTCCCGGAGGCCCTCTAAAAGCTTAACCCTAATTATATAAAGTAACTCTAATAATATCTAGTACGGTAGATTATATAGCCTAGATTATAGTATTATATAGGTTTAAATCGATCTCTACTACTAGCGGAGGCGGTATTCGTAGCTAGCCTATAGTTTCTTATTCCTATTAGGATTAAGAATTAAATAAAGTAAATTAATTTCCTCGAAGATTATTAAAACCTTTTTAGCCTTATCCTAAAGAGCTAGACTAGCCTTTATTATTATTAATTATATTATCGGTTTAATTAAAAAGGATCTTTTATATAACGTCGTCCGTAGTAAAATTAATTCTTATAAAAAGAATTAAGGTATTAATTTTCTCGGAGTTAATTAAATTATTAATTTAACTAGACTAGATAATAAAGAAAAAGACGAAGTTAGAAAAGAATAAATAAAAGTAGTTAAAATCCGGTCCTTAACTCTTCTCTAAGAACGAGATAATTAAAGGTTTAAAATTTCCTCGTTTCTTTTTTTCTAATTATTAAAATATACCGAATCGGTATAGTATTTAACGCTCTTAATATAAGCCGTTAATATTTCTATAATTAAAGAAGGGTACGTCTAGGAAATCGGAAATATAAAAGGGCTTTCTTTTATAAAATTTTCTTTTTCTTAAATATTAATAGAGGTAGAATATCCTTTTCTTACGAATAACTCGCTACCTCTTAATATATTTAATAGAGGATCGTACTAGTCGATAATAAAAAGAACTACTTCTTAAATTAATCTATTGATATTCTTATTATATTACTTGAAATACTTTTTCGAAAATATAAATAATTAAAACGTTAGAGAGATAATAAGTTTTAATAAAAATAACTTCTTTACCTCCGCGTAGCTTATAGGTAAGGAAAATAGGATAAGTTATATATATTTATAAAGATCTTCTACCGGTATATAGTTCGAAAGTTTATTTATATAATATTAATTTTTTAAACCTCGATTACGTAAATTAGAAATAACGAAGTAAGAGGTAAGAAGTAAAGGATTAAAAAGAAATTTTTAGGGTTCCTACCTTAACGCGGGGAAAACCTATTAATTTCGTTATAATTCTTAGTAGGGTAAATACCGCTTCTCCGCTTTCGGGTAAATATAGGCTTTAGATTATAAGAAAAATAAACTCCGCTCTTAACTCCGTAATTCCGGCGCGATTTAACTTTCTTAATAATTAATTATAATTAAACCGAGATCCTTAAGAAAAGGTAAAGATTTTCTATATAAACGAAAATAATAATATATAATATAAACGGCGGCGACGCTTTAATTTAATATAAATCATTCCCTACGCCTACGGCCGAAATATAGAGTACTTTTTATAACCGGGGTATAAATATTTCTTCGGGCTTATAAAGCGCGTTTATAAATTAATTTATATATTTATAAAAACCTAGTATAATAACTCGATTATTAAGATTAAAAGTAAGCGTAGCTAGAGTAAGGAAGTACTACTACTATATATAATAATTAAGACGAAAACGAAGCGGCTCGTTTCGTTCGTCGTCGTAGAACGTTAACGGTTAAAGGGTTAGTACTAATATTATAACTAGTAATAGATACGAGGACGAATTATAGTTAATTTATAATCCTTTAGAATAATTCGACCTATATAAAAGAATAATAGTACGGATAATAATTATATCTTCGAGATATTAATAAAGGATTTAGTACTTTATAACTAGTATTTTAAGAGTTAATAACCGGTCTCCTTCTATTTATAAATAGAATTCGACTACGCCGTTACTATTAAATAGTAAGAATATAGTATTAACGAAATAAAATACGTAAGAATTATAGTGTTAACGAAATAAAACAGTGGTTAAGATTTAGTCTTAATATATTATATATATTTTTTCTATCTAGCGGTACGAATAAGTTACTATTTTATATTAAAGTACTAGCTCTTATACTAAAGTACTAGTAATTATAATATTATCCTTCTAATCGATTTCGAATTAATTAATAAAACCTAACTTTATTTAGGTAATTAATTCGAAATTAGTAATTACCTTTATTTTAAATAAGAGCTAGTCCTCCCTATAGTATTTATTAATAAAATATTTTTAGTATAAAGCGTAATCCGTAAAGACTATAATTAATATTAATTAATTAGTAATTAATTAATATATATTAACGTAGTATAAAATACTAGGGAAGTTTATCGTTAATAAATTAATAATAAAATAAAATATAATAAATAATAGAGATAGAATAAATTAGTAATTAATTAATTTATAATTAGTTATTAATTTATTACTAAGAGAATAGGAGGGAGAAATAATCTAGGGGTAAATCTAGACTTATAATTTAACGGGCGGGAACTACGGATAGCGGGACCACGTAATTATACTACGTTAACGATCGAAGGATAGCCGAGGTTCTTCCAGAATTAGCTTAGGGACAGCCGAGTTCTTAGCGTAGGTACAGCCGAGCTACATCCTGCCCCCAAGAGCCAAAGTTGAGCCAGGGTCAACCCGCATATGCGGCAAGTTCAGCCGGGGTGAGGGCCCCATATGCTCAGCATATGCGCTTGGCTGACCCTGGCTCGGCAAGGTCTAGACCCCTTGCCTACTACATCCCGCAATTTTTCCCCCCAGCAGCACACGCTATCAACTTCGTCATGACGACATTGACTCCCCGCCCACCATATACTCAGGATGAGCTAAAACGTCTTTATCCGAAGACATTAAAGCTCCAGTTGGTGCAGATCGTACGTGATTTCTCGACTTTGAGAGCGTCTTAATTCATGTATACAGGAAATTAGGGATTCAAAACTGACTCTCGGGTTTCGCAGCTTCTACGGCATGGTAGGTCGATTTGATAATACTTGAACGCTACCTAAGTCTCATTGCTAGGCGAGCGAAGTCCTGTCTCTGCTAGATTTCAAAGTGTAAGTTATGATCGCCCATATGTTGTTCGAGTATAGACCTGACATTCATATCAGGCCGGGCTCTCACCTTGTAGGTCATGCTTCTACCCGTCTGCAAGCGTAAGCATCCTTACGCTAGTCCAGACTGGCCCTACTGCAATGCTGCTCGGCAACTATCAAACGTTATAATGTCAAAGACCGACTGGTCGTCCTGGAACGAACTCCAATGACGTCGACGACTAGAGACTTTCGGCGAGAACGACGCGTCTGTCCTTGCGTCAGGGCCTGCGGGCGAAGTTGATTCAGTGTGCAACTTGGGCGAGCTCACAGACAAAGGACGCGAGACCACTCTGGCACTCGGCGAGCGACTGCGGCACCTCTACGTTGAACAACTAAGATACATGCCGAACATAATTAGCGACTCAGACATGATTTACCTGAGGGCGACACCTATGCCTCGAGCGCTGGAGAGCGTACAGCAAAGCTTTTGGGGCATGTATCCGCTCTCTGCACGGACGGCAGCCTTCCCGCCCCCTACTATAATCACGCGCACCTTTCAGGATGAGACCTTGTTTCCGAATGAAGCTAGCTGTCGTAGATTCAGCCAGTTGAGCAAGGCATTTGCTCAACGGACAGCAGACAGATGTGGGCTTCACTGTTTTCTCTACTCATTCCTGAAAGCTGATTGATTCAGGGAACGAATCGAAAGAAATTGAATATCTCAACGCCCTCATCCAGAAATGGATGCCAGACAGATCCAGAGTACAAGTCGACTCCCACCCCCGGTTATCGGGGATAATGGACACCGTAAACTCCACCCTAGCACACGGCCCCGAGACACGCTTACCAGCAGCTTTCTACGACTCAAAGGGACGCGAGATCATCGACAAAATTGGCGTCGAAGAATGGTTCTCTGGCTTCAAAGAAAGCAATGAGTACCGACAGGTAGGTATTGGCGGTTTGGCTGGTGACATAGTTTCTCGTATGGTCGGTAGTGTCGAGAGAAGCGGGAATGATGGCTTGCTTGAGGTTGGAGGAGAGGATGGTGACCTTGGTGCTGGCAGAGGAGGCGAGAAAGACATCAAGTTCGGCATGAGTGGGTGCCATGACACTACGCTCGCAGCACTTCTGTCCAGCTTAGGATGCTTCGATGGCGAGAAATGGCCCCCATACACAAGTCACGTGGCTTTTGAGCTCTTCAAGAGCGCAGACGTTAGGCGAGAATCCGTAGATGGATCAAAGCTTGATCGCCCCGCCACCGCTCGCGCTGAACATAAGCAGAATCAGAGTGCGCTTAGCACTTTCTTCAGTTCTGGAGGCAAGAAGAAGCTTGCGACCGAAGGCATGCCCAGGAAACCGTCAGGTGAACTCACTTCTACGGATAAAGAGAAGTTGAATGGTCATTACGTGAGAGTGCGGTACAACGATCGTCCTGTGGTCGTGCCTGGATGCAGGCTGCCAGGTAAGCATCTTGATGGGGACGAGAGCTTCTGCACTTTGGTAAGTGGTGCCTTGCTGCAAGTTCTCCACCTGCTAATATTATACAGGAGGCGTTTAAGGCCATCGTTGACAAGTTCACGCCGAGAAACTGGAAGGATGCGTGTGTATCAAATATAGATGGGCCAGCATTCCCAGAAACGACAGAGAAAGCTGGTTTCTGATTGCATTAGACTACAATAGACTCCTCTAGGTATAGGATACATAGAAAATCAAAGCAGTCTGGCAATACTACCTCGGCAAGAATGGACTTTAGCACTAGTTGTTCACATATGGTGACGAGAGAAATAGGTTTGGTGGGGAAATGAAGTAAAGTCTGACTCAGTACCTGGTAGAATTGAAATACAGTAAAATCTTGATGAAAATCGTGCTTTGAGAAGTTAGGATTGACGCCAGCCCGGGGCGATCTATTAAGTCTCGAGCCGCTGCAACGCGAAAGTCCTGCGATGTCTCGACTGTCTTCTTGCTGATCAATAGATTGTGGCGAATGAGTAGAATCTATGTACACAAGCTGTACCCGAAGCCCACACTTGGCCTCCCCAATAGACTTCTACGAAGTTTTCGCTTTGAATAAGTCACAGTCGTGCACTAGTTGTAGGAAACGTTATAGCGGCTCAAGACTAGACAGTAGGCGCACTTGGGTAAGAATAGCCTTTCGGCTGGCAGGACTCAATTCCAACCTCCTCTCGTCTCATCTCTCATCTCAGCAGCAATCCCTTACACATCAACTTCCTAATATGCTAGAAAAAACAGGCTCGGTTATGAACACGAGTAGCTTGGCATTTGACGACCATGCCAGTAGGAATGTGCCTAAAGTAATAAAGCGACAATGCCAATAGAAATGAACCCTAGGTTGCTGCACAACTCCAGTCATGCCCTCGAAGTGAGCTTGTGCGATGGAACGTTGTGACTATGAAGCCAGTAGATTGAATGCGCTCTGCTTTAAGCGATCATTGCGCAGTTGGATGGGTCAGTGACTGCTTGTGATGTCGTTCCAGGGAAGTGGGTTGTAGCGCTGCGTCCTGCCTTTGTTTTTCATCGCCCGAGTAATAGAATGTTGCATGCGCTCACAACTGCTCTAGTCTATCGTTGTTCTGTCTCAGCTTGGGACTTTATGCAATTGGTTTGTGTGGAGATTCGTTTTCACTGCGGTGAGAGAACATGCGAATTCCGTGTTCCTGCAGGGTACTGCAAGAATTTGCGTAGAACTGTGCGCTGCGACTTGCGGAATCCTCGCAAAGTTTGAAGAGTTGAGCGAAATTCGGAAATATTTGGTACTTAATTAGTTTTAGGCGGGGTTTTCCTACTGGTGATATGGCTCGTTCGCAAATTGGAGAATTGACCTTCCTTTTCATTTCGGGTCTATCGGGATGCCACGGAAAAGTGTAAGCCCTCCCCGGTTTTCTTGGCTTTGATTCAAGTTTACGACGCGAGGGTTCAAATAGCCATGTCATCACCCATTTTTTGCCTTTTTCTAGCACTTTTGGTAAACCTGGCTTTGCTATCGTGACCATTCATGGACATGATGCCAGTGTGTTTTTGCGCTATTTTCTTGCAGTGTTGGAAGGCTCCAGGGGGGTTCCAAAAATTTGATCATTTCGTGTTGAACAGCTTCGCTGGTTTCATTCGAAGCTAGCAAGTCAAACGCCGCTCCCTCCACCACTTCCCCACATATAAGAGCTTGCAGCGCATCATGTTATTTGTTGTTAGATTAGTTCTGGTCTGGGCTGGAAGGTCTTTGAGTCAACATTGGAGCGAAGATGACCCTTTTACGTAGTACAGCCCTAGTTGTTCTGATCATGATTACAGCTACTGCACACTTCTTTTGCGTATCTGGATGCTCTTCAGATAGTTCAGGACTCTTTTGAGCTCTTCACTCATTCGTTGTTTGCAACCGCGTTGTCTTCACTTCGAGTTGAGCGTATTCGTCATTAGTGGAAGATCGGAAATTGGAGCCTGATTTCCCGTACATCAACACTTCACTTAGCTCTCAACTTGCTCTCAAGTAATCGGTTCTGGTTTCGCACTCTGGCCAGACAATTACTCCTACAGCGACTCTACTCTGTAAGTGCATCATGTCGAGCGCGTTGTGTATGCATTCTCACGTTCTATAGCCTGTCAACATGCCATACACAAAGAAGCAAAAGCTCGCCTGCAGCGTTGAGATACAGCACCATCATCTAATTTCCCAACTTGTCGACAGTAAACAGCCCCTCGAATGTCGCCTTGCTAGCTCTAACATATTGCAGAGGGATGCGTATTGTTGCTACAATGGGTACCAAAGCCTACCGCAAGATTATTCAAGACGACTTGCCGGTTTTTCGAGTGCCCGCAGCCCAGTCAAATCATGCCGCAATACACTTTCCGTTTGAGTGTGGAGAAAGCCAGCAAATGCGATCCCGCAGACAACGATCTCGGCCATCAACCCATTGCCTGCCTCTCCACTGTGCTGAACAGTGCGCATGCTCCGCTATCCGGCAAGCGTGGCTTAGGTGAAGGGAGTGAAGAGTGGTGGTGCTTAAAATGTGTGGAGTCTCTTTTCGAGGAAACCTCTGCAACGGTTAGCCAACTGGATTATTGCCGATCAGCGTTCCATCCCTACATATATCGACAAATATAAGCTTATAGCGCCATACATTTACGCGTTAGAGAAATGGAAGGCGGTCCTGCTCTACGACCAATACACGCAGCTTGCACGGGGTCAGCCCTTCAATGTTAACGCACCCGCACATTTTGGCTCTCGGGTCGCCTTTCTCGGGATCGATCGCAAGTCTTTCTATGTCGACAAAGCGATGAGAGACCTCAGGGGTGTCATGGAGCGTGGGGGGATTGCCGAAATCTCGGCTCAAGAATGTAGAGATGTTGCGTTGAGCGTGGTCTTCCAGAGGGTCGATGCCATAATGGCAGGGGTGTACAAGGCAAGGGCAGCGGCGCGCAAGGCTGTAGAAGCCAGGCGCAAGAGTGGAAAGGAGGACGAGCAGTGGGTGATGAGACACTGCCTGAAGGGCCAGAAGTCTGTTTTTCTTCCCGTCTGAAGGGAAATCAATTATCGCAGGAGTTTTGTTGGTTGTTGAACTTGAGCAAAAAGCTTGTGAATTGCTCTCAGTGTACTCGTACGATAGAGATGGATTTGTACCAGAACGTCGTCCCTTCTCCACGCTAAGGGCTTCGAAACCCTAGTTCTACAAGACCAAAGCGGTTGTTTATCATCGCTCATACATCCGCGCAGTAGCGAACCTATGACATACATTGAGTACCCATGCTTTTGATAGTAGTCCCATCATATTAGTGAGGAAACAGTGCTAACATGGCACCCACAACTTCCAAGCCCGCCTCTAAGCGCAAAGCCCCAGCTTTCAAGCCTCCTCGCCCTGCGGGCTCCAGGACCAGCAAGGCCGCAGCTGCCCCTCGCCGCAAATCCGCACCTACCAAACGCACCTCCTACATTGACACACAAGCTTCAGCTTCTGAAGATGACGAAGATGACGACGATGACGATGAAATTCCCAGCGACACTCAGTTCCCAGACGCGTCAAAGGAGTCTGATGATCCCCAGCCAACTAACACCCAAGACCCACCTCCTACCATACCACCAGCGTTGCTTACGAAGTTACTGCACCATCATTTCAAGGATGGCAAGATGAGGATTGGCAAAGAGGCGAATGGTGTGGTGGGGAAATACATGGAGACTTTTGTGAGGGAAGCAATTGCAAGGGCGGCGTTTGAGAGATCAGAAGCGCAAAAGGAGGGGGAAGGGGGGGTGGCAGGAGACTTTCTGGAGGTGAGTACGCTGCGTGAGAGGTCGTGCTTCGGGCCTAATGTGTGTGCGTGGCAGGTTGAGGATCTGGAAAAGCTTGCACCGCAGCTGATCCTAGATTTCTGAACGGCATCGCAGTCAAGGGAACGACAACGAAACAAAGCGACATCATGCCAGGAGCCGTGCCATGTGATAAGCAGTGCCGCTATCGCCTGCCGATTTACGGTAATCTTTAAATGCCGATGCGTAATGAGAAGAAATAGAGCTCCATTAGCATAGGATTTCTTTATTCAAAGAAAGTATGTATGTTCCTCGGCTGCTCCGCCACGTCATCAGCAAATACTTACACCCTGTATCGCAGTCATACATTGCATCTTGGGACGAAGGTCGATGAGTTTCGGGCTTCAGTACCGTTCAAAACCCTCCTTGTTGGTGGGGGGCTGTGGACATGAGCTTTTGCCTACATATCAAAACAGATCAGCCACAGTCATGCAAGCATAATCCACAATAGCGACCAAAGCTACCTAGTGATACCATATTCGGGAAAATTGCCCCTGTGTTCTCCCAATACGTTTCTCAACAGCCATTGCTGACGATGGGAAGTTCAGACTCTACGTATGACACTCTCAGGGGTCTTTCTTCACAGGGAGCTGTTCATTGAAAGGGCCTCTGGCTTTTCACCGTCATCAATCATTTCACCTCGCTCGTCCATCTCTAGATGTTACTCCTTCAAGTCACACATCCAATATGTATTCTCCCACAATCTCCCCGTCTCAAACAGCGCCGTCTCACCCATTCATGTACTGAAGATAACAACAGCAATAACAAGCAGGATTGTGACCCGCCCCCTCAGAGCCTTCATCCTCGCGCTTGCCATCACCATCACCATCACCATCCCCAGCCTCTCCCTCTCCCTCGCCCTTCCCCAACCCGAAATTCCTATCGATCTCAACTCAGCCAGCAACGCCAAACCCTCGACTGACCCAGCATTCACTGGTGGGAGCTAGCAATAACAGTCTACTACCCCAACACCAACTGCACAGGCGCCAATGCCGTCTTTCACAACGGTAACTACGGCGCCACCACCTTCCGCCAATGGTCGATTCCTACAGCTTCAATCGTAGTCTTGGTACGACCGAGCACCTTGATAGGAGCCCGTATGAGAAGAGGAGGGGAAAGGGGGGGCACTAACGATGATAATCCGCTTGATGATGTTGATGATGCGGCGTGTACGGTGTCTACTGAGAGTGATGATGAGGTGAATAGGCAGCGGTATGAGGCCGGGTATCGCTTTTCGCTGGGGAGGAAGAATGCGGCGTGCATGAGGAGGTGGAAGGACTTTAATAGGCGGGATCCGTGTCATCTTGCTAATAACGAGAGTAAAAGGGCGGGATTTTCTTCGTGCTATTAATTTGGATTGTAGCGGGCCTTGAGGTGGTAATGTGATGGATGAGGTACCTCAACGGTTGTGCATATGGGATTTGGGTCTTTCTTTGCATCTCCGGTATGTCGTATGACAGGCGGTTTGGAGTTTGGATTTTTGCCTCTATTGCTTTTTGTTTCTCGAGTCTGGAACCTTTGAGCTCTGATGAATGGAATGCGTGTATCATTTGACATGATAGTCTACCAGGAATGATACGTTTAACCACTGAATATAATACTGTAGATATTGGAGACGAAAACGCATCCCCTTTGCCCTGCTGGCTTCCGATATCACGTCTGAGCTATCACTCATCATGAATTTCACCCCGTCGCTGCCGAAAGTTCAGCAGACCATTTCCTTTTGTTGGCAATCGCTTTCCACCGCTGATCATAGAGAACCGTAGTCTTTGGGATTCCCGGCCTTTTCGTCTTCGCGTATAATGAGGTCTATAAGTAAGATTTCGAGCGTGGGAAATACAGTCCATTTACGCTATCACTGCGACTTCCTATAGAGATTTTAATCGCTAGGCCAGAGGCAATACTGTGAATAGAACCATCCTTAGTGGTGGCGTGTCCCGCCTCTGGCTTGTCAAAGATTGTAATCGCTTCGAGGGTGAATGCTGCAGGAGGGGAGCGACAAATACCGTCAGAAGTTCCTGAAGACTCGAGCCCTGAGTAAAGCATACGCTCCGCTCGAACTGCTCTCTAAAATGCCCCTCGGCTCCGCCATCCCACAAGACATCGGGAATATATACGTAGCACTCTGTGGCGTTCTCATACCATCGGAACATCGAATTGATTGGTTCGTAAGCTCAGCGCTGCTCTTCTTGTCGATGCAGCAAGTATCAATCCACACCCATGCGAAGCCCCTCTTCGCCGCCAGTTTACAGCAAGAGTGTATCTTTGATAGACCCTGCCCAGCTTGAGCCGTGCCTCTCCGCATTTCTTTGAACGACACTTCCTTCTCCTCCCATCAGTGCGAGAGGATAGCGTAATTTGGCGTTCTGCTATCGTAGAATTCTTCGAAGGTTAAAGACTTTGTATGTAAGTGTCGTAGGGTGATATCTCTCTCACATCCTCTTTAACAGCTCCTAGTGAAGATAGTACAAGCTACTACACTACTGCTCGATACTCTCAAAGGTTTCCCGTGCCACAACGACGGCCTAGCTTGACAGAACAGACCGCGAGAAGTGGGCTAGCAAGGCCGCCGTTGTGGTCGTACCAATTTGATGGAGGCACGCCGGTTGCAGGAAAACGTCGTCAATTCTGAGTGATATGATGACCAGGAATGAATGTGGTTAGGCAAGCTGTTCAAAAGCTACGGCTATACCACACGATTGTATCAGACGGGAATCGTAGTCGGGGCGAGGCGCATGAACTGCGCTCTTTCTTTGTAGCTATCCGAGTCTTTCAGATAGCCGTACCAGAGGCTTGATCAGGTTATTGTTGTAGCGGCCTTATGTTGAAGACTCTATCTGGAGTCCAAGTAAACGCAAGTAAGACCAAGAACCGCACTAGCGTTTCGAGACGCTTTCTACGTTCGGTCCCTAAGAGTAAGTCCTGTTCATATGAGCCTTCATCACCATTGACAGGACCGCTTTCCCTACTAGAGCCCGATATTTTATGGATCCAACATTGAGTCTCTACAATTCCGGCTGCTAGCGATTCTGAACAGCTTATCAACACGAGGACCTCTAGGACCTCTAGGACCTCTCATGGCGACCCCAACAAAGCGGTAGCTTCTACTACGAGTGAGCTTTAGCAAGCAATATATCTACTTATAGAAGCCAGGATCGGAGAGCACATATTTTGCAGCACACCACCCAGATTCGCGTTATCCGTGTAGCGATGTTGTGCCTCGGAAATTAGCGCGTCTTGGCACGGCGACTATACGGCACCAAGCGTTGTAGAAATGAAAACTTTGCGGCATTCGTACAATTGATGACTATGATTACAGCGGATCCTCAACCTCTAAGTAGCTATGTACAAGTGCAACCCGCCCAATGATGCGAATACATCCAACTCGCTCACTTCTCAAAATCACTTCCGCCCAAGCCTCCCCTCATAAGCCTCCCAAGCTGCCTTCCTGTATCTCTCTGCTTCTCTGGACCTGTCTACCGCGCCCAATATCCCCCTCCCGACGATGCACACGTCGATACCTGCTTTTCCTATTACTTCGCTGGGGCCCCTCCACTGCTGGCCTTTCCCATCGCCACGCACACCGTTTGTCTCCGCCTCTCCCTCAATGGGTAGACTTACACCTGGCGCGAAGTTGAGGAATGAGTCGTCTGCTTCAGAGTTCAACGAGCGTTGAGACACAAAGCCTACCACAAAGTCCTTGTTCACCCTCGCCGCATTAATGCACACCTGTGTATACTCTTCCGTCATCAAGTTCCCAGCACTACTCATCTCCGCCAACAACAGCAACCCCCTCGCATGTGGTGGTGCCCCAAGCTCCTCCAGCGCCGCGGCCTTGTCTTGCGGTCCTTGCGTCTCACCAATCGACAGCGCATGAATAAGCGCCGCCGGGTGCGGAAGCAATGTAGGCTCTGTAGTCTGCGTAATCGTAGTCGTGGCAGTCGTCAAGCTCCCAGCCCGCCCTTTCTGTCTACGATGCATCATCAGCGTCTGCGGCTCCGAGCGCTCTGGACTCGTGCTGTCCGAGTATTCCGGTCCAGATGGTGAGAGGCTGGTGGCTGGTTCGGTTGTGGTTGTAGAGAGTGTGGTTGAGATGCTGGATTCGAATGGGTTGGTATTGGCGTAGGAGCTGAGGCGCGGGGTACCTGTTGTGATTGTTGTGGAGACGGACTGATTGAGGGACACGAGAGTGGATTGGGCGGCGGAGTGGAGGGCGGGGATTATGGAGGGGCCAGGGAGGAGGTGGGCGTTTGTTAGATGCGCCCATGTTGCTATGGCGAGGGGGCCGCGGGTGTATTGGGATTGGACTGTATCTGGGGTTGTGGCTTGTCAGCTCTTGCACAAAATGTCAAGAAGAGAGGGGAGAGGACTGGAGGGAGATTGTACTGCCAATGTCACCTAGCTTCCTGTCCTCGAAGAGGAGGAAGTGTTTCCGGCTTGAGATTTCTTGAAGCCCTTTAATTGTTTTTGTTGACCAATCGTCTATGATATCGGCGTGGGTCTTGAGCACACAGATGTAGTCGCCTACTTCTTCTGCCACATTCAACAGTTCGTATGTGGTGTGCACATCGGCAGAGACGCACAGGTTCGAGCGCTTTATCGAAATTAGGCTGAGCAGGTAGGTAGTGAGGGTAGGCGTATTGGGCATTTCGGCGCGTTGGGAATAGGGTAGCGATCGCGTTGAGTGATCGTTAGGCGCCATATTGATTGGCATCTACGGGTGAGATTTCGTGGGAGCCTTGGAAAGAGCCATCTTGAGAAAATGAGGACATGGATTTAACAATCATACGAATTCCAGGGGGAGGTAATGAGGTTGGAGTCAATTGACGATGCCTGGCGTTTGTGGGCGAGGAAATTTATGCTCGTAGCGCAACTTGACAGGAACGCCGCTGGAAGCTTGATTCTCCCTCCCTCTTTATCTCAACGGCGTTTTTCGCATGCATGACTCTATTCACTTCTATTTGATGTTCGTCATGGCTTGTAGTCGCTGGTCAGCGTCTGAAGCCTATGTGAAGCGACCCAAGTCGCAAGCATCCCTCCATCCATTAATGCGCCCCGTGCCATTCAATGGGGTATCAATCTTCAGCACCATATATGCATAGGATATGCCCAGTCGTGATCCACCTGTGATGCTTTTCCCCGGAAAGGAAGTTCTTTCGTCCCTGCTACCTCTATCCAGTCATCGTCGTCTTCGAGCGTTCCAGCTTCGACTAGAACGCCATCCGACTCTTCTGTCAGGTCCTTATCCCCCTTGTAATTGACCGTTTCCTTACCATCCTTGGTCTCCGACCCTATATTGATGCTATTTTGCTCTCGGAAGATTCTACTAGCGTGATTGATGCGGCTGTCTGTGCGCTAATAATATTTGACTTCGGGATATTAGCTGAATGGTCGTGATTGTCGTTTAAATCGTTCGTAATCAAGTTGTCGCTGGTTCGGTTCGACGCCTCGGTTCAGATTTTTATTGTCGCTTTTAGGGACAAGGGTGTAGGTACTGGGCGGAGTTTTTCCAAACCACAATACCCAAGGTAGCACCATGTCAATTTCTCATTCAAGGATAATTCAGTAGCCTTAGACATACCTTCTCGATGTCGTGCTGGGGCCCACATATTCCTATAGTACATATCTCGGACTCCATAGCGATAGAACCCTGAATGCTTTACCCCTATTTCAGTAATGATAGGCCAAAATAAAAATTTTCCCGAGTTCCGATGCCCGCCCTATAGTAAATTATATACGCGAATTATCTACTCTTTTACTACCTCTATAACCCTTATTACCCTCCTAAATAACTAGAAATTAAAGTTATATATAGTTATAACTCTTCTAAATTATAGGGTCGTCCCGTAACTATAAGGCCTTTAAGAAAGACTACGCGAAACTCGTCGACTATATTATTAAATAAGTCTACGTACCTTTATCCAAGAATAAGAAGGTTATTATTTTTAAAAAAACTATTAAGCGAGCTTTTATTATTATTACTTTATTAAAGATTTAATAAAATACTTCTTTAAAAGATTTATTTACTTTAATTTAATAAAATCTAGTATTAATACTATTATTAATATACTTTACTATTTTATAGAATATTTTATAAAAAGAGAAAAAGATTTAATTAAAAATATCTATATCGAATAAATTTAATTTTTATTATTTTAATATTATTATTATTAAGAAAATCGAGATAAAGATTTAATTAAAAAAGTATTATATTATTTTAATTAATATTATAGTAATAATAAACTATTCTAACTCGTTTAAAAATATACTATATAAATATAAAGACTTTAATTTATAGGAAAAAAGTCTATAAATTAATAATTTTTTAAATAAATAAAGAAAAGAAGAAGAGAGTAATAGTTAAAATTAATTATATATATAATAATAAGATTAAATCTTTTATTAAATCGTTATTTAATTTTTCTAAAAACGAGAAAACGACTAAAAAGTATAGTTATAACTATAGTATAAACGAAGATATATATAATAACGACGTTTTTAGTATTTTCTCTTTATTTATAATATTTAAGGCCGCTAGCGTAGAGCTAGCGGCTTAGTAATAATATAAAAGACGTAAAGTAGTTACGGGGTTTATTATTAAATAGTTTTTAAATCCTAGATTTAATAATAGAACTAATCTCTAAGAATTCTAATAATATAGAGGAATATTTATTTAATATAGGATTATTAAGAGTTAAAACCCCGCGATATTAAAACTAGAACTCTATATCGATAAATAATAATATTATAAAGGTAGTAGAGCGTAGGTATATATAATATATTATTATTTTATAATTATTTCTTTCTTTAAACCCTAGTCTCTAGGTATTTAAATACTTTAGTTAAAAAATATTTATTAAAAAATCTTTAAACTCCTTAAGAGAAATAAGGGAAAAGAGTTATCTAGTATAATAATATTATTATATAGTAATTTAAATATAAGGCTACGTATTTAATTCTTTAATACCTATAATACTAGTTACGGAATAATATTTAATTAATTAATCGAAGTTTATCGGTAACTTGGGAAACCCCGATTTTTACGTATTTTATACCGAAATTATATAAAATACTAGAAATACGTATCTATTTATATCGAGTATTCTAAATATATTATATAACTAAAATATAATTATATAGTTAATTTTAGTATATTTAATACCTAAAATATATTTATATAATTAATTCTAATATAATTAATATTTAACGGGTAAATAATAATAAATAGATAATTCTTAATATTATTCTATAGTACTTTAAATATACTATTTATACTTTAAATAATAATAGTATTATTATTATAATTATTACCGCTAGCGCCTTTAATATCGTTATTTATAACGTTTAAAGTATATACTAATAGGTTAAAAGAGCGGCGTAGGGTATTCGGGCCAACGCTAGAATACCCCTATTATAATATTTAAACTAGAACGTATTATAGCGTTATAACTATCCCCCCCCCTAGAGCCACGTCCCCGTAGCGAAGGTAGGTAAATAGTTATAACGTTAAAAATAACTAAGCTCTAAGGGTACGACCCCGAGTATACACGATTATTTTAGGAATTAAAACCCGAGTTCCAGGGCCCCCGAAGGGCGCTACCGGTACGTTATAATGCGCGGTTTAATTCTAAGGCCCCCGAAGGGTACCTCTAGAGGGTGTATATAGGCGCGGTTTTATTCTAAGGCCCCCGAAGGGCACCTCTAGAGGGCGTATATAGGCGCGGCGTTATAACCCCTAACGGGCACTATTAATAGGTTTCAGGGCTAATTAGGTACCTATAAAGTTTTTCTAGGGCCCCCGAAGGGTACCTCTAGAAGGTGTATATAGGCGTAGTTTAGTTCTAAGGCCCCCGAAGGGCACCTTTAGAGTACGTATATAGGCGCGGCGTTATAGCTCTTAACGGGTATTATTAATAAGTTTTAGGGCTAATTAAATACCTATAAGGTTTTTTCTAGGGCCCTCGAAAGGTACTATCGGAGTATATATTAAATACGACTTTTCTAGGGCCCCCGAAAAGTACTACTAGAGTATATATTAAATACGACTTTTCTAGGGCTTTATATAGGTACTACTAGCGGTTTCTAGGGCCTTTAAACGGGCGCTACCGGAGCTCTAAAGAAGTAACCCCGAGTATATATATATAAGTGTAATTTACGTACGAATATAACTTATCTAGAGGCTATATAATAGGCGCCTTATAAACTTAATTAATTCGGTTATAAAGTTAATTAAATACCTTTAACCTAGAAGATCCCTCGAAATTTAATTATTCCGGCGCCGTATATCGGTAAAGCGGGAGACCGTACGAGAAGAGTCGAGGTACTAAATACGTATTTTGCCGGCTTTAGGCGGAAAAATAACGAAAAGACAACGTTTAAAAAAAAAAAAAAAAATTTTTTTTTTAATAAAAAACCTAAAAATAGTAACTTCGGATTTAAGATTTTAAATCCGTGATTTTTTACTAGCGCCGGGTAGCTCGCTAAGGCTATATAAAGCGCTATAACCACGCTAATTTAATTTAGATTTTAAATTACGTCGATTCACGAAAATTATATACGCGCGTAATACTCTTTAAACTAGCGCGGTATTATAGACTATATAATTCACTTATAATTATATATATCTAATTATCTACTAGTACTATTTAGACTAGTTTATTTTTATTTATTTAAATTTATTTAAAATAAATCGAGGTACTAAATACGTATTTAGATATTTTAGACGAAAGTAGATATTAAATTAATCTTTAAGGCTGGTATATAAGCTAAATAGATCTAAGCGCCTTTTCCGCCTTTTTCGGTAGAATACGGGCTCACCGCTTTACCGATATAACGCTAAGAGCCGAAAATAATTTAAATCCCTTAGTATTCGAATACCCTACTTTAATATAGTTAAGACCTTAAAATAAGGTTTATATAATTCTCTTTAATAATTTATTTTTAGGTAACTAGTCTAAAAGCGTAGCCCGAATACTATTATAATATTTAAAGTATATATTAATAGGCTAAAAGAGCGGCGTGGGGTATTCGGGTTAATACTAGAATACCCCTATTATAGTACTTAAACTAGAACGTACTATAGTATTATATTATCGTATTTAAATCTTTATATATATATTAATTAATTAATATATATTTTATTTTATCTACTCGTTATATTATAGGGGAGTTATAAATATCCTAAAATTTATTTATTAAAAAACCGTTACTATTTACTTTTATAAATTAATTTATATCTAGATCTAGCCTAGATCTAGTCTAGATATAAATGAAATCTAGGTTAAATCTAGGCCGTTATTATCTTTAATTATAAGAATAGTTTATTATATATATAATTTATTTTTTATTTATCGTCTAGGTTATTAACTTAGGTAGTTTATATTAAAATAATATATCTTTCCTTCCTTATAGTCTCGAGTATTATATTCTATATACGTATATTATTTATTATATAATCTTAACCCCGTTTTTTTTATTATATTATTTTCTTTTTCTTTTTTTTAAACTTTAACCTCTTTCGAAAGTCTTTATATATAGTAGAGAGTTTAAATATATATAATATAAACTCTCTAGGATCTTTATTAATATTAAAATAATTAATTTATTCGTTAAGTTTAATATTTTTAAGTTTTTATATAATAAAGACCGGTAGTTACTATTTAGTATATAGTATTAATATATATATATAATAAGTATAGTATTATAATATTATACTATTTCGCGATTTATAAAGTTTTTTATATTATATATATTACTACCCCGGTCTTCTACCGATTTATAAAATAAAGTTACTCGAGTATCCGTCTAGATAATTATATTAATATTCGAGGAATAATAATAAATTATAAAAAACTCTACCTCTTTTTATACTTTATTAAATACTATTTAATAAGTTAGAGTTTTTATTAATACCTCGTCCGCTAATTTAGTTTTATTAGAATAGGAGAAATATTTACCTTTATAAAAATAAATAATTTATTTTTCCGAGATTTATTAATACCCCTTTCTTTTATATTATCTCTTTTTATAATATTTATCTCGTTTTTTTATATATTATATTATTAAGGAGCCGGCGAATCTATAGTAGTTTTATTAATAATTAAAAGATAATTAGATATAATATAGAAATCTTTATAACCGACTAAATTATCGATTCTATTTTTCTATCTATAGACGAAATCGTTTATATTATCTATTAATATCTTTTCTCTTCTTATTTCTTAGTTAATTTTACCCGATAGGGCCTCTATTATTATACTTTATTATATAAATATCTATTCCTCTTATATCTTCTTTATTTAAATATATAACTTTATATTATTTCTTATTAATATTAAGAGATATAAAAAAAAGGGTCGAGTTTAATTTACTTTTAATATATTCGCCCTTGAATTTAATCCGTATTTATTTTCTTATTTTATATTCTTTAATAATATAATGAATTATAATATAGATTATAATTATTATAGTTCCCGTTAAAGACCTAAATATATATTTAGTATTATTACGAGTTCTTAATTAACCTAGGTCCGATTAAAAAAATAAAAAAATAATAGTTTTTATTATTAAATCTCTAAAGAAGTAATAAAGTAATTTAGGTTTATTAATAATTAATATTAAATCTTAATAAAGAAATATTAAGACTTATATTATTATTATAATTATATATCTATCTTTTATTCTTTATTTTAGTAGTAATTATCTCTTTAATATTTCGTCCTATTATAGAAAAAATATAGTATATTATTATAATCTATCGAACTCTTATTATTATTAAGGCGCGGTAATTACTAATATAATTAAATAATTAATTTCGATTAGTATATTTTTAGTTTAAATACGGTAGATTAATATCTTTTAGGCCTTTATCGGATTTAGAGTTTTTTTTATTACCTTATCCTTTAGCCCGAGGGCCTTATTATATTTATTAATAATATTCCGCTAAAGTTTCTAGATTAAAGTATTTTTTTTATTTTTTTTATTAAAGTTTATTTATAGATTATATCCTGAGTCTTTATATCCTATAACGAGGGTTATTAATATTATTTATTTTATATATTAAAGAATAGTTTTATAATTTTAAATATATAACGCCGATTTAATATAACGTCCTACGCCCGCCTATAGTAGTAACGATTCGTTTCTTTATTATAACGCGTAGTAATTATAATAGTATTTCGCTAAAGATTTATATAATATATTATTAGAAGACTTTATATTTTTTAGTCTATATATATAAAAGCTAGAATAGGACGAGGACGAGGATATATAACGATTATTAGTAAATCTTAAAAACTCCTATTAAAACTCTAGTTACCGATTGCGCGGATAGGGCTAGTAGCGTCCTACTAGTAGCCCTAAGTTACGGATAGGGCTAGTAGCGTCCTGTTAGTAAGTTTAGTAAATTAGAGGTCCGGGTAGCGTCCTATTAATAAATTTAATAACTCGGGGTTATTATTAATAATTTATTAATAAATTTAATAATCTTTATTTACCGATACTATACTCTTAATATAATTAATATCTATTATTTATAGATAGTATACTACTAGCCTCGATAGTATATCTAATTTATTAATAGTATACTCGAAATACGTTTAGTAAATTAATTATATACTAACCTCTATTAATATAATATACCTATTTTTAAACTTTAAGTTTAATTATTACTTAATATCTAATATTTACTATTAATATTAATTATAAATTATATTATTATAATTACTTTTTCTTTTATATCCGTTAGAGTTATTATTATTTATATTTATATCTTAATCTCTACCGCCTCTACTAGTACCTAGTTTAGGGTATTTACGCGAGATATATTTAACCTTCCTATAATATTAATAAGACTTCTCCTTTTAATTATCTTATCTTTATTATTATTAATAATACTTATTCTAGTTATAGTAGTATTATTAATAATAAAGATAATAACGAAGAAAATATCGACGACGTCGATAATATAACTAGTAGGTTAGACGGTAATAAATAATTTAATTTTATAAATAAAAGGTTTATAACGGCTTAAATATAAATCTATATTCTCGCTAATAATAATATTTAAAACTTTTCTATTTTTATTTTTAAATTATTTTATAAGTTATTTACAATACCCTAAAAACGAACGATAATCGTAGGAGATTATAGGATTTTTCGTTATAAAGTGTTTTCGTATAGTTCTTATCTAATTTAGATATTTATTATATCCGATTTAAATAGTTATTATATCCGATTTAAATAATTATCTCGTCTAACTCGAAAAGTTATTTTATCCGATTCGAATAATAATAGAATATCCTAGAATTTCTATTTATAGGCGCTATAAATATTTAGTTTATTAATATTATTAATAAAGTAAATAAATATTAAATTAAAGAATTTATAAAGCGAGTAATATTTTATTTTTATAATATTAAGCCCGTAGATATAACCTCTATTAAAGATATATTGTTATTATTTACCGCGATATTTATTCGGTAATCCCTTTTTAAATAGGATTCTAGTCGGTCTCTTTCTTTTTATATTAAAATATTATTAACGTAGACCCCGTTAATAAATATTTTAAAAATAAATAATTTAATTACGAAAGTTAAGATCTTTAACCTATAGTATTTAATAATAAATACCGCGTTAATCTTCGCTTTAATATACTTTATAATAAATTTAGAATTATTATTATTTATATTATACTCTTATAATTAACGTCCTTTAGATTTAACTCCTATTTTAATAATATTAATAATAGTTATTATCTTCGTAACTATAATCTAGTAAAGAGGAAATAACGTCGATTTATATTTATAAACTTAAACTTTTATTTAGGCGGTAGATATATAATTAGGCGAAGATACTACTTTACGTAATTAAATTAAAGTTATATTCGCTTTATTTAGAACCGGATTTTTAACTCCTATTAAATTATTAATTTTATTATTCTTCGCCTCTATAATTTCGTCTAGTATATAACCGAATATATTTACTAGTTTTTACGTTATAATAATCGGCTATTAAATATTATTTATTATAACCGGGATACTTATTAGGTTATTAATATTATTTAAATTATTTAAGAATCTTTAGGCCTTTAGAGCCTAATTAAAGAAATTATTAATATTATTATATTAATTAAATAAAACGGGCATAGCTTTAAGGCTATCGTCGGAGAGAAAAAAATAATATTATTAATAAATATAACTTCGGTAGCTAAAATATCTTCGGGTTTTTATATTTATTAAATAAAACGGGTACGACTTTAAAATTATCGTCGAAGAAAAAGAAATAATATTATCGGTAGATATAACTTCGATAATTAAAATATCTTCGGGCTTTTATATTTATCGAGTAAAACGGGTATAATTTTAAGATTATTATCGGAGAAAAAAAAGTAATAGTATCGGTAGATATAACTTCGGTAACTAGAATATCTTTAAGTTTATAAATAACGCCTTTTTTTTAAAAAGAAAATATAATTTTATTATTAACTTCCTCTTTACCTAAGGTTTTAGCTTTAACGGTATAATAAAATATTTACTCTACGACTTTTTTTTTATATTTTAGGTTTTAGGGCTCGGTAGTAATTTTACCCTCTTTAATCTTAATCCTCTTTATAATATTATTTTAAGCTCGGTAATAATTTTACCCTCTTTAGTCTTAATCTTTTTTATAATATTATTTTAAGCTCGATAATAACCTTACTCTCCTCGGTTTTAATTTTTTTTATAATATTATTTTAAATTTAATAGTAACTTTACCCTCCTTAATTTTAATTTTCTTTATAATATTATTTTTATTTTAAATATATATCTTTATAATTTTATTTTTTAAAGTCGCTTTAATAAAGATCCCGGTTTAATATTTAATCGTTTTTTTTATATATAAAACTTTTAAGGCCTTTTAATATTAAACGAATTTAAATAATAAAATGTAAATATAAATATATTTTAAATTAATCGACGGATTTTCTTTTTTTTATTTAATCTAGGCTTTAATAATTTCTAAAAACTTTCTATATTTATTAAAAAACCTAATTCTCTTTATAATATTAAGATAGATTCGTCCTAGAAGTTTAATATATATATCTTAAATAATATTATATATCTTATTAAAATTAAAGTATTTAAAGGATATAATATAGCCGTTTAAATAAGGGACGACTTTTAAAAACTTATTTAACGTAGATTATATCGATTCGTATAATCTTTTTCTTTTAGATAATATAGGGCTTAATTTATTATTAATATTAATATTAAATTCGGAATTAAATTTAAAAATAATAATATTCTTCTAGTTTAAAGAACTAGGCGTAATTATAAATTTACTAATTAATATACTATAAGATTAATTAGGCGTTAGCGGATTTAATAATTTAAAAATTAATCGTAAATCGGTTAAAATCTTACGAAATTAAAAAACTTATTTATTTTATTCTTTTTAAAAAGTATTAGTTTAAGCGCCCTCTTTAATATACTTTTTAATTTATTATTTAAATCTTATTATTTCTCGTATAATAATTATTAGAAGGTTTTTATCTAATGATTTTAATAATTCCTTTAATCTAGTATCGATATTATCCGTTTTTTATTAAATTTTATTAATAATATATAAAAGGCTAGACGGATATTAATAAATATTTTTAAATAATAATAAATAGGGCTCGTTTATCTTTTCCGAATATAAACGATTAAGTATTTAAAGAGCGCCGATTATAATAAAAGAGTATTAAAATATTTATTATAAATACCGAGTATAATAATATAAGATTTATTCGAGTTAAAGAAGGTATCTTTTTTTTTCTTTATTATAATATAATTAAATCGGGTATCTAGATTATTTTTAGTAGAATAGTACCCAAAGTTATAAATTTAATATTCGTTATTAAATATTTAAATTTATTACTAGAGAGACTCGCCCTTTTATATTTAATCGGGTTTTATTAAACCGCCGATTATTCTTCTCTTTATTTTAATTTTCTTTATTAGATTAAAGGCGTTTAAATTAATAAAATTATTAATTAATATAAGAATAAAGAGGTTAATATAATCCTCTATTTAAATATATTCTTTTATAAGATTTTATATAAAATTAATTAAATAGGTTTTTATTAGAATCTTTAATTTATTTTTAAAAGTACGAGCCGGCCTTTAAGGCCTTTAATTATTATAAATATAAATTAATTATCTTTATTCTATTTAAATTTAGGGAGTTTAGTTAAATTTAAAACTATAAATTAATTTCTTTTATTCGAAGACGTATACGAATAAATATAGTTTAATAACTACGCTTCGGATTGGCGTGGGGTGGGGTGGGGATCGAGGTATGATCCCCACCCTAGCCTGGCGTGGGGATCTATTGGCGTGGGGCTTGGGGGGGGGGGGGGGGGGGTGGGGATCCCTTAGGGATCCCCACTGCGCCAAGGCGGATTTCTAATAATCATCTAATAACGCTGCTGCCCCATGCGCGCACTCATGACTACTGCTACTGCTGCCCCCATAGATATGCGCACTCATGGCTACTACTGCCCCCATAGATATGCGCACTCATGGCTGCTGCTGCCCCCATGGATATGCGCACTCATGGCTACTACTGCCCCCATAGATATGCGCACTCATGGCTACTACTGCCCCCATAGATATGCGCACTCATGGCTACTACTGCCCCCATGGATGCGCGCACTCATGGAATAAGCGCTCGGACCTATAATTATTCAGGTTAATATTAAAATTAAGACTATTATCAGCCTAAAGTTAAATATAACCGAAGGTTATATTAAAGACGTAGTTTAATTCGTTTATTTTAAAATTAAGGGGACGTTTAAATAATAATTTAGTTTTAAATTTAAAACTAACCCTTTTTAAATATTTACTAATACGTTTTAATATTAGCGTTTTCCCTTAAACTTATTATTTTATTCTTAAGAATATTTCGATTTAAAATCGGTTGAAAAGTAAAGAGTGAAGAATAATAGTAGATATTAATTATAATAATCATTGTAATAATCGTCTCTCTATAGTATAATCTATAATATATCTTATTATTAATCTATAATAGGGGTAGTAGTAGCCATAGGTACGCGTATATCTATAGGGGTAGTAGTAGCCATAAGTGCGCATATCTATAAGGGCAGTAGTAGTAGTAAGGTAGTCATGAGTGCGCGTATCTATGGGGGCAGTAGTAGCCATGAGTGCGCATATCTATGGGGGCAGCAGCAGCCATGAGTGCGCATATCCATGGGGGCAGTAGTAGCCATGAGTGCGCATATCCATGGGGGCAGCAGTAGCCATGAGTGCGCATATCTATGGGGGCAGTAGTAGCCATGAGTGCGCATATCTATGGGGGCAGCAGCAGCCATAAGTGCGCATATCCATGGGGGCAGCAGTAGCAGTAGTCATAAGTGCGCATATCTATGGGGGCAGCAGCGTTATTAGAATGATTATTAGAAATCCGCCTTGGCGCAGTGGGGATCCCCAAGGGATCCCCACCCCACCCCACCCTAGCTTGGGGTGAGGATCGAACCGCGATCCCTACCCCAAGCCCTACCCCACCCCACCCCACGCTAGTATTCCCTTTGAGGATCCCTACGCCAATCCGAAGCGTATTAATAACTATTAGAAAATATAAAATAATAATTAATATAATATATAATTTATAAAGAAATAAGAAAGTAAAGGTTTTAAAAAAAACGAATCCGAGGAAATAAATAAATTAAAATAGGTAAAATAAAGATCGATAAAAAAATATTTAATATTAAAGTATTATATATTTAATAAGATAAGGCTCGTTATTATTATAGAGTAAATAATTTAATTATATTCGTTATTAAATAATAAGAATATTATTATATTATAAATATAAATAATAATATAAATAATCTAGTTATATTATAATTAAATATAACGAGAAATATTATAATATAAATAAGTAAAGGGAGAAAAATAAAAGGTATATAAATTACTTCTTATTTAAATAATTATATTCCTTTTTAATACTCGTCGCTCGGTTATATAAGGTCCTTTACTAGCTCCCGGCGTTATTATATTCTTTTAGAATTATTTTTACTAAAAACTCCTAAAAGATATAATATTTTAATAATAATTTAACTATATATATTAATACTCCCCTAGTATTTAATTTTAAATTTATATTAATAATTTTAACTTTTTATCGTATCTTTTATATTAACTAGACGGAGGAGATATATATTATATAATTTATAAATATATAAGCCCGTAGATATTAAACCTATCGAGATATAAAAGATTAAAAAGGAGATTATTAATACTATTATAAATAATAAAGAGAATATATAATTATTATTAATATTTTAATTTAAAGTTATTTACCCTAGCGGGGGGGTTATAAATATCGAAGAATATCGAAGAATATTTAGTTTAGAGGTAAAGTTCTAGATACTAAAAAATATCTTAAAAATAAAGATTATTATAAAGAGATCGCTATATTAAAATAATAATAAATAATTTAAAGATTTAAAAAAATACGAGTATATATAAATTAAGGCCTCCGGTATAATAAATACGAGTAAATAAAAATATTAAAAAAAGTAAAGTAAAGATCGATAAAAGGATATTCGGGGTAGAAATAATATATATTTAATAATATAAAGTTTATTATCGCTACGGAGTAAATAAATTACCCGAATTTTAAAGCGCCTCGACTATAATAGTTTCCGAAAAAGGCGATTTCTCCTCCCTTTTTATTTTTAGTCCTATAAATAATAAAGATTAAAAGAACCTATTTATTTATTATTTATTAGAAGATACTATAAACGTACTAATACTAGATATCTAGGAAATTATTAATCTACTAGTATTAGCCTCTAACGGTATAAACGCTATAAATAATTACGTCGAAGAGTATAGCGTAGACGGTACGTAGTAAGATATTAATAAAAATATAATAGAATTCGGCGATTTAAAGTCTAACCCTATTATAAATAAATAGTAACGTTATATTCGTTATTAAATAACGAAGTTAGGTTTAAAGTATTCGAATTTCTTTAATTCCTTATTTATTTTATTCGGCGTAGATATACTTTTTAAGAGTATATTCTAGTTTAGGGTTAACGGAATTATAATAATTATAATTAATTAAAAGTATAAGAGGGAGGTTAGAAACTAGTCTAATTTATTAAATAATATTTATTATAATTTTAATTAAAGTATATAGTAATATATAAGTTTTAATTATATCGTAATTAATCGAGTAAAAGATAATATAATAATATAAAAGGGTAAAGGTAAGAAAATAAAAAATAAATAAATAATCTTTTATTTATATAATTATCTCCCTTCTTTACTATTTATTTATTTAAAACTTTATTCGGGGGAAGACCTTTTTATCGGAGTATTTTAATAGGAGGGGGAAATATAATAAAAATATTTACCTCTAATTATTAAACTATTTAAAAATTAATAAGTTTTTATTAAAAAAAGTAATTACCTTCGAGCTATTATTATATAATATAATTTTAATAATATTTTCGGATTTAGTCTTTACTTCGGGTTTATATTTACCGGAAAAAATACCTTTAAAGAATATTAAGGCTTTAAATAATAATCCTTTATATATATCGAAACTCTTAATTTTTAGGCCGATATAAACGAATATAATTAAATCGTAGTTAAAATTATAAATAATTATTAATATTATTTCCTACGCTTTAAATAATATATTTATTTTATAATATCCCTTTTACTCTTTAACTCTTTAGGTTCGGTCGTTATAATAAACTCCTCCCTTTTAATTCTTTATATAGTATTATTCTTATTCTATATATTCGTATTTATACTTTATTATTCGTTATTATTTTTATCTCTTTATATATTATCCTTCCTCGATAATAAGTTAATTATATTAATTTATATAGCGATCCCGCTCCTATTTATAATATTCCCGAATATAATTTTTTTATACTTCCTCTTCTTTATAAAATTCGTATCCGTAGTTTTTAAAATACCCGGTTTTAATATATTATTAGTTTAAGAAATAATACCCGTATTTATATTATTACCTTAGTTATTTAAGATTTAATATCTTCGATTATAATAAAGTAATAATACTCTTAATTCGTTTCTTCGACTTTATCCCCGAACCCGATTCGGGCGATTCGTTATCTAAATTAAATAATAATATAAATGATTTAATATTTAAATTAAATAGTAATACAAGCGATTTAATATCTAAATCGGATAGCGATATAATTTAATTTAAATTTCGTCCTTTAGATTATTTTACTAAATCTTTATTTTTATATATTTTTTATTATAGTAACTAGTAGAAATCCTTTTTCCTTATAATATTAATATTTATAACTCTTTCGTCGCTTTATATTTAATTTATATATACGCCTTTTATTTATAATTTAGGTATAAATTTCCTCGGCTACCCTTTAACTCTTCGTAAAGAATTTAAAATTATAAATAATATTATATTAATCCTAGTCGATAAATAAATTAATATAAAAAAAGTCCCTTTCTTTTATCGTTATAGGTACGAGATAAATATTTCGCTCGATATTCGGTAATCCGTAGAACCGCCGATTACTTAATATTTTAAAGTTAAGAGTATATAATAAACACGCTTTTTTTATTTTTATTATTTTATAAAACTCTTAAACTTACTCTAAATATCGATAATTAAAGATTTTTATAAAGATATTTTATAAATAAATAAATTATTACTTCTAGTCCCTCTAGTTTAAATCTTTTATTTTTATAATAATTTATATTTTATTTATTAACCTTTCTTTTTATATAATAATAGGATTCGTTTCGACCGATTTTTATTCGCGTATTTATATACTATCCCTATATTAATTATAATAGTATAGTTTTATATTTAGTTTATAAATTATTATATTTTTATAAAAGTAACTCGGATTAAAAGAGTCCTCTCTTAATATCTTTTAATATATTATATTCTTAAAGATATAAATTAAGTAGTTATTAACATAGCTATAATTTACCTCCCGTTTATTAATTTTAATATTTAGTATTATTAGGCTTTATATAAACGCCTTTACTCGATTCGCTTTAATAAATATAACTAGACCTTCGAGAAAGCCCTCTAAATTAAATATCTTCGCTATATTTAATATTATATATTAATAATAAATATCGTATTTATAAATTTATTATAAAATAACGTCCTTGTTTACGTTTATTTATTAATTTAATTTATCGAGGTTTAAAAGAACCCCGGTTTTTATAATCTTCTTTTCTTTTTATTTTCTCTTTTAATTA
>JAABUK010000687.1_pt1 | contig 69359 bp, 58 predicted proteins | sample 5559141 | NCBI WGS metagenome assembly JAABUK01 (sample SAMN10711869, study PRJNA513367) | rock metagenome | isolation source: Antarctica rocks | place: Antarctica: Victoria Land, Pudding Butte nord | collected 2016-01-03 | reverse complement strand
ACGGCGACTGCTTCGATGGTGCAAAAATGTCCTTCGCTGTTGTGGCAGGCTGTTGTGGTGCAAACATATTACCAGGTGCTTGTTGTTGTTGTTGTTGTTGTGGGAACAGGCTAGAACTTTGCTGACTTGATTGTTGTTGTTGTTGTGGTGGCTGACTACCAGCGACATTGAAAGGGTTGTTCGATGGTTGTGATTCGTTTGGTGTTGAAACGTTTTGATTATCATTGTGGAATGGTGAGTGGGCAGCGAAAAGCGGCGGCTGCTGCGCTTCACAGAATTTCTGGAAGGAATTCATTCCTTTCTGTGCGGGCATATTGAATATGCTACCTGAAAAACCCCCTGTATCTGGCGCAGGAACGTTGGCGAAAGGATTGTTCACCGAATCAGTCTGACCTGCTGAGAAGCTGAACCCTCCGCTAGGTGCGTTGAATTGCGTGTCGAAGCCGTTGTTGCTACTAGCATTGAACGGCGGGAATGATTGGCTGGTCTGGTTGGATTGAGCTCCGTTTGACGAGCCGAAGCCGTCTTGTTGTTGCTGTGTCCCGTTGATATTGTTGGAATTATTGGATTGAAAGAGGGAGGGTTGGGTTTGGTTGAATGGCATATTTGGTGCGTTTGGAACACGCGCTTGGCCCGGTGTGCCAGGCCGTCGACCTCCTCGAGGTTTGGCAAGCCTAGAAGAACGCATATAATTCAGCGCGTTGTCGGCGAGCACGGTCTTAGTAAGATGGCTGAAGCTCATACAAGCTAGGGTATGAGAATGTGAGGTAAACGTGTGTGATGTGGGGTAGGTGTTAATATTGAAAAAACTCCGCGATCGGTGATTGTAAAGTGAAGTGAAGTGAGGTTTTGAGTGGGGCTAACAAGGTGATATCGTGAAGTGAAGGGTCCTTGCCGCAAACGCTCAATGTTTGCCGTCTCACATAGAATATTGACATCCGCGACTACAGCATGATTGCACTCACCTTCGAGCTGCCATCTGCGCGGCCGTCGCTCTCTGACCTCCACCAAGTTGCGCCCCCATGGAGAATCCATCGTCTTCAGACAGTCCCCCATCCTTTGTGAGCTGTGTGTTTGCTTCGCGCTTTGCCATCTTTTCAAGTACGATGTATCAAAGAGTATGAACAGTTCATTCCAGTGAGTCCGCTTAAGCTTCGAGCACCAAGTATGAGGAGTGGGCAAGAGAGAGACGGTGCGTTGTGGGGAGTCCTGAGATGCGTCGTGGGCTTATGACAGTCGCGGTGGTCAAGTGGTACCGCATTCGGAAGGGACTCTCCGTCCTCTCAATCATCAACGCAATCTTGCCATTTTCTCATTTTCCATCATGATTAGTCGTTGCCTCGAAAGACGTCTCTGTGGGGAACGACTACGGGATGATCTCTGTCCAGCTTTCTACTGTCGTCAAGCGGCCATAACAAAATTGGTCATGGATCCAGCCGAGACCATTTCCACTTAGGCCTAATGCGCCTTCAGGGGCAACAGACTACGCACAGCAGGCGCAGATCGAGGAACACTACCATGCGAAAGAATTCGATAGCAGCCGCCACGTACAGCCACTGAGCTTCTTTCAAATTGATCCACGCGATCAGTCCAAGGCGAGGCTTTTGTTGTGTCGCGATAGCTCGGAAGAGCCGCTTGGACTTGCAAATCTACGCGTTCGTCCTATCGCGAGGCTCAAGGAACGAGGAGGGGAACGAAGGACCCGAGTGGCTCTTATGCTTTGGGATATCCTAGCGTGAAGCAATGCGCGTACGAGCAAGTCGAGGGAGACCGTTCATGATTCAACAGCCAAGAGTACGAATCGGATCATTGCAACCATGGGATATCATTCTATCTCAGCCTCATCATCATCTCTATCCATATCGAAAAAGATGCCATATCCGACGCCTGGAATCCATAATCTACAATTTTGCCTTCGTCTGAGCCTTTTTCAAAACAGGCTCCATCTTTGTAGCCTGCAAGGCGGCGTGTCAGCAAAGCATCCTTGATGGCGATTGCATCAGCTATCCTACCTTCATAACATCCCCTTTGATCTTCAGCTTCCCCGATATAAACAGTCTCTGTGCTTGTGTCTTCCCATTGACCAGCTTGCCAAAGTCTTCGTCTGATAAGGAAAGTGTCACTACGTCCACACTGTTAGCCCACAGACTCCGTCATTTGGTGCTGCTCAGCCCTCGGTGTAGTCCGGAACTCGAGATTTCGGCCCTGGAGTATGCCGCTGCAGACTTGTAAAGACTTCATATAAAATCTTGGGGGAACCCACCATCAGCCTTCGCCGGTTCGCCCTTGGCCACCTCTCCTTTCTCTATGAGATCGATATACCAGTTGTCCGTCTGACCTTCTTTATTCTTCAAGGTAAAAGCGAAAACGGCATTGCCCTTCTTAACAGCGTCTTTCCGCTCGGCGACGTCGGATTGGAGGGAGCTATTGATGGCATCGAAGGCGGCGGAGGAGGGGAAAGCGTCTGCGTGGGAATGGTGATTAGCGGCCCCACAGGCGGAGGATCGCTGAAGGCATGAGGGAAAGATTACCAGATTTGAGAGACATAATGGCGGGCTTATCCGGGAGAGTGAGTGTATGGCTTCGTTATTGTTCAAGAGCAACAAAGGGGTAGACTTGATGACTTCAATGGGTTTAAGGGTGATTTTTGTGAGGAGGAAGGGGATATAACTGTAATGGAGTCAAGGATTGCGTTCACGTGGCTTGATATGGCTTTTGATCGCTCAGGCATCTGGTGGAACCACACTATTCAAGCCGAGGCTGACCGGCGGAACTTCGGCAATGGTGCGGGACCGCAAAACTGGTGGGTCAAGATTCTGAGTATGGGATTAGGACGAAGGTGGCTGAGAGCTTTGGGTCATGAAGATTGTTCTCGTGATATCATATCTCGTATCTGCGCCATACACCACCATATTTCACCGCCAGCTAAAGACTGACGTCCTCAAGAATTTCCGCATGTGCTCCTCCGTCCCAAACAATAGCTCCCTCCCCTTCGCTCCAGCCTTCTGTAACGCTCCGTGCAATGGCTTCGAGCTTCTAGACCTGATGTGATCGTCCCACACCTTGTTCAGCTGTTCTTGCGCGAAGTCAACAGGACTCAACATCAGCGGAACATCCATCACCTCCTCTGTCTTCTCCTTCCATGATTCGCTCCCGCTGATGCTGGTAAGTGGAGAGAGTGCTTCATCCCAGGTGCCATTCCGAAGGTGAGTATCTTCGAAGTTGAAGTCACGAAGGGTGCGACGGTGACTGGTGATGAAAGAGGAGATCTGGGAGGCGTCAAGCATGGTGTTTTCGACCTCCATGACTCGAAGTCGATTGAAGTGAAGAGAACGAAGGCCTCGGTGACATGTCTGTGGACATGCTGTCGTAGGACTTGGCGCTTGGAGACAGGTCTCCGTGCCGAGGGACAATGGACATGGTCCTTTAGGGCCTTGCCAGCGGAATTTGAAGGTTTTCACGGACGTGGAGAAGAGGCCAAGGTATGAGTGTAGGAGCTTCAGGTGATCAGTTGGGGATCCTAGCTTGACAGTGCTCATGTGAATCGTAAGCTTCCGGATCTGCTTCCAGCGCTTCACTGAAGCGGGGGTTGCACCAAATCCCATCAAAGGATTGAGGTAAAGGACAGCACCCGGATGTACTGATAGGAGGGAGAGAGTATCAAGGGAGGTCAGACGGCTTCGCTCGACAGCGATGCGTAGGGATATTAGGGCGTAGTCGACGATGCTCCGTCGGTAGCGTTGATTAGGCTCCTGGTTCGGAGTGGAAATTTTCAGATGCTTCAAGTTGGGTATAGCCGAGAAGAAGCGAATGAATGAGGGCACATTGGCGGCGGCGTGGAACAGCGGTGGGTACTGCTTGACCAGCATATCGGTCATCTCCCAGCTCCCGTACGTAGGCACACTCAGTCGCGATGCAGAGTCTCGCGTCGACTGGATGTAGGGTTCGTAGATGAAGGAGCACTCCTCGCCAGTGATTGGATCTAGAAGGGGTGGTAGGAACGTCTCAGTACCATGGGGGATGATGAACCTCAACGTCCGGACGTGATGGCCTATCCGGCCTAAGGCTGCCATTCGCACCGGCTTGGTGAAGACGCTCGCTCGGAAGGTGATCTCGGTCTCTTTGAAAAGTGCTGGTGCAGCGCGAACGCCGAAATCATGGCAGGCCAAACGAAGAGAAGCCAGGTCATCCTTTGGGACGAAGGACAGGAATGTATCTCGAGTCTTGTCGGTCCACCAGAATTGGAGAAACGCTTTTGTAGACATTACGACGAAGCATATCTTTCGAGAAAAGGACTTTCTTAAGGCAGAAACAATGGTCAGACATTGAACGACTCGTTCGAAGCCCGAAGACCTACTAGAGCTCCTGCCAACAGCCAGCTGAAGGGTGACACGATCAGGTTCTTTCCGTTGAGCGCGATCGTTTCAATTGAGTATGTCGAGTCGAATATGTCGCATGAAAGACGTCAATTGCATTAAATCGTGAAAGACATTGAATTCATTATGTCACTGAGTGGAATTGAATTTGCCAACCATGTAGGAATGCCTAAGAAGAATGAGGCATCCCCTCTAGAGATAAAGAGACCGCATCATCCACCCATCCCCCGCCTTCTAGAGAACAAAACACGAACGCGACTGTGACTCACAGCTTGTGCACTGAGAAGCATCGTGGATCAGGGCTCTTAGAGCGAGAAATAACGCAAGAGACGGCCGCCGGAACAAAACATCGCGAGAGTCTCGCGGTCGCGCGCCTGACTTCTAAGGCGTTTGACGGCGGTGAGTGGGTTGAAAAAGAAAGAGGTTGGGGATGGAAACAGTTTCGGAGAAACTCTTGGCCGCGCTAGGATGGTGGATCATCTCTGTACGGTTTAGCGCAATGAGCCAACCACAATTGAAGCTCGCCAGCGTGCTTTTGCTGCTGCAGGTTGCGCGCTGCCGCCGCGTCTCCGTCCGCGTCCGTCATCAGGCACGCGCCCGCTGTGGATGCAATGTTGAACAACGTAAATGTATGAAGAAATACCTTGTTCGCTCGACTCCTTCCCGTGGATCATTTAGGAAGCCTCTTGTTCAACTAAGTCACGTGTGTTTGGTGAAGCAACGTTACATCACGTCTCTCAGTATACATATCAGAGCACATCAGTCATGCCAAAATTGGCCCTATACGAACACGTTTACTAGCATATGCAACCCAACAGCCACCGCAGGTCAATACGCTTGATGTTATATTATATCATTCTTGAACTAGTCCACAACCATGGCTTGCTTTCCGTAACTGGACTCATCCCCCGAAGCGGAACAATTATCCTCAATGTCAGCGTCTGAGCCGTCATACTTGACCGCCAAAAGACTGTTCGGATGATCACAGCTGTCCTCTATATCAGCTTCGTAACCATCAAGGTCATCATCGAGGTCATCATCGAGGTCATCAGAGCGAATCTCTGGCTCGTCACAACTATCCTCGGCGTCAATCATGGAACCACGATGATCATAACTGATGTCAGCTGCCCGATTGTGATGTTCTCCGTTTTCGCTGTCGCAGATGTCCATCCTGTCAGCGTCATCGGAATCACAGCCATCCTCGTTGTCAAACCCTGCTTGGTTGAAAGAATCCTCACCATCGCTGCTAACGTCAGACCACACCTCGAGTTCGGGACCCCGACCTCGAAGCGAACTCCGAAAAAAACCGAAATGGGGCAAGGCTTCAGCGTCGGGTTCACTGCTTTCGTCACCAGAGCCAAAATCTGCTGACGAGACTGAATGACAATTTTCGCTTCCAGAGTCGTCTCACATAGCGCGATTTTCCTCGTCGTCACTCAGCTTCTGCCGATGTTCTTCGAATTCGCTATCATCCAAGCAGTCGAGATCCCGTGGCCAATTCATCGTACCCGCAGATTCTTCTCGATCCTTGACCTCTGCAAGTGCTAGCGAGAAATTGTACTCCTCCTTGTATCGATCCCGTCTAACTCTTTCGACAACGCTTCTAATCATCTGGTCGGACCATCCTTGCCTTTCTCCTTCGGCGTGGGCCTCTTGCTCGTATATCTCGTATACTTGCTGAATTGTTCTCGCGCGTACATCCCTGCAACCTGTACACCACCGAGGGCGATAGAATGGTCGTTCGCCAATAACTAGGTTTTCGTTGGCCTTGCAACATCCCGCTGTGGGAGAGAAGCCTGTTGGACAACGATTGACAAGGCGATAGCGGAAAGTATGCTGACAATGGACATGGAAGTAGTCAATGACTTGGCACATTTCGCTTTTGAGATGTTGGATTATGAATGTAGGCGTGTTCTTATGCGGTGTTCGAAAAGGAGTGCCTGCTTTGCAAGGGTATTCAATACTGCTCGGATGGTAAAGTCGAGGATCGAGGTTGTTGATGGTTGATATGTAGCACAGAGCATTGTTTCGTATCTTGACGGCTGCCCATCATTGACTCCTACGAACAAGGGCACATTCAATTTCAACTCCAAAATTCCTTGTCTCAGAACAATGCGAATCCAAGAAATTCATCACAATGCCTCTGCATTGGAATCCATGGATGGCTCAAGGGTGAGAGCTTGTTGGCGCAGTCACAGAAGCAGCAGCAGTCACAGTATCAAGCTCCTTGCTACTAGGCGTCTCTAAAAGATACAGTGTTCGAATTTGTCTAGGTCTCCAAGACCCCAACCCGGATTGAGTCCTCAGCTTCGTCCACCATGGCCTGCAAACCAAAATTAGCCACTTCCATAATCTGATTACTGGCAATTGGAAGCTCTCGAGTTCAGAGTAGAGATTGCGGATCGCCGGATGGACATTGCATTGTACCCAGTATCGTGGGTGCTGATGCAGATTCGATCATCGTAAACCGCTGCATGGCATCTGAGAGTACTTTGGGACAGGGACCGCTCCTCGAGTAGTACAAGATCACTCAGGGTCCTAGTGACGCTAAAGCATGTTTCGTAAACAGCTTCCGCTTCACCATGAGGACGAAGATCACGCTGTGTGTTGACGACAAGGACAGACTCAAGTATCCTCTCCACCAATCTAAATGCTTGATTCATGATTGCACGCAATTGTACCTTTTGAACACTCGTGATACTCTTTGTTGCTCAAACATCTCGCACATCGCTTTGTTTGCTATACATCACCATCGGTTATTTACATCAAAGAACCACAGCGCCCACAAATCTCATACTTTGCTACCCTTTCTGGTGTAAGTAAAAACAGCTCTTGCCCTTGGGTACGCTACACCCGATCGACAGTACGAGATCGGCTTCCTCGAACAAGTATTCCTACTTGTCGCTCATCCCTTTTGGCTACAAGCGCGAATGAGAATCTAACGTGGATTAGCAGTATGGAAAAATTCTCGCACGACTCTACCAATCCAGGCCTCTACAACCGACCCACGAGCCCCAAACAAACCTTCGCCAGCCGTCTACCAGTTGCAACGCCACAGCACTTCGCTCCCACGCCTCCACCTGGCCTAGGCTTACCTCAATGGCCACCCAATGAAGATGGACACGTCTGCGAGTTTACGAACATTTTCAAGCGATGTCCCCACTGCAGCTGGTCAGCGCGCATGCACGACCCTGAGTCCAACACACACTACGACCGTCCTGTCGAATTTGAGCGAAAATACATCGAGCCGGGTTTGCATCCACCGCCTGGTTGGCCTGCAGGCATACCTTGGACGGTGCCTTACGGTATGGTCGAGAGGAAGCAGCATCCAGAAGGGTTCCACCAATTCGATCCCAGGTGTATGCTCTGGTACTCTCAATGGGAGATCGTCTTCGCCTGCACCGAAATGAACCTGTCCGACACGGAAATCTGCGCCCTCTACCGCTACCGCTGGGCTAGAAAAGACCCAACCACCCATTTCATGCAGCCATACCACGTACCCGAGATCCTAACCTTGCTCTGCGACAACCATCCCTTTCATGAGCACGCGTTCTGGTTTCGAGGCAAGGAGAGAGAATTGATGGCGAGCGAGGAATGGCAGCAGTCGAGCAATGAGCTCAGGGTGGCGAAGGATGAGGAGTGGAATGCTCGATGCCAGGAGTGGGAGGCGACTGGGCAAGCGAGACTGGCGATGGGTGAGGAGTGGAAGATGAGGACTGAGGCGCTGGCCGAGCGAACCAAGACTCTGGATGCCCAGACGACGGAATTGGATGCGAGGAGGAGGATTTTGGAAGCGGAGCGGTGGGAGCTGGCGCCGAAGTTGGTGGCCTTGAAAGTGCAATTCTCGAACGATCTGGCCCGGGCGATGGGATATGATCTGTATATTCAGGGAGCGAATCCTCATCAGTGAATTCCGCATGTTCGAATGCCATGGAACATCATCACAAACAGAGCGTGCGTTGTTCGTCGACATCAGCCACTCTGTCTGGACGCAATGGAATAATCTCTAAAAGTCGTTCCTGTCTTTTCCCATCGAGAATGTCCTCGTCTTTTCCACCAGACCTGTACCTTTATCTGTGTCAATTAACCATAGCTACGATTACGAAGAGATTGATATGTAAAGACTCTACACGGAAATCGTCGTACATACATGGATCTTGAACAAGTTGACCCTGGGATCTCACCTCAACGTTATTCCCAACATCCCTCTTCCAGTGCACCTCGCCTTAGGCCAAAGGATTAGAGTAGTAGTGGAACAACAGTCGAGTGAGGTGGTCTATAATGACATCATCTTCTCCAATGTAGGACGCCTGATCCGCTAACCGAGTCCAGACGTCTTGCGAGAACATTTGGTGCATTCCATGTTACACCGGACTACAGATTCATACGCCAAGCTCACATCACGGTTCCCCATCATTATCACACGAGTTACAATATCTTTCTATCGCCGTCATATATCCCATGCATTCACCAGCATGGCGTGCCCTCCTACAGCCGCTTCCGAGCATCATTCAAGATGTACCACAGCTCCCTCATTTCAACAATTTCCCACTTGAAAGCGTACTTGTGAAGCCCATCCTGTAACGCGACCCAGAGCTCACACTCATCCGTTGAAGTCATGTTCTCAATACCCGGAATCATGTCTTTGTATCGCCACTTGTATACCTCGCATATATCGGGTCCTTCCATCATCATGCCTGTGTGGGCGAATGCGATGAGCCAGTGGCTCCACCACTGAAAGGGGTAATCATCAGTGCTGATCTTCAAGTATGAGGGGCGATGGATTTCAACCCAAAGGCGTACGAGAAGCATCGAATACACCGCCTTCGAAGGGATCTTTCACCTCGAGCCACAGTCGATCTGGCCCACTGAGAAGAACGAGTTCCTTTTTCCAGACAAGATCGGGTATCTTTGAGGGGTGGACGCCATCGTAGTGTTTGTTATGGAAAGGAGGGTGGCACTTAGGCCAGCTGATAGCCCGGCGCTCACTCTTCTGGTTGGGACGTCTTCGAGAAGAATTGGGATCCCTGCGAGTCGTTAGGACACGCGGCCGATCGTCCTGTACAGTAGTTTTCTGCGTAATAAGATCAGGGAGAGGTTGAACGACGTCCGATTTATTTTTCGCCGTAGTGGATGCTGGCTGACTGGGTGCACAATTTCCAGGCGCCTGGAAGACGGGAGCCTCTGGATTTAACATTGGGCGTCAAGATATTCAGTAAGTAATTTTATCTACGAATAACGTAAGACCTATGGCAAAGGATAAACCAAGAAGTAGGCGATGGTGGCAGTACCAATGAATGAGCTGATGAAGTGTGACAGAATATAGAGAGTGCCATGATCTATAGCAAGCGCTAAAGTGAATGGGGTCATGAAGCTCGCGAGGAAGGTGCGAGCAACAAGCGTATTTATAAACAGCACATGACCGGTCCTGAACCTACGTACGTACCCACGTTGTGAGGCTGGTTTGGTTGGTTTCGGACAGGGCAGGCCGGTTCCTTGATTAATTCCGATCACGCCATCATCTCATACTTCACCTACGGAGTCGGATTCACTTTGCCTTGCCGCCATCTGAGACAGCCGAAAAGCGGTTCTGGCATAGGGGATTGACGAGCTTTCTCCCCCAAAGATTTGACATCCAGAACCAGTTCCTCTTAGATCTCGCCTGTCCTCAGGCATTCTCGAGCAGATAATGGCTGAGTAAGCATGCAAGCCCAGGAGTCTGACTCTTCAGGCTTGTCGCTAGTATTATGTGGGTTGTGTGGGAATGAGGACCCGTCTATGACTTTCACACTCTCAAGGATTCAGCGCCCCTAAAAGTACCAGACCAGGCTCGGAAGGGATACCGCTCTCATCTTCGTGTCCAGTACACTTTGGGATCTCTGGGCTGTGTCAAGCCAGGTATGAGCCATGATTGGCTTTATGAGCATATATTTTTCGCCAACCTGAAGTTAAGAAAATGAAGAAAATGGCGTCGGATGGTGAGCGACAATGTTGAACCCCTTCTTCCTATCCACGTCCAAGCTTTTTACCATTTCCTTCTAGCTCTAAAACAGCGTGATGCATGTCTTCCTGGGAGTAGCTATAGAGGCAGTCAACACGTGCGCTCTTGATGAACGGTTATGTGCAGAAACCAGGAGCTTGATCATGTGCTTCGGGGACACCTCTCCGTCAGAGCTTTATACTTGCATTCTTAACACTTCGGGATCTTGCACCGATGCGTCCGTTGCTCAAAGCCGGTACGGTTAACCAGCATTTGCCCATCCTCTAAGTCAATCTTGGTCCTTGACACAGCTGTCACTTTTGTCATTGTTTTTGTGCAACACAAGCAACAATTGTCAACATTTAGCGAGATATCCAGCGTCTGATTGCAACCAGACGCATACAAACTACCCTTCCCACACAATGGCAGAGTGGTGGCCGAACCAGCTTGGGCACCCTTCTTTGACAAATTACGATGATTCAGGCCAGACACTTGATGACGAGGGACCTCAGTGGCAACATCAAAACACTGACCCGTCAGCATACAATACTTTGGCAGCTACAACACCGCCATGGCAAGGGCGGCTTGCTAGCGAACCAGAGAGGACACCATGGTCAAGCCAAGTCATCGATCCCTCAGGCAAACACTCTCAAGAAGGAATGTCACCAAACGAGCCGTTCCCAGACCTCCCATATGATATCCCGGATTCGGCATTCCCGTACGGGTCAGGCCAAACGACTGCAAAGGCAACACCGCGGCAATCTCCCTCTCGAGAAGTTGAATTTTCTGGGAATGCTTCGGGTGAATCGACAGCCAAACCATCCCGGCGTCAGTCTCCGTCTGGAGATGTTGGTAACGATGGCAACAGTCATTGCGAGTCCTCCTATAGAACGCTTTATCCGTGATTCGAGCTAACGCTAATTGACTTTAGTTCCGAGTAGTACCGCAGGTAGACTCGGTCTAGGATGGCCTTCCAGCTATCATCCTCCTATCTCCAGGCCGTGGCACTATCAGCACCCATCAGTCATCGACAACCATTACCTCTTAGCTACCGGCGACAAATACGATAGTATCTTCCCAGAGAGTCCCAACACATTCGTCCCCAAGAACACACCCTGGTTCACACACTGGATGATAGCTTTCTGGGCTCAGAAGACAAGATTGACAAGGGTGGAATGCTGCATGGTATTCAGATATAAATACCGAGATGTGATCCCAGATATCCAGCACTTGAGGGAGCAGCACGTTGTCGACCTTTGGAATTTTCTGAGACAAGGCGAACATACGTACGCCTTTGAGTGGGAGCGTAACGAGGGGTTCGAGGACTCGTTGAGGACTTTGCTGGACGTATGGTTGAGCGAGGCGTGTAAGCCGCAGGAGTGGCAGAAAGAGGAGAGGAAATTTCGATATCGTGCCGTATTGAATGGTGGCGATTTCTGATTGACGGCAGCTTGCACTTCAGGGCTCTGGATTCTAGTGTGCGCGAAGAGAGCGACGGTTTCACCTCATAGCTTAGCATGCGTGGTTAGGAAGCTTGCAATGAAGACCGTGGCCGTATATTCAACGAGTTGCCACATCTGAAGAAACGCATAATACCGAAGGAGCCAGGACCAGGCGTTATTTATCAGAGAATGATAACCCGATAAATGTGGATTTTGCGCCCTCCGAACCTTAACATCTCTGCCCTCTCCTTCGAAACTACCACTCTTGTTCGGGTAACGAAACGAAAACCGCAAATGGGTGGCTTTGGTGGACTGTGAGAGCTATTTCTGTGACGTGTTTACCATGTAATGTCTCTGAACAGCTTTCGCTTTCGAGCTTTTGGTGTTTAGCTTGAGTTACGCATTCACTGCAATGCATTACCTTGGCTGAAATTGCTGCCAAAACCCAATCAACACTGATTGTCTCAGTACAGCATACACGGGTGTGGGTCACCATTCGGTCCGCCAGTCGAAAGAGACCCCAAGGTTTTCGGGCGTAGTGCACCTTCTGCTCATCTACTCCCCAGAAAAGAATAGGATTCGTGCTGTGAGCATTTTGCCGTTTCGTTTCCTTGCCGAGATTCTACCTACAGAGAGGGGTGGTGCCGGCTTAACGTCAGGTATAAGATCATCTTTTTGTTCCTTTGCTCTCAATTTGCTCTCGAATCATCACCGGTTTCTGCTCTTGCTTCGAATCCTTGCTCCGCTGTGGCCGGTTTCAATTGATAGCTCTTGATCTCTTTGTTTACGTGCCCATTTCGTCTTGGCACACGAAGCGCCCAGCCATATTGATCTTGAAGTGACACAAATAATGCTCTTCATCTTCCGTAGAGCAAGCATGGCAGTCTGCAATTCTCGACAACCTCGATTGTCAAATGGTCAGCAATTTCCAAAGCTCCTTCCGAATTCTTCAACATCGTTTCGAGGTCCGTGCAAGGGCTTTAACTCTTTCATAAGATCCTATCCGCCTATCTCTTCTCATTTGGATCGTACCCTGGTAATCAACTTCTCCGAGTCGCACCTTCTACCTTTGGTGCCACTATGATGAACCAGATCCGGGATGACCCCATCTGTGAGTCTACAACAATCGCATCTTCAGACGCAATTATTTATACTGATAGCTATTAACGTGACAGACATTATGGGTAAGGCGAAGGCGAAGGAGCCAAAGAAGCCTAGGACTCCAAGCCCCCGTGGCAGGGCAGCTGCGAGGTAAGTCGAGGTTTCGCTCCGTTCATTGCCTTGTCGTAATCTCGATGGGGTCGCAGATCACTTTCCAAGGTGTCTGTTCACTCATCATACTTCTCAATCAAGACCATGCATTGAGGACGACATGCTGACTCCGTATCATTCAGCCTGGTGGCAATCGGCCACGGCGAGTCTCTGTCTCAAGGCTCAAAATACGTTCGCAGGAGGAACGAAAGATTGGAGAGAAAATGGCCGGCCACACCTGACTCTGAGAGGCTCGAAGTAGATCCAATTGCTCGTCCTAAATCCATCGACAATACTCAATCACATCCTGGAATCCTAGGACCAAACACGCCAGATCACAAACCACAGCGTTTCGGTCTCCTAGACTTTCGAGACATCGCACTCTTCCTCTGGCCACCTTACCGGCAACGTAAGCGCCGATTTACCACCAATGAACAGTGTCTCATCCTCAAATACCGCAATGCAGCACTCATCGATCTTACGCAAGTAGAGCTGGTGGAGGTACAAGCGTGGATGGAGCGATCGGAGACTATTACGGTCGAGGAAAAAAATGTCAGTATGCGAGATTGGCGCCTCAATCTAAACGAAGAAGATTTGGGGGCTCTTGTCAAGCAAATGATGGAAGATTTGAATCGGGCTACAAACATTTCGACGTATACGAAGCCTACGCTTGCTGAGCCGTCCTCGAAGAAAAAGCTAGTAGAGATGGCCACACCTCCAAAGACACAGCCCCAGAAGACGTTGGAAGACATGAATAGGAGCCAGAGGCTGGCTGCCAAGCGAAGGATCGAGGATGAGTCTGAATGATATCGAACAGGCATATTGACGAGGCTGTCAGTAACAGAACACCGTGGCAAGCTCGTGATAGCCTCTGTTGACATAAGCTGGAGCATTCCTATGATGGTTCACATATTGGCGGGTTATGAACTTTCGTGAAGGCGAGAGTGCGGAGTCGAGGGTTTATTGGATATGACGAAGGGGCATCCTCTGACTCAATAGTGGACGATGACTGAAGAGAAGCGGTTTTGTTTTAAGTCATGTATGGGGCGCCAGCATCATGAGACTTGATTCAGCAAAGCATTGCATCAGCCCTTAAACATCGAGCCCCTTGAATAGTGAAGCATTCTTTGACTTTGCCCCAAGTACTTCCACACATACTTCGCGTCTCAAATCTGCAAGTGTTCGCAGCCTCCGATAGTATGGGTGACTCAAGGACAGCCCGATACCATCGCAACATCCGCGCCGGTAGGTGAGAGGCAAGTCTGTAATTGCCAGAGGATGCTATCCTGATGAAAGTCGAAAGGGATTGCAGTCAAGTGGCGTACAATTGGCTTGCTGAGCGAATCGATCAATTTTGAAATCGACCCATAAGCGCCACTAACTCAATTGCTTAAGCTCTGGGTTCTTACAACAATAAGGTATCGATACGTTGATTCAGTTTGATCCGATAGACCGGGTAAGCTGCGTTACGCTGGTAAGTGAAGCTTCGACAGTTTGGACACTTTGCTGGAAGTGGAGGACTAAAAAGTCAATGGCGGCACGGGCAACCTGTTCCTAGGCCATTCAAACCAACATAGAACCCTGGGAGGGCTCTATAGTGATGAATAGCTATCTCAAATCAACGTGTCACAGGAGGTCTATTCTTTGAACACAGTCTCAGAGGTCGCTTCCTCACACAAAGGCCAAATTGTCCATTTCTATCACGACTTCAAGTATGTGGAAGCCGGCTTCTCGGATGTGGATATCACCCTTGCGCTCTAAAACCGCGGACTTGGGACATTCGTAGAGATGACGCCTAGTGATGTCGATAAGACCAAAAGCGTTGCTGATATGAGCAACCATGCCAAACCAGGTGTCGATTCGGCATAGAGTAAGTACATTGCTAAGAGCAACCTAGTCCCAGGCTAAGTGGCTAACAGCATTAGCCCGCCTCGGTTCGGTCCACGTTTAGCCGGAAGTAGTGTACCCGCCGGTAGTACGAGTATCAAGAAAGAGTAGCGCAGTTGCTGACACCTGCTGCCCAATTGCTTGACAGATGACGAATGACTGTTGAGTCGAGAAGGGGATTCTGAGTATCGCGAAGACGAATATCGAGGCCTAACCTGACACCAATGACTCCGTTGCACGCTTAGCTTATTAGAAGACTGAAGATTGAGACCAGCAACGAAGTCGTGCCCTCCCTTGCCGTCCTTCACGAGCTCACCTTGTGACTGAGGCGCCTGCCTCAACAAGTAACCCACCGTCATGGTATGACAGGTTTCGAAAGCCTGGACGCGCCAGCTACACACCAGGTGGCTCCCCGTTCGAGTAGGCCCAGCTGCTTGGCGCATGGAGGCTAAACCTAGGAGATGTCCCTTCATTGACAACGAGCGGCAGTGACTCTGGCAGGGCTGCCAGAAAGACTCGAGTATCTGAAAATAAGTCTTACAAGATGCGTATCGGAATCCGGGAGCAGTTGGGTCTTTTAGTGCTCTTGACAACGTTGATTGCTCTGGCAGTTGTGGCCGTTGCAACGGTAACATCAACTACATCGTTCTTCGCACATTGGTTCAGACACTAACGGCCTTCTTGGATAGTGGGTCAACAATTACAATTTCGTACTCAACATCAGGTTTGCAGGATTCCCAGAATTTCTTCAGACTGTGGTAAGACTAATGTTTCCACCAGGACTTCGGGTCTCTCCCTCGCAGCCTCTCTCTATGCCAACCAGCTCGGCTTGAATCTCCTCCTCATTCAGACGAGCATCCATGCTATATCTACACGCATTGCTCTTCAGACTGCTTTGCAACGCTACAATTCCGGAAATGATACCGACGCAAATTGGGTTCGCGCAGAAACAGATATGCAGAGTGCACTATCGGGAGGATCTTCTCCTGGCATGCTGATGGTGGCACAAGTAATCTCGAAAAATGGTACTGGTAGCGGAGGACCGTACGGATTGCTGAATGTCACTTCGCCTGACGTTCAAGGTGTCATCCCATTACGGCACCAGTATAGCAATGGCACGCCAGTGTTCTTAGGCGACAACGGTACAGGCTATCCTGCCGCAGCATTCCCGAACCTTACATTCACATCTACGACTATCAATGATACATTCAATCAATCCAATGCCTTCTGGAACGGCAAACCCTTGTACTCGAACTCGACGATTTTTCTAGGACCTTGGTTATTGAATGAAACGTTTGGACTGATATCCCTCACTGTGCCAGTTGTCAATGACACGTCGATTCAGGACATACTGGGCTGGCTCACCGTCATAAGCAATGCGAAATCTATATTCGCCGTCGCCGACTCGGTGCAAGGTTTGGGAAACACGGGTCAAATCCTCATTGTGGCGCCAAATACCCCAGACCAAAGATTGCCAGGAAATGTGAAAGGTGCCGGTGCTTCCAAAGCAAACGCCACGGCAGCAAAGTATGAAGAGGTTCACTTTGTACTCCCACCAGTACAGAATGCGTCTCGAAGTACACGGCATGCCTTGCGCACTTACGGTACGTCGAGACCACCATTCCAGATGCAAAACTATCAGGCGGTGTTGGACGCATATACTAGGAATACAGGATCTCCAAACAATGCAGGTAGTCTGATCTCCGCTCGAAATGAGCAGGATCATGATGTATCTGTTGGTTACGGTCTACCGCAGTCATCCATGGTCGACTGGGCGCTGATTGTTGAGCAATCTCACGCCGAGGTATACGGACCAATTGATCATCTCCGAAATGTTCTGCTCGCTTGCGTCTTTGGCACCGTCGGTGTCATACTTCTGCTTCTTTTTCCTATTGCACACATTTCCGTACGTCCGATCAGGAGGTTACGAGAAGCAACGAAAAAGACTGTGGAGCCTTATCAATATCAGTCAGAGGATGGGACCACAAGTCTTAGATCCTCAACATCATCGGAAGATTACCAACCTCACGAGTCTGGCGACGAGGAGTCTCGATCACGATCAGCAGAGGCAAGGAAAGAAGGGTTCATTGGTACACTCTTACGATGGCGAACCGGAGGGCGGAACAAGGACAACCAACGTAAGGCACAACAACGAAGCCAGACCTTCCGTATTCCTGGCAAAGTCCAGGATCGGAAGCACCTCGTCAATGACGAGCTCACGGATCTTACGCGGACGTTCAACGAAATGACTGAAGAACTCATGATGCAGTACGAGCGGCTTGAAGAGAGGGTCAAAGAGAGAACGCATGAGTTGGAAACAAGCAAAAAGGCCGCCGAAGCCGCAAACGAAAGCAAGACCGCTTTTATTGCAAACATCTCGCATGAGCTCAAAACGCCATTAAATGGGATACTCGGGATGTGTGCGGTTTGTATGCAAGAGGACGATCATACAAAAATCAAGAGATCATTGGGGATCATATACAAATCGGGTGATCTACTATTACACCTATTAACGGATCTCCTGACGTTCACGAAGAATCAAATAGGCCAACATCTTACCTTGGATGAACGGGAATTTCGCTTGGCGGAAGTTTGTTCCCAAGTGATCTCAATATTTGAGAAACAAGCGAAAGACGGAGCTATCAAATTGGGTGTAACCTACCAAGGACCTCAAGATGGCTTGGAAACAGCCGGCGGTGCTCCGTTGCAGACAGGATTTGGACCGTATGGCACTGGACGCGTCAGAGACATGTTTTTGTGGGGTGATCAACACCGAATACTTCAGGTCATTATCAACCTTGTGAGCAACAGTCTCAAATTTACGCCTCCAAATGGCTCGGTCAACGTTCGGATCAGATGTGTTGGAGATGCACCGGAAAGGCCAGAGAGCACTCGCAAAGGTTCATTACATTCTAGACCGTCCAAGCAATCCAGAAGGCAATCGTATAGAGGATCAAGGCGCTTTGGTCGTATGACATCTGATTCTGGGTCATCAATTTCACCCAGCCAAAGAGGACGCGAGAAAGCAAAGTATTCGGACACAGCGCTTCATATCAATGGCACGGAGCCTAAGACAATACCGACTGTGGCTATCCGAGAAAGATCATCAACACCTCCGCCCGTAGGCGCTCGAGTCTTGCTCTTCGATTTTGAGGTCGAGGACACCGGGCCTGGAATACCGGAGGGCCAGCAAAAGCGCGTTTTCAAACCCTTTGTTCAAGGAGATGTTGGTTTGAACAAGAAGTATGGAGGTACTGGGCTTGGATTGAGCATCTGCTCGCAGCTAGCTAGTCTTATGAAGGGATCTATGGAGCTCACGAGCGTAGTAGGCGTTGGCAGCAAATTCACGATGCGAATCCCCTTGACGTTCACCAAGGAAAGAGCCGACAGCACAACTGGCTCTACTATGGATTCACGACGCAATAGCGCTAATCTGAACCCACACTTCACCGACAATCATTCACCCATAAGACAGAGATCTCCTTCAGCATTATCTGTCACTTCCGGCGAGGCCCCCCCTGCTATCAACAGTTTCGATACGCCTGCGCAACCTCGCCTTGTGGGTTTGAGCCAACCGTTTTTCGCCGCAATTTCGCCATTGGAATCTCCGGACAAACAGCTGGCCGCTATGGAAAGTGTGACTGCTCAAGCTGCTCTGAGTGGGGACAAAATACGTGTACTTGTAGCGGAGGACAATAAGGTAAACCAAGAAGTCGTGCTACGAATGCTGAAACTTGAAGACATATATGGTTAGTTCATCGACCTTTGAGGGTGGAGCCAGTGCTTACAAGGTCCAGACGTGACCGTCGCTAAGGATGGACAAGAAGCATTCGACCTTGTGAAAGAGAGCATGGAGCAACGGAAATTCTTCAGTCTGATCTTCATGGATGTCCAGGTAAGGGAGAAAAGTGTCCGTACCCGTGTGTCCTACATACTGATGATGCTTGTTAGATGCCGAATCTTGATGGCATTCAAAGCACGAAGCTAATACGAAAGATGGGCTACTCAGCACCGATCGTTGCTTTGACAGCGTTTGCGGAGGAAAGTAATGTCAAGGAATGCATGGACTCCGGCATGGACTTTTTTTTACCTAAGCCTATCAAGCGCCCAGCGCTCAAGCAAGTATTGAAGCGCTACTGTGCCACGATTCCAGAGGCTGCAGAGGAAGCGGACAGGACACCTCCACGCGCCCGAGCTGCACCCGTTCCGCCACCGTCATGAAGGTCATGTTGACATGATACAATTCGAGTAACCATGATACATGGCCATTTAGCCTCCACACCTTCGCCGCCCTAAGAACGACCATGTTCGGTATCTTGGAGACCAATGCGAAGCAACAAGCATCCTACCTTAGGTACCTTGCATACGAACACGATTCTATTTAGAGGACAACCGCACCGCAATAACCACCACCTCTATCCTCGGGAAGTATAGTTCACATACTTGGATTTATACCACCCGGAGGGCCAAACGCCCTCATCGATTTCAATATGCATACTTCCGCCTTCACGGCGGTCTAGCCTAAACATACAGCTCCTTTGACATTGTATTAATATTGTTCTCGGTTTGGAATCCTTGGCAGTCCGAAACTTTGTTTATATTATGACGAACAGATGTGGGAAGCGAAGCGAGGAGCAAGGCGTTCTATTTATCAGGATGGAAAGGGAAAAAGCGTGATCAGCGGATTTTCGGAGTTAGACGGCTCGGCGGCTGTTGATACTGTGCAAACGTAACTTATTGTATGATCTCTATTTCTGAGAGACTCCGAGATCCCGTGCACACCCACTGAAAGTGAGCATGGTGATCATCTCCTGAAGTCTTCCTAGTATAGCTTCCTAAGGCTGCTATACGTTCCTCTTGACCTATTGCTGTCCTCGGACGATTCGTTGTTCGGTTGCAACACCGTCTCTATGATTGTACTTCTTCCACCCAGTCTTGAAATCAGTCTTGAAGTAAGAGAACGATTGCATTGACGAAGGAATCTGGCACTGGTTTTCGGAAAGGCACTTGATCTTGCGGGGCGAGATGCTAATACCGAGCTTCACCTTCGGAGTAAACACATAGTGTCAGATGCTACGGCTTTCAATATGTGCACGCAATGAAACATTATATGCAGAGGGAAGAAAACTAAAAGTATCCGGAGTCAAGCTTTCCAGATCGATACACAACTAAACACACGATTCGCCATACTTTATATGATGATTCTACATCATGCACCACTGAGAAGCAAGTCAGCGATTTGATATCAGATAGGAAGTCATAGCTCTACCATGAATCCCTCCTGTTGGTAGGCAGTGGGAGGTAAGGTATTGGAGAGATCGACAGCTAGCTGCATTGGTCGTCGCGTGTGAGATGTGCTACAAGTAATATTAGCCTCGACCTCATGGCTTTCCAGACGACCCGCAGCTCAACCACGAACAACCACTCAACCGTCGGTGGTGAAGCGTGAGGTAGAGCGTGGCCTCCATTCTAATCAGTATGAATTGATTCCTTATTAGCTCTGAATTTATATGCCACCAACATTCAGCTAAGGGAGGATCACGACTTTACCAGCATCAAGTGAAAGGGATTGCGATAAATCATAAGAGCCACCACTCGCCATCGTCTCCCATTGCCGGCTGGCAGCAACCCTCACTCAATATGTCTATGATGATGGATACTCCGTCGCCCCATCCGGATCTTAATCGAAAACGCCTTCCTACCCTCTTCGAAGTACTGAGCCGGCAAACACTAGCCCCAGTGGACCTCTTTTCCTTCTACATCTACATGCGCGATCAACAAAGATCCGTGGACTACCTTGACTTCTGGTGAGCTTCCTCACATTATGCACACCATAGTCTGGCTATGACGCGGAATATGGTAACTAACCCGCACTTCGCAGGCTCGATGTCTCCCAGCATATGTCTCTATGCCGCCATTATGTCCGTGAGCTTCGCCGCTCAGTCCTCGTCGAAACACCCGAGATGGAGAAGCAAGGCTCGAAACGCTCTTCATACATATTGGACCACATGGGCGAAATGAACGACCCGTCGGGTCCCTCGCAAAACCTTAACGGCGATGAGAAGATAAGAGACCAGCACCTTTCGGCATACTTACGACAAGAGACTAGTCACAATGGGAATGGAGGCAATCATTCACCACACAGTAGCATGGGCTCGCAACATTCTCGGATGCTTGAGTCCGTAGACAGGCCCTCTGGTGGGACCGAACGGCCACCAAGACCCAGCTTCATGACCAATGGCTCGCCAGGCCGTACCAATTCAAACTCTCCAGCCCACACAGTTGCGAGGGCCGATATCAGAGCCAGTGCTGAGAAGATCCTTTACACATTTTTGTTACCGGGCTCAGAGCGTGAGATCATCCTGCCTCAAGGTATCCTCACCGACATCACTTCATCCATCGAGGAAGAAGGTCGTGATGATCCTGAGGTTTTCGATGCGGCCAAAGACTACACCTTCCAAGCTATGGAGCGCGACGCATTTCCAGGATTTCTTCGTGCAAAAGCGCTTGGTAACCTGGTACCTCCAAGTTCGTTCCTTCGGCTCTGCTTGGGATTACTAGGTATATTTGGAGGCTTCTGGGCCGGCTTTGCTTGCATACTGTTGAATAAGCCAAAACACATTCGGTGCTGGGTAAGCTATATCCTTCGACACTTTGTCACTGACCACGATTAATCTCATATATTATCACAGCTGATCCTCCCTTTCACTATCGGTGTCTACGCCCTCTCTTCGCAACAGTACTCCATCGACCCTGTCCTCGCTTTGGCCGGCCTCAGCGAGTACACTTTCATGAACTGGTCACGCATTCGAGAACCGTACATCCGAAGACTCATGAACAAGCGCGCCTTGATGGTCCTATTCTTCACAGTGCTGATAGGCGTTTGCCTGATCGTCCTGTTCATCTTCGTGCCGGGACACAGGCTTTAGATTCAGACTTACAAAATTGTCCAGCTGCATTTATCAATGGATCTTACGATGGGTGATGGGGAGGTAAAGCAAGGCGTTTGGGATACCCGTGACAAAATACGTTTCCTTTCTTCGCTTCTCACGCCACAGCTCATATTAGGGCAACATTGGGTAGAACGAGCGCGGTCTTGCTCTCTTGCACAGGCTATGGAAGGGCTTTCCAAGGAAAAAGGTCCACTATCCAAATCTTTCGCGTCAATCTACGCGGTTGGGCTATGTCAGGACCATAGTCGCTTAATGTAGCTACCGTTCTGTGCTAATGTTTTGGTAATATTGAATTATCACGGCGTCTAATACCTCAGAGTTACAATGGAATTCCTGAAATACGTGATCGTAGATGATTGGAGCTATCGAATGGCTGTCTTGATCAGAACGATTTCTTACAGGCTCTAAATAAAAGCTATCCCTGGCCAGCTCATTCGCTGTACACACAATCAATCCATAAACCCACAGCCAGATCTTCAACCATTCCCGTTCATCACCGCCTACTACCTCCCCTCAGTGCTCCAACGGAAGTGCTTGTAGATGTAACGCCTCACAAAGAGCAAGGATATGTTCCCTGTATGAAAACCCATCCCTCAACCTGGCTACGTGTACATTTCAGAGGCTAGCAGAGGTCTGCGAAGCGAATGTCCACGAAAGTTGCCAGAATATGGAATAGTACTGTCCGCCCTTTTTCCTTCCATGTTGCATTTGCCGCAGGCCTAGTAGAAGTGTGCCACTAACATCTAGCTCCTACTGCTCCCATCGATCGGAGAGGCAATCGAGGCTTGGATATGCACATCGGAAGCTTGTGCCGGCATCGAGGTAGGATTTCTGGTGAAATCGCTTTCCGTCGCTATGGGAGCAGATTGATCCGTCATTGTTCTCCTCTTTGTACCCTCAATCTCATTACAGGGCCGCATGAGCTGTTTCCACGACGATTTCTGTCTTCACTTCTTGCACTATCACATCCTCTTCTGACAGCGTAGCTGTTGAAGTCGGCTCGAAGGTCCCTGGGGGTGTGCTTGTGGGTAGAGGTTTGAGGTCGTTATCGAGTGGAGGTGGCTGTGTCGATTCTAGATTGTGGGGTGGATGGCTTCCTGTGGAGTAGGACCACATTAGGAAGACGAGGATGCAGGCGACGAGGAGGTATAGTACGCGTTTTGCGGAGATGGATGCTCGGGTTTGTGGGTTGGGTGCGGATGCGAATGACATGGCTGGTGGAGGTTTTGATGACCGATATTGGATAGTACGATGGAAACGAATTCAAGTATCAAGCATCAAGCCAACAGAATGTAAGAAACTACCAAAACAGTTAGCTCAACAGTTGAAGCTGGATTAAGTAGTGAGGTAGTCTACTTTAGGTACCCGAAAGGCACAGCATTGGTGTTGCCGCCGAAGCGCAGCGGCATAGCAGATACATCGAGGCGACGAAGCCCATGGCCCCACGCCCAACAAGGTATCTAGGTACCTTATATTATCATTTGAAGGTACGTATGAGAATTCGTGTCTTAGATACTGAGTGTCCATGTATTGATTGACATTGTGGGAACATGTAAGGTAGATATGCCTGCATCGCCTAAGGAATAGTTTCAATTCGCACAGAGCAATTTGACAGTCCGCGCTATCATTAATCATAAGAGTAATCAACAGAGCCATAAGTAATGCTCGTAGATCAGCACCTATCTGAACATATTTTGTGTTTATCTCTTGGTCTGAAATCATCGAGCATAAATGTAAACTGTCATCCAACCCACCGCACCCTCCGTATTCCTAGATACGAGGTACAATCCTGCCCCCAATTAGCGAAACGCAGACTTTGGCAGACAGGTAAGCAAACCTGTTTGAGGCTAGCACTCCGCCGTGCGATCAGAACATCGTTCTTCCTACTCCCAACAAATTAGCAGTATCCCCTAGACCCGTACCATACGATCACTTGAACAAGGGAGGCTCCCCACTCACGTGAAAGAAAAAGACGTGAAGCACCCTCCCCACCAGAATAATCGGAATCGAATTATGCCACCGCCTATCCTTGCGGACAGAACAGCAGGCACGCTGCGTATTGCACTAAAGTGTCATCCCGTAGGATACACAATCTTCGCAACGGCTCTCCCATAGGAACATCGCCACGAAGCCAATGGAGGCAACCAACGTACTTCCTGCTTTTCTGATGCCAATTGCGCCCGCTTGCGCGGGGGGCCCTCACGGGCGGTACAATGACCGCACACTCATGCCCGGCGAAGGTACATGGAGTGGGTTGATGTGTGAAGGTGAAGATTACTCCGAATTTCTCATTTGCATGGACCTCGAGCGAGGAATACCTGCGGAGAAGCAGGTATCTGTTTGTGAGCAAAGAAACGCAGCGGTGGTGGTGAGGGTGCTTGAAGAAAGAAGAGGAAGGGAAGACGACTCCCATAGTTATACAAATTTCAATAGGGCTGAATTGAAGGGGTTCCACCGAGGATCAGCCGTGATACAGACTCCTGCTCTCAACCTTCATTTATACCGCCAAAATGGATTAATCGTGTCAGTCACGGTGGTTCTACCTTAGCTATTTCCGAGAATGGCTCCAATGTCACAAGCTGCCATCAAGCGAGGCCCGTCTGTCCTTGTAAGACTTCACTTCCTCTAGAGTGCACTCTCCGTACCTGCAATTGTTCTTACAGTATCCCTTTTTGTAGGTTACAGATACTCGTGAACAACCTAACTCACAGAGTCGCCCGGGCCAACTTCTCATGCGCCAGAACTCCCGTTTCATGACTGTGGACAGCGTTCTTCAATATGCCTCCGACATCCCCTCAATGCAGCAACGCTTCCCTACCGCCGGGCCACGCGTTGCCCGCACTAGCGCTGGGAGACCTACAGATCCTAAGCTCGCGGGTCGATTAGTCCCTCAACACATGCCCGCCCGAAGTACGAAGGTCAGCGAGAAGCTTGTACTATTGCCAGAAACGGAGGCAGATGAAGACGAGGTTGAGGAGAAAGCAGACTTTGATGAGGACAACGAGTCGTTGCCGACAAAAGATGACGAGGAAGTGTTGAGGAAGACAGGAGGGAGAAAAGGCAAAAGCTACGCAGAACGGTTACCAAAAGCTAGGAGAGCAGAGAAATTAGCAAGGGTGACGGCGTATTGTACTGCGCAAGCATACAAGCTGAAGGGTACGGCTGCGTTTCTGAAAGACAAACATGGGGCGAGAACCAAATTGTACGATGACTGCCTCTACGTCGTATATCATCTGCCCCTGTTACCTGGCAGCAAGGGGTACAGGATACGAAGCAGTCCGGTATTGAAAAGCCCTGGTGGAAAGGCAGTCCTGGATGAAGAGATAGAAAGAAGTGAGCTTCGCGATTATGGTGAGGGTTACTTCGAGGAGGATGGCGGTGAGAGTTTTGGTGTCAAAGGCAACGATGACTCGGAAGCCCTGCGAAGAGGATCTGCAGACGAAACACTCGCTAATGGCTACAGTCCGGAGCAGAGGTCGCCAAATGATGAGCCAATCTCGACGCCGCAAAATGAGACCCTTAACGCTTTCAAATTTGCCGAGATGTTCGTCTTCTCATACGGGGTGGTGGTCTTCTGGAACTTCAGCGAGCGGCAAGAAAAGGACGTTCTTGCAGACCTCACATTTTCGGAATCAGAAACGGGTATGCCATTAGTCAGTGGTGCACAACGAGAAGAGGACTTCGAGACTGAGGAGTTTCACTTCGAATACTCTCCTGAAACACCTAGACCGCGAGTCTTCAACGACATGATTACATTGAGAAGCGGAGATCATATGATCAAGCTTGCAATGTCGCACGCCATCGCTCAAAGCACTAAATTGAGTTTCTTCGAGCAGCGAATGGCGAATCAGATGATTGAAGCTCAGCATGTACCAAAACGTTTAGCTCTGACTGGCAAGCTAGGCATGAAGCGAGAGGAAGTGGTCAAGATTCTTGGAGCGCTATTCAAGAGCCGGGTGGATGTGAATTTGTCGTCCAATATGCTTGATGTGCCAAACTTCTTCTGGGACAGCGAACCTACCCTCCATCCCCTTTACTACGCTGTCCGGGAATACCTCGAGATCAAGCCTCGAATTCAAGTCCTCAATGAACGATGCAGAGTTTTCCTGGACTTGGCCGAAATACTCTCAGATTCAATTGCGGACAACAAGATGTCTCGGCTCACCTGGATCATCATCGTCCTTATCCTCCTCTCCATCTTTGTCACTTGCTCAGAGGTTTTTCTCCGCTTTGGGATTCTCTCGAAACGAGGCGCACAGGCAAAGGGCTTGCCGACTTGCATTATGCCTTCTCATTATGATACCCCTTCGCCAGACTGGTAAGAATGTTCAGTACTTGTATATAGGTTCGTGATCCCTGGACATACATCTGCTACAAGCGTGGCGCTTTCGGGGTGAGGGTCATGATTACCACATGGCGATGATCTGATTATTCTAATTAAAAGACTAGTGAAATATTTTGAATTTCCTTGATGTTCGAGCGACTCTGTCTTGTCAAATGTGACGTTCAAGATTGGCAGGAATGTTCATATGGGCTATTTTGTTGCGACTTATGATGAACACAAATTGAGACCATCGTCTTAGTCTTGTCTCGGATCCCATTAAATGAAATGAGTCATGGAAGAAATCCAATGGAGAGACTCAAGGTCATGCACGACAAAAGATACATGTTTGCAGCAGTGAGTGGCTCGGTACTAACGGTGACGACCATACTAAACGGCTGCTACATGCTCTTTGCCACGGGCGTTTATTACAATCTCACCATGTCACTTCCGAGATATATTTCTTTGTTCGTTATTCTTTCTTGAGTCAACAACGATTTTCTTACGAACAAGACTGTCTTACTTCAACTCTTTGTTCCATCTATCGCAGAACCTCCAACCCATCTAAGAAACAAAGCAAAGGACAGAGCAAAACAATGAGGACAAGACAATCGTGTCTTGTCTGTCTTTGCGTCCATTATAATCATGCTCAGACAAACAACTCGTTCGTATATCCATACCACCCCTCCTCCACAGCATCCTCTCCCATCAGACAAACCTCAGCACACCATCAAGCAAATCAACCACACACTTCCCCAAAAACAAAACAACAAAAACAATGGGTTGCGGCCCCTCCAAACCCACTCCCCCCCCTCGACGAGGCCAATACATATCCTACCCCCAACAAAAAAACTACCACCTCGCACCCCTCCCCCCCAAGCCCACCAGGACCGCAAACGCCCGTCTGGACGGGCCCTTCCAAATGGCCTATCCGGTGCGGAAAAGCCAGATGCCTATGGCACGGAAACCTGTGCAGCGGAAAGCGGTTCCTAAAACGATGCCGAGAGATGCGCGGTTGAATGGGCCGTTTCAGATGGATTATCCGGTGAGGAGGAGTCAGATGTGGTAGGGGGTTGGGGTGTCGTTATGTAATGTTATGGATGAGAATATGAAGAATTAATATTTACACTTGAGAGATCTGATTTTCATGCGGTGATGGAGGCGAAAGAGGTAGTTCGGGCTGGATTGCATTTGTGAAGAGTTGTGAGTGTATCATCGTGAATTGTCTGAGTGAATGACTTTGCGATTGGGTTTTATTGATTTTGCATTGGATACGTGAGCACGGCAGTCCTAATTCGCATCTTTCCCTTCATGTGCGACCACTAACGATGTGTATAATCATAGAGCTGACCGAATCGGGATATTAGGTAATTTTGCCTCCACTCATAGTCAGAGAACGCTATGTAGCGTGAACCATTCGTTACAGACAATCCCAATCCAACTGTGCATGTTCTCCTTCCAAGATATCCAGCATACTAGTATTTCCGCCAAAGTAGTCGTCAAACCAAACAGACATTTCTTTCGCATCATCAGACACGCTCAATGTCGACTGTGCGTTTGCACTAGCCGTGAAGGCAGCTATATCGCCGTTAGAGCCGGATAGGCTGTTGGGACTTTGCTGCTCCGAGGCGTTGTTGTGGCCAATTGGCTGCGAACGCTTGGGATGTTCAATATGTGCGTCCTTCGAGTAGAGCTGGTTTGAGTTGGCGCCAACACGGAGGCTACTGATGCGCCGGCCTTCATCAATGATCCTCAGGGCAGTCTGGTAAAGTATGCGACAAATCTTGTAGAGCTTTTCGGCACCAGGGGCTTGCTTGGCGGCCGCTTCAAGTGAGGTGACCACGTCGCTGAGCAGCTTTGTGTCTTGTTGATCACTCGGATTGGAGATTGCCGCGCGCAGCAGAGCCAGGAAGGGCATGAAAGGGCAGGAGAGGAGACCCCTGTTGTTCGCGTATTAGAGTGACGGAATCCTAGCGAGGGAGCATTCGTAGTGTATAGCACAAGAGAATGATCACGGGGATGAAGCCGACCCACCAACCAATATACGTGCGCCAGGAATTGTCAGTTCGTGCCATAAATTGTGTCGAGAGCTCACAGTGGAGTTGGAGACATGTCCGCGCTGTCGAGATACACTCGGACGAGAAGTCAAGAGCGTTGCCCAGGTGCGCAGGACGCATTGAAGAATAAGTCAAGGCCAGTATTGAGTATAGGGTCATGAGGAAAGTGCCGACTGTCGCGTTGAACTCGTCTGAATACGGGACTTCGCCGGAGTCGCCCTGCCTAAATTTAGTCGTGGTCGTGTATCGAATTTTGGATGATATTCTGACCTTGCATATTGCTATCAGTCGTCCGATCTCTGCAGCAATGGATCTAGCCGATTCCTCTTTCGAACCCTGGCCTTGGCGTTGTCCGTGGGCGGAATATGAATTCTCGTAAACTCGACTCCGAGCTCTGGAGCTGTCGATGAAGCAATAGCTCAGGGTATGCCAGGGTGTGTTTGGTAGCCACGGATAGCTGTTTGGATAGCTAGTGGTAATGTCGAAATCCTGCAAGTTGGATGTACGACCAAAATTCAGGGCAAGATTCTTGTCCAACGAGTACACGTGCCAGAAGCACGACTTTTTGTAATTCAGCTGCGGGTCATCGGAATTGTCTCTCAGCCGATGCAATCCCGCGTCCAGACAGAGCCGTGGGGACATTGATGTCAGGTTCCAGGCCATGGATAGCTTGGATTCTTCCAGTGTCACTTGCGCCTGGTACCGTACCATTAGCGCAATATCAAAGGATCCGAAGGCCTCATCTTTTGACTTACGCCAAGCATGAGTGCAACGATGTTGTCCATGCAAGGTTGCAGAAAGAGACTAGACTGCTCCAAGGCTATCCCTATGTTCCTTTGGCACAAGCTTATTCTCTCTCGTGCATCCGAAGTGCTCATATGGAGCTGGCGTAAATCGGACTCGCTCGCACCCCTGATGATGGACAAGAGTGCTGCATGAACGGTGATGAAGTCTGCGCTAGAGTAGCCACCTATAGGAAAATAGACTTTCCGGGATTTTTCGACCAAATTATCCAGATCTATCATTGCGGAAGAAAGGAATAAGTGCAGTCTCATCCCTGAAGTGCCTGTCAGGTATATTGCTCCGCGAAGACGCCTAGGTACTCACCATTGGCAAGCCTCACTGCTTTGAGGATCAGATCTTTATAAGGCATGGGCAAATCATGATTATATTGACTGTGGGAGCATATTCTGTCGGTACGGCGTATATTTTGCAGAGCATTGGATGACGAGATAGTTTCATTCCATACATCTGGGTGTGCGGGATTCCTGATAGCACTCTCTAGGAATTTGCTTGTCTCTCCCAAACGCACATCGAAAGAGGAGTCCCCTTGGTAGAATGTATCTTCCAGCGGCATTTAACAGGGTCCTGCTGGAACATCTCCTGCGCGAGTTTTTCCATCATGCGGAGGAGACAACGCTGGAATCGGTTTCTGTGCATTTCTAACTCTCTTCGCAATCAATGAAACGTTGCAGTCTGCTGTCAAGCCGTGAAAGTCTTGAATCAATAATCTCATATTTCGCCTCCCTACGCATTGCCGGTCAACAACATATGACTGTCGTTCTTACGCATCGGAGGATTTACCACCGATCAGAAGTCGATGCGCGAAGACGTTTCTTCGCGGAAGGCTCCGCTGTTCGACATGGTATATCCAGAGTGCGGCAGCTCGAGCATAGTGCCAGCCCGTCACACGAAGGGACCGAACGAAAAAAGAGAATCATATGTGCCTTTCGATGCCGACATGCTTCACAAGCCCTGATTTTGTAGGAGAAGACGGTATCGTCAGGGAGATTTTGAGACTCGTTCATGGCCATACAAGTATCCAGTATCATTCAACGCTTCAATGTGGCTTGATGAGGCACTTTGAATCTAGAGGCCCGGACTCGAGGCCCTTATGGAAGATTACGTTGACGCGCCTGGCAATCGTATCATCTCTACATTGGTCCCTTCCGAATGGGAATTTTGTAACAAGTACTGGAGACATATCTAGGTTGATGGACGTACAATGTGGAAATACTGGTATGGACTGGGGCCCGCGGCTTGCGTGCCAAGAAGCCATCTTTCGAAACACGCTGATTGGCCCATTCAAATGATCTGCGAGTTAGTGTGCGGCATTCATTCCGTCGAGTCCTTGTTGAGCTTGAAACCAACCCGAGGATCTTCCTCCCCTTCACAACCACCAACAGTCATCATTGAATACTCTGGAGCGTGTTCTATCCGGGATGCTGCTATCACATGAGGCAAAGCTGCGAGTGGCTCCTACTGTCGGAGCCACTAGCCTTCAAGCTTTGAAACTTCATTTCCTGTTGACGGTAATGATGTCGAGACCGCGGCCTCCGTGTCAAAGTATATATGTTGTACTGGTGATGATTGCCTACCTCGTGAGATATGTATACATATACAGACAACACCACGAATCTTCGTGTTGGTGATTATTGGTGACGATTGCCGATCTTGCGAAATATATATACATATACAGACAACACCACTCTTCGTGTTGGGGTGATTATTGGTGACAATTGCTGAACCTGCAACGTGTAATATATATATAGGCTTCTCCATACTACTCGATCATTCATACAGTTTGTTACATATTGTCTTCTCAATGTCTTCCCATTCACTGGGCTCTTCGGACTGCATAAAGGAAAAGGACAATGGACAGCTAGCATCAGACACGTCGTCGGGGCCGGAATTAGAGAGCGAAGAGTACCAGACGGCCAAAGGTGGCTTGCAATACTATGTGGTAGGTGCGAGCTCATCAACTAAACCTCAAGGTCTATTGACACAAGAAAGCGCATCTTCCACTACGCAGACCGAGTCAGCTGGACGTTGAACTGTTTGGCGCTGATTGCTTCAATCGGCTCTGGCTCGACGCTACCACTTTTGACCATCATCTTTGGGAGCTCGACTGCCCAATTCAATAACTTCGCTGTTGCGGGACCCTCGTCGAGCAGCTTCAATGACAAGCTCCATGGCTACGTGTACGCCAAGCCCATTGGAACGTTGATCACGGCTAACACGATCGCAGACTGTGGTTTGTTTATCTTTTCTTGGCCAGACTTGTCCTGACCTACGTCGCAACTTTATCCATAAGTATCGCGGCAATCAGGACAACGAAAGCCATGCGATTGGCCTTTTTCGAACATACGTTGCGTCAAGAAGCCTGGTACTTCGACAAACAGGGTAACGGTGCGATCGCTTCCCAAGTCATTACCAACGGCAGCAAGATCAACTCAGGTATTGCAGAGAAGCTTTCAATATTCTTCCAGTCACTTGCGACCTTTTTCGCAGCCTTCGTGGTAGCGCTCGCCGTCCAGTGGAAGTTGACGTTGATCACCATGAGTATCATACCAGCGATATTCCTCTTTGTGTCGGTCTGTGTACAGCTGGACGCTATCGTGGAATCTCGAATCCTGAAGATCTATTCTGCAGCCGCTGTACACGCCGAGGAGGCTTTCTCGAGTGTGAAGACTGTGCACGCATTCTGGGCTCATGAAAGGATCATGAGTAAGTACGAGCATTTCCTGGAGACTGCTCGTATGGAGGGAAAGAAAAAGTCATGGATCTATGCCGTGCTGTTCTCTACTCAGTACTTCTGTGTTTACTGCGGTATTGCGCTGGCCTACTGGCAAGGCTATAGGATGTACAGAAATGGAGAAATCCCTGATGTGGGCAAGGTCTTCACGGTGGTGCTCTCTATGCTAATCGCAGCCGCATCGATTTCGACCATCGCCCCACAAATTCAAGCTTTTACAAATGCCTCGTCAGCCGCTGCTGAACTGTGCGAGGTTCTGGACAAGCCCTCGCAGCTAGATCCCCTGACTCGGAAGGGAGAAGTACCGACGGAATTCCGTGGCCAAATTGAGATCAAGAATCTCAAGTTCTCATATCCTTCAAGACCAGGGTTAGCAGTGCTGAAAGGTCTTAGCCTTTCCATACCGGCCGGGAAGACAACGGCGCTCGTTGGCACGAGTGGCTGCGGTAAGAGTACCTTGATCGGCCTCCTGGAACGTTGGTACGAGAAAGACTCTGGCGATATAACTCTTGATGGAATTGATATTACTACTTACAACACACGGTGGCTGAGAGGACAGATGGGGCTTGTGCAGCAGGTAGGTAGCAACCGATCAGTATCTACGCTTACTAACGGAGACAGGAGCCAGTACTGTTCCACGGTACCGTGTTCCAAAACGTTGCTAATGGGATGTCAGACATTCAGTGTACCTTTCCTGTGGAGGAACGCCGGCAGCTCGTCCGTGAAGCATGCGTAGCGAGTAATGCTGACGGATTTATTGAGCAGCTCCAAGATGTAAGTAAGACAGTCAGTCCTGCTGTGATGCTCCTGCTGACCATGTAGGGTTATCTAACCGAGGTGGGCGAAGGCGCTAGCACGCTCTCTGGAGGCCAGCGCCAGCGGATTGCTATCGCACGAAGTATCATCTCCAATCCAAAAATATTATTGCTTGATGAAGCAACGAGCGCCTTGGATCTTAAATCAGAGAGTGTTGTTCAAGGTGCCTTGGACAAGATTTTGGTTAATCGAACAACTTTGGTGATTGCGCATAAATTGTGGACAGTAAGGAACGCAGACAACATTGTAGTAATACCAGATGGCGTTGTCGTCGAACAGGGTAACCACGACACGTTACTGCACCTTGAAGGGCGTTATGCGAGGCTTGTAGCTGCACAAGACCTCGGAAGACCGGACGGCATTGGAGACGGTCAGCAGCAAGAGGCGCCTGATATCACCACACTCCAAGCGTTTGCCGAAGAGAGCAACGGAGTCACAGCGGAGGAGAGCTTGCAGCCCGAACAGGGCACGATGGGATACTCTCTAGTCAGATGTGTCTGGATCATGCTCTCTAAGCAAAGATCGTTGTATCTCTGCTTTTTCTTTGCGTTCATGGCCTGCCTAACAGCAGGAGCCACATTCCCAGGACAGGCGATCTTGTACTCTCGTGTACTGGCGGTCTTTAACCTTCCGTCAGATGAAGGCCAGCGACAAGTCAACTACAACTCGTTGATGTTTTTCATGATTGCCCTCGGCAACCTCCTTGCCTACGGCACCATCGGGGCTACCTGTAACATAATTGGACAACAGCTCACCCATTGCTATCGATCGGAATTGCTGGCGAATATTCTGAAACAGGATATTGAGTTCTTTGACCGACCAGAAAACACATCAGGGGCTTTGACCGCAAACATCACGTCACTGCCATCATCGCTGCAAGACCTAATCAGCGTCAATCTTCTATTGATGTGCATCGTCGTCGCAAACGTCATCTCGAGCAGTGTGGTGGCTCTTGCATACGGCTGGAAGCTGGGAATTGTCATGGTTCTCGGTGGCTTTCCCCTATTACTGGCTGCAGGCTATGCTCGCGTCCGCGTTGAGATGAGCCTTGACAGCAGGAACTCAGAGCGTTTCTCGGAAAGTGCAAGTCTGGCAAGCGAATGTGTCCTTGCCATCAAGACGGTATCCTCCTTGACGCTTGAGCCCTTGATCTTAGAAAAGTACTCTGACCTTCTTGGTGACATTGTCAAGAGGTCGATTCGATCTTTATTATGGAATCTCTGGCTGTATGCGCTATCGCAATCGCTGGAACTCCTAATAATGCCTTTAGGGTTCTGGTACGGCTCACGGCGAATCTTACGCGGGGAGTACACGATCACCCAATTTTATGTTATCTTCGTCGGTGTCCTCTTCGCTGGTCAAGCTGCAGCTCAATTCTTCAGCTTCACTGCCAGTAAGTCCCTTGCCCACATCACGCTGAAAGCATGCTGACACTTCTTGCCAGCTATTACAAAGGCGACAAGTGCTGCTAATTACATGCTGTGGCTTCGTACCCTCAAACCTACCATGCAGATCAACCCTGAAAAAGAAGATACGATTCCCATAGATGGTGGAAGCCATATCGACTTTGACGCCATCAACTTTCACTACTCCCAGCGCAGCAAAAACGTCCTTAAGAACCTGTCCCTGACCATCCCACCCGGCCAATTTACCGCCTTCGTCGGCCCTTCAGGCTGCGGCAAATCAACCATGATCTCTCTCTTAGAACGATTCTACGACCCCACCTCGGGCACCATCAACTTTGCCAGCAAAGCCGTCCCTACCTTCTCACCCCGCTTCTACCGCAGCCAGATTTCCCTCGTGCAGCAGGAACCCGCACTCTTCCAAGGCTCTATCCGCGAGAACATCGCCATGGGGATCGATCAAGGCAGAGACGAAGGTCCTCCGACCGAGGATCAAATTATCGAAGCCTGCAAGCAAGCCAATGCCTGGGACTTCATCCAATCGCTGCCCGACGGCCTCGCCACCCGCTGCGGCTCGCGCGGATTGCAATTCTCCGGTGGTCAGAAACAACGTATCGCGATCGCGCGCGCTCTAATACGGAAACCTCGTCTGTTACTCTTGGATGAGGCGACTTCGGCTCTCGATACCGAGTCTGAGAGGCTTGTGCAGGCGGCTTTGGAGAAGGCTGCGGAGGGGAGGACTACGATCGCGGTGGCGCATCGATTGTCGACTATCAAGCATGCAGATGTGATTTTTGTCTTTGGGGAGGGTGATATTGTTGAGAAGGGCACCCATGCGGAACTTTTGGGATTACGGGGGAAATATTTCGCTATGTGTGAGGCGCAGGGGTTGGATATGGCGTGATGGTATGAAGTGTCCTCGCAGCTGCAGTCAACAGGGAGCTTTCTTGGCAGAGTAGTGTGTGGGAAAGAGTGAAATCATGAGATGTGAATCGGAAACGCGAACATAAATATTGCGGAGGACACACATGTAGAGAATCTTGGGTGGAAGGGGGATTGAGGTGGGCAGTCGCTCTTCTATCGCGATGGATTGTGTTGATACTGTCCTTCTTGACAAAACCCCCAATATTGTATTCCGCCTTCCAGGTGAGGCTTATCCAGACCCTCAGAACTTCAAAGATAGCAGCAACGATATACAGCAAACACCAAATTGCCGACAGACCGTTTTGATAGGCTGTTTCGTCAATCACGCACATAAAGCATATATTTAGAGATCATGAGGAAGAGCATGCGAGCTTCAGAAAGGAAGAATTCAGAGGTCTGTTTTATGAGGTAGGAAAATGCATTGTCAACGAGATTATCACCCAATCGAAGAGTGTGGATGGTCAAATCCAGCATTCATAGGCGGATCAAATATCGAGCATGAGTTCTGATGATTCGAGCGTGGTTTGAGCGGCGGTGGGGATTGGAAACGTGAGATGTGGGATTTTCATAATTTCGCATAGAAAACGACCGTACTTTCATTTGAGGTACATTGAAACTTGAATGATTACTACTAGAAAAGTATACTGGTTAATGAACACCTGCAAGCTATGTCCTGCGCCCAATATTCAAGAATGGCAACGCTTCGTGAGTCGTAATTTCGTCACATATATCCCACGAAATATCACACAGCCTCTACGTCCTGCAGAGGAACGTATCCCCCAGCCTTGTCGCCTCCCCTTCGGAAGACACTGTTGAAGATGGCTCCTAGCCTAGCGATGCCGAATTGATCACCAACACGACGGTCATGAGTCATGTCCATTCCCTTCAGCCCGTCAGTCTTCTGCCCCAAGGCCTCGAGCTTCTCGATAGTCATCCAGCCGGGCCTCTTCCAAAACTTCAAAAGCAGACTGCTGCCAACAACGCTGACACTGCTAGCGGCCATAGCCGCTCCCGCTGCCATAGGAGGCATCATGAAGTGACCAGGCAACATCAGCCCGATACCCATTGCGAACGGGAGCCCAATCAGATTATACAAGCAAGCCCACACGAGGTTCAGCTTGATACGGTTGAAGATGGTGCGAGATAAGTTTAGGGAAGCAGGAACATTCAGCATGTCCTCCGGCCGCATGAGCACAACATCAGCCGCCTCCATTGCAACGTCGGTACCCGAGCTAAGTGCGATGCCGATGTTGGCCGTTGCGAGAGCAGGTGAGTCGTTGATGCCATCTCCAACCATGGCCACAACGATACCCTGGTCTTGGATTTGCTTGATGATCTTCTGCTTTTGGTCTGGCGAAACGCCGGCATGGATACTGGTTCTTGGGATGCCAACTTGGGCAGCAACGGCTGCTGCAGTCGAGTACTGATCGCCAGTCACGAGCGATGATGTGATGTTCATGCGGTTGAGAGCAATGATGGTTGCAGCTGCGCTGGGCTTGATGGTATCAGAGAGGGAAAGTACGCCAGCGTAAGAGTTGTCGATAGCGGTGTATATCTGTGTGGTACCAGATGCCGGGGCTTTCGGGCTCCTGGGCGACGGAGCGGACTTAGCAAAGTCAAGGATGTCGGTAACGAGATTTGCTGGAAGGTCGATGCCTTGGGATGCAAGGTATGCCGAGTTGCCTACATGGACCTTGTAGCGTTTCATATGGGCAGATGTTGCTGGCTCCACGTTCGCGCAGACACCTTTACCGACTGTCACTTCGAAGTCTCCAACGCTGCCACTGATCATTCCTTCGCTCCCAATGTTGAGTTCTGCTTTGGCCGAGTCAAGGATGGCTTTGCCAATAGGATGCTCACTACCCATTTCGGCCAAGCCAATCAATGACCACCACAGCTTCCGTCGCCAATCGTTGGCCACCCAGATCTGTTCAAGCTTGACTTCTGCAATGCTCATTCTACCCATGGTTAGGGTCCCTGTTTTGTCGAAGACGATGTGGGTGACTTTGGTGGCCGTTTCGAGAGCGGCACCACCTTTGACCAAGATACCTTGTTCTGCGCCAACTCCAGTGCCTACCATGACAGCGGTCGGAGTACTCAGACCAAGCGCACAAGGGCACGCGAAGATAATAACTGAGATACACAGCTTGAGGCAGACCATGAATCTGCCGCCACTCTCCGGTTTGAGAAAGACATTGGGAGTATTTGATTTTGGCAAGACATGGCTGAGAATCATCCATGAGGTGAATGTCAATAGACCAAGGGCGATGATTGTGGGCACGAAATAGCCAGCGACGATATCCGCCATACGTTGGATTGGGGCTCGGCTTGTTTGTGCCTCTTGAACCAGCTTGACAATTTGGCTTAGCTGAGTGTCTCGGCCAGCGCGAGTGACTCGGAAGTCCATCCGACCTGGGCCATTGACAGTTCCTGCCATAAGCTCGCTGCCTGGTTTTTTCAGGATCTCGACTGCCTCGCCAGTGACCATGCTTTCGTCGAAGTAGCTTTGACCACGAATCACGATACCATCGGCAGGCACCTGGCCACCGGGACGCAGGATGACTATGTCTCCGACCTCAATCAATTCTGTAGGTATCACCTTCTCTTCTGCTGCGTTACTAATTCGGTCCTCAGGAATGGCACTTTTCTTTTCGGACATCCCTACTGGAACCGCGGCGTCCCAATCCTCTGCTGCCTTTTCGGCGGCGATAGGGTCAGCGTAAATAGTAGCCATCGATGGTGCTAGCGACATCAACCGCGACAAAGCTTTCGACGTCTGGCCTTTGGCCCGATTCTCTAAGTATCGGCCGAGGGTTATGAAAGTAATAAGCATGGAACTAGTTTCAAAGACCGTGCCGGGACGGGTGTGAGGTGGGATCAAGATCGAGACAACCATCGCTGCGATACTAAAGAAAAAGGCTGCTGATGTTCCCAAGGTGACGAGTACATCCATGGTTGGCGAACCATGCTTGAGAGACTTGTAAGATGATATGTAAAAGCGTTTGCCAATTCCGAACTGTACAGGAATGGTAAGTATGAGGCAAACGATATCGCCGAGATAGAGGCCGGGAAACAGAAGCACCAGGCATCCAAAGTCAAGGGGTGGGAGAACCATAGGTATTACCACGCTTATCAAGAAAACGGGAAGCGCAAATGACAATGAATACCAGAATGCTCGCCTCCACTCTTGAATCTCCCTCGTCTTGGCCAGGGACTCAAGCTGTGCATTGTTGTCGTCGGATTCTGCTAGTAATGCATTGTAGCCAAGACTCTCAACAGCCTCTACGAGTGCTCGTAGACCTGTCAAAGAAGGGTTGTGGGAGATATCGACTCGCGATGTCGAGAGGTTGACGATCGCGGAGGAGACACCAGAGAGGAGACGTAGGACATCTTCTAAGGCGGTCGCTGAGGAGGAGTTGGGGAGACCAAATACTTTCAGCTGGACGTTCCGAGTAATATTTGACTGCGCTGCCGATCCGCGTTGTGATGATATTATCTTGGCGTCAAACCCCCTATCCTCGATGATCTTCGCGATCTGATCTGCGGAGAATTTTATGGGATCGTGAACGATCACTGCACGCTCGGCCAGGAGGCTGATATTGAATTGCACTATGCCAACCAAGTTCTTGAAGCCACCTTCGACTGCTGAAGTGCAGGCGCCGCACGTCATACCTTCGATTGCTACGGTTGTAGTGGCCAGCTCAATCTGCGGCTGGCTTGATGCTTGAATTCCGGTGCCTGGAGATTTTGAAGGACGCGAAAGCTGCGATGCAATGATCGTAGCCCCAAAGCCTCTATCTTCAATGATTTCGGCGATTGCTTCAGGGGGCAAGATCCCAGGGTAATGCTCGACGACTGCACGTTCCGAAAGTAACGATATGCTCATTGACTTGACACCAGGCACATCCTTGAAGCCACTCTCTACGGCTGATGTACACGCCCCACAAGTCATACCCTCGACTGCCAGCGTCGTGGTCGATAGACTTGGTTCGGCGTCTACCTGGGCTTTCTTATTGTCTGTCGGTACCTCCTCATTTCCTGCCGTAGTTGGTGCGACAGTAGTGATGATCTCAGCGTCGAAGCCCCGATCTTCGATCATGTCTTTCGCAGCTTCTGGCGACAGCTTTTGTGGATCATGGTGTACTACAGCTCTCCCCATCACCAAGCTAACACTGACGGAGCCTGCGCCTTCGACGTTTTTGAAGGCGGTCTCCACTGCAGATGTGCAAGCGCCGCATGTCATACCCTCTACACGCAATGTAGTAGTTGCCATGCGTGTTTCTGATGCCATGATTGAGAGGTCCGCGCCCGGAGCGGTGAAGCGATAGTCGAGGTCAATAGAGGTCAGTGGGATCGGTTATCGGGCACTTTTGGTGATATTTAGGCAAGATGTTTGTATTGCCTTGAGAGGGGACATATCATAGAATCCCGGAGATCTAGTCGCAGAGAACAATGGAGAATGAAATGCAAATTGAACAAGAGGCAGAGTATGTACAACGAAAGGTCAAAGGTCTGGGACACTGTCGGCTTCAAATAGGACAAAGCGGAGAGGCTGACTCGCTGACAAGAGATTATCCCACTTCGGGAGCTAACTTCCTCTAGCGCGAGGTAAGACCGCAGATTTTCATCGGTCAACGAGAGATCCGATAAACAACGCGATTTGACTCAGTATATCGTTTGTCACCATCAGCTTTATCGAATGCTTGGGGGGACCCTAAGGACCGGTGTGAGCTGCATGAGCAAGACTGGATACTACTCCGTACGCTATGGTAAATCTCAAAGCCCCGAGGTTGTCCGAGGTTGTACAATGTAGTACTCCATGAATGGATAGAACATCAATACCGGTACTGTAGATCGGGTGGAGGTCAGAACTCCGGACGCTCGACCGACCCACCGTTGACCTCAGTGCCCGGGGCCTGACTGGCGATCTCCCTCTAATGCCGTCACCAGTGTAACAAATTCATTGCTATTCGAATAAGCTACCCTAGTATTCATATTCGAATATGAATATCATACTAGCTTATTCATATTCGAATAAATATCCGAATATATTTGAATATATATTCGGATATTTCTATTAATAGTACTCCTTATAAATTCCTAATAAAACTACGCTTAGTAAGCTAATTTAAACTTTAAATAGTACTTTATTACATAATCTACCTAAATATAAAGAATATATACTATTTTTAGTATATATCTATCTTTAGATTTATTCGAATATTATTCGAATATCCTAAAAAAGCGTATTCATATTCGAATATCCTACTACTATATTCATAATCGAATAAATATTCGAATATATTCGAATATATATTCGAATATGAATAAAATCGTTGTTACACTGGCGGTCACGGCCGGCAGCGGCACGCTAAAGTAGTCCGCCCCGCAGGCCCTGGCTACGGCACTATTTTGTTGCTTGCACATGGGACTGATTGATGCAGGACGTGCCCTTTCAAGCTGTCGTCTTGTCAACTGTCACTCAAATGGATCAAACCCAGCAAAAAGCTCTTAATGCCCTAGAGCCATACATCCTTCTCTCCAAATCAGCGAACAGTCCCCGTGCAGCAGCGGACCTAATCTCCCAAGCCATATCAGCACCCAACACCTTCGTCTTCGCCGAGCTCCTCCAAACGCCCAACATACAATCTCTACAGACAGCGTCAGAAGACTACGCCCCATATCTCACACTACTCCAGATCTTTGCCTGGGGCACATGGTCCGACTACACCTGTGAGCCTCACTCCTTCGCCATCACATCTCAAGTGCCACCACTAACACAATACCTACTACAGCAACGCCAAACCTCCCCAAACTCTCAACAGCCCAAGCACGGAAGCTCCGCCAACTCTCCCTCCTCACCCTGGCTACGACACCCTCGAACCTCTCATACGTACACTTGCAAGACGAACTCGACCTCCCCACCACCCGCGCCCTCGAAGACCTCGTCATCTCCTCCATCTACGCCGGTCTGCTGGCAGCGAAACTCGATACCCTCTCACAGCGTGTCGACGTCAGCTCCGTCGCATCGTTACGAGATCTCAAACCAGGCTCGATACCGCATATGGTGCAGGTACTCGGAGATTGGGACAACAGGTGTGTGACCGTCCTGGATGAGATAGAGGGTCAGGTCCGTGAGGTGAGGAGGAAGGCACAGGATGCTAGGAAGAGAGAGCTGGAGCATGAGAAGGCTGTCAACAAGGCTATGGGTGACGGGGAAGGAAAGGGGAAGCTGGGCAAGAGGCTTGGCCTGGGGGAGGATGGAGAGGAGATGGATATGGATGAGGGTGGTGGTGGGAGGACAAGAGGGGCGAAGAGGGGTGGTGGTAATTTCATGAGCGGGTTGGGGAGAAGATTAGGTGGGGGTCGTGGTGGTTGAGGTCTAATTGAGGATCATGACTAGAGCGTTGCTGATGCATCTAATGGAGCGTTACGAATATGTCTCGAATCTGACATCGGGCTCTATCCCTTGCATTTGGGACCATAGCAGTCTCAAGGCTCAGAAAGCAGGTTCAAAGAAGGCGGTGTAACACACAAGGATAGGTAAACGCATCGTGGTATCGTCTAATCATCCGTCAACCCTCCCAGACATATTGCCTCTCATGCCAATGCTGTCTTCTCAGTCAAAACAGGATCATTCTTCTCTCCCATCGGAGACGAAGACTCCTCGCGGCCCTCGATGATTCTTCCGCGGGTAGCATGCCCACCCTTCCCACTCAAATCTCGCACAATGCCCTTGAAAGTGTTGGCCATACTGTGCCGTCCCTCCCACAGTGGGAACAAGCCCACGCAGAAAGCACTACAGAAAAGCCAGAAGATGCCCACAGAGACCCAGCCCGTGAAGAACTATGATGAGAATCAGCACGCAGCCAACCCGAGAAGTGAATCTGTCAAGGGTGTTTCACCTTCTTCGAGAAGATGTAGCCAGTTCCATACATCGGCATCGGCCAAACAATTAGCAAACAAACCGTCATAAAACCCGTCAAGCTCTTCGCAATGAGACTCGCACGCTGCAACTTCTTCTGCTCTGCCGCACTTTCCTCAGCGGAAAGGCCGTTCGCGCCAGGAACGAGCTCGAGATCCGTCAGGTTCTCTGCTGCGATATCTTCGTCATTGCCAAGACGAATGGCAGCCATGGATTTGTAGTCGTAGTCTTGGGGACCGAACGCGTAGGTTAGGACAGGAACGAATACTAGTGGAGAAAGGAGGGCCACAACGTTGCCGGCGAGCATGGGATTGCTGTTTGAGATAAGATCAGCTACTAGCACGGGGCGAGGTCTGGATGTAGGAAGGTGAACTTACTTGGATCCTGTGCTAGCAACGGACAGGCTGCCACCCTGCTTCTTAGCTGTCACAAGCCAGGCTATCAGGGAACATACGAGACCTAAGATGGGGGAGAGAGTGGCAGCAACTAGGTTTTGCTTGCTCCACATCAAGGTCAGAGTGGCAGGGACCACTGCTGATGAGATGATGACACCCTGAAGGTACGTTAGACGTAGTTATCTAAATGATTGACGTGTAGGATTTTTTACCATCATTAAGTACAGATATCCCATCGAGATACCGGCATCTAGGCAAGCATCAGTGATGTTCGACACCACGTATAAATGGAGACCAACAGTACAACCCCGTGGAGAAAGCGGCAAGGGCTATGGCGTAGATGACCACCATTGTATGAGCCATGTTGATCAGCATCTTACCGCTGGCACGTGGGTTGTAGTACGTCTGATATATATCGTAGGTGAAGATACTGCTGACGGCGATATACTCGCTTGAAGACGCTGAAGTCACCGCCATGAAGATCAACAAAAGCGTAGCAGCTGCACCACCTTTCCCTAACAGGGCTACAGCTGCGTAGGGAAGGACCAAGCCGGCTGTGACATCATCTGGATCCATCCTCGAGGGATACGTGGGAAAGACCGGGTTACCTTCCAGAGCTAGTGCGGAGAGACCCATGGTGGTGGCAGCGAGCCACGGAATCGCAAACCAGGAGAGACCTCCCATCACGTAGCCTGGCAGGGCGTGGACTGGGCTTGCTGCGATGGCTTTGTTGTAGTAGCCTTGGGGAGTCATTAGTGCGAGCCACTCGAGCATATGACTTAGGCTATGTCGGCTACATACCATTGTCCATGAAGACAGTGCTATGACCTATTAGCGCATGGTCGGAAGACATGTAGGAGTACATACCCGAAGTTGCCAACAAGATTGATCACGAAGAAGATTGCCCCCTCTTGGGATCTCATGGTCAAATAGCTACCATGAGCGTTTCCCGAGACTGGATGGCTTCTTGCGGCTTGGACTAAAAGATCGTAGACCTTGGCAGGACTCCCAAGGTTGTTGTTGGTCGTGTAAGCCGTGAATGCCTTGCAGCCGGTGATTAGTAGTTTACAGGGGTATTTTGCCTAATACATGGGTCTGAAGCCTACAAAGATGAAGATGATGACGAGTATCATCACGGTATGCACGTAGTCTGTCAGGAACGTGGCCTATATGCATTGTCAGAAGTCAACATCCATCTGACAGGCTCTCGTACCAGTGCTTGCCTTGATCCCACCAGCAATTGTATACATAACCACTCCCACTGGCAAGAGGAAGCAAGCGGCTGCTGTAGGCATGCCTGTGAGGGAAGTAACCACAGCGGAACCCCCTTCGTAACAGTCAGATACACAGAACTCCGAAATATCAGGGCTTTGCTCAATAGACTAGCGGCCGAAAAGTGGCTGACCTGTGAGCAGCATAGCAGTGACGAGGATATTGGTCATAAGGCCAAACACCGTAAAGACCATATGTCCATAGACTCCATACCGAGCTCTGATGACCTCGAGGAATGTGTGCGCGTTAGGTGCCTTCCGCTTTAATTCAATCGCCAATGTCGCGAACAACAAGATCTGTACAGTGGCTCCCGAAGCATACCAAAACGGGCCAGAAACTCCGTATCTGTAAGCGACTCCAGAAGATTGCAAGAGAGTGGCCGCCCAGGTCCAGGAGGACACCACAGCTGATGCAACCAGTCCAGATTTCACAGTTCTTCCGGCTGTGCTGAACATCTCCGAGGTCTGGACTTCGCTGTTGTATCTTTTGAGCACATATGTTGTGAGAATCATCCCGAAAGCAAACGCAAAGCCGAGGCCTGGCTCAAGTAAGCTTCATTGCTGATTGGAAGGGCGATTGTATGACGAACCCAGGACGACACCATAGCCGGTGCCTTGGCTAAGTGGCGGTGATATTGGCATATCGGGTAAGCTTGAGCAAGCTTTTTGTGGAACGTGATATGACCCTTATAAAATGGCCCTTATGATATGGCAAAGAGACAAGATAGGTACCAGTGACCAATTTTGAAAGCGCTCCCATAACCAGACTTTCCAAATTGAATCGAGATGGGATTCGACAGGTCCCAGAGAGTACCAGGTCACAAGAATTAGGAGGAAAGGAAGGACTGTTCGTTTTGTGCATGAATGAGAGATTGTAGACACTGCGCCAGGCTAAAAATGACGTTTCGATAAGCAACACCAGAGCTTTGCCGCTAAGGGAACCCCCATGCTGGCCACTGCGTAGCATTGCAGAGATTGGTCAATGACATTGGGGAAGGGAAGTTTTTACCAGAGAAATACATTGATAAGGAGAACCTCGCACAAGATAAGAGAATTACCTTAGCACCCGGCTAGGTTCTTTAGTCAATTTCGCCGTGGCCCGAACAGACACAGAGCCTCCTAGATTGGAAAAAGGTCGGCCTTAATTGTAACCCTCCAATTCCTCATTCTCACTTTCCTCTTCACCTTCACCCTCTTCTGGGATAAAGGGGACGAATCGGAAGTCGACAAAGGTGAATCCACCGCCTTCAACCTCAAGCATGAATTGAAGACTGAGCACTCCTTGTTCGTCGCTTCTAATGCTGACCTTTGTCGCGATAGCCATTGCCCTACTCGCGCCTTGGATCAGTGAGTATTTGTAGGTATTCACAGTCCTAGCGGGCACTTGGAAAGTCTCAAGCAACTGCGGGTCCTTGCTGAACTCGACGGTCGCCGACCCCAATGGGCCACTTGATGACAGCGTGAAGTAAGGAGCCGTGGGCGATGAAACGATTGTCAGGCGGTTGGGCGAAGTTGATGAGAGCTCATTGATAGCATCACGCAGCCAGCTCGCCCGCATGATGATCTTCTGGGCTATGGCGTCTTTCTGGAAAGGAATCTCCTCTTGAAATTCAGGCTCGTAGGTTACAAGCTCGCAAGTCGTTGTCACGCCTGTCTCCTCAAGAATGATGCAAAGCGGTTCGCCTACCCCGTAGTAGCTCAGACGGCATGTGCCAGTCATACCCAAAACACGCCGCTCGAACGATGCAGCTGGTCCACCTCGTGATGCAAAGCCATTTGCGCCATTGTAGCTTGTATCTCGGCTGGACCAGCGGTCCTTTGCATCGTTGATGCCGACAATCTGAAGAGTTTCAAGTAGGGAAGACAAAGATATTTGGATTGGGGGAGCTTCACACTCCTCTTCAGCGTCAGCGCCTTCATTGTTAGGAGGAGAATATGTGTATGCTGTGAACAAGGTCTTGCCAAGAAAGACGGTACCTAGAACTCGATTAGATATTGTGCAGACCAGCGAATGATCTGCTCTAATGACCTTGCATTACTTGGGACTCCTCCACTGTAAAGCGTACGCCTTCTTTTGTAATCTGTACTTGCGCTTTCGAGACGAAGTTGATGCATCTCAAGAGCTGGAACAACTGTCGAGAAGAGCCTGACACAGCACTGAAAAGTGGTTTGTCGTTTTGATTGGTTGGATCCATGGCTTATTACTTGCTCCCGTGTGCAGAGAAAGAGCGACCAGCTCGTGCTATTTCCCCAAAGTTTAGTCTTCAATCACTCGAGGCTTGATGACAGCTTGTTATGGGTATCAATTCATAGTAGGTACAGGACCAACAGAGCTGTCCCAGCGCCTGGATCTTCTTTCAGACCCTTTTCAAACGTATACACCAACTGCACAGATCATGTACACCGCTCCGAAACTGTTCGAATGTCAGGTGAGTCTATCATCGTATCGTGCAGCAAACATACCCAAATGCCAGTGATGCAGGAACACCAAGCAGCGGAATATTCTTCAAGGAGCGATTGAGACCAAAAAGTCCAGTCAATATAAAAGCTTCATACAGTCAGTTTCTTATCTCATCCAAACCAGCACCAAGCACTAACCTGAGAATAGCAAAGTGAAGCCGACAAGGAATTGTCTCTCTTTTGGAACCAGTGGATAGAAAGGGCTTCCAGATGCTCCCTCCCAAATCTCGTTCATGATATCGGGATCAATAACGCCAAAGAATGAATGCCAGTCTGTATCGGAAAGGTAGTTTCTCAGAATGGTGCGGAAGTGAGTAACCTGCAAGATCGGTTAATGAGAGTGACTGAACGTTTTTTCAGGACAAATATTACCGTGAATGATGTCCAGACTTGGAAAGTAGCGCCAAGAGAGAAAAGTCCGCCAGCTAATCTCCGATTGACCTCTGGACGCTTCCGGCTGACGAGAACAGCTATTCCTCCACCTGCAACCATGGCACCGATGATATTAGAGCGTATGTTCTCCCCCGTGTCAGAGCGAACAAGCGCCTTGACATGTATCTAGAATTCAAGCGCAAAGCCTCGGAACAGCTGGGCAACGAAAGCCCAAGCAAAAGGATCAAGAACTCCCACTCGAATACCATTTCGCCAGACACCGAAGGTAAACCCAGGGTTGTCCCATTTCCTGAGAAGGTACTCTACCTTGGATTCGATCGATTTGACGAGTTGGGCTGGCCTGACTGCTGTTTCTAGCCTGCCGTTGTGGAAGAGCGCAATGGCGAGATCGAGTTCCGCGTCGTCAACAACGACAACACAAGGGAAAGCCTGATTATACTAACCGGTCTGAAATGCATATTCCAGAAACAGCTTCCGAAGATGCCTAAGGACTACATAGCCCGATTGGTATACGACCGTACCCACCTATCCATGGCCATTGTCAAGAAACCACTGGAAGTCGTCGGGTAATCAGCTACTATCCTTCTACAGGATATGGCTGACTGGATTTATAGGGGCATCACATATCGGCCATTCAACGGGCGCGAGTTCGCTGAGATTGTCTTCTGCGCCATTTCCTCAGACCAGCAAGTAAAAGGTTATGGCGCACATCTGATGTCCCACCTCAAAGACTACGTCAAAGCGACCTCGCCAATCAAGCATTTCCTCACCTACGCTGATAATTATGCTATCGGTTACTTTAAGAAACAAGGTTTCACAAAAGAGATTACACTCGAGAAGCCGCGCTGGATGGGTTATATTAAAGACTACGAGGGCGGCACGATCATGCAATGCACCATGGTACCCCGGATACGCTACCTCGAGAGCGGGCGCATGTTATTGAAGCAGAAGGAATGCGTTCAGGCGAAAATTCGTGCCTTCTCGAAAAGCCACATTGTGCACCGGCCCCCCAAAGAATGGAAGAATGGGGTTCGGCCAATTGATCCCATGTCTATCCCTGCTATCAAAGCCTCTGGCTGGTCTCCGGACATGGATGAGCTTGCTCGCCAACCCCGCCATGGGCCAAATTACAACCAGCTCTTACACCTGCTCAACGACATGCAGAACCACGGCTCAGCTTGGCCTTTCACACAGCCGGTTAACCGAGATGAGGTCGCAGATTACTACGAGGTGATCAAAGAGCCAATGGATTTAAGCACGATGGAAGAGAAGCACGAGAAGGATCTATATCCCACGCCAGAAGAGTTCATTAGGGATGCGAAGCTCATCTTCGACAACTGCCGGAAATACAACAACGAAACGACGCCATACGCAAAAAGTGCGAACAAACTGGAAAAGTATATGTGGAGTCAGATCAAGCTGATCCCAGAATGGTCGGTAAGTATCTCTTTTGCTTCCTGCCACAACGAGATGATCTCGCTTACTCCACGGAATAGCACTTAGCTGAATAGCTGCAATACTCGGGTTTGAGACAGGCGCCTGATAGGCGCCATTGCGAGGATGGTGATGAATTTGAGATACCCAATTTAATTCAATGAAACAGGGATGGCAACTGCTGGGGACAGGGGACACTGTCCGAATTGTTTGCGACCTGATTTATTCACTATTTTGCGTTTTACGGTGCTCTAGGACTCATGGCTGTCCCGCACAGCGTTTGGAAATGTACTTTAGATTCATGCGCTACATGAAGATGGTAGAACGCTCTCCTGGAAACATAACCGTAGACTCCACATATCGATGACCTCAGCCATAAATGGAGCCCTAGCTTTTGGTACAGAACCTCCCTCATTGCCAGCATAGCTACAAAAATCATTGTGTTTTGAAGAGTAGGATCGCACAATGTCCAAGGTAGAAGTATATGAAGTGTTTCGTCTCTGACGTGAATTGTAAGCCCGTGGTCTTCCCAACGTTCCGTTCCGCTACGTACCATGCGTGACAAAGCTGCCAAAATTTCGACCAACGATGCAATGCCATGTTGCTCCAGCGCGAGAGTCAAACTAATACCAAAATATTAGCATTATTTTATACGTTGGGATTAGCCAGATGCTTGTCCATTGGTACGTACTTCCTTTTTAATGTATTGAGCTATGTCCTTCTCTATAGTAAACTTGTCCATCGCTTCTTGGGCAACCTCGACCGCTTGGTTTTGCATCTCCTCGCTCTAAGATTGTGTGAGCTGCGTTACCATCCTTTATCAAGCGCGAAGGTGTAACAACCATGTCTGCTGATTTGATCTGGGCTGGGAGAACGTCAGTAACCACTCCGTGCGGAGGCGTGACAATTACCATCGAGCCGCTCTTTTTTCTCCGCTGCCATTCTGGCTCCGGTACTCTTCACCGATGAGCCTTTCGTAGATATCAGACTGTCGCTCAAGTCCGTGTGTGGGTGGACGGTCGTGGAACGGGTATTGCTCTGCTAGTCTGCTTCTTTTGCCCACAGCCTACAGGAATTGAGCGCTAGGACAAGCCCATAGGTATGATGAGGACGTTCTCGAGCCAAAGCTGCGTTCGGATATGACGGAGTGATCGACCGCTAGTCCTAGAACTACCTTAAATGTTAGAACCGCCAATTGCCTTCCTTGATCGAAACTTCTTAGGAAGTATGCGTACCCTGGGACAAGATCTCATTGTATGTTGTAGGCGTTGCTATTCGTGCAGGTGACCATTGTGGGCAAGGTCCGAGTCGTCGTTGCGTTTTCGAGCGGGCGGCATTAAATTCAACGCTGTTACGTTAAGTCTTCTTGTCGGTATAGAAACTCCCGACGTGAACGCAAACTGGTAAATCGCCGGACAAGGTACAATCATGGAGTCCTCACGAATATTCATACGCGGTCTTCCTCCTCATTTTGGCCCTGAGGACTTCAAGGCACACTTCTCGAAGCAGGCTAATGTCACGGATATGAAACTCCTCCCCCACAGAAGAATTGGATATGTGGGCTACAAGACGCCTGAGGATGCTGCCAAGGCTGTCAAGTATCATAACAAGACCTTCATTCGCATGTCTAGAATCGGGGTGGAATTCGCTCGTTCTGTTGAAGAGCAACACGCCCTTAGACCGGCCGCTAATGCTACGAATGGTGTTAAGAGAAAATATGGGGTAATCAAGGACAATCTCGCCGAGGGTCCTCGAGAAGACGCTCAAGGCAAACAGGATCTGAAACGTGAAATTGGACAAGCGGGCGAGGGAAAAGCTAAATTACAGGAGTTTCTCGAAGTCATGCAACCACCATCGAAGTCGAAAATATGGGAGAATCAAGCAGCACCCGCAGCTCAGGTTCCCGCAGAGACTATCCTGCTCAGCGAGCCACATAAGACCGCTGATGCCAGAAGCGATGGGGAGTACGAGCCGGTGCCAAAGAAGCAGAAAGGGCAGCGAGCGAAGACTTGGAAGGCTGAGCTGGCGAATGGGTCTACCAAGCTGCAAGATGAAGAGGTGGGAGCTGTGATTCAAAGTGATACTGGAATACCACTGGTTGCCGAGAAGGAGACGGAGGGAGCCACATATGAGGCACCTGGGTCGACGCAAGTAGCATCAGATGCTGACTGGCTTCGATCTCGGACTAGCAGATTACTTGGTTTATTCGACGATGACGTTGCTTCAGATACCACGGCATTGCCCGACGATCGCGAGGGGCAGGATACAGCCAATTTGAAGTCTTCTCAGCCAATACACAACGGCAACATTCCGGATGCAAGCTTTACAGATCAAGACGAGCCGAATGAGAATCTTTCAAAAATTGCACCACTACCCGGCCTGGAGGACCCCCAGCAGAGCAATGGGCGCCTATTCGTTCGCAATCTCACCTACACAACGACCGAAGATGACCTACGTCGGCATTTTGCGAGCTACGGAACAATCGAAGAGGTGAGCTGTGAACCGCCGTTTTACACTTGCGTCCCGCTTGAAAAAGATCTCATGATGAACATCCTGATAGGGACAGCTTATGCTATGCATGTGATGTTACCAGGAAGAGTATTTTAGTAGATATCTCGTATATCTGAAGAACAATGGCTCAATCTTATTATTTGATTCAATTGGCGATTGATCACAAGCTAATTGTAGCCAGTTACACCTACCCATCGATTCTCGGACTGCTAGCAACAAAGGGTTCGCTCATATCGAGTATGCCGAGCCCGAAGCTGCAGCCATAGCTTTGCAGAACCTCGATCGAAGGCCGTTTCAGGGTCGACTACTGCATGTGATACCAGCTAATGCGAAGAAGGAAACGGGACTTGATGACTTCGCTACGTACTCCGCTAATTCCAAATTACCTCTTAAAAAACAACAACAGATCAAGAAGAAAGCAGAAGCCGCATCTTCAATATTCAATTGGAATTCTATGTACATGAACTCTGATGCCGTTATCTCGTCAATCTCAGATCGCTTAGGTGTATCGAAATCGGATTTGTTGAATCCAACGTCTTCAGACGCCGCAGTCAAACAAGCGCATGCCGAAACGCACATTATCCAAGAGACCAAATCTTACTTCACAACAAATGGTGTGGATCTTGATGCTTTCAAGCAACGGCAGCGAGGTGATACCGCAATATTAGTCAAGAATTTCTCATACGGTACCAAGCTAGAAGAACTTAGAAAATTGTTTGACCCACATGGCCTAATTACGCGAATACTCATGCCTCCCAGTGGTACAATCGCCATAGTCGAATTCGATCATCCAGAACATGCCCGTTCTGCGTTCGGTAGTCTCGCGTATAGGAAATTCAAGGACTCGATTCTGTTCCTGGAGAAAGCGCCCAAGGGCTTGTTTGGCGGAATATCGAGCAGCAGTAAAGTACCAGGTACCGAAGCCCAGAAATCGAAGCTTTTAGCGAAAGACTTGTTAGAGAAGGATGGGTCGCAAGAGCCGGTCAATACCTCGACACTGTTCGTTCGAAACCTTAGCTTTTCTACAACGACGCAACGCTTGCGTGAGATCTTTCAGCCCCTCGACGGCTTGCTGTCAGCTAGAGTCAAAACGAAACCCAATCCCAAGAAGCCCGGACAGCACCTCAGTATGGGTTTTGGGTTTCTTGAATTCAAGACAAAAGACTATGCGCAGGCAGCACTATCGGCTATGGATGGCTACAAGCTCGACGGCCACGAGTTGCTAATTCGAGCATCTCATATGGCTATCGATGCAGCCGAAGAGCGCAGAACAGTTGATCAAGCCAAGAAGGTGGCGGCCAGGAAGACCAAGATCATTATCAAGAACCTACCCTTCGAGGCGTCCAGAAAGGATGTACGATCGTTATTTGGTCCATATGGACAGCTGCGTTCCGTGCGTGTACCAAAGAAGTTTGACAGCTCTACCCGTGGATTCGCGTTTGCGGAATTTGTCACTGCAAGGGAAGCCGAGAACGCCATGGACGCATTGAGGGATACGCATTTATTAGGAAGAAGACTAGTCTTGGATTTCGCGGCTGAAGATGCCGTCGATCCGGAGCAGGAGATTGAGAAGATGCAGCAAAAGGTCGGCAAACAAGCCGATAAGGTTGCATTGCAGAAATTGGCAGGCACGGCCCGGAAGAAGTTTGACGTCGAAGGGGGCGAAGAATTGGATTAGAGTTGATCGCAAGGAGCTCATGAACTCCTGGAGCTAGGAGTGGCGCAGGGCTACGAACCATTGATCGTGAGTCCCTTGCGTGTTGTGCTAGGAAGCCCCTCAGCATGACAAGAACAGCCGGATTATATCAAGACTGCCATCACTGCCATGGGCCGTTGTCTGCTCAACGCTTCTGCGCATTCTGCAAAGCTCGCAGATCACAGGCCCTGTTATGTGCCATTAGTTCTGACCATTCATAGCAGTCCCTTCTTTGCTAGAGCCATTCCTCATTATGGACCCTCTGATATGATCATCTTGGTCTCCATGGTAGCGCTTCCATTCTCTTGCCTCTTTCCGTCTTTTGGGATCAATTACCTCGATACCCCTTGCTTGGATGTTCGAGGACTTCTGGAATCTGCAATCAGAGGCTCAAGCAAGGCTTCCGAACAACATCTGCCGGGCTACAAGCGTTCCCTTTGGGGCTTAGTGCTTCGATTGAGCAACCTGACAGGGCACGAGCGACTCAGTTGTGTCTAATTGCCTCCCTATATCATGGTTTAATCTCGATCTTGCTGTATATAGGGCATCCTGAAATAAACATCAGGGCCATTGTTCTTTCTCGTTATTTAAAAGGCATCATTCCACCATTTTTGCATATCCTCCGCTACATACCTCTGGTCATTCCTTGTTAGTTGTATACATTCATGGAGTCACGCCGGCATCTACGCGTCCTGCCTTCAAACGCACCCACTCTATCAGACAGTGATGGCATTCATCGATCACCTACTCAAAGCCTAGAGCTCGACAGGTCACTGCAGACTTGTCCAAACTTCAATGATGACATTGATTGCAGAGTCTGCGGCCTCCAGCATGCCTGTTCAATCTGCTTACAGGCAGACCATGGATCATACGCATGCAAAAACCGTATACTCCGAGTCAGCTCAGGAAATGTGGGCTCAAATGGACCAGTCACCAGTTTTAGCGACTCCAAGGTAGATATCGACAGACACTATGCCCCCAAGACGTCTACTGCTCTCGTGAGGGGGTCTGATCATTCAGCACATGTTGCCATAAGACTGGGTCAACGGAGAAGCCGCCGAGGATTGGATGCACGGCATAAGTTGCCGCTCTATTATCGAGCTGAACTCCAGTCGCCAAGGTACAACGCATACAGGGCGAAGGCTCGCAGCAAAGGCTCAAAGGATCAAATATGGCCAGATAATATAGAAGAAGCGTTTCAGCGTGGTTCGTGATTTCGACTCGTATGACATGCTATGATGGCTGATTGTTCAACAGCTCTACGACGATATCCAAGACGGGGTCGTAAGAAGGAACCTCTCAACGGTAAACAGAGTGGTGGCAATGAATTCATTACAGACTACATATACAATCACACAGGAGTTGTGCGAAGCCGAAAGCAAGTTTCGAGCCATATCCAGGTTCTAAAAAGCTTCATGGCCGATAATGCTGCCTGTTGGTATTTACGGCCCATCTAATGAGTGCAATGGACTGATCTCTTCAGGGATGAGCCTTGTCCACGCCAATGGCTTTGGGTCTGATGGAGAAAATGGGACAAGACAAAGTCACGTCAAGCACGAAGAAACCACAGGTTGTTGGACGAGTATCAGTACCAACAAACTCAACTACGGCCATGCATCGCAAAGTAGTCATCTCAATGCTCTGCCACCATCACCAGCTGAGACTGTAGCCTCCAATTGGAATTCATCTCACACCATACGAAGTGTCAAGTTCGACATGTCTCTGTCAAAGAAGCAGAATGACATACATCAGACTCTGCATATCTACACTTCAATTCAAAGTGAAACAGCGTCAGCTCCAAGATCACTCGATGATGTGGTAGACTGGCGTACCTTTTTCCCTCCATTGTCCGCATTCCACTATCAAGGTCAGATAGACTGTCCCATATTTCTATTCGACACTAATCTCAGCTTGACCGACAATTATCCGGAGTCCGGCACATCGCTATCCATTTCTCTCTCATTAGATGTCACTCAAGGCATGGGTTTCACCGATTGGCAATCTCACACCAGATTTTACGAAGAACGAGGCCGCTTAGTAGATTTGGAAAAATTTGATGAGGAGTCTAAGTTTAAGAGTGCTTGGAGGGAACTGAAATGCTCTCCAACCGAGGGTACAGCCGATTGCTGTCTCTCGAATATACCCCTAAAAAGCAAATGGTGGATTGCAGTCTTCTCGAAGATCATCATGAGAAAACGCGCGGCGGAAAGCACCAAGGATCTCGAAGCCATCGAACAGGAGGAAGAATATGCTCACCGGTACCTTCGAGGGATGTCTGCCATGCACGAGATTTGGGCAACTCCGCGTGGCTATGAGAACCCACGAGACCAAAGGGTGGCGATTCTATTGTGGAAGTTCGGCAAAGCCCGGAAAGGAGAAGTTGCAACAACAAGCTGGCGAAGACTGGAACCACATGCGGCCCCATTTCAGGTTCAGTCTCCAACGCCTCCAGCGCAACAGCCGCCCTTGGCGTTAGATACGATGGTCCACGATGCGATGGTCAGGCGGCCTGCTGTCCCTTACGGTGATTACTACAATCCGCAACCTAGTATATTTGCAGAAAACGCGGAAGACCTACTCAAGGAGACCTTGTCAGAGGGTAGCTCACCAGCGATGACACCACCTTTGGACTATGGTTACGCTTCGTTGCCGTCATCCACTTCGACCTCATTTCCCTCCGAAATCTCAAATTCGGGCTATCATTTGCAATTGACGGAAGAGTCATCGTTTCAGTCGCAGGACTCCGCATATCCTTCACTAGAATCCTTTGAGTCCCAGGACTCCAGAGACCATCTGCAAGAATTCCACACACATCCTCAAGATATCTACGGTTCGCAGGAGGACATGTACCACTCTCAAGACATGCTTTACCCTCAAACGTCCAACCAAGTCTACGAGTGGCCATCTCCCCAAACCGCTCTTCCAGATGACGCCCCAACCTCTCAGGACTTTGTAGGCGGCAAGATCCACGTCTCGTATACCGAGCACGAAGATCCAATGTCAGCCTACCAAGCACCTCTCATCGCACCTCGAGCGAGCCTGATGCCCCAGCACCAACTCATCCAGCATCCCGAAAGCTTCGACGACCACGACTACCTCAAGCCCGATTTGGCGTCGCAGCACGAGCATCAGCATCATATCGATTGGGACACGGTCGGAACGCAGCCGCTGAACGTTGCGGATTTGGGATTCCATGCGGAGCTCGAGCACGAGATGGCGCAGCAGTTTGAGTATTTGCAGGAACAGGCGGCTGAGCTTGAGGGGATGGAGGCCCATGGGCAGGTGCTTGGTGAGGTGGCGGACGGTGAGGATGGCCGATTGGAGGAGTGTCGGTGATTGAAGTCTTGGAGGCTGGAAAGGTGAAAGGATGCTTTCGGATGAGGTCCTTGAATGTTTTTGGCACGTTGGCTTTGGCCATGAAAAGTAGTTTAATTTGTACTAATACTTGATCAATGCGCGATCCTTCCACGAAGTGTCAGAACCGTTGTTTTCTGCTAAGAAGTGTTGTAGCATTATCCCGATGCGGAATGTCTAGTCCCTTGCTTTCTTCTACAAAGTCTAAGCTTACTTACCCCTCCGATCGAACGCGGTCTATGATGGTACTTAAACTCCCCAGCTCCTTTGCCCAATACCCGCCCCTCTAGTGTCGAACTTTGACCGCTATAAAACATAACGACCGAGGCAATAGAGTTGGACACTTATATCCATATACCCGGTGCTAATCCCCTCGCGCAGAGCTATTGCAATATTCTCCCTTTTCCGTATATCATACACAAATGGACATTCACTCACGCTACCAAAGCTACCTACCGTGCATCATCATCTCGAAGGCCTTTCTGATACACAAAGAGAGAGGCTTTTAGTAGCTGAGTTATGGTGATATAATCAATAGTAGTTTCCCGTCCTCTGGGTTAAGATAAGATAGTTGTATAGATATTGGATGAAGTTGTCGGGTTGGATCAAGGATGGATGGGTGTTGTGCATTTACTCGACTGACAAGACGAATGTTTGTGTGAGACGATTGCGCTCGACAACGAGTGTCCGCGGCAGTACTATTCTTGCAGCTTGTTTTGGTTGCGAGTGCTGCACGCTACTTGAGGCCAAATTAGATCAGGCGATCAGTCTCTCGAGAACTGCCATCGTGACATGGTCTGCATCCTCTTCCCGTCGACATTGTCCAGCAACCATCGGCTCTGGCTGTTGCGAACAACGCTATTGGTTGCTCATTGATCTGATCACTTTGAGGTCATTTTAGTCGACTGCAATGAGCTTGAACGCTTCATGCTGGCACGGGGGCAGGGGCCATACTCCGTCCAGGGTGAGAAGCATTGCCGTACTATTCTACTGCTGTACTACCGCAAATTCGTGACTGTCTTTGCAACTCCTTTGCGCAGTTGCATTTATTTTTACGCAAAACGTATGAGCATTCACTACCTTGGACTTACTCATACATGCCACTGCTCGCACTGTACAGTCGAAATCGAAGCTTCCTGTTCGTCGAGAATGGTGTGGAGGCCCGAGTTGAATGCGCATCCTTAAAGGATATATTTGGACTAGAAAATTGTAAATGCTGTAAGTTGTGTTGATATTGAAGTCACTCATGGTTATGATGCTGGCTCAGATAGCCCAGAAGTCTATGGAGATTTTACATTGGACATACTAACAAAGTACTTACTGCGGAGCCTAGCAAACGATGGTTGGAGGGCCGTCATCGTGTCACAGTCACAGGTCAGATGTTAAACGAATGGGTAAGGATGACATGATGCAGATGGAAAAGCGGGCATTGGTGGAGGTGATGTTGGAGGTAGGAAGGAGGCGCAGCTGAAGGTTGTAGTTGTATCGTCGTATCGGATTCTTTTCTGCTGGAAGTTTCACCATCCCACGACATTGATGCAGGTACCAGACCCAGTGACGAAATGATCGGCAACAGCCATTCTCATTATCTGACATCCTTTGGTTGAAGACATCTCGTTCTCAAGGTATCGCGTTGTCTACGTGTACGACTATGGGACAAGACGAATTCAAGTAGGGAATGGGATGGGGTCTGAAGAACAGGGATTGGCACGGATGATGGGGCAGTCAGAAACGCCCCGTCCGCGCCCAAAGATAGCTCCCGGGTAGGGCCAAACTTTACCTGTGCCCACTTCCGTTAGCCTTCGGGACTGATGTCCTCCATGCGAATGGCTTTCACCTTGTTGTGCTCGATCATTGGAGCTGCTGGTCACTGCAGAGTGTAGAGTAGCAGAGAGGGTAAGGGTGGCGGAGGCGATTGAGGTGGGTGATGGAGGCGTTCCTGGATGGAGGAGTCTGTCAGTGTCTTGCATTAGTAGTTCTAGGCACGGCAGGCCATCCTCGCTGCTTGATAGGCAACCTTAGCCTGAGGCCTGAGGCGGAGATGTGCAACGGATCGAAGTGACTAATGGGATGGACCGCCGCCTGGGATGCCTGTTGCCAATCTTCCCACTTCCCACTTCCCACGCCGTCCAAACTGGAACACCCAAGCCGTCACCAGCTGCTTGCTCGACAGAGCAAACGGGTGAGCATAAAGACATTATCGGCATATAATGTAAGGCAGAGTGAGTGAATAGATTGTTGTAGCCTGCATGGCAGAGCAATCGTCGTCCGGAGCAAGCAAGGCCGAGTGAGGGACCGGCTGCTCGTTTGATAGGCTCTGGGCCGCGGGGGACTGACGGACTGTGCTTTTTTCTTCGCCTTTTGGGTCACCATAAATACCACACTAGAACTCCCTTGGGCTTAGCGGGACCATGCAAGGCCATTCGTTGATGACCGAGCCCAACTCTGCCGCTTGAATTGAGCAGAGCAATCGTCCATTCCACTACACACTCACTCTCGGTGCCCACCGTCAAACCCTTGTCCTCGTTCACCATCGCTGTGCTTTGTCGCTTTCCCTCGTTTTATTGCTCCTCAATACTTGCACAAGACGTCTTCCTATTGATCGACGGCCTGTGAAGATTCCGCTTCTCATTGTCTAAACTCGCTTCAGCTATTGACTGCCTTTGTCTCGAAGCAGAGCAAATGGACTCAGACGTTCCCCCTACACTGCCCTAGCTGGCACATTACATTGCCAGCACCTGGCTGGACCACTGTACACTTCCATCACCCAACGAGCCCGAGAAGCCATCCATCATGGTCCAGCTGACCGTCCCCGAGGGCGGTCTCACCCTCCTCGAACCCCCCACGTCCACGATGGGGAGCAGCACTGAGAGTAAACCCGTCCAGATCATGCAGCTGGTTCTTGAAAAGGGCATCCTGAAAGAGATCTTCAAGTCTTCTCGTCATGGTGGGAAAGGTGTGAACATAACGTTTGGGAAGTCAATCGTAGGTTATTCACTGTTCACTATGAGAGGGCTGCCCTTCACAAGCTAACGCGTCTTCAATAGACCCTTCACTATGGAAACAAGTCACAGCATCTGGACTCGACACCCTCTTCATCCCATTCCCAGCTCTATGACTTTCCTGCCGAAAACCAATCCGACCTCGCTTTCACCGGACGGATGAGCCACAAACTTGCCATGCAGAAAGCCAGGGAGGACACTGCAGGTGCTGATGAAGCACTCGCAAAGCTACAGAGTCAACTGGCCTCCCATAAGCAGGCTAAACAGTCGATGCAGTGAGTCGTCCTGCTCTTATTTCTTGAACCCCGGTCCAGGTCTGATACTGACTCGCACATCCTCTCAGAATCAAATACGTTCCTGATAGCTCCAAACTTCCTCCTCCCATCAAGCAGACAGCAGTCAGGGCTCTCAAGCAACAGTCCGTCAAAACCAATTCACTTTCATTCATGAAAAAAAACAACAATCGAGCGAAGTTCAATCACGACACCACTCGCTCAATGCCTGCCAGTCCCTCGCTCAATGCTGCTCCCGCACCCCTCACTCCAAACTCGAACCCTACCTCAATACCGACGCTCCCAAACGGCATGGTCCAAAGGTTACAGGCAGTGCGAGCCTCTCTGATCCATTTTCTTGCAGCTCGACCTGCATCGGCCAAGCTGCTTGCTCAACACTTGTCCTGCAAGCAGGACGATGTCCTCGAGGTCTTACAGAAAGTTGGGAAGCCATATCGTCTAGATGCCACCAAATGGGACTTGACGGATAAGACCTTCAAAGAGCTCGATATCTGGGGATTTCCTTATCCTAATCAAGAGGACCGCGACTTAGCTATCGGCCGGGCAAGGTCAGCTTTCGATCGGATGCGATTATCCACGCAAGAGAAGCTCTGGGACAAGCTACTGCCGAAGCATGAACGGGGCAAAGGGAAAATTTTGTCACAGTTGAATCTACACAAAGGTCCGATCCAGCAGAGTACCACGCCGAAGATCCAAATCCAACATACGGCCAACGAAGAAGCCAAGGTCCAGCAAGCAGCAGGGGATGAAAGTGACCAGAAGGATCGACTTGCGCCGAGCGACGCCGAGCCGATGGTCCGCTCGAAATCACACGGGTCCATCAAGAGAACTAAAGTCAGCGAAAAAGAGGCGCAATCCAAACGCCTTCTATCGAATGGCCCCAAAAAGGCCACGTCCGACCCGAAGGTAAAAGAAACCCATCCAGCCGTAAAGCATGCTGCTCCGCAAAGAAAGAACGTGCCCAAGTCGAGCGAGTTCGTCAATGATTCCGACGAGGAGGATGGATTGGAGGATGCGGTGGCTCATTCCCTCAATCCCCAGGAGATAACCTCGAAGATGCCCACACCATCCTCGGTTAAGGAGACCAAGTCAAAGCCAACCAACCCATCTCAGACAGGCAGCCTAGCAAAGACCAAACCTGCTGTTGCTAGCAAACCAAATGGAAAGGAGGTGAAGACGGACAAGAAGAAGCCCCCATTACCAACGAAAGCTCCAGAGAAGCAGGTGTCACCCTCTAGAGCGCCAAGCCCGGCACAAAGGAGTCGTCACACAGAGACTGGTCAGAGCTCAACGGCCATGAAGAAGACGATCTCGCGACAAAGAAATACCAGCTCGCCCCACAAGCCATCTCCTCTGGGATCTTCGCCACCGACCAACGCCTCTGATTTTGAGACTGCCGCCCGCTCATCTAATTCATCAACTCCAATGGTAACACAGCCACGGAAGAACAACGGTACTCCCAATGGCGTCGGTCTTGGTGTGGATGGGGATGTGCGCAATAAGCGCAAAGCGGACGCCATTGACTCTGATCCCTATCATGGTAGCTCTTTAACCAACGGCAACGTGAATGGTAACGTTAATGGCAATTCCAATCCGGCAAAGCGTCAGAAGACATCTGAGATGGAGCCACCAACCTCGGACAGCGGCGAGTCACCGGCGGCCCACAATCTTGTTCTAGATAGGGCGAAAGATTTCAAGAAATACTATGCCAACTACAAGAAGCAGTACAATGAGGTTGCGCAGATGAAGGAACCCCCGCAGGAGAAAATTGATGCATTGATGAAGATGCATCACCGTCTGGCCGAACTGAAGAGTCAAATTACAATCGGTCTGGTTGGCACCTGAATGCATGTTGGCCCACATGGGCTGCTTTACGATTTGTGTGTTCTGATAAGGAGGTTAATAGTCGATCTAGCAAGGCGCTGGGAAGTCGAGGTTTGATTTCAATGGAGGATAACGATTGATCTGCGAGACTCAGAGTTCCTTTTGCACCATGTTGATTCCTACGTAGATAGGATATACAGTCATGAAGCGACGAGCTCAAAGATACAATCGAGATTATTTGGATATCTTCTTTGACACGGCAATACTACGCCGCGTTCCTGATCGATAGACAGGGATCATTTAGCGTCATCGGCGCTTGAGATGTCCGATATCGATCTCACGACGTCATTATTGATGATAAAATCGTCGAAGTTGTGAGGTAATTCTACCAAATCCTTCTCTATAATATCATAGTCAATGCCCTTCCAGCGAGACTCGGTGACTACCTATATCACTTTCATCCTCCCACTCTTCGTACTAGCCCTCATCGCTACTTTCAACCACTTCAATACCTCCGACATGGCGACCAAACCGAGCAACCACAATCTGAATGGTCTGTCTCACCATATGCTCACACGTTGCCAAATGCACAAGTGCAGCTACCTCAACAAATCGTGTGTGCGAATTGAGCAAGGATACTGATAAATTTATCCTATCCAGTATTGAAAAAGCCCCTCGCCCTCTTCAGCCAAAAGCCCATGACAGGCTTCTACCGCGACGGCTACTGCAGGGTCGGTGCCGAGGACGGCGGAAACCATGCCGTTGCTGGTAAGTCTCCTGGCCCCCCCCCCCCCTCCCCTTTTTCTCCCTCATTCCGGCGGGGTCACTGCTGACGCTTTCTCTTCCGGTACAGCCGTTGTAACCAAAGAATTCCTCGACTTCTCCGCCTCCCGCGGCAACAACCTGCGTCAGATCCCCGGGCTGGACGCGGGTTGTAAATGGTGTCTGTGCACTGCTAGGTGGAAGGAGGCGGTGGAGGCGGCGAAGGGAAAGGATGATCCTGTTGTGCCTAAGTATGTTCGATCGTTCCATCTATTAGCGTTGCGGCGAAGTGCTGTGGAGGGATTATGCTGATTGGGGTGGTGTAGGGTTTTCCTTCACGCGACAGACGAGTCGGCGTTGAAAAATGGTATCACGTTGGATACGTTGCAGAAATATGCTGCTGCTCCCGAAGCTCCGGGGGGAGGCGGATCGTTGGAGAAGAATGTTCCGGTTAGTCCTTCGGCAGGCGGATCAATCGCGAGTGAGACTCATTGAAAGGGGTTGTTGGAAGAATATAAAAAGGAGACCTCTCATCGGGGATAAGGGGCTCATGATATATTACCATTTGGAAATGTACAAGAGTCCAGCAAACAATGAGAACAGAAGTGGCCTTCTTATCGGGGAATGCTTCGGAGACATTATTTCTATTCGCGACTCATGGTACAGAGGGCGATCTCAAACAGCTTTGATCAGACTTCCCCATTCCATTGACTTCCTGGCCACTCGTTCCCCGGGGAAGCCAGACAAAGTTGGGAAACCGGAGAACACGACCCATACGCTAGGATCAACTGTACTGTTCCATACTTCTCGAAAGCTGTAGGGGAATCACAATCCCAACACAGCGGGATCCCTTATTTAGCATCACAACCCAACCATACTGCGCCCAAACTCCCCACGCTCGCCCTTATGCTTCATCTACTGCCCTCAACACCTTTCTTTCCATCATTTGTACTGCATCCCTCCCTGCGCCCCAGGCGGCACCGCTTGTCCAGGCGGCGGCACCTGCCCCGGCGGCGGATACCCAGGCGGCGGCGGCCCTCCTCCACCCGCAATCATATTCCCCGCGCCCGGATGCTGCGATTGCACGTCTGGCCGATTGCTATCCTCACCCATCAGCGCCTACTCTTGTTCTCTCGTATATAGCGATTGCCCGCGATTGGCTTCATGGCGTGAAAACGGGAGCGTACCTAAGATCCTGCATGAAATGGCAGATGGGACACGCCACCTCTTTATACTTGTGTGTTGCGAGCGGTATCAGCGGCTATTTTATCCACGACTTTGTCAGCTCAGTTCATGGCGCGTGGATTTCTTTGGGTATGAGAGGTGGTGGAAGGGGGGTGGGTGCACGTACGACGAAGCAAACTGTGAAGAATGGCCATCTCGTGATGCAGGTCGCGGACCAATTCCCACCTATGATTTTTTCATTAGCGCTGTGCCTCCGGTCGTTCCTTCACGGCTGGATTTGGAAAGTAGGGAGCGTACAATTGTGACACTGCGCCGTCACACCTTCGTAGCCTTCCAGTTGGCTGGTGAATTCTGGACAGAATTAGCTTGGTGCTGCTTTGCTGGTCGCGATGAGGGGCCTACCATGGGTGCCGAATGTGATACAGAAAGCCATGGTGATTGAGAGTATGGATGCAGGAGTGCGGACGGGTGAAAGAATAGCTGGCGAGGAGGATGTGGATTAATGGTGCTTGTCCAAGTCGCAGGTTCAGAGCTCTTGGCACAAGAGGCGTTGTGGCGTTGTGAAGTGACGCGGCTACTTGCATAATAATTGTGCATACTTTACATACTTTACCCTTTTCGTCAACCTCAGACCAAGGAGAATATACAAAGCGAATGGGTCTCCATCATTGGCCTGAGACTTGGGAAAATTTTGGATTCGTTCTTGTATAGTCGTCCTGGGCTCTTGCATCATGCGTCGAAGCTAGCCATCTAGTTCACATACAAAGCTACAAATCTGGCCTGCACTACCTACGTTATGAAGGGGTTTCATTGCAGACATGCAAGCAAGACGCTTCCCGTCCCACCGGCTAGAGCATTCGTTGTCGGTCATGCGTCATGTAAGTGTCATATATGCAGCGTTTCGCTCTCGCATACGTGCATACAACGATAGAGGGGAAAACCTGGAAAAGGTTAGAGGATTGAGGGGGCCAGAGTACGGTATCTATGCGTCTCCAGCGGGGTTCTAGGATCTTTGCGGGAAGTTCGGGAAGGTGGGAAGGTATGTACGGCATATGCATCGGGTACGCAAGCTACCAAGGACACAAGCTCACTGTGCTCACGTTCCGAGCAACATCCTTCGACTGTATGCAACGCAGACGCTCTCATTCAAGGGAGAGGCGTATCTACCTCTGCAGCCGCCCTAGTTCGTCGTAGATGTCTGACTCGGGTCGTCCCTTTGGAGACGGTCCTTTCCCATGGTTGACAGGAAGAAGTCAGATCCAGGCTAGCATTATTGATGGTACTCAAGGCTCACGTTCCATTAATTCCTGTTCACAGTATACACTGCTTTTCCATCATCGGGTAAGATCAGTCCCCACAAAGAGCTTCTTCAAGCCTCCTTGTTACATTGAGAATTGCTACTATGCAGCGTTGCGACGATATGAAAATTTCAGCTAAGGAGAACGTCTATAGTCATCTGCAATACAAGCTGGTACAATGCGGTTTTAGTATAAGGCAGCCGTACGAGGCTTTTCTGGATCGTTATACCTTGAGCAGAGATAGTCCCTTACACTACCTCCTCGACCGTAGTCCCCTAGGATTTGCAAAGGAGCCCTGTCGGGAATGGCGGTGTCTGGTCTCTTGGGAAGTTCAAAAACTGGTTAGGAGTATGAGGAACAGCCACATCAGGCGGCGTTCGTAGACATGGACACCAGCGTAGGCCTTGGCAGACCGACAAATTCATGGGAATTAGCGTCGAGAATATTGCATCAAAGGCTACACTTTTGAAGCTATCTTACGGTTTTTGAATTTGTGGCCATTCGCTCGACTGAATCATGAAGTCGATCTTTTCTATGCATGCAATCTGTGAGTCGACCACGAAGGCTCATGTGGATACAGTAATTTCAAGACGCTGGTATGGTCAGTTACATCCTTCAAGGGCCCCCAATGAGTGTTATGATGGGAGCAAACAGCAGGTGAGATTAGACGGAGGATCCAAACACCACGCATACGACTGCAACGACGATGATGACTGGGGTAGCTGACAAGGCCCATAATACCGCGAACATCTTGGACCAGTCCGTAAAACTATCGGCCTCTCCTCCACTCTGAATGCGCATGATCTCGTCTGCATACCCGTAGCCGAAAATGAGTGCACAGGGCGGGATGGCACAGAAAATTGGAAGCCACAGCTTAGAGATCTGCTCTCGTCGCTCTAAGACTTCGGCGGAAGGTGTGTGAGGGATACGGTGAAGGTGGGGCGATTCGAAGCGGGCAATCGGACGATGGATCTTATCTTCACAAGCTTGAACGCGACCACGCTGCTGTTGAGCACGGTCCGAAGGACGCGCGTTGCCGTACACAGGGTGCAGGAAGACAGGGGGCGCGACGTCGCTATAGACGATACCATCGTGTAGGATTGAGCGCGATGTCGTGGATAAAGAGGCTTGATTGCTTTCTATGTAAGCTATTCACCTTTCGGAGTCAGCAAGAACATCCATTATGGCATCGATTAGTAACAGCATGGTGGAATATAGGAATAACATTGAGCAGAGTGTGAGATGACGCATCGTGAGGGAACGCACCTCGATGCCCCTGACGCTCTCTCATCGGTTTCTGATGCTGGCTGTCCTCAGAATCTTCCTCGTCGAAAAGCGAGTAGTTTGACAAGAGCCCGACCATGGTATTGCGCTTTTTGTGGCCATGTGGATCTGGCGACGGGATAGCTGAAGCTTTGGTCGGTGCCGATGAAGCAATGACTCTGCATTTGCTCTCACTGGATGATCGGCGTCGACGCTGGTTCGATAGACCTTCGACTATGAGGGCTTGGGCTCCGGAGGCTAGTCTTGATTCAATGTCGAACGCTGCAGAAGAACACTCACTTAAAGATTGAGCCTTGGAAGAGTAGATTGACGAGACGTCGGGCGTTGAAACAATATGGCAAGGTACATTCTGGTAGCTTGGAGTCTGAACACCCGAAGTCGGACTTGATGAGGCCTTGAATGTTGAGAGAGGAGCAGATGTTCGTGAATGGGGTGGAGTATGGATTGTGGACGCAACACTTGATGGGACCTCAGGCATTGTCAACCAGTGAGCCTCTGTTCGTTGACGTGGTGTTTGTGGTGATCTGGCGCCGACTGATGGTAGGCGTACTGAATCCAAACGGGGCACTGGACTGCTCGACAATTGGTCTCTAGGGCTGCTTGCACCTGCCAAACTGCTCCCTACTTCTCGTGCTCCAGTCCCCTGGGGCGTTCCGGTAAGATTTCCCTTGCTGTTTAAGACTGTGACCTTTGCGAAACTTCCACTGCGGAGGGGCAGTGATGAGTCTCCACCAGAAGCACTCTCACTCACGGTGCTCAACCATGCAGATGACTCCCGCGACGGCTCCTTCGAAGCGGGCTCTTGCTTGTGAAGGTCTACCACTCCTTCGTGGACAATAGCCACATCTTGACGGTTACGTGAATCGTTGATGGACCCGAATGAATCTATCAGCTTGTCGAAGCCACTAGTGCTATTCGACTTCGCAGACATCCGCTTCTGCAATGCTTGGTGCACCAGGGTTGCACTATGTCCAATAAGATCAGTCGAGTCCTCCCTTGACCGAATAGCTGGTGGCGATGATATGAAGGGATTGAGGTGCCTTCCAGCCATTGGCATAGGGTGCTGATAGAGGCGACCTTCATCAAAATCACGTAGGGGGATATTGGTTGTGCTGCCCGAGCGATTATCCTTCATAATCACGAACGCTTGGTGGTGGCGGGGCAGTCCGAGATGCTGTGAGGCCCCTAGTTTGCGGTGGCTACCGGTATTTGGCTCGATCACTGGGCCGTCACCGGGATCTGAGTTGTCTGCAAGACTGCTGCCCATCGGAGTGTCGACAGCATCATTGTTCACGCCACGCATGTTGCTTTTCATGTCAGATACTGTTTCCCAATCTTCTGCTGCGGAGCCTAAAGGATGCGATGGTGCGAGTGCCTCGCTAACCTGCGTTCGATGTGATGACATGGTCCTCCTCCCAAAGAGAAGAGGTGGTGTTGGGCTTCTAAACTCCGAAGACGATGAGCACTCTTTGTACAAGGCTACCTTTCCTGCGCGACTAGACATGGCTGCAGTGGGTCGATCGGCGCTCATAGACGAGGAGGTTTGACTACTGCCAGGATCAAGTTCTGTAAGCCGCTGCCCGAGGGGTCGAAGAGGTAGTAATTGTTGCTCAGGCATTGGCCGACCATATCCTTGGGCTTGCACCAGAAAACTGCTCTCGTGGCTAAGGCTACAAGTCCTCTGCCCCCTTCTAGTGATCTCTTCTAGCGAAGGCATGGCCGTTTGAAGCTCGGCTTTGATCTCTCCCTCTGACTGTTGTCGAAGGCTAGTGTCTTCACCAAGGGAATCCGAGTAACGTGGACCGGGAGCACTTTGCAACTTGCGATTGGATCGGGTATCAATGTTGCATTCTGGTATCTTAACATTAATGAAAGGCGCATCAGGATTGATGGAGTTCGAGCCAGGCGAGGAGGCTGACGGACCTGGAGGCAGTTGTACAAATTTCATCACATGCTCCAAATTTTCGGGTGGTTGAGAAGAAAGATCCCAAAAGTTCGTTGACATGGAGCCGGAAGATGAAGCTGATCGGGCAGTATACGGTAGTTCGACAGCGTTGGCGGCATGCCGAGGACAGTCTGCTGATCTGGCGGGCTTTGCGAAGGTATCGTTGTTCTGGTAAGAGTCAGAGCTTAGGTCGGCATTCTGTGTCTCATCATCTGAAAGTGAAGGGGACCAAGCGAGGTCACTGGGATAATTGGAGGACGGATCTAGGACCAAGGTAGTGGTAGGGATGTTTGGATCACCATACTCGTCACTACCGAGAAACCTTCCGGCGTTTGCCTCAATTCTGCTTCCGTGTACTTTAAGATCTTCGGATGTATTGACGCAAGAAATCTTCGGGGTGCTGGGGCTTATCCTTTCAATAGCATTCAACGCGACTTCATACCGCTCCGGAGAGACTGGTATTTGATGTTGAGAAAACTCGGAGTCGGAGTACGAGGCCCTTGAAACCGTACTGGTGTTTACGGTTTCGATAGGAAGTAGTGGGGAGGGGTGCTCGCCATAGAGTTCGGCCGATCGTGCTGATGATGGATGGTAATCTGTCCCAGATAGGATCTGTCGCTGACCTAGAACTCTAAGATGGCCTATGGGCCCATATGAACCCCAGGAAAGATGCCGGGCTCTTTGATATGGGTATTGACGAACTTTGATGGACTCTAGGGTATCATCAAGATTGGGCTCGTCTTCCATCGAGCCTTTTCTCTGTCTATCGAAGATTTCCTCTGACGTTGACATCGCTGGTGGATCGCGTCTTGGTGAGATTGACTCTATGTTATAGACGTGTTATCTTTGAAGTTGGCAGGTTTGACCGATACAACCGATTGCATTTAACTGTGGAGTTGAGAGATCAAGCTTCCATTCCAATGGATCGTAGGACTGTTGGATATAGTGGCTACCCTGATGAGTGTTGGTCGCGATAGCACAATATCAAGATATGCTGAACGTGAGCCGTGGCCACAAACAAAGTCAGATGGAAGGATTAGGACATACTTAATTATGATTCTTCAGGCCATCATGTCCTTTATGGTGTGCAGTGAGGTTGTTCGTGCTGGTCAGACAATCGAGCTCAATTTGGTGAGATCGCGCCTAAGGTAGCTGTCTAACATCAGCTACAGGATTTGATAGTCTTCAAGCTAGTACATCATGGTCACACTGTTCCAAACGTCCCGTCAATATTGAACCAGCTAACGAAGAGGTAGAGATGGGTCGTGGTGGTAGTTGTGTGGGCTAGAGATCAAATGTTCGCGTGTTGATGTTTTGATTCGCGTACCTTGACTTCAATTCTACACCTCCTCGGGCATTGCAACAGCAGCTTCTTAGAAAGGGGTTATTCCTTGCGCTGTATCACCTCGAGGTTCCGGTGGAAGGTAGCAGTAATCATGTGTCTGAAGGTCTAGGGACGCTGGACTGTTCCAAGGGCTTTGTGGCTAAGGAAATTTAGCGATGTTGAGAAAACATCCGCCTCAGATTGACTAGGGCTTCGACCATCCATGCCAACGTGTTAGCTCTTTACCATATTCAACCACGCCATCACCAAACTCTGTGCCCTTTTCCTAAGCGTACCATTCTCACAGAAGAGGTAGCAGAATTCGTGATATGGATTAAAGATACTACGCATTGGAACTCTCTATATTGCTGTGCTGTTGCTGCTGTTCGATTTAGATACTAGAGTCTTTCAACTGGTCAATATGATTGATGCCTCGAAGGAAAGCTATGCCCTTGGATGGTAGCGTCCTTCTCGAGAAGCCGCGCAGATCCTTTCGAATATATAGTCAGCTCCTATATCCTCATCCCTCGCGGCGACTCACCACATTCGTGTACACCAGTGACAAACGAAGAGGACCCTAGCAAACGCTTACTGTTTGCGAATGGTTACGTCCGCAGAATCGATCTTCTGTCCACTTCGGAACCTCTGATACCAACCATCTGCACTTCGCATTGAAGGCTTGCTGATACTCAAGGGAATGCCGAGAGAATGACTGAACAGAAGCCGATCCTGGTACGAAGAAGACCATGGCCGCCGGCACTGATGCATGATACCCTCCATCCACGTCAGCCACCCTGAGTATGGGACAGAGACTGGTGATGGAGATAGGATGTTGTTGAATTGAGACAAAAGGCCCACGGCAATCTTACTGCAGGACGTCGAGCCTTGGCGGTCCGCGTGGTCCTCCCCAATGAAGCACGCCGCCAAGGTGAATCAACGAAGAGTACTGCGGAGGGTTCGAAATGCAATTGTCTGTAGAATTGAGTACAGGGAGGATTTGCAAAGGTGGGAGTCGCATTGTCCCTTGCTTGACGAGAGGCGTCCCTAAGGGTCTACCG